>Ga0153999_1000148_pt1 | contig 35430 bp, 49 predicted proteins | sample TSNC083MetaG_FD_104675 | JGI IMG/M metagenome (GOLD analysis project Ga0153999, IMG submission 104675) | Attine ant fungus gardens microbial communities from North Carolina, USA - TSNC083 MetaG | ecosystem: Host-associated > Fungi > Mycelium > Unclassified | place: USA: North Carolina, Lumber... | reverse complement strand
GCTCCCTTGAACTTCTTTAAAGGTGTAACCATCAATCGTTTTTTGGTCTGTGCTGTAATCATCGCCAACATTTCCTGATTTTACAACATCATCTGAAATTTTATTCCCATCTGTATCTACATAACTTGAGGTAACTTTTGCGGGAATTTCTAAACTATAGCTATTTTTTACAAGCCCACCAAATCTTATTCCAGTTGTTGGGTCTGCTGGTTCTGTATAATAATCCCACCTTACGGTTCCAGACAACTCAGAAAGGTTAGAAAATGAAATTTTATTTGTAGTACTATCAAATACTCCCCCATCAGAGATATCTGTCGGTTCTAATCTCGTTCCATCCATGTAATAAACCTCCAAATCATCAAAAGTTACATTTCTCGAATTTGAATTAACAGATGCGGAAGGAAAAGTTTGACCCACTGCCTGTCCATGAGTATTTGTAAAGTTTTGTAACGGTCTCAAATCAGTAATTTCGTTATAACTTAATTCTAATGAAGTCAGGTTTGTATAAGGAGAAAAATAATCTATATTTTTTAAACCGGTACTTTGAGCCACTAATTGATTAAGAGATGACCCACGTGCTTGTAATAGGGAAGCCATATTAATATCGCCAATAGAAAGATCCGAGATATTTAAAGATTTCAAACCTGTTAACCCATAAATAGGAGAAAGATCAGCCACTTTAGTATCATTCACTTGTAAGTTAATAATACTTGTTAAGCTTGATATAGGAGAAAGGTCAGAGACATCAGAATACCCTAAATATAAATTTTGTAAACTCGTCGCATACTCTAATCCTTTAAGTGAAGTTAGTCCATCAGGAGTATCTTGTAAATAGATAATATTTTTCATATCCTCTTGAGTTATAGAATTGACATCCTTGCCTAATTCTTTAGCTACCCAGTTTTGGAGCACTTTATCAGGCATCCATGAATCAATTGAATTATTAGCAGCTGTAATTTCAGATTTTATATTATTACTGCTTGAACTAACATCTGCTAATACTTGCATGCTGTTTGAGCAGAGCAATATTCCAAGACTAGCAAAAGTGATTGTTTTTTTCATAAGTTTTTCCTTTTCTATTTGTTACATGATGTACGAAAAATCACAATTTTTCTGATACATATAGTCGGTTTATCCTTATCCTATAAGGATACTTAAACAGTATTAATTTATGGTAATTTTTTCGAAATACTAGTTGATGTTATCTTAAGAATAAAGTATAATTGATTTGTAACTTTTAAGTTACGCAAAAAGAGTACGAAAAATTGTGATTTTTCGTACTCTTTTTCCTAGTCTCCAAAAAATCATTATTAATCAAAGATACTCCTTCCTTAAAATATAATACTATTATAGCTATCAATCGCTTGCAATATTATGGCAGCGATATAAAATAATTAATTACCTCAAGAATTATTAAATGTAACGGATAAAAAATATAAAATCCCCACTTTATCCATTTTGGAGAGTATCCTCTATCTCCATTATATTGTGACAGCAAATAGCCAACAAATAAGAATCCAAAAATTGAGATTATTTCAGCAAATGATATCCCTATTGCTTTACCTGCGATTAATCCAATGATAGCTATAATTTCAAAGAAAATAAAGTATAGAGCAAGTGTAGTTTTAATTCCTTTAGCATCATGAAATTTGTAAAAAGCCCATATTAAAATTACTCCAAAAAGATTCCAATCCGAGAGTACGGTTAATGCTGCAAAAACTACAACAATTAAAAATTGAAAAATTCGATTGTTTGTTTTTTCATAGCAAATCAACATTAACAGTCCCATAAGAAGGGTGAAGAATATATTGTTTGGAATATCAGTTAATGAAAATGAGTAATTAGGATTATGTAGTAAGAAAAAAGGAATGATGGATATTATCCAAAAGCAAGCCAATCTACTTGCATACTTAATCTTACTTCTTGTGTAATGAAACCCTTCCACTAATAGATAAGCCATAATTGGGAATGTAAATTTTCCAACAAATTCTGAGATCGTAAAAAGTGGTAAGGTTTGAACAGTATGACTCCACTGAAATATATCTCCCATATGATTTATTAACATTCCCAATATAGCGATAATTTTTAAATGAAATCCGTCAATTTGTCTTTTCATATATTTTAACTCGTCTTCTCTTAGAAGCTTTCTATTATATAGTATGTCGAAGAAATTTCTCACCTAGTGAAATAATTCTCCCTAGATAAAGTATAAAGTTAAATATTAAAATATTTCATAAATTATTTTAATTTAAATCTAAAATAGTGCTTATATTGCCCATCTGAGAGACATTTCATATATAATGAAAATGGTAAGTCATTATATTAGGGGTCAATAAAAAAGGAGATAATATGTTAAAAACACTATTAATAATTGAAGATAATAATGAAATACAGACTATCTTAAAAAAACAACTACAGCGTAATTATAGGACAATATCCGCATTCTCTGGTACAGAAGGTATTTTACTATTTGATAGTAACAAAGTTGACCTCATTCTTCTAGATATCATGTTGCCTGGAAAAGAAGGCAGTCAAGTTCTCAAAGAGATTCGATCAACTAGTCAAATGCCAATTATAATTATGAGTGCTCTTGGAGATAAAAAATTAATTACCAACTACCTTATCAATGGAGCAAATGATTATGTCACTAAACCTTTTGATTTAGAGGAACTTTCTGCTAGAATTGCGGTGCAACTTAGAGATACTAAAGAATCAGCAAAAAACGAACAACTGCAATATAAAAATATTACTCTTGATTTTAAAGACTTCTCAATTAGCAACGGAAATAAGAATTTAACTCTTGGACGCCTTGAATTTGATATTTTAAAGCTACTAATGAGTTATCCTGAAAGAATATTCACCAAAGAAAATCTTTACGAATCTGTTTGGGAAGAAAAGTATATAGCAGGAGATAATACAATTAATACTCATCTTAGTAATCTTCGAAAGAAAATATCACAATTGGATTCTGAAACCTCATACATAGAAACGTTATGGGGACTTGGTGTAAGGCTGGCAAAATAATATGAAGATTACCATTTTGATACTTATTCTTATAATAGTTAGCCTTTGTATTAAACTATTTAGTTTAGATAGAACTCTTAAGAAGTTAGCTAAAGATATTAGATCCAAAAAACTTAGTCAGTCAAATGTACTTACTACAACTTCAACTAATAATAAATCAGTTAAAAAATTAATAACGGAAGTCAATTTAATGTTTGATTCACTTTCTGAAAGTCACAACTCTGAAATTAAAGAAAGAGAAAATTTTCAACTTGCCCTTCATAATATTACACATGATATTCGAACCCCTTTAACCATATCTTTAGGATATATTCAACAACTTATCCATGAACCTAATCAAAAAAATGAAGTATTAAAAAAAGTTGAAACTAATTTAAAACTTGTTTCTAAAAGATTAGAAGTTTTATTAGAATTTCAATCATTACTTGAAAAGCAAGACCTTGAACTAGGAGTAGTCAATCTTACATCGTTGCTTACAAATACACTCCTAAAATACTACGATCAGTTGGATTATAAAAATTTTGAAGTAAATCTTGATTTACCGACTAATCCCATTTTTATTAATGGAAACTCAGAAGCTATAGAAAGAATTATACAAAATATTTTGGGGAACGTTTTAAAGCATGGTATAGAAACTCTCTCCGTTAAATTACAAAAATATAATAATAAAATAAATCTTATTGTAAAAAATAAATCACAAAATCCAATCAAACAAATCGATCGATTAATAGACCGCTTCTACTCAGAGAATTTATCACAATTAGAAACTTCTTCAGGCCTTGGCCTTTATATTGTAAAGGAGCTTATTGAAAGTATGAATGGAGAGATTAGCATATCATACTCAAAACCCTATTTTATTCTGGAATTGGTGTGGGATAAAGCATAAAAAAAGATCTTTTTATAGATCTCTTTTTTTAAATATAAAGTAACTAATCAAACCACCAATAATTATAGTAATAGAATCAACAATCAATACTTTTATCCAAAAATATTGGGGCATACTAAGAAATGTACTGTTGATATTTCCTTGAAAATCTAAATATTTAGTTAAATCAGCTTTTGGGAATAAAATTACTGATATCGTTGAAAGTAAAGTTGGAAGAATAACAGTAACTAGTAGTGCTGCAATATTTGATTGAAAAGTAAAAAGAACAAAAAGAGTTACAACGAAGATAGCCTGCAATGAAATAAATTGAATACCTATGGATTGAATAAATTTTGAAAAAAATGAGTCATCAAAAGTTCCTACACCTGAGTTTACGCTTGCAATTCCAAAGGAAAGAATATAATACAAAATATATTCAAATGCTGAGAGAAAAAGAAATACAATATATTTCGATATAAAAAACTTCCAGCGTGAAGTCCCAATAGTGATTGCATTCTTTATTGTCCCTCGTGTTAGTTCAAAACCCACACTAAGATAAAAAAGTGGAAGATAAAAAAATACTAACATTCCTGCCATTAAAGATGAGGCTAACAGAGCATCTGCACCTGTCCAATTATATTTTTCAATCTTTTGTACTATATTCAAAAATTCATTCGATTGCATTCCTGCCTGTAAGGTTGTATGGCTTAAGATAACCCCTAATAGAATTAAAAACAGAGCAATTTGAGTCATGTAAAACATTTTTGAATGGCGTATCCTATAAAAATCTGCTCTAATAATATTACTCATTTTTTATTCTCCTTATTCTCTGAAATTAGATTCGTAAAATAACTTTCTAAGTCCTGTTTGAAGTAGTGAATTTCTTCAAATTCAATTTGATGTGATATTAATAATTTATTTATTTCTTTTATTTGATGATGTTTACCAAATATATTTATTTGATCATCAGAAATAACTTTAAATGGATAAGTGGTGTTTTCTTTTAAAATACGGCTGGCCCCCGAAACCTGAATAGTATTCAAGATAATATATTCTTCACTCATTTCGTCAAAATCTTCTTTGGATATTTCTTTTATCAATTCTCCATTGTCAAGAATACCGTATCTTGTTGCTACCTGATAAAGTTCACTTAATATGTGACTTGAGATAATGATTGTCATATTTCTTTGCTTATTTAGCTTTTCTATCATTTTACGAAACTCTGTGATAGCAATAGGGTCCAGGCCATTCAAAGGTTCATCAAGAATCAATAAATCTGGACGAGCTAGGACTGCTATTGCAATCCCTAGTTTTTGTTTCATTCCCAAAGAAAAATTTTTATATTTTTTCTTACCTGTATTTTTTAAACCTACAAGTTCAAGAGTTTCTTTTATAACATCTTTAGAATTTGTAATACCTCTAAGTCTACAATAGTACTCTAGGTTTTGTTGGGCTGATAATGATTCAAATGCTGCAGGTCCTTCAATAACCGTTCCTGACCTCTTCAGATTATTTTCCCATTGTTTATTACTTTGGGAATGAAAAAGGGTAACTTTTCCATTTGTTGGAGCTATTAATCGAGTAATGATCTTTAATAAAGTAGATTTACCTGCTCCATTCTTACCTATTAGACCGTATACATCTCCCTTAAAAATTGTAACTGCAACATCTTTAAGTGCATATCGCGTTTGATATTTTTTTGATAAATTTGTTGTTTCGATTATCTTTTGCATCTCTTCTCCTTAAACTAATTATGTATTTATTGTACTCTCGAATATTCATATATTTCTAAAATTATATTATTTTAATTCTAAAAATTTATTATAAAATATCGTTCTTTAAACTTGTTATATATAACATTAAAAATATTCTAAGCTATTTCTCGTACATAATAATAGAAAAGCTCACTATTTATGTAGCTTTTTTTATTTGGAACAACAGTTAATTTTTTCGCCACAGTATAAAAAAACCATTTCTAATGAATCGTGTGGAATCAGAAATGGACTTTTTGCTTTTGTTTAAAGCTTCTCAAAAATAACATATTTTGTTTATTTTGGCAAATTGGGAAAAATAAGAAGGAGTTTTGGTAGAGTCGTCCAATTTTTCTTAACTTAATGAAATTGCTGGATTTTGTCTCTTTTTTTAATTTAAAGCTTGATAAACACTAACCATCTCAATAGGACACGATTTACTTTAGAGTCTAAAGCCGAACTCCCTAATTTATAAAACCAAACAAAAAACTTTAGTCGAAAGATTGACAACGCATTCACAAAAAGTTATACTTTATTTGTTTCAATATTGTAAAAAAATAAAAGGAGTAACAAATGAAAAACTTTTTAAAAACATCAGTAGCATTGTTAATTCCCCTAGCTGGAATAGCTATTGTTAATCAACCTATCATAACCAAAGCTGATACAGACTCTAAGGTTTATCCAGCATTTAAAGAATACAAAGATACTGATAAACTATTAAAAATTTCTGGTAATGTTTATATTCATGGTAAAGTGACGATTAATGACCTATCTTCTAGAAGTAGTGGAATAATAAATTTAGACTCAGACACAGACCCTCGTGCAAAAACTGTTCAAGATATACTTAAAGGTGAATTAATAGAGACAATAGATATACCGAGAGCGCCTCTTTCTACATTATCAGTTCCAAATAGGGTGATGAATCTTGGGGTAGGGGCATCAGCAGATGGGATTTGGAACCCTCATATTTCAGGTTTCCAGTACACTCCATATGCGTATCAACCAGTTCCTGTGGGGACTAAAGATCTATTAAGATGGTATTCTTGGTATGACAGCATGTACGCAGGTGGTTCAGAACGCTGGAACAACCCAACAAGTGGTCATATTATCCCTGTAGATGGTAAAGCCTATATAAGTGATGCCGCTGGAAATATTAGTGCTGCTTGGACTCAAGCTCCTTTCGAAGAAGGATCTATGTGGAAAGTTGCAAATGATTAAGTCAGTATTCAAGTAACTCTACATTTATTTATTCAAAATTTAACTAAAAAAATAAGGAAAATAATATTGTGAAGAAACTTTTTCTACTCCCGATTATGGCCACACTTCTATTATTAGTCACAAGTTGCGCTAATAATAGTTCCAAACCCTCAAATACTGATTTAACAGCAGAGAAGTATACTAAGATAATTAAAAATTTAAAAAAAGAACTTTCTTCTATAAGTGATGTATCATGGAATTTCAAAAAATCAAATGATGTTACAAATGCAGATATTTCAAAAGGAACCTTGATTGAAGTGTTCCCCAAAAATGAAAAAGACTCCTTATCCTTGATGGATACCTATATTAGCTTAGGTTCAAAAGATAAAGAGGCAAAATCAAAAATAACAGAATTTCAAAAGAAAGTTGCCAAAGTAGCTCGAACATTACCAAATGACAATGTTGAAATTGCATTAGGATTTAAAAGTGAACAAAAAAGCAAAGGAGTAATACCCGTTGCTAAGTCTATAAAATCAATGGATGCAATTCCAATAAATTCATCTAAGTAATTAAATGACAGTTTATAAAAACAGATAATGTTTATTTAAAAAATCACTGGTAATAACAACTAGTGATTTTCTTTGTGTATTCTTGAATCCTTAGTTATTAAATATACAAAGAAAAAAATATGGAAAGTACAATGAATGGCGAAGTTTTTGCAGGAAAAATTTATTAGACCCTTGAAGAGGCACACTAGTTTAAACAATATACTAATAAAAAGGACTATTTCCTTAACTTAATGACATTGCTGGATTTTGTCCCTTTTTTTAATTTAAAGCTTGATAAACACAGACCATCTTAATAAGGTCCGATTTACTTTAAAGTCTAAATCCGAACTCCCTAATTTATAAAACCAAATAAAAAGGTAAAAGACACCTATGACAAACATGAGATAAAGGACACCTTCTAAAATACCTCCTTTGGAAATAAAGTCTTGGTAATCATGGATGTTTTTGATAATTTTTGTTGGCTTCAGATTTGAATCAAAAGGCACGGCCCAATAAATCCCAAACATTGCCCACACTGCAACTATTCCTTTCACAAACATAGAGTAAAGCTTTTGAATCATTTTTATCACTTTCGAAAAAGTATATAAAACAACTTCAATCGCATTTTCAGCGATGGTTCTTTCTTGAAAACGACGAGCCAACTTTGATTTTAAAACCTCATATTCAGTTTCATTTGACTCTATTTCAAAATCATAATAAGCAATGATTCCATTGGCAAGTGAAACAAAGAATACATATAAAGCTGTGAATCCTGCAATACAAGAAAGAAAAGAATTGTCTACTAAGAGCTGCCCACTCCCAAAGAGTAAAATTGTACTAAAAATGCAGCCATCAATAATATTTCTTCCAATTATTCCATAAGATAGCGTGCTAGAGATTAATTCTTCTAAGTGGTAATGCGTGTTAATTTTTTTAAACAATGCGTTGTCCTCCAATTTTTATGGGCTCATTATCTCACAATAAAAAAAGGACTCCGGATAAAGTCCTTTTTTGTCATTCATAAGTATTCGTTGCCGCATTATAAATCGCAGTCATTATTTTTTTAACAACACTAACCTTCCCTTCTTCAATCGTTACTGAATAAGTTTCTTTATATTTATTTTCATTTTGCCCGACTTTGACCGCATAAGCAATAGAGACGTCATATTGATAGTTTGATGAAGCAGACTCAGTAATCTTTATCGGAGATGTAAACACTTGTGTATAAGCCACTGATTCTTGAGCATTTTTCCCTGAGGCTAAAACATTAGGCATCAGGTAATCGACGACCTTCTCATTAGAAGATTTGAGAAGGTTCTCTGCTCTTTGATAAGCCGGCACCTTTTTACTATCAAATTGACCATAGCTAGTGAAAAATTGAGTTAAAAGTGTCTCATTTTCTTTCTCATTCGCTTTTTTATCCACCTTTTTGGATTCACTTGTTTGGTGCTCTTTGTTTGTGCCCGAAGGTAAAAGCTGCTCGGTTTTATTCTTCTGTTTCGTTTTATCATTTGATGATGCATGTCCACATCCCGATAAAATAGAAAGCGCGCTTATTCCAATCACTGAAATCACAACTATTTTTTTCATTCTTTACTCCTTTTTACTGTCCAAAGTTTTTGAGATGTCCATCTGTACTTACAAAGGACCAACCATTTTTTTCTGTCAAATAAGTCAAAGGGACTGAAATAACATTTACCCCTGAGCCTTCACTATTAATATCGGTATAAGGTAGCCCATAAGCTGCTTCACCAATAATCGCATTCTTACCATCAATTCCAAGAACAACGCCAGTATGTCCTTCTTGTCCAGTTGACCATGATCCAGTCGGTGTGGAATTAGAAGCCACCGAAAAAATGGCATAAGGTTCAGGCTTCGTTAATTTTTTCAATCCTTTATTTGATTGAACCAAATGATCTACAATTTCTCCACCATTTCCATGAAACCACGTCAAATTTGTGTAGTTTGCGACGAAAAAACCACTAAAGACGGTACAATTATCATGGACATCTGGTTCTCCTGCCGCTTCCTGATAATAGTCACTGGGTAGGGGCGCATTAAGATAATTATTAATCATCCATTGTTGCGCTTCTTTCAATTTCATTCCTCCAGCTTTAATCGTACCGATCTCATCGTCACCATCATCGGTTGAACACGGATCATCATCTGAAGAGGTGTTATCCCCCGTGTCCCCTGTATAACTGTCATCCGAATTCGGTTCTTCTCCATTTTGCCAGTTACCATTAAGTGCTTTGATATTCTTCATCATATCACTCAAAGGACGTCCAAATTTATCCGTCCATCCCCCTGTTTTTCCTGCTAAGGTTTCTATTTCTGCGGTTGTTGCGGAAGTCGCTTGGATATAGACTTTTCCTATACTCCCTTTAGCAGTCGCTTTGAGTAAGGTTTCCGCCTCAGCGGTTGGCATATCGGCAGGTTCTCCTCCTCCTGTCGCTGGTTTTCCTTCTTGTCCCGCAGTTTGAACGAGGTATTGCGCGTCTCTTTCTGCATCAGTAGCCGCATTTCCAGTCCCTGAACCGTAGTGATTAATAAATCCACCAGCACCTCCACCCTCATTTATGGCGTAGAGCCAAAAGAAAACGGGAGAGACGCCTTTTGCGGAGATGGTTTGAGAAACGCTTTTGATGTTTTGAGGTGTGAGATTGTACTTGGCGGCCACACTGACATTTGTCTTTAAAAACAAAAGTTCCGCATCTGTATTAGAAACACCCCAACTTGAAGTTAAACCTTGCTTTGCAAAGGTAGAGATATCTTCGAGGCTATACTTCCCATTATCGTTAGAGTCTGGAAGATTAATCTCTGGTGTAGATATCTCACACTCTGTCTTATTTCCACTCATTATGGCCAACATTAACACCATCGCAAACCCAATTAAGAGCACGCCTCCAAAATCAATAATAAACGCAAGATAAGAACCAATCTTTAAGAGCCTTTGAAGTCTTGCGAACTTTTGGAAAGCCGGATGATTCTTACCCATTTCATTTCCAGCTTTTTTTGCGGTCTCCTGAGCAGCTTTTAGTGAAGCCTGGCCGGATTTCATTAGAATTCCTTTGATTATTTTAAGTATTATCGAACCAATCACAATCACCTCCTTTTAAGTTTTGATTTCATTATCTCACGAAGAAAAAAAGGACTTTGAGATAATCCTTTTTTACTTTATTTTTCTTCAAACACTGAAGAAATTTCACGCATAATGCGCCGTTTATCACGGGAAATGAAACTTCTTAATTCATTATCATTAAACCCAAAACTTAATTTATTTTTTGTAAATAAAATGGGTGTTTTAAAATGACGCGGATGGTGTTGGATAATGTTAATCAGATATTCAAGATTTGGGGCTTCAATCACAGCTTTATGTATTTTGGCCCACTCTCCTTTTTCCTTCGCACTTGAAGATTCTCTGACTTCTAATTCAGGTGTTCCTCGGTCTGTGAGCATTAGTATTTTTTTAGATCTTCAAAGTTAAGTTCATGCATCTTTTTTTCGACGAAAGGGATGTTATAATCTTTAAGCCAAGCGACGACTTTTCTCGAACTTGAGCATGAGCTACTGGTAATTAATGTGAGCATTGTTTTCTCCTGTTTAATTGGCTTGATTTGTCATCTTAAATTGTTCGCTTTGAACCCTATGCCATAGGTCAAGAAGCGCGTCTTTTTGTTCTCGAATCAGTCGATAATTTGCAAAACGATAGGCGCATTTCCCTTCTGAGGTAATCTGTGTTGCTTTAATTAGCCACCCTAAACGAGGATAGGCATGAGTAGCTAATTCTTTATGTCCTTTTCCCTTCACAGAAATATAAAAACTAAGATAACCTCTAGACAGATTTTTAAATTTTTTGATTCCATATTTAACTTTTCCGCGGGTAATATAAGGTTCAATCAATCCTTCAAACTGAATGACATCCCCTAAACTAATCGTTCCACTTCTGTCTACTTGTTCGTCTTCTTCAGTTAATCCTGAGTTATTAATGTAGCCATCCTCAAGATCACTCATTTGATGATTACTCATCTTAATCCAGACATGGCTATCAATGATTGTGCCATTTCTTTTATCATTTGTAATAAGACTCGGTGAAGAGAGACAGATTCTTAGTACGCCATTAATAATTTTTGCGTCAGTGATCACGCCTGATATTCCTACCCACGCGCCACTGTAATGTGACAAGAATTCTCTTCTATCATCTGTCGTCTTGCTTCCCTCATACATGAATCCCCACTGCATGGCTAAAATTTCATGAAAAGCTTGGGTACTTTTAGGACGTTCCAATAAAACAGGAGCAACAGGTTTCATGAGTTCTTGTTCTAGATATTTTCTTTGAATCTTCTTATTATCGATTAATCGATTCCCAGGTTTTGTTTTAAGCTTTTGTTTTTTATAACCTTGAATCGCTTTTTTCATTTTTTGCGATTGATTTATTTTTGACATGATTGTTTTTTCCTTAGTTATGATTTAACTAATTATCCCACAGGAAAAAAAATGTCATGAAGAAATATCTTTTTTCAATAAAAAAACATTCCCTAGGGAATGCTAAAACTTTATAAATTTTATACCTGCAAGAATGCACTAAAGAATTCGTCCATTTCTACCGGTTCTTGAAAACTATTTTGATTCTGATTGACTTTTTCTAATAAAGTTAAGTTTAATGAATAGCGATAAGACAGGTCTTCTAATGATTCATTTTGACCCACATTTAAGGCGACTAAACATAGAAGCCATTCAATATCTTCACGTCTTCCAGAAACTTTATAATCCGCATTAACCAAAGCTAATTCTTGATCAAATGCAAACCAATCTTCATCTTCTCGATCCACATAAACCTGAAGTGCGCGTTGAACAGGGTCATTCTTTTCTGAATAACGCTGCCATGTTTCCTTCAAATGGTGATATCGAATTTCATTATTTTCCATTTTTGCTTTTTCAATTTTTTTTACAATAGATTCCTCAAACTTCAAATAGTCTGATTCTTCACGCTGTGTGAGAGAAATTTTATTATTTAAAGTTCTTTCATCTACTTGCAAATAATCAAGTACGGCATAATATGAACCTGAAAATACTACATCTCCTTTTTTTGTCACAATAAAGTGAGACAGTTTGTTTTTTAGTTCAATTTTCATTAAGTTTTCTTTTTGGAAGTTGTTCATCATATTTTCCTCTCTAATTAATATAGAAGTAAATTGATAAACAACTCCCTAAGGAGTAAGGTTTCAATTTACTCCTTTTTGGATAATTAAATTATACTAATTCTATTGATTCTTGTAACATTACTTTCTTTTCAGACAGAGTCAATTCTGAAGCTTTCTTGCCAAAAAGTTCAAAACATTTTTTTGCAATCCGTTCAGATTGTTCTTGGTGTGCTGCTCGATTAGATTCAATGACTTCATTTTTACGTTTATTCAAAGTAATACGTAAATACTTTTTATATTCTCTATCATAAATTGCAGCCGTGCGGGCAGGATTAACTTCATACCAAGCACGTGTAACGTTGTATGAGGTGTGGTTGAGAAGCCACGTTGTTTTTTCAGCTAAAGTTTTCATAAGTGCTCCTTTTCTGTGAGGTCCACAAGCACTCTCCCCGCAAGGAAGTGTGCCCTTGCGGAAATTGTATTTAGTTGTTGACAAAGGCTAGTTCAACCATTCTCGGTTCCAACTGGCCACCACGACACATTTTTGTCGTCCGAATTGAACAGCCCCTATAAATGCGCTCCGACCAATTGAAGCAAGCACATCTTCCCAATTAAAGGAAGGGTCATTCTTGTCGTTTGCGATGCGTTTAATGGCCGCAAATGAGATTGATTTTCCTTTATATTGAAAGGTATAAGCAAGTTCTTGTATGGTTAGTAAATCATTGGCGTAAAAACCCTGTTGGGTTAAGTACCGTTGCTCTGATTTTTTTAAGCGCATTTAAACTCCTTTAATCTTTAACATACACAATTCCAATATGATGGAAAAGCACTGCCAAGATAAAAATTAAGATTTCAGGATAAACAATGTTGAATAACATTAGAATGATAGAAAGTACAACAGTGACTGCATAAAATGCAATGGCGATATTAAGGTAAGTATTATATTTCATAAAAAATTCTCCACCACCCTTTCGGCTGGTTAGATTCCATGCCCGAAAGGGTTTAGGTGTTAATGAGTTATGATGTCAAGCTAACATATTAAAGATTTGATAGTTCTGAATTTAAAGATAAAATCATCCGACTATGATATTGAATTTCATCACGTAAAAATGAAAGTTCTTCAATTTTATTCGCAAGGACTTCGATATCAATTTTTAAATCAAACGCTAAGCTAAAGTATTCCTTTATCTTTTCATGCGCTTCTTTTAATCTGGACTGATGAAAACTCAAAACTTCCTTATAAATATCCATAGTATCTCCTTTTTCAAAATTAAACTTAGTCATAATATTAAGCTAACGAAAGTTGCACATTTTGTTCGATTACTTCTTCACATTGATACTTGTGATTAGCACCTAGGGGAATATTAATGTAACCAAGTGCTTCTAATTCGCAAATTGGTGTATTACTGATATAACTTTCTGTTTCAGGCACTACAAGAGTTCCCCATTGTAAAATGTCTACCCAGCTCTGATCTTCCAAATTTAAAATATTATGATCTGTCCCTCTAATTCCACAATCAAACTCACCACTAATTTTTATATCATCAATGATATAGATTGCTTCATTAAGGAGTTCAGTTTCTGTAAGAGAACCATCTTCAATTGCTTCTTTAATCAAGTACACATAGTATTCTTTGTCAGTGTTGATACTATTATTTAAATTAATCATTTTTTAGTCTCCACCGCCCTTTCGGATGGTTAAATTCCATGCCCGAAAGGGTTTAGGTGACTATTGTTATTTTTAAGAAAGTAGAAGACTACAGGTTACACGTGTACTTCTTCAACTTCTTCCTCGTAGAGGCATTTTAATATAATGTCATTTAGTGTCGAGATATATTCCCAATACTTCTTATGAACGTTGTCCAAAAGTGGAATTAACTCATCCGCATTAAAGGGTTTCTGTTTCCTCAAATAATTGTACTCATCCTTAAAACTATCCTTATAATCTTCCATATCAAATTTTAATGGAGTAAAGCATAAGACTGATTCATCAGGTTGAAGTTCACTGAGATTCTTTTCTATGGAATCCATTGATAATTCTTCATAATCTCCCAATTTGTAATCTTTAAACTTTTGAGCGAGAGTTGAATAGAGGTTGGGATTAGTATTTTTAAAAACATTGGAATATTTTTCTAATGCTTCATGAAAGACAACGAAACATTTAACAAGATGTTCACATTCATTTTTTATTATTGGAAGGTTCATTAATTTACTCCGCCACCTTTTCAGGTGGTTAATTCCATGCCTGAAATGGTTTAGGTGTAGTTAATTTACATTCATATCAAGATAAAAATTGATATATTTAAAATGTTCCCAAGAGGCCGCATTAATTTCCGCTAATCCATGAGGTTCATCGGTTAAGAATCCGGTCATGATCAACAAAGGTGCTAATGCTTTGAGCTTTTCAATAAAGCTTCGTTTAGAATCAAGCTTTATTTCTAAGATAAGTTGGTTCGCTTCTGCATTTGACATAATTTCTCCAGTTTCTTCACATATTTTGTACATTGTTCAAAAATTGTTTGAGTCTCGACTCCCATGATTCTTCAGAAACAGCTGAAATAGAAATGTTATTTCCTGAGACAACTAATGAGAGGCGATTGGCAATCTTTTCTTGAATACTATTACGCGAATAGATTTGGATCACTTGCTTACGAGTATCTTCACTTGGAATTCCTCTAAGCATGCGACCGTTACACTGGGTAAAGTCAACCGCATTTTTAGGTGTCTGATACCAAATGATATTAGACACCTCGTTGAGATTAATTCCCTCTTTGACGTCTGTCGTACATACAACAATAACATCATTTTTTTCATAAAATTGGTGGATTAATTGCTCTGTCTCAAATTTATTTTCAAACTCTAATGCACCAATTCCTTCTTGCTTTAAAAAATTCAAAGCTTTTTTGGAGTTAACGTAAATCAAAGTCTTTCCTGATAAATCAGGCAAGAGCGTTCTTAATGCAACCAATTTTTGATTTTCGACACGATCTTTCGCCTTATACCCAATAAAATATTTTCCAGAATCTCTTTTAGTAAAAAAGGAATCTGTATCTCCAAAGTCCACAAATTCATCAGTAGCCTTGGCGAGTTGATATTCTGTTGAATTGACTTGGAGGTTTCGTGCCACCATAAAGTCATAGAATGCTTGTTGCTCCACACTCATATCAATTCCGATTTCTCTAGAATCAACAATGTAGCGAGCTTCTAAGGCTTTATTTGTTGGTTTTGATAATGAGATACCATAATACGGAACAATCGTTCTTAAATATTCTGAAACTTGATCACGTCGAAGTCTTGGAACAGCCATATTTGCAAGAATTAATGCTGCTTTCGCAAAAACGTTTGCTTCTTTAGAAAATGGTGTCCCCGTCAAGGAAAAGAGAGTACTCCCGAGAGAAACAAGCCGTTCTAGAGTGGTTAATAAATGCGTATTTTTTACACATTTATGAACTTCATCCACAATAACAAGTAAGTCTTTGGGTAAGCCTTCTCTTAAAATTGAGAGGTCAATCGTATCAGATAATTGGAAATTGTTTACACCAAATAGCGCAAGACAATCCTTCCAATTCTGATGGGTTTCTTCTGGCGCTAAAACAAACAGTCTCCCCGTCCAATCTTTCGCTATGTATGAAGCCATATAGGTTTTACCTACACCAACCTCACCAAACAAAAAGAATGCACGATGTCCAAGGTAATCTTTATCTTCTACATTAAGCAAGACACGTTTCATGGCTTTAGCTGGTGCTTTTTGCCACGGATATAACTCTCCGGTGATCCCTTTTATTTCAGGTTCTTTTTCAGTCGCATCCATATAGGATTGAAAAAGTTCCATTAAATCCATTTGACCTTCTACAACATGTATTTTTTTCAACGTTTAGTGCTCCTTTGTTTCTAATAGAGGATACACTCCCTAAGGGAAATGCATCCCCTAGGGTTAATTGAATTAAATTTATTTACCTAAGATGATGACATTATTAATCACCATTTCTTTTGTAAGTACAGTTTCCTCGGAGTTGGTTCTAAAATCATAGATAATAATATCATTTAGGACCAATCCTTTTTCAGAACGATAATTGATGGCAGCATTGGTAAAAATTTGACATTGATGCATTTTAATATTGATAATTCGACTCGTAGTACTGTAAGGGTTAAATTTTAACGAAATTACAGTATCGCACAATTCACTGTTTCTTAAATCAATATCACCGTGAAAGTCAATATTTTTTATTTTGCTATTCTCCATAAATAGTTTTTTATTATGAAGATTAACATTTTCAATTTCAGAATCTATAAGAGAATTGATTTCAATTTTCTTACCACATCTTATAGAAGAGTGAATAAAGTAAGAATCGTAACTATTATTAAAGGTGACTTCAGAATCCATAACCGTCATTTTGAGCCAAGGGAGATTTCTATCATTATAGAAATAAAGGATTGAATCGTTACCTTGAATATGGTTTTTAAGATATTCTATCATCTGTGAATAAAGTAAAGTCATTAACTTACCGCGATGGACATAGATAGAAGTACCCGGAATTGGAAAGACCTGAGTAAAATAATCTTTATGACCGCTCTCAATCCATTTTGTAACTTGCATCACTGGTAGTTCTGCTTTAAAACTTAAAGGATTTTGAACCTTCTTCATTAATTCATATTCTTTTTTTCTCTGAAATAATAAAAGTTCAGATTCAGATAATGGGTTAAGTTCAGAAATTGGATTTCCATATAAATACCATAAATTCCAGTCCGTAATTCCTTGTTCTGTTTTGGTATAGCGGGTTTCTCCAGCTAATATCTCATTTTCATTGGTTGGGTATATTATTTTTTTTGCCATGGGGCCTTCCTTTCAAATAAATGATAAAAGTCCCCTTTACCCAAAGCAAAGTTCTCATCCAATGATAAGAAGAGACAGACTCTCAAGACCTTATCATTGGGATAAGTGTTTTTTTATTTCCTAAAAATTTCAATCAAGTGTGTCACAGCAATCTGAGCACCATCTGGCACCACGTATTCATCACGTGCATACATTCCAATCTTATGAGCATGAACGAGTTCGCCTGGGTGGATCTTGTCATACCGTGCATTTGTCACATCAATTTTTTTGTCATAGCCTAATTTCAGTAAGAAAGCATAGCTTGGAGTCGTTGCCGAAGGCTTTGAAAGATAGTTCAAAACTTTCGAGATCTGAGATGGACGGCAAGAATAAACGCCTTGCCCAAACATTTGACCTGATTGTACCACTCCACTCACTTGAGAAGAGGAGATGAAACCATTGCATAAAATCGATAACACATTGTCATTGCGAGTACCATGTGCCGCATAAACGGTACGTTGGTATCCTGATAAATCTTTAGACTTTTCAAGAGCATAGACCTTTCCGATACGATATTTGGATTTAAAGATAGAATCCACAACATTAAAAGGAAGGTCACACTCAGTGAGTAAGGTCCCTGATAAACCAAGTAAGCTCCAGATGTTGTCCGTATTTACTGCGGTATTTTTCTCTTCTAAAAAGAACAGGGCTTCATCAGGTGTGATCGTTTGATGGTTCATCACTTTTTCTAATGCATGATAAAACGCCTTAATTGTCAATTTTTGTGCACTCTTCTCAGAGCTACCATCTACACTTGAACCATTTGCCTTAGCTATATCTACCGGACGAATGGCTTTGTAATTTTTAAGAAATTGTAAAACAGAAGGGGCCAATGTTTCTTCCTCTTCTGCTTCAGAAGTTTTTACTTCTCGAACCTTAGTAATGTAGTCAACATAAGCTTTTATTTCAGAAAGTTCTACAAGTGTATCTCCATATAGCCCTTGGGTTTCATAAAGATAAAGTCGATTAATTGCGTCTTCAGTGTTTAATTCTGCCATTTATTCAGTTTCCTTTTATAAATGGAAGCAAAGCCCATCACTCACAGAGAGTAATGATACTCACTCCCTGCGATGTGTGTTCTTTACATTAAGCGTTGAAGGTTATTTTCTTCAATAGCTTTTTGACGTGCAGTTTTATGTCCTTCAATCAGTTGATAAGCAAAAGAATAGTATTGAGTAAGTCCTCTTTGAATTGAATCTAAATAGGCATTAATACTTTTTCCTTTTGTTACTTTCATGATTGGAGTACCAAGCGTATCATAACAAGCTTGAACAACTTCTTTGATTTCCTTTAAACGGATAATCATATTCTTGGCATGATTAGAGGCACTCACATAACTTAAACTATCAAAATTGAAGTTTTCAAGACTCGTTTCTTTGAGATAACGAGCAGCAAGTTTAACTTCTTGAATTGTTTTTTGATAAAAGTTGAAAAATACAGTAAGAATAACATCTGTTTCAGAGGCATTCTTCTTTCCTGCATGTTGGTCTAACCAATTTTGCCATTGAATAGCTTCTTGTTCATCTTCTTTGACATAGGCTTGTCTTTCGGCTTCTGTAATGTACATTCCTTTAAAATAGACAAGTCCATTCCATTCAGCTAAAGGTTGCACTTCTTGTTGTTCCACGATTACTTGTTCCATTCTTCTCTCCTCTTATTGTTGTTTGTTAAACTGAAAAAATTGCTTCGACGGTTGTTCTTTCACAGGCTTCCATTACTGTTTTTGGGATGTTATCCAGCAAACCTAGAAATAAAACATAAATTTCTAAATTATTTGGAGACATTGTCAAATCAGCCACTTTATAACCTTTGGTGAACCCTTTTCGTTGCGCTTCTTCATCAACTGAGTAGAGATAGAGCGTTCCTTTAAGTTCGATTGTTGTAAAAATTGGATGTTCCATTGTGTTTTTCCTGCTTTCTAAATATAAAAAGCAAGCCTCCCACCCATGGGTGAAAAACTTGCCCATTGGGTGGTCGTAAATGTATCATCTATTTTTGTTCCTCATCTTTCAGATTTAGAACGGTAAGTCATTTGGGTCAATCTCCATTGGAGTGCCACCAAATAACTCTTCTGCGGTTGTTTGATTTGATTCTTGAGTAGAGGCTGGACCATTTGAAGTTCCATTTCCTACTTGAGAACCTTTTGATTCTAAAAACTCAAAATGATTGACGAGAACTTCCATACTAAACCGTTTGACTCCTGAAGTGTCTTTATAGGTTCTAGTTCGTAGTTCACCATCAATTCCAATTCTATGTCCTTTTGAAGCATATTTCGCAAGTGTTTCTGCTTTTTCTCCCCAAAGAATACATGGAATAAAGTCAGCTTCATAATTACCATCCGCATTCTTAAATTTACGGTTTACCGCAATTGAGAAATGAACATAGCTTTTATTAGCAGGCGTCTTTTTAAGTTCAAGGTCTTTTGTCAAACGTCCGATTTGGTGTGTGTTATTCATAATATTGCCCTCCTAGGCTAAAATTGTGATAGTCAAAATCCACTACCCACAGGCAGTAAAACTTCGCTACCTGCGATTGGGTGTTGTTGATTCTGACTTCAGTTAGCCAGAATGAGTAAATGAGTCACACGTCTAGTGTGAAGTTAAAGCCTCATTCCTAAAGAATTAGTGACACAAAAGTTAAAGTCACGCGCATTAAGTCTTTGACAATAATTTTGCGCAGCTCCTGGTGTTTCAAATTCAATAACGATGAGTGTCGTTGGGAAATTACCAACAACTGTTCTAACTTGGTATTTCATAAAGAAATCCTTCTAGCCCTTAAGGGCGATGATGTGATTGCTCACATTGCAGCCCTTAAAGGGTGTTGAAGTTGGACGCATACAAAGTTCAGATCACACTAGAATCTTTCACTTTTGTCGCCTCTTGTACTACTGGAAGCTTTCGCTTTGCACTTTCGTTGAAGAAATTCTTCAACTCAACATTCTTGATTCAAGTTGTTAAGATGCAAGCACCACTTGCAAGCCACTTCTTAGGGTAACACGTCGCTCCCACGTTGGGCATGACGCTATCTTAATCATTAATTGATTTAAGCACTTCTACACTAGGCATTCTTAAATCAAACCTTTGAATCGTAAGTAGTCTCGGACATCAACTAATGCCTTTGTTCTTCCTGACTTGAAAGAACCCCCTACTTATCTAAAAATTAATCACTTAATTTCGGTTACTGGTTGTTGGAGTTAAAAAATGACGTAACTTCATCTTCTATAGTTTCATAGGAAACCTGTATCTCACGATACTCTCTCTTAAGAACACACGTTCTCAATTGCCTTGACTAAAAAGTATAAATTGGAATTTATTAAATTAGAAATTAATATTGATAGAAAACTCTTTAAAAATAGTCTTATCAAATATTAGTAGTAATAAATGAAGAATATTAATCTAGAGAAAACAATATCAATCAATTAATAAAAAATAACCAACAATATAAATTGTAGATGGGGCTGACCGAAGGTCAAATAAGTTTAATTTTTGTATATGACTAGATTATCTCACACAAAAAAAAGAGACCTCATTTAATCCCTTTTTTACTATTTTTTCCCTCTTTATAAGTTATATTCCCTATATAGCAGGCTTTTCTAGTAAATCTGAGCCTTTTTAAATAAGTCTGCTTAAAAATATCGTAAAGTATAATCTAAAAAATTTAACTCAACACTTTTACTTTTTCTATATTTTTAAATAAATATTTTATCAATAAAGATTTTCTAAATATGACAGTTCATTCAATAAACTTTTCTTTTTACTTATAAAAGGTTGACTCTCTTCATATTTTAAGTCGAGAGGCTATACAACTACTGTTATTTCTATGATTATCCCTCTTAGAAACGATATATAAATCATAATTTCGTAAACCTTATATTATATCATAATAAAAATCCATGCTCTTTTTTATCCCTTTTTTATAGGAAATATAAAAAAAGCATTCAGTTTCAATGCTGTATGCTTAGTTAATATTGTTATTTTCAATGATACTTAATAGTTGGATTAGGGTAAGACATTCAAATTGTTTTCCCTCTAGTTTTCCTATTTCCTCTTGGTAAATCTCAACTAAATCTCTAAATTCTTCATCGTTCGTATAAAGATAATCTTCTCGTTCAGGTGAGTCTGCAAAAACATAGTCAACAATCTGTTTCGGGCTACTCTCACTTAATATCGCAAAAACTTTAGTGTCTTTTCCCCAGCAATCGATTTCTTCTAATATCCGCTTAATAAAATTGGTGTACTCCATTTTTATCTCTCTCCTATATTTTTCTACAATTGCCTAGATTATACCAAAAAAACACCTCATTGAATAGGTGTTTTTTTTAATCTTATTATTAATTATTTTGCTTCTTATTATAAATTAAACTAGAGATAAGTGATGCACCAATAATAATCGCTCCAATCAATCCAGTAACTACTTCTGGGATTTCAACGCTGATTGAAAGGAGTAAGAGAACAGAGAGGATTAAGATGGCCCAATGAGCCCCATGGTCCAAGTAGACCAACTCATTTAATGTCCCCTTTTCAACTAGGAAAATGGTTAATGACCGGACAAACATCGCACCAATAAATCCAAGACCTAACATGATAATAATTGGGTCTGGGGTAATGGCAAATGCACCAATCGCTCCGTCAAATGAGAAGGAAGCATCAATCATTTCTAGGTATAAAAACATCGCAAAGGCTGCTTTACCAACTAACAAGGTTTTTGATGTAGGACGTTTCCCAGTAAATTCTTCTTCCACTTCATTTTCTACTTCTGCGAGTGCTCCGTGATGTTCCATGATGGCCCCTAGTCCTTCAACTGCCATATAGAGAATCATTCCAAGTACTCCAGCTAGTAAAACAATAAATGAATCGTGAGCGATAAAGTGAGTGATAAGGGTAAGAATAATTAATGAAATTAATGGAGTTGCGGCAGGGAATTGACCGACTTTTGTTAACATTTTTTCTGGTAATACAAACCAATGAAAGTCATTATCATCAAAAAAGAAATTCAAAGCAAGCATAAGTAAGAACATCCCACCGAAAGCCGCAATCATTGGATGCGCGTGATGGAGAATATAACCATAAGTACCTGGTACCTCAGGATTTCCTTTCGCCATAGCCAAACTCAATGCATCTACTGGGTCCAAGTGAGCTGAGATTGAAACAACCGCCAGTGGAAACAAGAATCGCATTCCTAGAACCGCGATAAGCATCCCGACAGTCAAGAACACTTCTCGCCATTTGTGGCTCATTCTCTCTAAAATTCGCGCATTGACGATGGCATTATCAAACGATAATGAAACCTCCATCACTCCTAAGATTGCTGCTAAAACAAGCACATTTAATCCTCCATAAACAAAGGCTAAAATTAATGCGACTACTGTCACGATCAGTGACCCTCTAAAATGCTTCATATACTTCCTCTTTTTCTTTCTTCAATTAATAAGTTTAACATATTGTTTTTTTACTTAAGACGTAATGGCGTACTTGTAAGGTGATAGGCATCACATCTTTTACAATAATAGCTTCTTATCGGTGTCTCATCTGTTTTGCTGTTGATGAAAAAAGCATTCACGATAGCATCCGAAGCACCGATTTTACTATAACACAATCTCCCACATCCCTTAGTGGTATGTTTTTTGATTTTCATTGGTTTTACCTAAACAATAATTAAGAGTGACAATGTCACTCCCATTTATTTAACATCAAATTAAGCATCCAATCCATATTGACGCACAAGGCCCGCTAAATCTTTTTCAAAACCTTGACCAACCGCTTTAAAAATCCACGTGCCATTTTCTCGAATCACAGAACCAAAGATAACACTTGTTTCAAGAGAGAAATCTTCAGCCATATCATATCTGATTATTTCCTCTCCAGTATCTTTATCTACAACGTTCATAAAGATTCCAGTCATTTGTCCAAAATTTTGTTTTCGAGCAGCAGCATCGTGAATGGTTACGACAAAGTCAATCTGTGAGTAGTTCTCACTCACTTCTGGAAGATTAACCTTGATAATTTCATCTGGCCCATCTTCTGATGTTCCACCTGTTCGGTCATCTCCAGTATGTTGAACCGAACCGTCAATTGAACTTAAATTGTTATAAAAAATGAAATCATTTTCATTAACACATTTGCCATTTGCACCCAACATGAATGCTGAAGCATCAGGGTCAAAATCTGCACCATTATTCGGATTAGGATTCCACCCCAACCCAATTTCCAAATGACGTAAACTTGAAGCTACTTTTCTCAGGTCTATTTTTTGACCTTTTGATAAATTAATTGCCATTACTTCTCCTCTATAAATTGACACCGAATGCTGAACCCATTGCAGCAAGACCACCTTGATAACCTGAACCTACAGCCGTGAATTTCCACTCGCCATCATGACGGTAAAGTTCTCCAAAAATTGCTCCGTCTTCAATAGATAAATCTTCGGAAAGATCATACTTAAGAATTTCTTCATTTGTATCTTCATTAAGAATTCGGATAAATGCTGAATTAACCATTCCAAAGTTTTGGTGATTCTTTTCTGCTTCATAGATAGTAACCGCAAATACAATTTTATCCACATCACTTGGAACATTAGTAAGGTCAATTTTTAGAACCTCATCATCACCATCACCTTCCCCAGTTCTATTATCACCCATTGAATAAATAGAGCCATTGCCAGGTTTTAAATTGTTATAATAGATAAAATCATTATCTGAACGAACTTTTCCATTACTTCCTAGTAGGAAAGCAGACGCATCAAGGTCGAATTTGGCACCTTCAAAGCCGCTAACATCCCAACCTAACCCAACATGAAGATGGTGGAGTCCTGCATTATCTTTTGTAAGATTGACCTTTTGGCCTTTAACTAAACTGACTGTCATAATCTTCTCCCTTTTTATAAATATGCTTTAAATCCATTAATATCAGTAACTACAACACCTTTACCAATCGCTGTAAATTCCCATTCATCCCCTTTACGAACAAACTCACCAACGATAATACCGGTCGCATTCGCATTATCATTCGTTAAATTATATTGAACAATTTCTTTATTATCTTGGTCAAACACATGAACATAAGCATTTTTAATCATACCGAAATTTTGTTTTTTCACTTTGGCATTATAAATATTAACGACAACTGTTAATCGATTAATTTCAGGAGATACTTTTGAAAAATCAACCTTGATTTGTTCATCATCTCCATCACCTTCACCAGTTAAATTATCACCAGTATGTTGAATGGAACGATCATTTGATATTTTTTCTCCATAGTAAACTGTTTCTACCATACTTTCCGTTTCAGTAGATAGAAGAATCGAAGCATCTAAATCGGCAGTTTGTAAACCTCCAAATAGACCCTTCTTTTTAATCTGGTCCCAACCTAAACCAATAATTGTCTTAGAAAGACCATTTTTGGCTTCTTTAGTAAGGTTAATTTTTTGTCCTTTTGATAAATTAATTGTCATTTTTTTCTCCTTATTTGTTGCAGTTCATCTCATCCACTGCTCTTTTCTCTGTTTTAAACTCGAATTAGTCGCCCATTGTAGCATGGATTTCTGTTTCCATTTGATTCAATTTTTGACGGGCTGTCGCTCGGTCTTGTTTGGCCTGAACATCAAGAACTTTTGTATCCACAATCGCTTGCTTCATCGTGTCAAATGCAAATTGGAGCGTTTCGACTGAGATAGACGTTTGGTTAGCTGCTTTAGCAATCGTGACGGAATTCGTTGCCAAGTTTTGGGCATTGCGTCTAATCAATTCATTGTTTCGTTCATTAAGAGCAGTTAATCCAGCTTGCGTATTCTTTTGCTTTTGAAGCGTGACCGCTTGAATCATGGCCATTTTAAATTGTGGAATGGTCGTAATAAAAGCTGAATGCAATTGAGCAAGTAAAAGGACATTATTTTTTTGAATCAAGTCAATTTGTGGCCCAGTTAGAATCGCTGTAGTTTTAGACATTTCTAAGTCCGCAGTTCTTCGATCCACTGCTTCAAGTGCTGCTCGCATTTGGCTCAATTGAATATTGGCCATTTCATCTCCAGCAGCTACTTTTTGTTCAAGAGCAGGAATAATTTCTTGATTGAGTTGATTTTGAAGGACATAACCCGTCGCAATATAACCATCCAAATTCTCGGAGTAATTAATATTTTGTTCGGCCAATTCTTTCATGGTTTTAATAGACTGTTTAGTATCCGCTTCATACCTCACCAACTCTTGGTAAACTTTATCAATTTCACCGCCTAAAGACTGATACTTGGCGAGAAGTCGTTTCAAATCACGAGCTTTATTTTGTAAGAAGCCTGCCAGCCCTTTTTTCTTTTCTCCCATGACTTCTTGCATGTCAAACTGATCCATAATTTTACCTAACTGATCCATCATTTTCGTTGATCCTAAGGTATCAGCGACAGATAAACCATTTAAAATTTGACTCGCAAAAGAGGAAATGGCATCCGCTGGTTCTTTTCCTAAATCCATAATGGCCCCCGAATCTTTCAAATCCATCTGCCTTGCAAGTTGAAGCACTTGACAATCTGTCATTAGAGCTTTTTGTTTTTCTCCTAAAGGAGCAATGAGATCAGTGGTAACTGGAATGACTTCTCCAGTAATCGCTTCTACTTCTGTTTTCGCTGTTTCTTGTATTTCTTCAGGTAACATACCTGGTTGGTGTAAATCCATTCTTATCCTTCCCCCAAAATCGTTGGAGGAAACCTTTCTTAGTTTTTTTATTTGATAAAGTGTAATCTTTCATCTGATCTAGCCAGAAGATATCAATATTAAAATTATTAAGATGATTTTCAATTGAATTCATCCCGTTTGGACTATAAATTAAACAGTCAAATCCAATCGAATTCAATAAAAGAATTTGCATTGCATCCTCTTTTGACATGGTTACATCAGGCTGATCAAACCAAAGGAGCTTTGGAACTCCTTTAGGATAATCAAATTGATGGAATAGCTTAATAAATTCTTCTGGTAGTCTTAATAAAGTGGAATAGACCTGACTTTTCACAACTTCAATTTTTTCAGCCGGTTTTACTTCTACTTTTAAAACATTGACTGCTTGTATAATCGCCTGAGCCAGCGATAATTGCGCTCCTGTGGCTAACTGATGATAGGGCCATTCTGATCGTTCAATTAATTCTTTTGCATTGAAATGGTCAGATATAAGATAAGAATGGTACTTTGCATAATCTCTTGAAATTTCAGATTTTGATAATAATAAATTTTCTTGATGTTGAAAAACAGTCGCATGAAGCTCATCTAATTGATTCCAATAATCTGTTTCATTACTTAGAACGCCATTTATCTTTGCAAATAAGACGGGAACAGTAATTTTACCAGGGCTTGCCTTAAAACCAATTCTAAGATCAGCATCTGATGTTCCGATTATTCTTATTTCGTCATAAGTTGTTTTTAACGGTATGGTCAGTAATTGAGCTTCTTTAAATTCAAAAGGGCTAAAAAATAGTGATTGACTTTGTCCTGATGCATCTGATTGATTCATTAACTGTTTAAACTCAGTTGAAGCCTCTCTCGCAACAGTCGATATAATTTCCGTTTTTTGCTTTGGCAATGGCATTGGATCATTCTCATTTGAAAGTTCCACGAGTGGCAGCCAATTCGATGGGTGCTTTTTCGTAATATCGAAATAGATGATTTGGAAGCCTAATGCCTTTGATAATTTCATAAACCATTCTTGAGAAGGGCTCGGTGTCACCGACTTATACCACACTTGAATTTTTTGGGAAGCAATATTTTCTTTTATCTGTGGTTGCAAATAAGTAAACGACCACTTAACACAGTCGGTAAATATTCTTCTAAAATGTTCATCAATTTTTGATTTATTTTCACGTGAATCAAGTAGTTCTACTAACCATGTTGAATAGGATTTAATCAGTGCCGAATCAACGATCAAGTCTAATCCTTGCATAAATGCCAAAATTCGATTTGAAGAAAGATTTTCATTTTCTTGAATAATTTGAAAAATTTGTTCTAAATTTTGAAATTTACTATTATCAATTGATTTATTTAACGAATCTTCTAGCAAGGTAACATTTGATGAGTTAACTAAATCATAGAGTTCATTAAAAAATTGTGTTTCATCTGAATAGACCCCGGAAAACTGTTGAATAAGAGGTTCATTATTATTTGTTTCAAGATATTTTTGGCTTGCTTTTATGGTGTCAAATAAATCGTTCACGATAATTTCCTTTCTGAAATTATTTGTTATGAAGAGAAAAGGAGTCGAACCTTTAATCCATGGTTTCACCCATGGCATCCATTGGGTATTCTCTTCTTAAAAGCCAGATATCGCGCTGGCTACGCTCCTAAATTATTCTCTCAACCGTTAAGAATAATTCAGTTTAAAAAGGCAACAGGACTCGAACCTGCATTGTGTACCTTACACCAAGATGAGGTATCGAACCTCATACGCTCTCGTTTCCTTCCAATTGAGCTATACCTTTTCTTGTGACCTATTAACTTCACAAATCTATTTTACTATGCTTAAAAATACCTCGTGAAAGAATCCCTTTTTTTATCAATCCATATTATCATCACGCCATTTGTACCATTCAGTATCTTTTATTGAGTCACTCATCATTTATCCCTTCTTTTTTTATTTAATTACAAAAATTGAGAGTAGTATTCTGCTTCACGTTCTTCTTTACTCTTACCAATGTCTAATAATCCATAAATCAACAATAATGGAATCGTAATAGCAGCTGCTACAAATAAAAATGGGAGTAAAAGAACTCTCCCAAGCGTTATTACTAGTTTTTTATATTTCATAATCGAATGGCTACCTTTCGTTTACCTTTATCTCGTTTATGACTAGTCGGAGTAGACCACCATCGAACAGTATCAGGCTTAACATTAAAACGTTCAGCAAGTTCTTCAGCAGACCCTTCATCTAAAAAGGTCTCCCCTTTATAAACAGCAAATTCATCCGCCACTAATCCACCACTTTAACCAATCTTTTAGTATATGGATTCAAATATACGAAACAAATATATGAATTCTTTTGAGACTTTTTGGCCCAACGCTCTAAGTTCTCACTTTTATTTTCTAACGTCAATTCATACCAATTCATCGTACAATTATCTAATTCATTGGCGATTTGTCTTGAAATCATCAATTGTTCATCATCATGAATAAAATAAACTTTGGCATGTTTCTCCCAGAGTATATTAAAAGATTTTTCCAATTTCTCGTCTCTTACTAAAGATTCATGCGCTTCTTGCTTGTTACTATATGCACGCTCCAAAAATAAATATCCAGTTTCTTCACTCATTTTTCATCTCCTCCATTCGTTTAATATACCTCGCATCTCGTGAACATATCATGCACCAGAGTAATTCACTCGCTGCCTTGGTTCTCCCTGAAATCCAATGTGTACTATAAACTTTAATCAAACCAGTCCTTGGTTTGTTTGGACAGATAACATCAACATTATTTGGAAGTAATCGATTTTTGTAGAGTTTATCAGCTAATTCTCTTTCACATACTAGATAGTTGTGATCTCCTTCCCAATTTTTCCCGTGACCGGAATTAAAATCAGCCATCGAACTTTTAACTTCATAAAAATCAAAAGTTCCTGATTCAATTTCTGCTATGTTTGCGAAATTACCATTTTTACTTGGATTAAATCCCACAAAATCTACCCTTTTTTTGTGTGCGTCTAAATTTACTTCGGCTGCCCAAAATATTGAACGATTCTCCAAACGTTTTCTAACAAGCTCAGAAAGAGATGCTGTTATTTCTGTTCTATTCATCTTTTTTCCTTTTCTTATAATTAATTGAACCAAGACACTTCATCAACAACTGCACCACATTTAGGGCAGCTTTTTATTGGAAATTCAGTATTATTGGTATTAGTTGATTTGGAGAAACTCCCTTGAATGTGTGCACTGCATTTACAAATATAAGACCAAAGTTTTGGCATTCTTTCAAACCTCACTTTACGAAGTATATCTTCCGTAGTGATAATTTTTAGCCAAGACCTAGTGTTAGCTTTTACCATTTTATTCATAGTCAATTCCTTATTTAATCTACCAACGGTCATTGAAATCAACAAACTTTTTATAGTTTACAGGTTGATATACTGTTACACTCTTCCATGAGCGTCTTTTATTTTTAAGAGATATCAAAAAGTTACCTAAGCTTCGACCAATATTAGTCAAAGGATTTTTTGAACTTCTATAAAACTGTTTCGTAACTTTTGTTTTAACAGTTGCGTAAGGTTTTTGATCTTCAGCAATATATCTAATCTCTCTTAAAGCACCAGAAGTCATGTTTTTATCCACTAGTGGTTCATATACATTGTTTCTGTTTAGAGTATAGGGATAATGTTTTCCACTAAAATCAGTACTACTGTCTAAGACAACATTTTTATATGTTTTAGAAGATGATGAAATAGTTTTTGTTTCCAATCCTGAAAGCGTTCCATAGAATATAAATAATAGTGAAATACCTAATCCTATGATCACTACCTGGGTTATTGTTTGGTTTCTTTTTGGTTTAACGTGTTTAATTTTATTATCAATCATAAATGACCTCTTGTTCTGTAAATAAGCGTTTATTACACCCAGCGCAATACCAAGTTTTTAGTGGTTTATAAAAACCATTATTTGACGGATCAGTTGTACTAATTAAATTTCCATCGGAATCATACAAATCTGTCACTCGAGTCGTATAATTCTGCATTCTAAGAAATTCAGTAGTTCCACAAACTGGACATTTTTTTATTGGAAATATAATCATTTTTTTCTCCAAAATTCATCTATAGCATCTTTAGCTTCAGAAATATCGGCGAACGCTTTTGCAAAACCTAAAAATGCGTTTAATTCCACAGATGAAGCAAAATACTTTCCATTTTGTGCTATTTTTATATCGAAATCTCGATATACCGATATTTTTTTCATAGTTGTTACCTCCCTTGGAGAACCGTAGTGGATACTTTACTAATCACCATATATTTCGGCATCACTTAATTTAAATATAACTAAAGTATCATCAGGATAGGATGCCAGTTGAGTCGCAAAGGCATCATCATCGTCTTTTTTTACTTTTGCTTTGATATTGATTGTCACTTTTTGATTCATCTCTAAAAGATCATCATAAAGTGTTCGCAAGTCAGCAATATCTTGGCTACTGGCTTTGGGCAAGATGGTAAATTTGGTATAATCTTTATCAAACCATGAACTTACTTTTTCAAAATCAACTGTAGAGTTCTCACGGATTTGCAATTTTGCTGTGATATCATAATCGTAATCTTGTTGCTCAATCAACTTGGCGATTTTAACCATTGATTCGTAATCACCACTTGCTTTTAATTTTAGTGTCGCCTTGTAAGAAATTCCAGCTAGCTCTAAACGATTAGCAATCATAAATGGGTCCGGTTCAGTCCCCTTATCATCAAGTTGAGGAGGAGCAAAATTTACATTAATTGAATAACCTTTGTTCAATAACTGCTCATACAGAGTGACAACCTCATCTAGTTCGATTCCTTCAACAAGTTCATTGAAAGTTCGTTCAATTAATTTATTATTTTCAGCCGTTTCTTCTTTTGGAAATACTGTTTTTACTTGGAATGTCATATTGTCTCCTCTTCACTATTTGTTACAATTTTATTCTTCAGTTTTGCACTAGGCAGCTCAAAAAATACATATTGACCTGATTTTGAACGTCCAAGGTGATACCCTTCATCGTTTAATAACTCCTTTTTAATATCGGGAAGTCGATGAGTATCGATGAACTTATGTTTTGTTAATAATTCAGTAGATTTCAGCATTTCACCATTCATAGACTCTCCTTATGAATTTCATTCTGTCTTAATGAGTACATACTCTATCGCAATTAAAAATATCATTTAGTACTTTAAACACATAATCAGCATCGATACCAGCAGAGCTTAACCAGTTGTGATAGCCATATTTAGTTAGTGATTCATGTGTTTCTACTTCTGTGATATCTTTGGTATATGATGCAGCTTGTTCGGCTGTAAACTCTTTTTCACCAACCCCCATCAACCAAGCAGATACACCTAAAAGAAAATTAGGCACTTTTATTGCATAACCACCAATTCCATCTTCTCCAATGAGCCAGGCATGAGAATGTAATCGATCTCCAACTTCATAATTTTTGTCATTTTTAAGAATTTCAAAATTTTTCTTACCTGACTTTCCATCATCAAAATAAGAGGTGATGGTTTTTACATAAGTGTTTTTCATTTTTACTCTAACTCTCTCTATTTCTTTAAAATAATTCTCAGCTCTTCAAAACGCTATGATACAATGCTGAGTATATTTCAGAAGTATTCCATCCTTCTTGGTCACAAATCCCTTCAATCCCTTGTGAAAGTAGATTAAGATAATCTAAACTTGAACCCCCTTTAACTTCAAAATCAACCATTTCACCTATTGATTCTATTTTTATACTTATTTTCTTCTTAAGTTCTTTTTTACCATGTGGGGTGTATGAAGCAAATTTAGTAGATCCACACTGCGTACATTTTCTTTTTTCTTGTTTCATTTTCAAATGACAATTTAAACAAAATTTGAATGGCATTATTTAAACCTCTATTTTTCTATATTTAATTCCTTTTAGAGCATCAAGCTTTTCTTTTACTAGTTTCCTCATCAGATGATCTCACTTTTTTGAACTTCTAATTCTATTAGTGGCAGCTTTATCCAAAACATAATCATTTCTCCGCCCACAGATTGCACAATAATTTGAACAAACTTTTTCGTACCCACAACGTGGACAAGGTGAAACCATGCTCACACTTTCAACTTTCATAATTCTCCTTGATAAAAAAGTCTTTGTATTTTCCGTCTTAATCTTAAATGAGCTTTATAAGAACTACTCAGCTTCAAGCTCAACATAATTTCGCCAGTAACATCATCTTCAGGATTTACTTCAATAGGATAGCTATTACTGCATAACAACTCATCAATTTCATCATCGGAGAAAAGGAATTTAACATTCATAATCGTTTTTTCAAGTGGGAATTTTTTATTTCGCAAACAATATCCCCAAGAGTCAACCGGAATACTAATCTGATTAACTGTACAAAATTTTGTCATGCTCATATCCTTTTTTTCACAAAAATCTGTAATTTTAGTCCAAAAGTATTCTGGTGTCATAATGGATTTCCTCTATTTCTTGATAATTTAATTTTATCATCGAAAAATTTTTGATGTAAAACAATTTCATTTTCAAGACCACGGGCCAACCATTGGTATATCTATATTTTTTGAAGTTTCATATTTATTATTTACCATCGAAGTTTGTAAAAATTGAAGGTCTCTCGTTAACTCTTCTTCATTGAATTTTTGGTAGAAAACCGCTCCTGTAAGAAGTTTCCAGGTTGAGATTTACTATTTTCTTTTAGTTGAATAAGACTTTTACCGGTAAGGCTAACCCTAATTTCTGTATCAAGTGCTGCTAACCAGAACCGATTCATTTGAGAGACAAAATAGCCCTTAGGATTTTTTATGGGGCGTTCTTTTCTTTCCACCTCTTTTATTGCAAAATGATACTTGATGAGTTCGTTTTCTAACTCCTCTGCCCAGAACTCTCCCGTGAGCTGTGGTGTTTTTGACAATTGAGAGTTCAATTTCAATAGGAGTTCATACTTTCTCTCAATTTTTTTCTTTGTTTTGAAGATAATATCTTGATAATCTTTTGCATTCTCACCAATTCTTGAAAGCTCTAAGACTGTTCTAGGGTTTAAAAATGAATGATTGGAGCCCTGAATAAAATAATCTTGAGTAGCCAGTGTTTTTCCGTATCGATTAGTATCATTATTAGTTGTTATATTTGATTGGTTATATATGGGTAATGCTGCTGCCATTTTGACAGCATCGAAGACTTCATTTTGACAGCATGACTGTTCATGGGCGTTCTCAGACTTTTCAGCTTTTAGACCCTTGCTACCACTCATGCTGTCATTTTGATAGCCAAGCGAATTTCCGAAAGTTTCTTGTTCAAGTTGACTCAGAATTTTTTTAACCACCTCGTTGATTTCATCGTTAATGATTGCTTCATTAAAATCTTTGTAGTTCAAAACAAGTTGTTCGGCTCTTACTTTTGCTTGAGCTTTTGCGTCAGAATTGAAAGCTTTTTTCTTTCGTTGGTACTCAGTCAATGTTGAATCTTCAACTTTTGGGTTAAAATCTAACCATTTTTTGAGTTCCCAAGTGATGCGCGTGACAATGACTGCCTGCCATTTTTTTACAAATTGTTCTGAATAATACCGATCTAGTGCTTCATAATCAAGAGAATACCAGAGTGTTTTATCTTTAGAAATTTTATTTTTGTCGTCTCGCTTGAGTACAATTTTCGCTTGTACAAGCGACTTAACCACTCTTGTGAAAGTTGATTCAGAAAAGTGATAAAACTCTTCTAGCCACGAAGGAACGAGTTGATTACGACTTGATTTAAGTGTTTTGAAGATATACATTCGTTGTTCATCTTCTACCCACCCTCTAACAGGTTCACCATTAGCCAACTGAGTTTGTAACTTTTGTTGGATCCAAAAATCTAAACGATTAATGAACATGTACTGCTCTGGTGAAAAAACAAGCAGTAAGCGTTCATCTAATTGAAAAAAATGCTTCTGATTGCGAAGCACTTCACTCGCCGAATGCGGGCGAATCGGGAGATTATCGGTTGACATAATTTTTCCCTTCTATTTTTGATATAATATTTATTAAAGAAGTTTTTAGAACAGATGAATATTAATGATGAAGCACTAAATGCAGCTTTAGCTTTAACCAAAGGACAGCTAGCGCACTTTTTAGAACAAATGGTAAAACACCATCATTATCACTATGCTTACATTGAACTAAAGGACAATTTTGATGCTCACTTTGAAGAGTTAAAACGTTTAGCTAATACTCACAAAGAAATAGAATTTCCTCAAATTTCCATGTTAATGAGCAGTTTTCAGCTTTTTCACGATCAACTCTTAATTTATGCAAAGGCCACTGATGGCATTGAAAAAACGACCAACTTTTGAAACTCTGTCATATTGCGGCTGATCATTTTAACATCTCTATTCCTGAAACTTACATCCTTGATTTAAAATCGGAACTTTTGTAGTGATCCGATTTTTTTATTAAATAAATTACTACTTGTTTTATACTCTAAATTTTTCCCATGCGTCACTCCATTCTTTAAGTGTTAACCCTCGAACATGAATTCTTTTCCTTTTGTCAAAGTAACCAACACTTTCCTGATTGATCCATAGCTGATCTTCTTTTGGTTCAAAACTCGCTTCTTCATAGAAACTGACCATAACCTCATGTTTAGTTTGATGGGTCGCAATGGATAACTCATTAAAGATATAATTGGCTGTTTTTTTATCGATTACCATATTCCTTCTCCTTCCAGGTGATATAAGGCGATGATTTCGTCTACTTTATAATCACGATCAATTAAGTCATCATGAATACATGAAACGCCTTTTTTACTGACAATTTTCCTTAAGCCAAAGGGACCTAAAACAAAATCATTATGGCTTTCATATTCTAAGAAATATTTTTTTAATCGTAGTCGCTTTCGTTGAGCGATAATATCTAATAAATAAACAAAAACCTTTGTAAAACATAATCCTTCGCTCTCTCTAAAATCAGTTGGGCGATAACTTAACTCCGTTTGTCCCGTTTTCTTTAAAGCTTTTGGAAAACGAACCAGTCGTTTGTCTTTATTTTTGTTTTTATTAAATTCTTCTTGTGCCTTCGCATAGCCAAATAAGTCATTCACATCATATTCAGGTAAACCATCTACCTCTGACCAGTCATTATACGTGGGAATGCATGGAATATAATCTAAGAGTTGATTAAGTTCCAATTCAATGTCATTGGCTAGTTTTTTAAATGATAGTCGAGCATTGCGGGGAGACGGTGTAGCTAAAGCATTCAAGATTCGATAGCCAATAATTAATCGCTCAATTGTCGTCTCATCTACTTCAATTTTAAGGAGCTTTTCAAGCCGTCCCTCGTCTTCTTCTTCATAAAAATATAAAAATAATGCTTCATT
>Ga0153999_1000147_pt1 | contig 35563 bp, 26 predicted proteins | sample TSNC083MetaG_FD_104675 | JGI IMG/M metagenome (GOLD analysis project Ga0153999, IMG submission 104675) | Attine ant fungus gardens microbial communities from North Carolina, USA - TSNC083 MetaG | ecosystem: Host-associated > Fungi > Mycelium > Unclassified | place: USA: North Carolina, Lumber... | reverse complement strand
ACTTCCACAATCTCGCCGGAAACCTCATGACCCTGAGTCACCGGATAGGAAGTGAACGGATGCTTTCCATGGTATACGTGGATATCAGAGCCGCATATGCCAATTTTCATTATTTTAACTAAAACCTGATCTTCTCGACATACTGGAATTTCCACTTCATGAAACTCAATTTCTCCAGGACTTGTCATAACCTGCTGCCGCATATGTAATCCTCCTCGTGCTGAATCATAATCGTTAATCGTCTCTTTTTTAAATACTTTAATAAAACATTTTATAAAACTATGATATAATATTTTTGTAATAAATGCAAGTACTTTTTTTTCAGATAGCTGATTTTTCAGGCTGCGATATGAATGGTTACCTAATATGTATTCCCATTTTCTCTATAACTCCGCCAAACATTCTCAAAGAAATCATCCTCCTCCGGAATTGCTCTGATATTTCTCCAGTTAAAAGAGCAGTCAAGACCTTCCAGCATAACTTCCTGAACCATATTCCGTCTGCTTCCATTATCTAAAATATAGCGAAACTCTTCCGGTAAACTACCATATGGTTTCTTTCCATCCGCATTACTATACAACGCACTGCCTCTGCTTTTTCCGCCATTATCCATATAGTCTTTCATTGCTTCCAGATAAACCAGCTGACACAGCAGTGTATCCCAAAGTCGGAATACCTTCCATAGTTGTCTCCCGTCCGTAATTTTTATGCTATCCTTAAATATCGCAAGTTCCTGTCTGATTTCTATCACAGACTGAGTGATTCCTTCCTTATCACGAATAGGACCTCCATACCGGCTCATTCGCTTCGAAGTCCGGTCCCAGTATGCCTGTACATTTTCCTCTGTATCGTTCATTACATTCTGCGCCAGGAAAATCGCCTGCCTTATAACATTTTGCGCAGAAACGTGAAAATCTCCGTCCGGTTCTTCTGTTTTTCTCGCTGCTATATACTGCGCAGCTCTGGTTGATCCCACCTGTCCGGCATTTAATGCACTACCGCCCGGGCGATATACCCCATGGCTGGCACTAACCTCGCCAACCGCAAAAAAACCTGCCACATTGGTCTGCCACCAGCAGTCAATACCAAGACCACCATTGTTATGCTGCGCACATAATGCAATCTCCAATGGTTCATTGGCAAGGTCAACACCCTTATCCCGATAAAACAAAACAGCCGGTTCATTCATATACCTCAAACGCTCAATCGGCGTTCCGAAGCATGCCCCGGCCTTATGCAAATATTCATATGCCTCAGCTGACAGTACTTTAAAATCCAACGGTTTGTTACCGGGATTTTCCCTGAAATCCAAAAAAACACGCCTTCCTCTGCCCCTTTCTAAATAGACCAGAATATCAATAATCGAAGACCCACCGTCAACCTTGCGCACATCAAAAGGCCATTGATACCCTTTTAAGAATACTTTGGAAAGCAGCTCACTCTCATCTGCAAAAAATTCATATAAAAACTCTTTTTCATCACCGCCATGTTCATCTGTAGATATGAATTTTGGAAGTACCTGCATATAGGTTCCTGATACATTCCATCTGGGTGTTAACGATGCAAGTCCATACTGCCATTCCATCAGGTTTTTACCTGCAACACCGGCTTCAAATGCAGTACCGGTTGTTCCATAATGCCCAAACGGATATACACTCTCCGCATAAATCCCTGCCGGCCCGCCAGTAGCATAGATCACATTGCTGCAGCTAAATGCCACAAACTGATTTTCTGGCTCCTGATACTTGTTCTTGTCCAGACACAGCAGACCCTTTACCTTGTTTCCTGAAGTAATTATTTTAATCACCTGAAGATGGTCAAACATGAGGATCCCTTTTTGCAGCACACTTTCTTCCAGTTTTTCTGTCATAATTCTGGAAGTATACGGTCCCGCACTGGCAGCCCTCCTTCTTGGATCATGATCCGTTTTATAGCCGATGTACTCCCCATAATAATTACGGGGAAAAGGAACCCCCAACTCCACCAGTTTCAAAAAACTCTGGCTGGACAGGGCCGCCTCACACAGTGCAATGTCACCATCTACACATTCGCCGTCAAACAAGGTCTCCGCCATCTCTCTCACACTATCCGGTTCATTGCCGGATAATGTGAGTTTGTAGTAGGTTTGCTTATCAGAACCTGTATTTCTGGAAGTCCCGGCATTAATACCTTCTGTGACAATGGCAATATCCTTTTGTCCAAAAGAATAAAGCCTGTCTGCTGCATTATAGCCTGCTGCTCCGGTTCCAACTACAACTGTATTTAATTCATACAGACGGATTGACTGTCCCTCTAACTGCATGACTGATTCTTTCATCTGATTAAACTCCCTTATAATCGTTGTATGTGAAAGCCGCCATCCACATCTATGTAGTTCCCTGTTGTATAAAGAAATTTATCACTGGCAAATGCTGATACTGCACCAGCGATATCCTCCGGCAATCCCCATCGTTTAATCGGGAAAGCACCTTCTTCAAACAAGGAATCGTATTTTTCTTTGACGGTATTCGTCATATCCGTGGCAATTACACCGGGGCGAACCTCATGAACCAGGATCCCGTCTCCAGCCAGACGATCGGCGTAAAGTTTTGTCAGCATGGATACCCCTGCTTTGGATATACAATATTCCCCTCGGGCAACAGATGTTACCTCCGCAGAACAGCTTGAAATATTGATAATCGTACCCTTTTTCCGACCCTCGATCTTCTGTTTTATCATCAGGGAAGCAACCGCCTGTGTTAAGAACATGGTACCTTTTGTGTTAATACCGATGACATGGTCAAAACTCTCCTCGGTCATTTCCAACAGATCACATCTCACAGCCGGTGATACCCCGGCATTGTTTACCAGCACATGGATTCCGCCAAACCGTTCTACGGTCTCCTTTACCAGTCTGTCCCTGTCTTCTTTTTTACAGATATTTCCTTTTATATAAAGATACGCTATCCCCGCCTCCTCTAATTTATCAAAATTCTCTTTGTAATCTTCTTTATTGTTCACATCCATAATTACGATATTGAACCCGTCTTCTCCAAGCTGGCGGGCGATGGCTAAGCCAATCCCCCGGCTTCCGCCTGTAACGATTGCCGTTTGACTCATTTCTTATCTCCTCGTATTTTCATCATCTTTGCCGCTTATTTAGAACTGTTTTCCCTGTGCGCAGCATCAGCACGCGCTCTTTTATAAAAAGGGGCATAAATCTGCGAATCTTTGATTACACATCCTGTTCTTCCATGATCTCTCATTATCTGAGTGCATTTTGAGCAGGCAACACAGCATTTCTTAGGATCCATGCCACTCTCTGACAGCATATCTCTCGGTGCATCCGGATAGGCAAAGCTGGAACGGCCTAAGCCTGCAAAGCTGCAGCTGTTGTCCGTCAGATTTGCTGATCCGACATAAGGAATGAACTGGCGAAGCCAGGTATAGCCATTGCCGATAACCGGCACATCCCCGGCTGCCTTCTGTATTACTCTGGTAAATGCAAACAGTCTGGCGATACTTTCTAACGGATGTTCATCCGGAATCGGAATCCCCGTACTGGACGAATCAAACGGTCTGGTAACCTGCGGATATATATAATACGGATTTCCGGCTGAATTGCTTAAAAGATTCACGCCGCTTTCACACATCATTTTAACCAGCTTTATTGGCTCTTCCGGGTCAAATTTCCAGAAATCTTCTTTGGTCCCACCAAAACCGTATGGATATGGATGCGCATCAAACACATTAAATCTGCTGGCAACAATAAAATCATCGCCGGTTTCTCTGCGGACTGCAACAATAATATCGCGGAGCAGACGGCTGCGATTTTCAAAACTTCCGCCATATTTTCCTGCTCTTGTATGGCTGGCCAGAAGCTCACTGATCAAATACCGATGACAAGCCTTAATATCAACACCGTCAAAGCCTGCCGCCTGCGCCAGTTTAGCTGCCTTAACATATTCCCCTGCCAGGCTGTCCAGATATTCATCCGTAACTACCGGATCATCTGCGGTTCGTCCCACCTGCGGATCCAGGATCGGATCACTTTGAGGAACCAGCGGCGCGGCTTTATGCCCATGCGGTCTGGAATATCTTCCCGAGTGGGTCAGCTGCAGTATATTGATCGGTCTGTGTGCTTCACCATTGGCGTCTGCAGCCGCTTTGTTGGTCTTTCGGATCAGCTCCTCAAAAGCTTTCACATGATCTTTTTTCAACATCATCGATAAAGGGTTTGCTCTGCCTTCCTCGACAACTGCGCAGGCTTCCCACCACAACAATCCTGCTCCTCCTGATGCAAAGCGAGCATACCTCCTCTCAACCAACTCCGAGGGTTTTCCGTCCGGTTGAGAATCGCAGCCTTCCATCGGTAATACGGCGATCGCATTGGGTGCCAGCCGATTACCCACATGTACGTTGCGGCCCAATGGCGAAAGATCTCTGCTTACTTTTATGTCAACATTTAATTCCTTTATCTTTTCTTCCAGTTGTTCTAATGTCTGAAACTTAAATTTTTCATGAGCTGCCACTATCGTTTAATCTCCTCTTCTGATATTTTGCTCATCAAATACCGATGCCAGTATCTGTTCTTTCTCCACATGCAACGCACCGGTCGGACATACCTGGAAACAGTAACCGCAGCCAATACAGGCATCACTCTTCTTCGCAAGGCCATCAGCGATACGGATACCATCATGCCAGCATACGTCCACACATCTGCCGCAGCCAATGCAGGCATCCGTCACCGCTGCCGCCTGATAAGCATCCCCCAACCGCTTTTGCCGTTCTGCCGCCACACTGCCAGGCATTTGAAACAGTTTTAACGCATCGCCGCACAGGCTGTCCATATCCTTATATCCATTCTGATCCATAAATCTATCAAAATCTGCAATTACTTTTTTGCCTGCACCGACACCGCCGGAACAGGCAAGTGCTCCCAACTGGACCGCCTGGCTGCCTGCCATAATGATTCTGGCTGCCTGTTCATAACTAAAGACACCGCCGCCGCCATACATCGGGATCGACAATCCCTCCGATCGGGCTTCCGCAATTGCATAACATACCAACGGTGTTGCCTGTGTTCCCCCATATCCGCCTCCCGGTCTGGCCTGCGTCGTTCTCCAGTCCAAGTCAAAACAGAAGCCTTTCCACCTGGCCGTAGGTCCTGCTGCCGCCGCGCCTGCTGCCGCTGCGATCCGAATTGATGTCAGCACATCGCAAGATTCCATCGCCAGTTTTGCCATAATCGGGATATCCGGCACGGCCTTTTTCACCAGTTCAATGCTGTGGCGAAGCAGCTGGTGATAGTCAAAAATCCGGTCTTTTGCCACTGCAACCCCCGGTGTATTAAAATGCAGTTCAATAGCATCACTGCCTGCGCGCTTCAATTCCTTTGCCTGTGCTGCCCAATTCTTTTCCCAGTTTCCGCCTTTTGCGATATCACTGTAATGGCCGACCGATACCCACAGCCGGATATCGCTGTCCATCGCTTTCTTGATTTTCTCTACTTCCTCACAATATTGTTCCAGGGTCGATATGGTATCCGGAATCTGTCTTCCAAGCGCATGACTGTGCACGCACATCCCACCGGAATACATCGTCTTGCTATCCGGGGCAATGTAGCTGCCGCCCCCTGCCCCATGGCCAAAGTTACGGAGCACAATAGCCCCAGGTCTCATCGCCGCACTCTTCAACACATTCGCAGCTCCCTGTGTTGCCGGACTGGAGGCTACTACAAAAGGATTCATTATATCAAATTCTTTTACATATAAATCTGCCATTTTCCCATTCTCCTTCTAACAGTTTTTCAACATCCGATGCAAAACCTGTGCATCCTGTAAAAATTGTTCTTCCGTTCCATCCATAACAAATTCCATCAACCCATAGCGCACAATATCTTTATCGATATGCCGCAGATACTGCTGCCATTCACCCAATCCTTCCGCCAACGGACGCTTGACCCCATCCGGCCAATAATAGATATGCAGATTTAAAATCCTGCTGCCAAGTAAATCCAGCCCCTTTACCCGCTCCTGCACAGACAGTGCCGCCGTTGGCTGCCAGAGACAATACAGATTAGGGTGATCTGCCGTCTGTAAAATCCGTATTGCCGACTCATTGGTATCCGTCAGAGTGTCCTTATGCCACTCCAATGCTACTTTTATGTTGTAACCCGCTGCCAACTCGGCTGCCAGAGCTGCCTCTTTCGAAATCCTGTCAAATTCCTCTGATCCCACCTCGTCAGAAGGTCTGACACCGGCCCAGATTCTTATAATTGGTGCTTTCAGCGCTGCCGCAGATTTCAGTGACTTCAAAAATACCGTCTTCGGTGAATCCTGTTCTCCCAGACGGTAATAGGAACCATAAGCAGCAACCGCCAGCCCAGCCTCCGTTGTCTTCTTCCCCAGAGCAGCTGCTCCGTTCTCGTCGTCCGGAAACACATGAATTTTTTCTGACCACTCGACCGCCCCCAGTTTTGCCATCTGGCACCGTTCAATAATCCATTCTGCTGTTTTATCCCGAAATGTTACCGATACAATCCCTGGTATTATCATCGCCATTCCCTCCTAATACGCAAGTACCTGCTTCCAGATTTCTTCATCAGCAGGAACTCCCAGCTCCATATTTTCTGCTCTGATTTTCATCATATTCTCACCCGGATAATATACCGTTTTCCCTTCCTGCACCGGTGCGGCGGTCTTTAAGTCCACCAGTGCAGCATCAATCCGGCGCATCAATTCCTCCTGATCCGGCAATGCTTCCATACTGATGGAAATAAACACCTGGGACAGCTCCGTCTCAACGGGAAGCGCACCTACCATGCAGGAGGTTCTTCCTCCTGCCAGCACTGCCGCCACCAGATCCAGCGCCAGAGACAGACCGGACCCCTTCCAGTATCCAATGGGAATACATTGGTGCGTCTTAAGGATCTCTGCTGCATTTCTCGTAATTTCCTGGTTTTCATTAAATCCGCCATCAACCGGCAGTTCCTTTCCTGCTCTGGCATAAGCTTCCAGCTTGCCATAGGAAAACATTGACATGGCCACATCCACCAGCACCGGATTGTCTCCATGGGGAATCGCAAACACTATGGGATTATTGCCAAGACGGGCATCCTTCCCACCCCATGGCGGCATATTCGGAACCGTATTCGTCCACAGAATTCCGATACAATTTTCTTCCACTGCCATCAAACCGTAATTCCCGGGTCTCATCCAATGGTTCGTATTGGATAAGGCCACGCAGCCGACGGTGTGTTTCTTCGCCATCTCGATGGACCGCCGCATACAGAAATAAGCATTTAGATCGCCGGGACCTTTCTGTCCGTCATAGCGCTCCAGCATCCCCAGCGACTCCTTTAAAACAGGGTTCGCCGCAATATCCACACAGCCAGTTTCAAGGCCTGCGATAAACTTTACAAACCGGTTCAGTCCATGGGTATATACTCCGTCACGGCTGGCATCGGCAAAAAGCTTCGCCGACAATTCCGCTCTCTCCAAAGTAAAACCACGTTTCACAAGTACCCGGTAAAATTCCTGGTACATCCTTTCATATGGAACCCTCATCATATTCCTCCTCGTGTCGTAATCACCCTTTGATTGCCCCAATCATAACACCCTTCACAAAATATTTCTGAATGAACGGATAAACCGCCAAAATGGGAAGTGTTGCAACAACAATCGTTGCGTATTGTATTGTCTCACTGATCAGATATTCATCGCCCGCACCTCCGGCTGTCATAGAAGTGGTATCATTTTGAATCAGGATCTCACGCAGAATCAACTGCAGTGGATAATCGCTGCGATCTCTTATAAATAACATGGCATTAAACCATGAATTCCAGTGAGAAACGGCATAATACAGGCAAATAACCGCTACCGTCGGCTTCACCAGAGGAAACATGATTTTCCACAGAATCGTCCAATGGTTTGCACCGTCCAGCTTGGCCGACTCTTCCATGCTCTCCGGAACTCCGGCAAATGCTGTACGGGTGATAATGAGATTATAAGTATTGACCAGGCCAGGTATTATGAGGGACCAGATGCTGTTGTTCAGGCCAACCCCTTTTACAACCAGATAAAAAGGAATCATTCCGCCGCTGAAATACATACTAAACACCAGCATCATCATAATCGCATTTGACCAAAGCACATTCTTCCGTGACAGCACATAGGCAGCAATCAATGTCATAATTAGGTTCAGAGAAGTACCCACCACTACGATAAAGATGGTATTGGTATAGCCGGTCAGGATATTTTTATTTCTTGCTACTGCCTTATAAGCATCCAAGCAGAATTTTATCGGCTTCAGCAAAATCCCTTCATGGCGGACATAGGCCGACGGACTGCTGAAGGATGCTGATACTACATGAAGCAGCGGAATCAAAATCAAAATCATCAGCAGAAACAAGAACAAAACATTGCACACATCAAATATTCTTCCGGCCATACCCTCTTTTATGGTACTGCCAGTTTTATTCTTTCTCATGATGTTTCCCCCTTACCATAATCCGTTTCCATTTACCCGCTTGCTTATTTTATTGGTAGCTGTCACGAGTGTATAGCTTACAGCACAGTTGAACAACCCAACCGCCGCACTATAGCTGTACTGCGCATCCAGCAGACCCTTGCGATATACAAAGGTGTTGATAACGTCCGCTTTCTCATAAATCATCGGATTGTATAACAGCATGATTTTTTCATATCCAACATTAAAAATCTTACCCATTTTCAGAATCAGGAGGATGGTTATGGTTGGCATCAGACACGGTATCGTAATGTAGAGCACCTGCTTTAACCGACCGGCGCCGTCTACTCTGGCGGCATCATACAACTCCTGATCAATGCCGGCCAGCGCCGATAAATAGATGATGGAATTCCAACCAATCGACTGCCATATTTCCGAAATAATATAGATTGGCAGAAAGTTATTTACATTGTTAAGCATAGCTTCCTGCCTGATACCAAACAGATTGCTTAAAATCATGGTAATGCCGCCGCTGCTGCCAGTCAACTTCCGAATCATGCCGCAGATAACTACGGTCGAAATAAAATGTGGCATATAGGTTACTGTCTGCACCACTCTGGAGTATGTCTTATGCTTCAGTTCATTAATCAAAAGTGCCAGCATAATCGGTGCCGGAAATGTCAGCAGATCAAATACACTGATCCGGATCGTATTTTTTAACAGACGCAGAAAATAAAAATCAGTGAAAAAATTTTTAAAGTGCTTTAATCCTACAAACTTGCTTCCTAAAAAACCTCTGGCTGGCTTATAGTCCATAAATGCAATGGACACTCCAAACAATGGGCCAAACTTAAAAATCGCATAGTAAATAAGAATTGGCAGAATCATCAGATACAATGTCCAGTTCCTTTGAAAATCCTTCACCACCCGCTGCTTAAACGGTACTTTTACCGCTGTATATGTACCTGCCGCCAACTGAGCGGCATTGCCCTTTTTCATGTAAAGTCACTTCTCCTTCCAGCTTTAGTCACAGCAGAATGCACTGCCCTGATGTTCCTGATGTATAAACTGCCTCCAGAAGTTTTACGGAGACGCCCGCCTCTTCCCCGCTTACTGGAAACGCCCTGCCTGCTTCTATACAGTCATAAAAATCCTGAATCAGATATCCATGCCCGCTTCCCCAATAGTCTTTTCCAAGTACTGCACCGGAAGAATCGTCATACTGCCATGTCCTTCCATTTAGCTCCGTAAACACCTGATTTCCCACTAGCTTCAGGCGTCCCTGTTCGCAGAGAATCTCAAGCTCAACAGGCGCATTATCCATATAACAGTTACTGGCATAGAACAAAATCCGTTCTCCGCTTATGCCCTTCATAAAAATATCCGCAGTATCTTCCACTTCAATCATATTCTTTAAGCGTTTTGTGGATATACTGGCCTCCACTGTCTCTATTTCACAGGTCAGCCATTGGAGTAAATCAAAGGTATGGATAGCCTGATTGATCAGCACACCGCCGCCCGCCGTCTCCCATCTTCCCCGCCAGGGAGAGCCGGTATAGTAATCAGGCCCGCGGTTCCAGGTCACCTGACCCCTGGCTCCCAACAGTTTTCCCATCTGACCGGACTCCATCATCCGCTTTAAGTATACTGACGACTTATTATAGCGATTCTGAAAGCAAACACCCAGCTGCTTTCCAGCTCTGTCTCTGGCCTCCGTCATGCAGGCTGCATCCGCACAGTTAAGAGCCATCGGTTTTTCACACAATACGTGCTTTCCGGCATTCAGGCTGTCAACTGTCATCCGGCAATGGAGATGGTGGGGTGTACAGATGTGGACTACGTCAACCGCCTCATCACAAAGCAGTTCATGGTAGTCACCATAGACCTTATCAATGCCATATTCTCTGGCAGTCTGTTCTGCTTTTTTCAGTTCCATATCACATATTGCATAGACTTCGGCAGAAGACACCTGCCTGATTGCCTTGATATGGTTTTGGGATATGAAACCGCTGCCAATCACTGCCGCATTTTTAATCCGATTCACTCTCGCTGTCCTCTTTTCTCTTTTTTTCCTCCAGCTCCCGGTATTGGGATGGCGTCACACCTATATACTGCTTAAAGACACGAAGGAATGTTCTCTGGCTTCCATATCCGCAGCGTTTTGCGACTTCCTCTAGCTTTATGTTCTCAAGCAGCAGTTTTTTTGCATGCTTCAAACGAACCCGGTTGACATACTGGGACAGATTTTCTCCCTCGAACTCTTTAAACAGTCTCGATAAGTTGGCGGGAGAAACATGGAACTGCTCTGCGATATCATTTACACTGGCGCTAATATCTGCGTAATTTTTATCCACATAAAACTTTACCGCTTCATACAGAGACACCTTCTGGCTGGATTTCTCCTCACTGAGCAATGCTTTTACATCACTGCAGGCCAGCTTTACAATACGCTCCAACTCTTTCTGTATTCGGTTCAGATCATTATCTGCACAGATCTCCATCATTTGCTTCTGCAGATCACTGCCTCCTTTTCCCTTGGATATCTGGTCGACAGCACGAAGGACTGTGCTGGCAATATTGCTTACCAGAAACTGCATTGCTTCCGGCATCAGGCAGTTATGTTGATTGTCTTTCAAAAGCACTGCTATGATGTCGCGGGTTTTCTCCTCTTCTCCTGCCATTATAGAATTGAAAAGACGATTCTCCACATCCAGCGGATATTTCAGCATCGTATCCGTCGGCAGAATGTTGATATCTCCATAATTAATGACACTTGCATACACCGTGCTTTTCTGATAATCAAACACTCGCCTGGCCTGACGAAAGGCTTCGCCCACAGATGTCCTGCCGCCCTCATGAATCTCGCTGAGAGCTGTCCGATAAGATATCTTAAAATATTTCACGACAAATTCACTGGTTATCTGAATCGCCTTTTTCACCTGCTCCAGAAGCGCTTCCTTCTGATCCGCCTGTATGATGAAAACCAGAAAATCCTTTTCAAGCACACTGGACACAGCCAGTCCCATTTCCTTCAAGCTCTCTTCCGTTACATTGTTCAGGATAAACCAGGCCAGTTCATCACGTCCGGCGATCTCCTCATGGTCTTCTGATACAATATCCTCTACGTGTTCCAGGCGGTAGGACAGCACCAGAAAGTATCCTTGCTCCAGTACGATGCCATATTGTTCCAGCATCTTTGGATCCGGCATATCATATTCCCTTTCTGCTGTGAGGAGCCTTCTCAGCAGTTCCTTTCTGATTGCCTGATACTGGGACAGAATCATGCTGCGGTTTTCTTTATTTTTACTCATCAGGCTAGCGATGGAACTACTCAGATACTCATAGGTATTACCACCTTCTATGCTGCCTCCCTCATCCTGATCGAGAACATTGATCATCTGCTGAATCGGACGGTAGTGATGCCACAGACTGTATACAACGATCACAATGCTTATGATCAGGTACAGTATACAGCACAGCACCACCATCTTCTGAAGATCCGCCGTCTTTTTTACATACATCTGCTGCGGCGTAATGACCACATATTTCCAGTCTTCAAAGCGTGATTGTATATAGGATACTACCGACGGATTGACATCTGTATCCAGAAACAGGTTGCCGCTGGCTTCCTCCATCTTTTGAGACAAGAGAAATTCCTGAAGCTCTTCCGATATTTTAAATTCAGAAATAACTCGCGCATTCTTCTGATCCACTACACAGATTTGATTTCCATTCCGGTTAATTTTCTCCGACTTCCCAAGAATCTGGCTGAAATCCAGAATCATGATCGCATTTACCGTATAGGTTTGTCGGGTTCGGCTGTCAACCGGTCTTATTAAAACCGTCATATAACTGCTGTCACGACATTCCAGCTGAAAAATCTGTGGGCTTTTGTAGTTCTGACTGATGATGTCATACCAGTCGGAGTAGGAAAATCCATATCCAGTCATGGCTATCTGATAAAAATCACGACTGGTATTGTAGTATTTTCCCGACAACAGAAAATCCATCTGTGGGAAATAAAGAAAGCTCCTCTGCAGGTCTGTACCCGACACCATATTACTCCCCAGTTCCTGAACCAGCTCATACAGCTCATATCTGGAAATATCGTCATAAGAAGTGCGTTGACGCAATTTACCCACAGTCGTATTTAACGTTGCCTTGCTGCCAAACGTCCGCAGTTCCCCAAGCGCCTCGTCAATCTGCATCTGCATGCTCTCCACCAGGATGGAATTGGAATATTCCATCTCGCTGCGCAGTGCCTCCGCATATTTCTGGCTGCTAAAAACAAACATCACTATGGCAATTAACGAAATCAACACATAGGATGCGCTCCACCTAAGGAAGATATGGGTCAGCGCCTTCTTATTAATCTTCATTGTTCAAACCTCCAGGTCAAGTTATCATTCTATAACTGGAGTTATCTGTCTATCAAGTTACGGGATTTTTGCAGTGTTCCTGCAGCTTGCTCAGAAACAGCTCTTCATCAACCGGTAACTCTATCCAGTCTCCTCCGGTCCATGATGACAGATGAATGGCATTGGATATCTGCAGTCCCAGAATCCCTTCTTCCCCAGGAGCTACCGGTCTTACTCCTTTTTGGATAGCCTCACAGAAATTCTTCAGAATCCCCGGGTGAGAAGTATAGGTTCCCTTAACCGGAATCTCACATTCCCATACTTCGGGCTTTCCAAGTCCCCCTCTGTAATCAGCATTGAATTCCGGCTCCGGTATCCGCAGACGGTAAAACTTCATTCTGTCATCTTCAATGACTATCTTACCCTTTTCTCCGTCAACTTCCAATCGGTTTGTGCCGGGAGCGTCTCCTACCGTTGTTATGTAGCATCCGGTTGCTCCGTTCTCATATTCCACCAGGGCCGTGACATCATCCTCCACCTCAATAGCCCTGTGTTTGCCATAGTAAACATTGGCCTTTACCCGCAGCGGCATTCCGCACATCCACTGCCACAGATCCAGGTTGTGAGGATTCTGGTTTAATAAAACACCTCCGCCTTCTCCGTCCCAGGTGGCTCTCCACCCCCCCTGGTCATAATAACTCTGTGAGCGATACCAGTCCGTGATAATCCAGTTGGTTCGTTTTATCTGCCCCAGCTCACCGCTTTCGATGAGTTCCTTCATTTTCTGATAAAGCGGATTCGTTCTCTGATTGAAATCCAGACAATATACCACATCCGGATGCATCCGTGCTGTTCGGTTCATCGCTTCCACCTGCTTTGTATATACTCCGGCAGGCTTCTCCACCAGCACATGGATCCCGGCTTCCATCGCCATGATCGCAATGGCCGGATGATTGTAATGAGGTGTGGAAATAATTACCGCCTCACAGGTCTTAGACCGGATGAGTTCTTCTGCCCCGGAAAACACCTTCAATTGATCTCCACACAATTTTACAGCAGCTTCCAAACGCTCCGAATCAGGATCCGCCACCGCTGTCAGCTCCGCCTCGCTTACCATCCCCCTCATCAGGCTTTGGGCATGCTGACTTCCCATCTTTCCATAGCCTATTATTCCAAGCTTAACTTTACTCATGCTTTCCTCCAGTTTCTTGAGAAGTGCCAGTGCTTTTGCACCATCCCGCCTTATATCTTCTGTTTTACCCTCGATGCTGATGCGTCCATTATAGCCAATGGTTTTTAAGGCTGACATAAACACTCTGTATTGTTCCCCATTTTCATCAAGCGGATACCGCCTTCCTTGTCCTGCTGCAATGTGAATGTGATCAAATGTTCCGATTGCAGCAATGTCCTGAATGTTGTCGTGGTTGGCTGTCACATGGAAGTAGTCTGACATCAGCGATACGTTCGGATGGTTCACATCAGCCTCCAGCATCGCGCCCTCGGCCATAGTACAAATCATGTTCGTTTCCTTCCGGCTCAGTGGTTCGATCACGATCTGGATCCCATATCGGGCGGCTATCTCTCCGGTGATTCGGTATACCTCTACAAGCTCCCGATATGCCTGGCGGTAGTCATACCCTTCTGGGCACCGCCTGCATTTGCCGCTGCCAAATACCACGACTGTACGTTCCTCCAGGGGGATATTTACCTTCTGCATCTTCGCTTTCTCCGGTCTGCGCAGTTGAGCAACTACGCGAAAGGCACTGTGAAGATAATCCTTCAGCGCTTCCTTGTCGCTATTCCTGCCAATCAGCTCCATAGTTTTAGGAAACAAAACATTGAAGGCTTCGCACTTTATCTTTGACTCTCTCAATCTTGCCAAACACTCATCTCTCTCCGTCTGTGACAGCTTCATAACAGCCGTCACAGACGCTTCCAGATAATCAAACCCCAGTTCTTCCAGAAGCTCCAGATTTTCGAGTCCGGTACATATACCATATCTCATGTTGTCCCCCTTATGTAAGCAGTATCTCTTCACCTGTGAACCTTACTTCTGCCACCTGGCCTCCGCTCAGCTTCAGCCACGCCGTATCCATGGAAAGCTCCCCTGTCACGGCAACATCCGCCGGTGCAAGAACCGTCAGGAAACGAATCGGCACCGGACCTCCGGTCCTTAATGCCAGCTGCGGTATCGGCTTCCGCCATGCGTATCCAGGGGAAATCCAGCCTCCGATCGGTGCCTCACTTCCGCAAAGTATCTCCGGTTCGATCTTGGCTGTTGCCAGACTCGTCAGATGGTAAGTCCTTCCCATCTGGGAGCGGTAGTGGAAGATACCGTCCCCCACCTGATTCAATTCCCCGAATGCAAAGTTAAAATACAGACGGATATCATGCCGAGAAAGTCCCAGGCCAGTTACCTGATCATCAATTACATACATATCCCCTGTCAGATGCAGAACCCGGCGGCGATGATAGATGGTATCGTCCATATAAACGTAGCCATTGTGGGATATGTCTATCATCTGATACCTGTCATTTTCTACAAAACCATGGCAGTAGGTTCTAACTCCCCGAACTCTGCTTACCCCAGGCACAGCTCCCATCTCATGATCATCCACATACAATGTGTTATGCGCCTTGGCCGATAAAAAGTAATGTCGCCAGTCCTTCCAGCACGATCTGTTATAAATGTAGCGCCCGCTGTCTGTCAGGATATCTTCTCCCTTAATATGCACCTCCAGATGTCCGGTATCGTTATGGGAGTGTGTACTTTTCTCCCCTCTCTCCAGTTGAATTCCGTGAACATGGAAGCAGCTGTCTTCCTTTTTCCACCCGGTACGCATCACATATATGCCTGCATCGGTATATTTATAATTGCGTTTCTCCGGTGCCTTCCCCACTTTTCTTCCGGTAGCAAAATACAAAAAATCCTCTCTTCCGGTTATCTCATACATGGTTCGGAAATAGGCACGCATTTCATTTAAGTCAAAGGGGTCGAAGGTCAGATTCATCCCTTCATAAAGAGATGTATCACATCTTCTGGTTAAGAGATCATCCCGATCCGCATCTCCTATCATTGGCATGGAGAAGTCCGGTTTTACCAGACTCATAATAAATTCCGCCGCCTTCTCAAGTACAGGTAAACCATAAGGTGGTACCGGCAACCCGTTTTTCATACAAAGCCGCCAGCACTGCAGGTATGCCCCGGCAGCTACCATGTGATAGATTGGCGTCCGCTCCATGTGAATACCGTCATTATCAAAGGAATACTTCAGCTCGTACATCACCCGGCGGTATCCCATACTCTTCCAATTGGAGCGAATCTCCGGAAACAGGATTCCGCACTGCAGCGCCGCACTGGATTCCATAGTCAGCCAGTTGCTGGAACGGCTGTGATTGGTGTAATTCTCCGTCAGAAAATCCGCATGATCACAGACAAGTATCAAAAAACGTGCCCAGTCCTCACTCTTCCACTCATCTGACGACCGAAACGCTTCCATACAGGGCAGCCATGATGTATACATTCTCATGGCTGTCTCAATCGTCCGCCATGGGTGTCCCGGATAATCAAACTGCTTTTCGTAAGTACCGTCAGTATCCTCCAGAAAGGGCTTTATCGGCCAGCTGTCCGCAAAGCTGTTCATCTGATAAAGAAACTCTCTGGTATAGGACTCGTCCTTTGTAAGCACATAGGCTCTGGCTAGCGGCTGCCAGTAAATATGGCGGTACAGGGACCAGCTCCATTCATTGTCTCGGGAAGTTTCCTCTGTTGGGTTAAAGAACCAGTCGATCTCCCCTGTAAACTGGTGTCCATAGATTTTGTGATCCATAACCTCTTTCGCATCCGCCAATATCTGCTCATCCTTAAAATGCTTCATTTGTTCTGCTGTAAACAGATATTCTGGTGATGTTCTGGTTCTGAAATGCTCTGCAACTGCCTCCATACAAGCCACATAGTTATTTTCCCTGTATCGTGCCCCGGCCTCTTCCATTCCCACAATGCTGTAATCCAGCCGATCCAGCAGTTCTGTCAATCGCTCCATCCTGGTTCATCCTCCATCATGATTGTGCCATATATTGGTCATAAGCTTTCTGCATCATATCAACTGCATCTTCAATACCGAACTGCTTTAACTGACTGACATAATGATCCCATTCATTCAGAGAAGCCGTACCGGCGATAAATTTTGCTTCCATTTCATCGGACAATGTTTTTACATTGTTAGTGATCGTTGCAAATCGCTCCTGATCCTCCTCCCGGACATTGGTCGGCGGAAAGAAATGTTTCCCCATATCAGTCTTCATGCACAGCTCCAGTGCCTCCTTCTGATTGTCCTGCTCATAGTATTGCAGGATATATTCCTCATCCTGTATACAGATACCGTTCGTCGAAGATCTTGCATATGCTGCCAATGCATTTGCCACAGATAAACCATCCTGGTTTTTCATAATTACATCGGTATAAACCGGTTTGCCTTCTACCATCTCGTAAGTCAGACCTTCCATACCAAAGTTACATACCAGATTTCCTTTTTCACTGTACATCCAGTCAAGCAGCCATGCAGCTGCATCTACCTCTTTACATGCCGTTGTAATTGCTGCGGAGTTTCCTGATTTATCGTAAATCTGATTCATCTTGGAGAATTTTGCATTTTTACCTTTTACCGAAGTTACCGGCACAGTTCCTCTGATATCCTCCTGTGTAATTTCCGGATCTGCGTCATGCATTATCTGGGTATACTGCCCGAGCCCCTGACCAAACGGAGCATATACCACAGCACTCTTACTGGTTGTAAAATACGTCTGATTGGACGCTTTATCAGCAACCAGCCAGTCACGGTCAATCAGCCCTTCCTCATACCACTCATTCATCTTCATCAGAAATTCCCTGCGGCTGTCTTCAATCAACCCATGTTTTACAACTCCATCTTCAACATAAAAATCTCCCCAGTTATCAAAGCCTGGCGACCATGCATCCTTCATCCACTCTTTTCTGGTTGTAAACGGAACATCAAAGCCATACTCCCGATAGGCTCTCAGCACTATTTCCCACTCGTCAATAGTCTCTGGAAGCTCCAGTCCCAGTTCATCCAGAACATCCTTGCGAAGTAAATTACCACCGCTGAACTGGGTTACATTCGGCTCTTCCAAGCCACGCAGGAATGGGAAGCAATAGTAACTGCCGGATGATGTCCTAATACTCTTATCTACATCTGGATATGCCTTCAGAATCTGCTTTATGTGAGGTGCCTTATTGGCAATCACATCATCCAGTGATATGATAACTCCGTCATTGATCGCCGCCCCCGGTCCGCCGGCATAGGCAATCCATTTGTGTTCCACAATATCCGGATATTCTCCACTGGCAACCAGGATCGAAAATTCTTCGTCCTCCGAACCGCTGGTCGGATGAATAAACTTAATGTTAATGCCGGTCTGTTCCTGCACATATTTTGCCCATGGAGTTTCTCCCAGATTGGAATAGGTGGAAGATACATTTCCGTTTAATTTCGTCCACCATGTCAGCGTAACCCCCTCATATGGCTTATCATTTGCTGCAGAGGTTTCCCCTCCTGCGCTGCCCCCCGTTGTTTCCGCTGCTATGGTGTCTGTTGCTTTTGTCGACTCTGTAACTGATGAAGTGGAATTGCCGCAGCCTGCCAGTGCAGTTCCCATCATAACCATTACCATAGATAATGCTGCAATACGTCTGTTTCTCATACTCTTTCTTCTCCTTTTTGTTTTATATTTTCCAGTTGATGCCAAGCTCTGATGGCAGTTTCTGGTTTGAATAACAGGTTTTCAGCAATCTGCCAGCATCCCGAATGCAGCAAAATTGTTCGCCGTCTTGGTTTATCTGCTCCAGGCAGTCATCTCTGACTAGCCAGACTGGCAACTCCGCCAGTTTTTCAACCGCTTCCAGATGGGGGATTGCACACTGTATCGTACATACGGGATGACTCCCCTGCCTGGTACTGGCAATTGCATCATAAAGTTTCTGAAGCCGATGACCTTTTGATATCTCTCCATAGTTTTTTATCGTTCCATCGTTAAAAACCGCCACATATTCATTGACTGGTCCATCTCCGAAATCTCTGCCAAAATAAACCGTGCCCTCTTCAAACTGATATTCACAAATCGGCCCCCATTTTCTCTCAGCCAAATTATGGGTTGTATAATAATAGATCGGAATCCCATTCTCCATCACGGCACAGACTGCTGCCGTATCATAATTCTCTACCTCTCTGTTTGCCCGATAAAGCTCGGCCTGAACTTCCTTTATATCCATAGCCATATCCATAGCTTTTCCTAATAGAAACGTCATATTCTGAAACTGGTGAGCACAGGCATTATTAAAGGGGCTGTCGTTTACCCGGCAGCCATTCACCATGATCCGGCCAGCCCAGTTGTTGCGGTTGTAATATCGATCTCCCCGGCGCATCCCATGAAACGCTTTCATGAGCAGCGGTTTTCCAAACCTTCCACTTAAGATGTCCTGTTTTAACTCCAGCACATCTCCTGAGTAATTCAGCTGATAACCAATGGAGACAAATTTGCCGGTCTGCCGTTCCAGCTCAATCAGCTCTTCGGCACCCTGTACGGATGTACTCACCGGCTTCTCACACAAAACATTTGCTCCTCCCATCAGACAGGTCTTAACCTGCTCAAAATGAAGGTGAATTGGACTGGATATTACTGCCAGATCCGCTTTCTGTTCACGAAAGAATGCCATTGGCGTCTGATAGACCGGAATGCACTTATACCGTTCATAAGCACCAGGCATCACCTCACAGATTCCTGCAAGCTCTGCGGAAGTGACGATGTTTTCTGTGAGTTCATTCAAATAATTGCTCCCATATCCTCCTGCCCCAATAAGAAGAATGCGTATATGTTCAGATTTTTTCATATGTTTTCGTCCTTTATGAGTATTTTTATCGGATTTGTTATGAAAAGCGTATCATTCTATAACAGGTTTGTAAATTGACACTATTTTATTTGGGTGTCAATATTTGCATTGTGGTTGAAAGGAAAGATTTTAACACGATAAAAAGATTTTGCCACTTGACAGAAAAGAACAAGAGCTGGTTAGAAAAAAGAATAATAAAAAGCACCTCAATTTTCATCGAAGTGCTTTTTTTCTACGTGCGCGAGAAGATTCGAACTCCCGACACCTTGGTCCGTAGCCAAGTGCTCTATCCAGCTGAGCTACGCACACATATTCATTTAGTTGCTGCTGCAACGTTATATATCTTATCGCATTTATGAGCATTTGTCAAGCATGGTTTTTGCATTTTTCAGCATTTTTCAGCCAATTTTTAGTCAAATCCCTTATAAGCTGAAAAGCACTGGAATTTTATTGGTGGTAATGATAAAATCAAATCGTATCTTGTCACTAAGAGAGGAAGCCTATGAATATACTGTTGATACAACCACGTATGAGGCGCAGGCCGATGGATACCGGATTGAAGGCCAAGATGTCGCCGTCACTGGCGTTATTGACAATTAAGGCGCTGACACCATCATGCCACAACGTAACGATCATGAATGAAAATATTGAAGAGATAGATTATCAGGTCACTCCCGACCTGGTTGCCATTACGGTTACCGTTGATGTGCTGAACTGTGCGGCTGCGATAGCAAAGCGATTTCGTCACCGGGGTATTCCGGTTGTGGCTGGTGGTATCCATATCACCAGTTCGCCTGAAACGGCCAGAGGGTTGTTTGATTCTATTTTGATCGGACGCGCCGAAAAGACCTGGCAGCCTATGTTGGCGGACTTAAGTGACGGTCAGTTGAAAGCGGAATATCGGGATGCTTATCAGGACCGATTTATTCAGTGTCCGGTCTATACGGTGGAGCATGATACTAAATATCTTTATACCAATATCATTTCCACCAGCCGCGGGTGTCCTTACCGATGTGATTTCTGTTATAATAGTGGAGTTAACGCCATGCCTTATACAAACCGGCCGATGGAAGATGTTCTGAAAGATATTGCTGCGATTGGCAGAAAACATATATTATTTATTGATGATAATTTCTGTGGGAATCCCAGGTGGACGATGGAATTTCTTGACAAACTCATTCCATTTAAAATAAAGTGGAGTGCAGCAGTATGTGCCGACGTGATCAATCACCCGGCTTTGCTGGATAAGATGGTGAAAAGTGGATGTCAAAGTCTGTTCATCGGTTTTGAATCAATAAATCCGGTTTCTTTGCAGCAGGTACATAAAAATCAGAATCATGTGGCTGACTACGAGAAGTTGGTTGACGAACTTCACCGGCGGGGAATTATGATTAATGCGAGTCTGGTGTTTGGTCTTCCGGATGATGATGTTTCTACATTTTCCGGTACGCTGAAATGGTTGGTTAAACATAAAATTGAAACGGCTACGGCGCATATTATGACCCCTTACCCGGGAACCAGATTATATGAGAGAATGCAGGAACAGAAAAAAATCATTGATTATGATTTATCTCATTATGACACTGGGCATGTGGTATTTCAACCGGACAAGATGACCAGACAGCAGTTGTACAACGGCTATATCTGGTTTTATAAACAGTTTTACTCATTCAAGAATATCCGCCGGCGCCTGCCTGACAATAGGAAGCAAAGAATCCCCTATCTCTGCTTCAATTACTTATATCGTAAATTTGGGTGTTTCACAGAAGGGTTGACAAAAATAGTACCATTAAGTTTATTGGGCAGATTTGCGGTATGGCTTTCTTATGATTTCAAACGGTGTAACTATAGAAATAAACATAAGAACGAGTGAGAAATATGCTCTTGAAACATTTCTTGTTTTGTTATATTCCCGTTTTCACAAGTGTTGAAAACGGGAATGTAACACAAACGAAAAGAAAATTCCAGAGTGAGATATTTTTTGTAAAAAGAATTTATGAGTCTAACGAATCTGACGCCAATGCGTCACATTTTCTTCCCACATATAGCTGTAATTATCCAATATATCCGCGACATCCTGGGGTTTGCGCCCGAGCAGCTTTTCGATGTCATGGGAGATAACGTTCATCTGACCGCTTGCAATGCCGCCTTCATTGGTTACCATGTCGTTGCTGCACCACAGGACAGGCGCTTTGGAGTTGTAGCCTTCGGTTCCCCTGGAAATACCAAGGTTATCCAGATAGTCCAAAAACTCATCGTCATTCATTGGAACATACCTGTAAGGCTTGCCGGACTTTACCGCCACCATTTCGCATATCTCGCGTTGGCTGATTGGCGTTTCGGAGGTAAGGTCATAATCCGTATTGGGTTCAGCCTTGCCGAGCAGCAGCGCGGTGGCACAGGCGGCGCTGTCGTCCTTTGCGATAGGGGTAAACTTGCCCTCTCCGGCATTCGTTCCCCAGACGTAATCACTGAGATTTGCCAACATGACCGAATTGGTGAGATAGTTCTCCATGTAAAGATTATTGCGCATCACATTATAGGTGAACTCTAAGCGGCTCGCCATCTCTTTCAGGTACGCTTCGGATGCCGTATGATCTGGCAGAACATACTGGTGGTAATCGGGACGGTTTGCTCCAAAAAAGGATGTGTATATTATGTGCTTTACTCCAGCCGCAACGCTGGCATCAAAAACATTTTTATGCTGAACGACCCGCTCCGGCCCATTGAGTACGCCTGATACAACATATATACGCTCCCCGCCTGCGAATGCATTGGTCATTTCCTCTTTGTTATCATAATTGGCCTGCCGCACCGAAACGCCTTTATCCTCCCATGCCTTGACCTTTTCGGGAGCCAGTCTGCCGATATCAGGGCAGGTAAATATCAACTGGTCACCCGAAACCTCCCCCAGCATGTTGGCGGCGACACGTCCGCCTAACTGTCCGTCACAACCTGTTATAATGTACTTCATTTAATCCACTCCTCTTCATATTATGCGTAGGATAGCGTTTGTAATTATCGCTTTGATCTCCACAAGCTTGTACTCGTTCTTTGCCATCGGAACCGCATTCTTTACGGCAATTTCAGCTGCGGCCACGGCATTTTCTCTGGTGACTTCTTTACCAATCAGATAACCTTCTGCCTCGTTAGCGCGCACCGGCACCGGAGCAACGCCCCCCAGTACAATCTTGACTCCGGTCATCTTGCCTTTATCAACGCTGAATAGAGATGATACGCTGACGATGGCGAAATCAACAGAATCCCGTACACGGAATTTATCATAGTGCATGACGGCACCTTCGATAATGGGGATTTCAATGCGGCTTACTACTTCTCCTGGCTTCAGTACATCCGATACCCGCAGTTGCTGACAGCAGAATTCTTCCGCGCCCACCTCACGCCGGTTGGTAATGATGGTTGCGTTCAGCGCGACAAGTGCAGGCGCTATATCGGATGGATTGACGGCATAGCAGCCGCAATTGAGGCAACGGCCTGCTTCGGATAAAGCTTGAGCCTGCTCAAGCGTGAAGGAGTCCTCTTTGTCAATGCCGCGTTCGTTGGCGGACAACTCTTTTAAACCGGCGGCAGCCTTTATTTCAGCAGCCTTGTGGTCAAACGTAATGAACTTATTACAGCTGTTTACAAGGCTGTTGCAGCTGTTTGCAGTCACCTTGAGTAACCGGCTCATACCGTTCGCCGCATTGCGGCCATGGGCGATGGCCTGTACAACAGTGGCCGGGCCGATTGTAGCGTCACCACCCGCAAACACGCCGGGGCGGGAAGTCATCTGGCTGTCTTCTGACACATCAATCAGTCCACGCTGGTTGAGCTGCATTTGGTACTTTTCATCAAGGAAAGACAGGTCAACCAACTGGCCGATCGCCATCATGATGTTTTCCGCCTTCACCACGGTCGTATCTTTCTCGTCGTAGACAGGGTTGTAGCGTCCTTTTTCGTCCCAAACGCTGAGACAGCGTTTTAATTCCATTCCCTGAATGATACCGTTTTCTTCCACGACCTTACCGAGGCCCCATGAAGGCATGATAACGATTCCTTCTTCCTCGGCACGGGCAATTTCTTCCTTGCTGGCGGGCATTCTGTCTCTGGGCTCCACACAAGCCATGGTCACTTTCCTGGCTCCAAGCCTTTTGGCAGTAATAGCCACGTCCATGGCCACATTGCCGCCGCCGGTCACCAAGACCTCTTCGCCGACCTTACCCTTCATCCACTGGTTTACCTCTATGAGGAAATCCAGGCCAAAAGTAGTCAGCTCCTCGCCGGAAAGACCGATGACCCTGCGTTTCCAGGCGCCAGTTGCATAGTATACACTGTCATATTTGGATTCCAGCCCGGCGGCTTCCACATCCTTGCCGATCTGGGTGTTGCAGATAAAATGTATCCCCATTTTAGCAAGAGCGTCAGTAAGCTTGCGGACGATATCTTTCGGCAGCCGATAGGCGGGAATCGCATACATCAACATACCTCCGGGTTCCGCCTTACTGTCATATACCGTCACGTCATTACCCGCTTTGCGCAAATAGTATGCCGCCGACAATCCGGAGGGACCCGCGCCTACGATAGCTACCGATTTACCGGTTCCGGTCAGCGGGGCCTGGTAGAATTTATCGCAGTTTTCTAAAATATAGTCGCCCACGGAGCTCTCTACATGTGCTACAGCTACGCTTTCATCATTTTGTTTGCGGTTGCAACCATCCTGACAGAAGTGAGCACATACACGGGACGTAATCATCGGAATGGGGTTGGCCCGCATCAAGATGGTAGCCGCCCCAGCCCAATTACCGGCGCGCAGCTGCTCCATATAAGCAGGTATGTCGGTACCGGCGGGACACTCCTTCTGACACGGCGGGGTGTGTGCTTTCATGCCGCCAAATACCGAATGGTAACGGTTATCTCCTTGAAGAGCATAGCAGGTATCTCCGCCTTTTCTGGCACAGTGCAGACGACCGCCGACTTCATTGGGATAACGATAGAACCAACAACGCACATCCTGGCATACATTACCTCCAATCGTGCCGACATTACGGATAAGCGGAGTAGCCACAGTTTTAGCCGCCTCGGCAAGAATGGGAGCGTATTTGTTTACCTTGTCAGATTCAGCCACCTGCGTTAGAGTTGCGGCGGAGCCGATGATCAGTTTACCATCTTTCTCTTCAATTTCGGCAACGCCTGGGATACGCTTGATATCCACCAGCTGCTCCGGATAGTCTTTCAATATTTCGTCTTTCAACTCTCCCATAAGGTCTGTGCCGCCGGCGATCACCCTGGCACCGGTTTTTGATGTAAGCAGCTGGGCAGCTTCCTCAAAATTCCCGGCGCGTACATAATCAAAATGTTTCATTATTCCCTCCTTTACAGCTTGCCAAGAGCTTTCAAAATAACATTTGGTGTGGCCGGATATTCCGACACCTGTGTTCCGATGGCATTGGATATTGCCTGCATCACAGCGGGGGCTGTGGCCGCACCTGTGATTTCACCAACGCCAACCGCCTTGAATTGGAAAGTGTCGAATTGAGATTCCAATATGCTGCTGTCAAAGCTGGGAAACTGGTTAAACGGACGCCATTTATACTCAATCATATTGTAGGTCATAACGCGGCCGGTCGGTCCATCCACAACATTTTCCTCGAACAGGGCACTGTCCATGCTTGCGGAGCCAATGCCGCCCTGCAACTGCATTTCCAGCGAAGCGGGATCAATAATCTGTCCGGCGTCAATGCCGCTCAACATATCGATTACGTCGGCTTTACCGGTATCCATGTCCACCTCGACCTCAAGGAAGATAATGCAGCAACTGGGAGAGCCAAATGTTTCCACATGCTTGCCATAACCCGTAAGCGTAAGCTCTTTAGGTATCAGCTCCTTCCAGGTGATGAATCTTTCCGGACGGTGCAGCGACCTGACGCCGAAATCAACAAGCTCCATGGTATCGGGAGGCACCCGCAGGCAGGGCTCCGCCAGCTTGAAAAGCTGTGTTCGAAGATCTTCACAGGCCTCGCAGACAGGCCGTCCGTATGTAATCGTTCCCCGGGAGCCGCAAAGTCCTAAGGCATTAGGATTATGTTCGCCCGTGCCAGGATCTGAAATATCAACTTTTTCATAGGGCACATTGAGTATCTCCGCCGCCATTTTGGCTAAATTGCTGCGTTGTCCCATGCCCGATTCCGTTATGTCCATCTGTACGATTACCCGAGCCTCATTGCCAACCATGTCCGGCATAATGCGTACATATGCTTCGTTATTATCCTCACCAGCGTCAGCGTTTCCTATGATTCCAACGCCAACCCCGCGCCTGCGCTTTCCATCTTCCGAAATCCATGTGGGCTTGCCCCAGCCCTGCCAACGTTCTTTCCAGCGGAATTTGTCAGCTGCGGCCTGAATCATATTGCGGAAGTCCATGGTATGCGCCGTCCAGGTGATGCCGTCGCGCCAGACAAAGGTATCGCCGTGGCTGACATAGTTTTTCTTGTACGCATCCACCGGGTCGAAGTTCCCGGCTTCCAGCGCCCGGCAGAACAGCAGGTTTAAGCAGGCGTTCAACTCCATGCCGCCATAACCCCTGGCAACTCCGGCAGGGGTTCGGTTTGTGGCCATTAGCTCAGAATCCAAATCCCAGTTCGGGCATTTCGCCATAATCAAATTGGCTTCGCCTAACCCTACACCTACCTGTCCCTGAGTCGCGTTGCTAAGAGCGCCTGCCTCAACTACCCATTTGCCCTTTACAGCGTTGACAATACCTTCTTTATCCACCCCTATTTTTATGGAAATCTGACTGCCCAGGCGGTTTTCATAGCACTGGAGCTGTTCAGTTTTTGTATAAAAGACTTTAACCGGACGCTTGGTCGCCATGGCCAGCAAAGTAGCGCACATTACGAGGCCTGTCAGCATTTGTTTATTTCCATAACTGCCCCCGACGTTAAATGTCTCAACCTTGAAATTTGCGCCCGGGATGCCAAAAGAGGCTAATTGTTTTAATATCATGGAGCCTTGCGTCGTAGCCCAAACCTTGAAATTCATAGGGCTTTCCTGCTTCACAATGACCCCCGGAGGTTCCGGCGCATTGGGATTGGGCATTTTGTTATATTCAACTCGGTCCTCGATGATATACTCACTCTCTGCAAAGCCTTTCTCAACATCGCCTTTTTCCAGATGCCAAAAAGGACCTTCCGGCTGAAAAACGGGAAATCCCGGGGTAACCACGTTGCGCTCAAACAATTCGGGATATAGCTGCGCCGCGTCTTCACGACCCGCATCCCATCCGTTTAAAGCGGCGGGCAAAATTTCATATTCCACTTCAATTAACTCAATAGCTTCGTTTGCAATCTCAACTGTGTCCGCAGCCACGAATGCTACGGGGTCGCCAACATAACGCAGGTGTTCATCCAATATTTTTTTCTGCGGCGGCCACCCCAGCTTCCAATCAGGATTTACGTCCTTATATGTAAGAATTGCGTGAACGCCTTTGAGTGCTTTTGCTTTTTCCGTATTAATGTCTTTAATCATCGCATGGGCGTATGGGCTTCGCAGCATACGTCCGTAAATCATGTTCGGAACCAGGAAATCATCAAGAAATACCGCTCTTCCCGTCACAATATCCCGCGCATCCTTACGGGTATTCCTTTTACCGATATACTTGTAATCTGTATATCGACGTTCATATTTTGACATTAGCTTACCTCCTTTCCGCCCGCGCGGCGTCAGCAACGTCCTTAATCGCCTCAAACACATGATATTGGCTGATGCAGCGGCAATAGTTACCGGACAGCGCCTCGCCAATCTGCTCCTGCGTTGGGATGGGGTTTTTATCAAGCAGGGCTTTGGTCGTCATAATAATGCCGGGAGTGCAATAACCGCATTGGAAAGCATAGCGGTCGATGAAAGCCTGCTGGATAGGGTCAAGTCTGCCTGTCGCAGGATCCTCTAAACCTTCAATTGTAGTGATGTCTCTACCGTCGCAGTCGACTGTCAGCAACATGCAGGAAGTGACCGCCTCTCCGTTCATGATGACCGTGCAGCACCCGCAGGATCCCTCATTACATGCGATTTTCGAGCCGGTCAAACCCAAGCGCCCGCGCAACGTTTCTGCGAGCGTTTCCGCAGGCGGTATCTGCCCGAACCTGGTGCCGACCGAGAATTCATACTCTCGGCCATTGACTGTAACAGCTACGTCATCGATTGTCATAAATACCTCCTTCATCCATGTTTATACTGCTTTAAAGCAGTATCATGTGCATTCATTCTATTTATTCATTCGAATGAATAAGTTTATTATATTATATCAATATTGGCTCACCGATGTCAATCGTTTTTTTCAACTATTTGACAATATTTGACCGGAAATTTTCCACAAGGTACAAAATGCGGTTTTCATACTTTAACGAACACAGTGCCAAATGCACGCAAATGTGATATAATAGGATCAGTACAAACAGGAACAGTTCATAGAAAGGCATATTCATAAATGAAAGCAGAGAAACATGATATAACAAATACAACCAAAGATCGTCTCATTGAGGCAGGGATTCATCTGTTCGCCCGGTACGGGTACAATGGCACGACAACCCGCATGATTTCCGATGCGGTGGGAATCAACATGAATGCGATCCAGTTCCACTTTGGCGGAAAAGAGGGGCTGTACAAAAGTGTCCTGGCACAGGTGGCACAGGTCTGTGAAACATCATATATCGATATTAACAAAGAAATTCATGCAAAGAAGAAGGAGGGAAAACTGGATGCGGACGAGGTGCGCAGACTCATTGCAAACCTTATCGATATACAGCTTTCCAATGCTATCAACGAAGAGAGTACAGATATACTTGCGCTTATGTACTGGGAGCAGTTAGAGCCTCATGGCGGTGATTATATGCCGATCTCCAGAATGATGCTGGAAAAAAGTGAGGAAACGCTGGCCCTGCTGTTTTGCGTTGTCGATCCCTCCATTCCTCCCGATGCTGCCGCCATCATCAGTCGTTTTATCAACGGAGGGATCATCTCTTTCGGTGAACACGCTGCCTTTTTGGACAATATCAAGAGCAAGTCCATATCCAACGACTACAACGAGCATATTCGCAAAACTCTAAAACCATTTATCATGAACATCATAGACTGCCTGCTTTGCGGCAATACAGGCGCCTGAATGATGGGATAATGACAGCGGATCCAAACACCGCCAAGGAGGTGACCATCCATGCCCACATCAAACCAGGGACATTCCCGCATTGAAAGCACCATCAACCAAATCATCCAATATATTTCCGATGAAGGCCTGAAAGACGGCGACCAACTCCCCACCGAACGAGAACTCTCCGTTATGTTTGGTGTCGGGCGCAGTACCTTGCGTGAAGCCCTAAGTTCATTGGCGACCCGTAATGTCTTAGAGGTACGCCGGGGCGTCGGCACTTTTGTTTCCTATAAGCACGGTGTGGCCGAGGACCCCCTTGGCTTTACCCTGATCAAAGACCGCAAAAAACTGGCACTTGACCTTTTAGAATTCCGGATTCTAATTGAACCACGCATTGCCGCGTTGGCCGCGATCCACGCCACACCGGATGAAATCGCAGAACTGGAGTACCTGTGTGATGCTGTTGACGAGCTGATCCTGGCCGGTAAACCACATATGCCAAAAGACATGGAATTCCATACCCGAATTGCCAGATGTTCACAAAACCTGATTATGCCCAAAATACTGCCGATCATCCACAGCTCTATTAATATCTTTATTACGGAAACCCAGAGCGCACTCCGCACCGAAACCATGCGAACCCACCGGGCTATTTTAAATGCCATCAAGCATCATGATAGTGCGGCGGCATACGATGCCATGATGCTCCATTTAATCTACAATCGTGACCTGCTGCGTGATGATCCCATTACCAGTGGCGGCACCTATTGTTACTCCAAAAAAAATTCAAATTAAAATGAATATTGCTATCTCTCATTTCCAGGATTTCAGACCGCAACCACGACAAAAAGCGTTTGTGGTCTGACCACTATCTCTTTATTTCACAAGATTACCTCTCCTTTTTTATGTCATTTTCCGAAAAAAATTCACATTATTGACAATTTCAATGGATTGATTTATGCTAAATACGTGAAATATATCAACAGCAAGAATAAGAAAGGATATTTGTGGTATGACAAGCCAAGACATCAGAAAGATTGCTCCCGAAATAGACCCACTGCGTATGGGGATGGGCTGGAAAGCAGAAGACCTTTCAAAACCGCAGATTATCATTGAAAGTACTTTTGGCGACAGCCACCCAGGCAGTGCACATCTGCTCCGTTTCGTCGACACGGCTGCCGATGCCGTCTATCAGGCCGGCGGAAAAGCCGCCAGGTACTTTGCTACTGATATTTGCGACGGTATGGCACAAGGACATGACGGCATCAATTATTCTCTGGCCTCTCGGGATACCATTTGCAACATGATTGAAATTCATGCAAATGCCACCCCTTTTGACGGCGGAGTCTTCATTTCCAGCTGCGACAAGGCAGTTCCCTCTCACCTGATGGGGATTGGGCGGATTAATATCCCCTCCATTTTAGTGACCGGCGGTGTCATGGATGCCGGTCCGGATCTGCTGACTTTAGAGCAGATAGGCATGTATCATGCCATGTATGAGCGGGGCGAAATCACAGAAGATAAGCTGACCTGGTACAAACACCATGCCTGCCCTTCCTGCGGCGCCTGTTCCTTTATGGGAACCGCTTCCACCATGCAGATTATGGGCGAAGCCTTAGGCCTTATGCTGCCTGGCAGCGCATTAATGCCAGCCACCTGTGAGGATTTAAACCAGGTTGCCAAACAAGCCGGATTACGGGTGGTAGAACTGGCCAAAGAAGGTCTGCTGCCGCGGGACATGATTACCATGAGGTCCTTTGAAAATGCCATTATGGTACATGCCGCTATCTCCGGTTCCAGCAATTCCCTGCTTCACATTCCGGCCATTGCACATGAATTTGGCCTGGAACTGGATGCTGAAGCTTTCGACCGGATGCACCGGGACGCTCATTATCTTTTAGACATCCGTCCCACTGGAAAATGGCCGGCCCAGTATTTCTACTATGCCGGTGGTGTACCCAGGATTATGGAAGAAATCAAATCGATGCTTCACCTGGACGTTATGACGGTTACCGGTAAAACCCTGGGCGAAAACCTGGAGACATTGAAACAAAATGGATTTTATGACCGCTGTGAAAAGTATATGGCACAAACCGGATTAAACCACACCGATGTGATCCGTCCGTTTGATCATCCCATTGGCACAAACGGCAGTATTGCTATCCTAAAAGGCAATCTGGCCCCGGAAGGTGCGGAAATCAAACACAGTGCTGCACCTAAGGAAATGTTTGAAGCAATCCTGAAAGCCAAACCCTTTGACAGCGAGGAAGCCGCCATTGATGCCGTTCTGAAAAAGAAAATCCGGCCCGGCGACGCCGTATTTATCCGTTACGAAGGGCCAAAAGGCAGCGGTATGCCGGAAATGTTCTACACCGGCGAAGCCATCTCCTCTGATCCGGAGCTTTCCGCTTCCATTGCCCTGATTACCGACGGCCGCTTCTCCGGCGCTTCCAAGGGGCCGGTCATCGGACACGTTTCTCCGGAGGCAGCTTCTGGCGGCCCGATTGCATTGATTGAAGAGGATGATCTGATTGAAATCAATATCCCTAAGCGGATTCTGCAGATCATCGGTATCAAGGGGGAATGCAAGACGCCGGCAGAAATTGACCAGATTTTAGCTGAACGCAAGAAAAACTGGCAGCCAAAAGAACCAAAATACCGCAGCGGAGTATTAAAACTATTCTCCGAACACGCCGTTTCTCCCATGAAGGGCGGTTATATGAAATAGTATCAATGAAGTATGAAAAATAAAGAAAATGAGGTAAAACTTAATGACAGAAACATTTGCCGCTTCTCCCACAAGATTGATTTGTGCCGCATTGGCGGGCATGATTTTACTGCTTCTTCTGATTATCAAAGGCAAACTGCAGCCATTGGTAGCGATCCTGATCAGCGCGATCGGAATCGGCCTGTTTGCCGGTATGCCATTTAATATGATTACAGCCACTGTTACCAAAGGTATCGGTAAAACCCTGGAAGGAATCGCCTTGTTAGTAGGACTTGGCTCCATGTTCGGTGCAATCCTGGAGATTTCCGGCGGCGCAGAACGAATGGCCCTAAGTATGATCAACCGCTTCGGTGAAAAGAAAGCGCCATGGGCACTGGGCCTTACCGGTATGGTGATTGCAATCCCGGTATTCTTTGATGCCGGACTGATCATCCTGATCCCCCTGGCTTTCAGTGTTGCCAAACGGACCGGAAAATCTTCTTTGATTTATGCGATTCCGTTGCTGGCCGGACTGGCCGTCGGCCACGCCTTCATTCCCCCCACTCCCGGACCGGTATTGGTAGCCGGAATCCTGAATGTGGACCTTGGCCTGGTAATCGGGCTCGGTCTCATCGTCGGGCTGGTAGCCATGAGCATCGCCGGACCGGTGTTTGGCCGGTACATTGGCGAGAAAATCTACGTTCCGGTACCGGAAAATGTTGCCGCCCAGCCAAATATTGACGAAAGCAAGCTGCCTGCCTTTGGTACAGTTGTTGCTATCATCATGATTCCACTGGTACTGATTCTGTTAAGCTCCGCCTCCGGTGTAATTCCGGCCCTGGCAGGCGTGGCGCCATACTTCCAGTTTATTGGAACCCCGTTTATCGCCCTGATCCTGGCAGTTCTGGCCGCCATGTTCTTGTTGGGTACCAGAAATGGTTACAGCCGCACTGACCTGGAAAAGATCATGACAAAGTCCTTAGAACCTACCGGTATGATTCTCTTAGTCACTGCCGGCGGCGGTGTCCTTCGCTACATGCTGCAGGATTCCGGACTGGGTGATATCATTGGCAATGCTGTCGCCGGCAGCCCTCTGCCGATGGTCGCCGTAGCCTTTTTCATTGCGGCCGCCGTAAGAATCTCCGTCGGCTCCGCCACGGTAGCCATGACAATGGCCGCCGGAATCGTTGCTGCCATGCCAGAAATCGCCGGCTTCTCCCAACTGTACCTGGGCTGTATCGTAATGGCCATTGCCGGCGGTGCCACGGTTATGAGTCATGTCAATGACTCCGGTTTCTGGCTGGTAACTTCCCTGCTGCAGCTGGATGAAAAGACTACCTTTAAAACATGGACGGTAATGGAAACCATCGTTGGTTGTACAGGATTTTTCGTTGCACTGTTAATATCATTTTTCTGCTAAAACACCAAAATGACCAGGTACTGCGCTTCTCCAAAGCCGTACCTGGTCGTTTCCTATTGCATCCCCAATACATAATTTATAAACTGCTGTGCCGTCCGTCCCGAAATACCACCATGGCTCAGCTCCCATTTATTAGCTTCCGCACAAAGCTCTTCCTCCGTCATCGCAACACCGGCCCTATGAGCCAGTTCTGTCACAATATGGAAATATTCCTTCTGCGAAGGTTTGGAGAAATTGATCGACACACCAAAACGGTTAAACAAGGACAGTTTCTCCTCCAAAGTATCAGAGCGGTGCATACCATTGTCATGCTCCATATCGCCGCGGTCATCCCAGTTCTCTTTAATCAGATGACGTCGGTTGGAGGTGGCATAAATCAGGATATTGTCCGGTCTGGTCTCCACACCGCCCTCAATCACTGCCTTTAAAAACTTATACTCTACTTCAAATTCTTCAAAAGACAAATCATCCATATAAATGATAAAACGGTAATTGCGATTCTTGATCCGGGCAATAATATTGGATAAATCTTCAAACTGGTGCTTATAGATTTCAATCATCCGCAGGCCATAATCGTAAAACTCATTCACAATTGCTTTGATACTTGTGGATTTCCCCGTGCCGCTGTCGCCATATAGCAAGACATTATTGGCTTTCTTGCCCTCCACGAAAGCCCGGGTATTGTCCACCAGTTTTTTCTTCTGAAGTTCATATCCGATCAAATCATTCAGCATTACCGTATCCATATTATTAATCGGACAAAACTGTATGCTGTTATCCTCCTTTGATAAAATCCGAAATGCCTTGTTAAGTCCAAACATACCCACTCCATAGGCTTTGTAAAAATCGGTTACACCGGCAAAAAATGCTTTTTCATCCGGCACCTGTTCCAGCCTGGCACTTAAGGCTTGTACTTTTTCACTGACATTTTTATTATACATCATGTCTTTTTTACCTATCGCCTGATAATTGGATATGCGGCTGAAGCAATCTATGCCCAGATATTCCTCCAACGGTCCAAAATCATAATCAAACAATTGCTTAAAAGCTTTAAAATCCCCTTCCGCAAACGCATTGACACTGCCTATATTGGCACCGACTTTTTCACAGGTAATGCTAAAAGGATTTTCATTGGTAATCAGCAGAAAGGTCAAATAATTATGCCACAAATTCTTATCAAAACCATAGTCGGTCGCCAACTGCAGCAAATGCTTCATCTGGGTAAAGACCCTGGTCTGCAGCTCCTCCTTCGTCTGACTCCGGTCATCCATCTTCCTGATAATATCACTAAGCTCCATCAATATGGTATCGGAGGGCATCTCGCCATACAAAAGCAGCCGGGAAACAATCTTATACATATCTATTTCCTCCCATGTTTCAAATTAGATCATTTCCGCTATTTTATCACATTTTGTCCAAAAGGAAAAGGCAGAATAGCATGAAGCTATTCTGCCGGTCATGTAATATAATTTTTGATTTCCCGCTCCAGATCTTTACACTCTTCTGAATAGACAGTCAGATTCACCGCTTGATTCAAACCAAGATTCATAATTCCTAATAGTGATTTTGCGTCAACCACCAACTGTCCCTGCTGCATATCCATATTGTAGGGAAACTTTTCTACCCGATTCACAAAATCTACGATGTCATTTACATTTTTAAATGTTAATTTAATTTCACTTGTTATCATAATCGCTCACCATCACCTTTTCCTTTTTTATAAGCATATCCAGCTTCTCTGTTTTTATACAGACAATAATTTTTACGACAAATTTCGCATAAAAAACAAAAAAACCCCAGCTTATGAACTAAGGTTTTTTCAAAAATGCCGCAGGCCGGAATCGAACCGGCACGGGAGATTAGTCCCGCAGGATTTTAAGTCCTGTGCGTCTGCCAGTTCCGCCACTGCGGCATTCTTGGCTGACTTGCCAAATGGGACCTATAGGGCTCGAACCTATGACCCTCTGCTTGTAAGGCAGATGCTCTCCCAGCTGAGCTAAGATCCCAAAGCGACCCGGATGGGACTCGAACCCACGACCTCCGCCGTGACAGGGCGGCGCTCTAACCAACTGAGCCACCGGGCCAAATCGCTTTTGTAAATATTTGGTTGTAAAAGTACTGAATAACGCAGTTTAAATGGACCTTCGGGGACTCGAACCCAGGACCGACCGGTTATGAGCCGGTTGCTCTAACCAACTGAGCTAAAGGTCCGAACTACAAATCATTATACAACAAATAATTACATTTGTCTATGACCCCAACGAGATTCGAACTCGTGTTACCGCCGTGAAAGGGCGATGTCTTAACCACTTGACCATGGGGCCTAGCTATGAGCACTTAGCGGCTGTCTTCTAGCCGCTTACGTGCGATGCACGTCAAAGCACTTAGCGAGGTTCTTTCGAGCTTAGTACTTTGACGACCAGCGGCCGCCAGCACCTCCACACCCTCACTCCTTACACCCCATCTAACCCTTCACAACAAACTCCCCGAGTAGGACTTGAACCTACGACAGCGCGGTTAACAGCCGCGTGCTCTACCGACTGAGCTATCGAGGATTATCACACGCATAAAAAGCAACCTT
>Ga0153999_1000144_pt1 | contig 35661 bp, 33 predicted proteins | sample TSNC083MetaG_FD_104675 | JGI IMG/M metagenome (GOLD analysis project Ga0153999, IMG submission 104675) | Attine ant fungus gardens microbial communities from North Carolina, USA - TSNC083 MetaG | ecosystem: Host-associated > Fungi > Mycelium > Unclassified | place: USA: North Carolina, Lumber... | reverse complement strand
CTGTAGTATATGGTCATTATATCTGGTAATCTCTGGACAGGCAATATCGGTAGTAGTTGGAGAAAAAACATCGGCATTAACAATTACTACCCCTGTTAATCTGCTTTTGAAGATTCCGATTAGATAATTTCATGTTTGTATTGAGTTCTTCTAGTTTTAGTTCAAGGTCTTTAATGTTTCTGTTGTTTCTGTCTTGTTTGATGTCTATTACTGTTAGACGGTCGTTGATAGGCTCTAACTTCTGATCAATTAATGCGCTAAATGCTCTAGCATTTCTTGGTTGATCATATAAACGCATCCTTTTGTTTGGCCAATTTTGATTGTAACATAATTGGAAAAAGAAAACAATGTGTAGCTGGTTAGAGAAGGGGAAAACTCATCTATAATTAATAATGCGGACTTTAACACCGGAGTTTCCTTCTCTCCCACCCGCAGTCCATATTACCTTCCAAATAAAAGCTTCACATCCTGATGAAAATGTTCCGAATCCATGGTTTTAGTCAAGACACTGACCTGTAATTTTTCCCGGCGTTCATAAGTGTATTATTGATGTCACTCATCAGTATCCTTCAGATTGTTTCAATTTGTTTTTTTAGTTGAAGAATCTTTTTTTCTATGTCATATATCACTTTAATAAATTCTGAATCCGATTTACCCGTTGGATCATCAAGCCCCCAGTCTTCACGATAGTGGCAGGGAAGATAGGGTTCGGCCACGGTTGACATACCAACAACATCTGCCCCCAAAGTTGCATAGGCACGAACTTCTGCAGCTGTCTCGTAAGTGGGACCCGGCCAGTAGCCATATATTCCCTGATGAATCGGATTTGTGATAATGTCTTAATATCACACTTGATTGTGTCCTATTTAGTACAATACTATACTTTGCCGACCGGTTTGCCGCCTAAATCAGAATCCCGGGGACTTCCCGATGAACGAAAAAAACGGCAGAATTTTCATCAGCCGTCCATTGTATAAGCCAAATATCATCAACAAATTTTATTTACACTCTTATAAATCATATAGATAGAGATGAGGTTTGCAGCAGATAGGCATCCAGATATCCTGGATGAAAGACAAACATATCGCAACCATCCTCATGTGCATGCTCCACAGTATTTTTTACTGCAAGAAAAGATTCATAATCCGGTTTCAATGCATCCATAAATCCGTATATCAATGTATTGGAAAAACGAATTGGTTTTTCCGTTAATGCCATTTCCAGATATTACCGCATGACCATCAAAATAACATGCTGCCTCTTCATTCTTTGCCTCTGATTTTTTATTGAAGGTTTTCGCCATTAGTATCAATTACCTGTTTATACCAGTCAAACGATTTCTTTTTCCGTCTTCTGAGATCGCCAGTTCCATCATCGTACTTTTCTACATAGATGAAGCCATAACGCTTTGCCATTTCGCCGGTTGAGGCACTGACCAGATCAATGCAGCCCCAGGGGGTATATCCCATCAAATCAACGCCATCTTTAACCGCTTCCTTCATCTGTTCGATATGTTTCTTCAGATAATCAATCCGGTAATCATCATTAATACTTCCATCCTCATCCGGTTTATCATAAGCGCCCAGACCGTTTTCCACTACCATCAGTGGAATCTGGTACCGGCCATACAGCTCGTTTAATGTATAGCGGAGACCCTTCGGGTCAATCTGCCAGCCCCAGTCACTGGATTCCAGATAAGGATTTTTGGCTCCGCTGGTAATATTTCCTGCCGACTGATCTTTGTCCGGATTCGCAGAAGTACAGTTGGACATATAATAGCTGAAGGTATAGTAATCGACAGTTCCTTCTTTTAACAGCTCCAGATCGCCTGGCTGGATGGTTATTTCAATACTGCTATCCGCAAAGAATCGTTTCATGAAATGTGGATATTCACCGCGCACCTGAACATCACCGCAGAACTGGTTCATTATCTGGTTTTTTTGCTGCGCTGCTAAAATGTCATCCGGATTGCAGGTCAGCGGATAGGTAGTCATATAGCAGATCATACAACCAATTTTGCAGGCCGGATCAATTTCGTGACCCGCTTTTACGGCCAGTGCACTGGCGATAAACTGGTGGTGCATTCCCTGATACCTTAACTGCGGAAGATCGACCTGAGCAGTAAATTCAGTTGTCCCCTCATTAAGAATGCCAAGCGATAAAAATCCCCCCATCGGCATATTCCCGGCATTGATTTCATTGAAGGTCAGCCAGTATTTTACTTTGCCCTGATAACGCTTAAACAGTACAATCGCATATTTTACAAACAAATCAATGCACTCCCTGGATGCCCAGCCATTATATTTTTCAGTCAGGGCATACGGCATTTCATAATGGGAAATAGTAACCAATGGTTCAATGTTGTGCGCCAGGCACTCATCGATAACCTGGTCGTAGAACTTCAAACCGGCTTCGTTAGGTTCTGCTTCCATACCGGTAGGGAAAATTCTGGTCCAGGCAATGGAAAACCGGAAAACCCGAAACCCCATTTCGGCAAAAAGCGCGATGTCCTCTTTATAATGATGATAAAAATCAATAGCCTCATGGCTTGGATAAAAGATATCCGGCTCTATTCCCCTGGTGATTTGTTTGGCTTTCGCATAGGAACCGCCGGTACAAACATCGGCGCAGGATACACCCTTTTTGTCAGCGTTCCATGCACCCTCACACTGATTGGCAGCGACTGCACCGCCCCATAAAAAATTTTCAGATAATACTGACATAATTACACCTCTTCCTTTATTTTATTAATAATTAGCAGAGAATCGCCGGCTTTTATCTGCTTTTCCCCGCTTGTTTTAACACTTGCAAAATCAGCCATGTTTGAAACAAGAACCGGCGTTGTCAGTGAATAGCCGGCATTGGTTATTTTCTCCATATCGAATTCCAGAAGTAAATCCCCCTGTTTGACTTTATCTCCCATCGCACAGTGAAGAATAAATCCGTCGCCGCCCAGATGCACCGTATCAAGACCCACATGAATCAATAGTTCGACACCGCTGTCAGAGTAATTCCGACTGCATGCCGGGAATCTGTCACGGCACTGATAGTTCCATCTGCCGGAGCTAATATCCGCCCCTTTGAAGGATTAACCGCGGCTCCCGCACCTAAGATTCCTTGGGAAAATACCGGATCTTCTACTTCGCTTAAGGGAATAATGGTTTCGCTTAACGGACTTGCCATTTCAATTACCTCTGCCAGCGGTTTATGATCTCCCATAATTTCCGGTAAAGCCGGCTCCGCAGAGTCTACCGTTTCCGCTGATACCTGCTCCGGTTTATACAGAACCAGACAAAGGAAAAAGGATACGGTAACCGATATAACCATGGTAACCACACCGTTAATCAAGTTTGTAAAACTGCCTCCGCCAATCATCTGTATCAGCGACAGAGAGGATGGCGATCCTCCCATTGTGTAGGCGACCAGACCGGTAATTCCGGCATAAAGCCCGGATATTCCGGCGCCGCAGACGGCAGCAATCATTGGTGTCTTAAATTTTAATGTTACGCCATACATTGCCGGTTCGGTTACTCCGGCAATAACAGCAGAAATTCCGGCCGCGGAAGCGGTGGATTTTTCATCCTTATTTTTAGTCTTTAATGCAGCAGCCAAAGATGCTCCGCCCTGGGCAAGGTTTGAGCAGAACATCGTCGGAACTAAAATGGCATCAAAGCCCAGATTTGCCAGGCTGATCGTACAAATAGGAACCAGTGCATAATGCATACCGGTCATGACGATGAATGGCATCGTCGCAGACAGCAGCATAATTGTCAGCCAGCCAACCCGTGAGTAAAGGAAGTTGACACCGGCTGCCAGGTAGTTTCCGAGAATTACGCCGATTGGCCCAATGACCACAAGAGCAATCGGAAGCGAGATGAATATAACAATCAATGGCTTCAAAAATACTTTAACCAGGTTCGGACAGATCTTATCGGCAAAAAGTTCTATATATTTCATGATCGGAACCATCAAAAGGATGGGCAGAACGGAAGAACTATAGGTTGCCGAGGTAACCGGCAGGGCGAAATATGTAACGCTGTCCGTTTTTAAAAGTGCCGTTAGATCCGGATGGAGCATGACAGCAGCCATTACCATAGCTAAATACGGACAGCAGCCCAGACGCTTCGCGGTGGTATAACCAAGCATAATCGGCATAAAGTAAAAGAATGCGTCACCGGACACAGTTAAGATTGCATAGGTACTTCCTGCCGTATCCAGCAGATTAAAGGTGGTTAACAGCGTTAAAACGACCTTGATCATACCACAGCCAAGCATCGCCGGAAGCAGCGGGGTCATACAGCCGGCAACAAAACCACATAGTCTGGAAAACCATCCTTCCTTACTGCTGCCCGTTTGTCTGCCGCCGGTTTCCTCATCAAATCTTCCCAGCTTTATAAGCTCTCCATAAACATTGCTGACTTCATTACCGATCACCACCTGGTATTGTCCGCCCTGACGGATCGCCCGGATAACGCCCGGAATCTTTTCAATATTCTTATCGTTTGGGATACTGTCGTCCTTTAGAGTAAAACGAAGACGGGTAATACAGTGTGTGACTCCACTAACATTTTCTTCTCCGCCAACCTGTTTTAAGATGGTTTCAGCAGATTTTCCGTAATCAAATGCCATAATGAATCCCCTTTCCGGTCTAATTATAATTCCTGGTCAGCTAGTTGCCTCTTCTTTTATGTTCTTAATTAAGTATTATACAGGTATATAATAACGTTTGCAATATTTTTATTGCTAACATGCACTAAGTGATTGTAACCAAGCTATAGTTTGTTCATATAATGTTAGAGTACAGAGCACAAAAGTGTATCTGATACAAATTAAAAAAACAGGAGATATCATTATGGGATATGAAAACATGGGTTATGATCTGGAAAAATTATTTAAAAGATATAAAGGGCAGCCGATTGAGGTAATCACCGAAAGCGGTATGAAGTATTGTGGTATCCTGGCATATGCTTATGATGGGTATATCGAACTGATCGATGGTAGAGGAAGAACTATTCGCATTGAAGACAGAAAAATAGAAGCCATTGTTGAGCCGCGTATGAGATTACATCGTCTTTGTGATGAAGACGATTGTTGCTGCGAGGAAGAAAGAGAACACAAACACAAACACAAACACAAACACAAAGATGAATGCTGCTTTGAATAATTATAAAGCATAAAAGAGTATACAGCGGGCACCGGTTATTCGGTGCCCGCTGTTTTTCTGCCTTAAAATCCCCTGCCTCATCAATTGCTGATATTATGGATAACTTTTATGTAGCATATAGAGATCAGAAGGCTAATTGCAGAACCGCGACATATATCCGTGAAATTTCATACCATGTGGGGTAATCCACGATACCATTTGCCGGCAGTGAAAAAATACTTTGAAACGTACTGACTGCCTGCGCGGTAGCATTTCCGAAAACACCATCCACGGCAACTTTAGGAATTAACGGATAGTTTTGGCTGATAGCATTTAGTTGTTCCTGAATGATCCTCACATCGCTGCCGACAGATCCGACAGAGAGGTTGGTGCCGGGGAAAGAGGAGGGAACACCCTCAACCATTACGGCCTGTTCAAGGTAAATATCGTAACCGTAATAATTTTTGAGTATCTGCATATAGTCGTATCCTTGATCGGCTAAATACATGGAGCCCCACTGAGACAGCCAATTCGGACACGTAACCCGCCGTCCGTCACAATATTGGGTAAACAAAGGCTGGCGTATGTCAGGTCTGGTTATAAAGTTGACAAATATTTCGTCAACGATATCGGATATTTCTGAAAAGATATTACGGCCATAGGTAAAGGCCTGGTCATAGGCTGTTGAATTGGTAACTGTAAAATTATATCCCCGGTTTCGGTACCACTCCGTATAAACCCTGTTGAGCGTAAAAGACAGAATGGCAAGGACATTAGCTTTCAGAGAATCGGCTGGCCATGTGGGATAGATTTCACAGCTGGCTACGTTTTTAATATAATCCTTAAACGGCACGTAATAATTTGGTGCGCCTGAATCGGTCGGCACTCCGTCATGGACAATGATAAATTCCGGAATAACAGGCCGGGATAAAACGACACCGCCGGTTGCCGGAGGAAGCGGTTTCACCTCATCCTCCGGTATTTTAGGTGGAAATTCTCCATATAATGTATGATAGGGGATTTCGATTTCCTGAATCACATGTTCCTCTGGCATCAGAAAGACATTTTGTTCTGCGACGGTATCGGCCAGTACTTGAACGCCGGTTATAATTTTTTCGGAGGTATACGAACTTTCTATCCTAAGGTTATAAATAGAATAAGGTCTTGCTGTGTTTTCGGAGTTTAAAGACTGCTCAACAGGCGGCGCCGGCACGTTTAACAGTGCTGTTTTACCAGAAGCGTCAGTTACCAGTTCATCGATTGTTTCATTTGTATCCCCATTTATTACCTGAATAAACGCATTGCTCTGCGGGGCTCCTACTGTTTGTCTGAAAACACTTACCTGAAGTTTCCCTTCGGGCATAAGAATGCCTCCTTAAATGATTGGATTTTTTATTACTACTATTATTCGCAAAGGCTTTCAAATATACTGACTTAGATAGAATAACCCGATGTTCTCCCCCTAAAAAGATAACGCCGGATGGCAGAATCCGGCGTTATCTTTTTAGTTACTGAGTTACTCCCGGGCCGCCCTGATCGGAATTATCACTACTGCCCTGTCCGGGACCTTCCAGCGCATTGGAAGGTCGCTCCGGCTGTGAATCGATTGAATTGCCGGCTCCCGGCTGGATCCCGGGTCCCCCTCCTCCCGGTCCGGATGATGTTTGACCAGTGGTCTCCTGAGTAGTCTCTTCAGCCGTTGATTCCGTTTCCGTGGCTGTTGATACTTCTGACGGTTCGATTGTTTCAGCGGTTGACTCTTCCGGCAGAATCGTTTCGTCCGTACTGCTTTCTGTTGCCGCCGGAGCCGCCGTCGCCGCCGGGGCTGTTGTCGCCGGTATCGCCGGTTGTGCCGATTGTTCGCCGGTTCCGACATTCTTGCCGCTTTCAGTGTCCTTTCCCGACTCGCCAAGGCCGGTCACTTCCGCAATATGGGCACTGATGCTGCGGGTGTAGGCCGATGGCCGATAGCCTGTGGTATCATATAAAAATTCATGTAAAAGCACGACATTACTCTCCAGAGTGGTCGGAATTACATAAGACAGTTTACCGATATACATTTCCGAATGCGAAAATGGAAAACCGGAGGTCTGCCCGATATAATATTTTTTTGCATTTCCGGCAATAGTAAGCAGGTCATTTACGCCAATGCTGGTGGATATTTGGGGAAATACGGCTCCCACCAATGTTTTCAGGGTATTAAAGTCTGCCGCTTTGGCTTTATCCGTCAAAAGCCCCAGAACCTTGCGCTGGCGCTCGGTCCGCCGAAAATCGGTGTCCATCAGACGCAGACGGGCATAAGCTACCGCCTGAACGCCGTCGAGATGGTTCATACCGCTCTGGGTCAGGTGAACCGAACCAATCCCGGTGGATTCTACCGTTTCGGTAATAAATGAATTGATATAGGCAAATTCTCTGTCCGTGATCTCTAAATCAATTCCCCCCAGAATATTAACTGCCGAAGATACCGCCATCCAGTTAAAGGTGGCATAATCATCGATCTGAATGTCCAGGTTATCTTCGAGGGCAGTAACTGCCTGTCTGTATCCGCCTTTAAAATATGCTTCATTAATTTTGTGGTATTCGTCGCCGCCGATATTCATATAACTGTCACGGAACACGGAAACGAGGCGGATCTCCCCGGTTTTTTTATTAACACTGCTGATCATAATAACATCGGAAAGATTGCTTTTTCCCAGATTGCCATCCCGGGAATCGACGCCAAATACAGCTACAGTCCAGTATCCGTCATCCCGGAAGTGCCGAAATATAAGAAATCCGCACAGTAAAATCAATATAAGCATGGCCGGTTTCCAGATGGACGGTCTGCGCCTCTTTTTTTGCCGTGGCCGGACCGGCTTCACAGTTTCTACCCGTTCATCCAGATCAAAGATTTCCAGGTCGTCGTTATCATCCATTTTCTTTCGTCTGCTTCTGGAACGCATCCGATCCAGTTCATCTTCATACAGATCGTGTTCAATTGCCATAATTAAGCGTAACATCCTTTCTTCTAATCAAGTAGTCGTCGGTAGTACGGCCAGTTTGCATCCCGGACGGCAACGGTAACATTGTTGACTTTTCCGCTGCTTTCGTGAATGCAGAGGATTCTGCCGTCGCCGGTCCACCCAAGAAACATAATTACATGGGCATCAGTTCCGGTACGGATAACAATATCGCCCGGTTTCAATTCATCCCGGCCGATTCTGGTACCGACAACAGCCAGCCCGCTGGTGCTTTCATAGGCAAGCCGTTTCCCGGTGGCTGACCAGTAAACCCAGTTAATCCAGCCGGAACAGTCAAGACCTTTTAAGATGCGCCCTTTCTCGTCCGGTGAAACCATGATTCCGAAAGAATTAGCCGAGTAGCTGGGAGCAGATGCTTTGCCGCCCCAATAATAGGGGACTTTTCCCACCGAAGATAAAGCATAATAAATTAAATCAATACGCTCCTGAGATAAATCCTTCGGAAGCATCTGCATATAAGCTTCAATTTCCGATTCTGTCAAAGGATTGGTCATCGAAAAGACGGATACGGTTAAGCCATATTTTTCAAACCAGTCCTGACTGCTGTGAAGCTTTGCAGAGGCGATCGTATAGTTGTTCCATCCCGGCCAGCCGTTTTCTTCAAGATTATCCGGATTGTTGCCGATCGTATCCTGAACCAGCAGGCCATTCGTATCCCTAAGACCCAGAATCTTGACATTCACAATCAAATCGACATGACCGGGGCATTTATACGATACCGAATGCGAAATATCCTGGGAAGATGATCCCTGCTCCGGTTGACTGCTTTCGGCATTGGAAGCGGAAGCCGCACCCGCATCCGGTAAAGCGGCCGCGGTAGTTTCCGTTAAAGCCGCTTCAGTCTCTGTGCCGGTCTCTGTTTCGGCCTGGGAATGAGACTGACCCGCCGTAATCACACCGGAGGTGGATTCCGGTACTGCCTCGGTGGTTTCAGCTGCCGTCGTCGCCGGTTCTTTTTTGACCGTTCCGGCTTCAATAACGGCCGAGGTCTGCGATTCCTCTGCCGCTTCTATGGTATTGTCCTGTTCTGATTCATCCGCCGGGCGCTCTTTAACAAACTGAGCCAGCCCCTGCTCTTCCGCCAGCGCCTCTGCTTCGAGTTCAGCCAGCTCCCGCAGTTCATCCGCTTCACTCAGACAGCCCTGGCAATAGTAAAGTCCGCTCATGCTGACCGAATGTGAATGAGAATGCTCCCACAGATTTTCGGCATAGTTTAAAAATAAATCATAATCATCCATACCCTTAAAATAAGAGTATAAATTAGTCATAGACATAATATCAATCACATTGGAATAGGCGCTGACGACCTGCCCATCGCCATTAGTAACAGTCATCCGGATTTTTTTGAATGAATTAATAGTCCAGGTGGCAGAGTCCTCCGGCTCATGGCGGCTGTCTTTGGGGTTGTATTTCCCGGTTACCGAACCGGCGCTCTGGCCTAGTCGTTCAGCCAGTTGTAACGGTGACATATCCGCATAATTATAAATTTCATTCAGCCAGTCGGCATCCCGTTCCATCAGTATTTTAAAGGCTTGGCCGGCATAGCTTTCTTCTCTCTTAGAAGGGTCGGCACCTTCCGGAAAATAATGAATCAGATTCAGATATCCAGGTGTTGGAATCCATTCGTCAGTTTCCACATTCGATACTGACATCAAAGCGTTTGACTGCGTACTGACGGCCCCAATCTGCTGCCGGAGCGCCGTAGTGCCCGCGCGCTCTGCTAAAATAGCCGCGGCCATGGGCGTGTAATAATAAGATAAAATGATCGGACCGGTACTGAGCACCAGCATCAGACCGGCCGAAATCCATCTGTTTTTATTTTTTATAATTTTCATATAACGATCTTCATCCATTTTTTATTTGATCAAAATACTTTTTGACCCCAACATCATATCATAAAACAAGACAAAATAACAGTCACAATCCTTTAAGTATATCTTAAGAAATCGCAAAACCACTTATTATTGACGAAACTGCCGTCTTGGGATATAATAATCTAAATCTGCGGCTGGAGGCGCAGAGTTATAATAGCAAAGCTAAGCGCCATGCACCTTATGACGGATCGTGAACAGCATTCATTATGCTGAAGTCGGTAAGGTTAACGAGGTGGAGAGAATATCGAAAATTCGGCGGATGCTCTCCCATGCGTATCCGGGCATGTAATATCCTGTCTAAATATGCGGGTGACTGCAAAACAAGGACAGAATAATCGGGTTATTCAGGTGAGAATGTTAATATACTGTCTGTAACGACAGTTTCTTTTATGATGTCAAAAAACAAAGGAGATATGATTTATGTGTGGAATTATTGGATATACCGGACCCCTGGAAGCAAAAAAAATCCTGCTGGACGGTCTGGCCGGTCTGGAATACCGGGGCTATGACAGTGCCGGTCTGGCACTGTGCCTGGAAGATTCCAGTATCCGGCTGATTAAAGCAATTGGCAAGGTTAAAAATTTATATACCAGTTGCGAGCAGGAAATAACCAAAGGCTCACACTGCGGTATCGGCCATACCCGCTGGGCGACCCATGGCGGCGTAACCGATATCAATGCCCATCCGCACCGGGCGGGAAACGTTACACTGATTCATAACGGTATTATTGAAAATTATCACCAGCTGACAAAAAAATACGGGCTTACGAACCGCCTTGAGTCACAAACGGACAGTGAGGTGGCCGCCTTGGTATTAAATGAACTGTATGACGGTGATCCATTCACTGCCATCAGGGAGTTACTTAAAGAAATTGAAGGTTCTTATGGCTTCTGTATCATGTTTGACGATATCCCCGGCAGCATTTATGCCGTCCGTAATATCAGTCCGCTGGTGGCGGCGTATAGCCATTCCGGTGCGCTGGTGGCTTCCGATCTGACGGCTCTGATCCCTTTTACCCAGGAATATTTTGTCGTACCGGAAAAACAGATCGTCAAGCTTACTCCCTATAAAATACAGGTTTATGCCCTTGATGAGACCTTTAGCAAGGTGTATCCGGAAACCCTGACAGTCACCTGGAATATGGACGCTGCCATGAAAAACGGTTTTCCGCATTTTATGCTGAAGGAAATCCACGAGCAGCCGGAAGCCATGAAAAACACGATACTCCCCCGGATGAACAAAGGTCTTCCGGATTTTTCCGAGGATCACATTCCGGATGATATTTTTATGAACTGCCGCCAGATTTGTATTGTCGCCTGCGGAACAGCCATGCATGCCGGGATGGTGGCCAGGGCTATGATGGAGCCGCTTCTTAGAATTCCGGTTACCGTATCGATTGCGTCTGAGTTTCGCTATGAAATGCCTTTGATTGATGAACGCACGCTGGTAATCATCATCTCCCAGTCCGGTGAAACCATCGATACCCTGGCCGCATTGAACCTGGCTCATGAATACGGTTCTGTCACGCTTGCCATTGTCAATGTCAAAGGCTCCACGATCGCCCGGGAAAGCGATTATGTTTTGTATACCCATGCCGGCCCGGAAATTGCGGTCGCGAGTACCAAGGCCTATTCCGTACAACTGGCCGCTCTTTATATGGTCGGGTGTAAAATGGCGCTGGTCAGAGGCCGGTATACCGACAAGGAAGCCGCCGCTTTCCTTGCCGCCTTACTGGATGCAGTTCCGGCAATGGAAGCAATGATTGCCAGGAAGGATACTATCAAATCGGTTGTTGCCCATTTAATCCCAAAAGCGGACGCCTTTTTTATCGGACGCGGGCTGGATTACGCCTTTTCGCTCGAAGGGGCGCTTAAATTAAAGGAAATTTCCTATATACACGCAGAAGCCTATGCGGCCGGTGAGCTAAAGCATGGTACGATAGCCCTGATTACTGACGGTGTTCCGGTGATTGCCATCGCCACCCAGGAAGCGGTTTTTGCTAAAACCATATCCAACATCCGGGAGGTAAGGGCACGGGGAGCTTTCGTAATTCTGTTGACCAGGGAAAATGCAGTTGTGGACGACAATCTGGCCGATGTCCATATCCGAATCCCTGATGAGGATGATAAATTCACCGTATTTCCGATTGCCGTAGTGCTGCAGCTGATTGCTTATTATGCCTCAGTAGGGAAAAACCTGGATGTGGATCAGCCAAGAAATCTGGCCAAATCGGTAACGGTTGAGTAACCAGATAAACCGGAATCGTAGTTATACGCAGGAGCGGTTGACATAAAATTATTATGTCAACCGCTCCTGCGCTTAGTATTAATCTAGATCTTCCACTTCAATCAACCGGCCATCCCGCCAGATACGTTCCAAATCATAGAACAGTCGGTCTTCTTTGCAGAAGATATGCACTATGATGTCGTTGTAATCCATTAAAATCCAGTTAGCCGTTTGATAGCCCTCAATCTGCCGGCATTTATAACCTGCTTTTTCAAGTGCTTCTTCCACAGCATCCGTCATGGCCTGTACCTGGTTTGTGTTGGAGCCACTGGCGATTATGAAATAATCGGCGATAACAGAAACATCGCGGATATCAATAATCCGAATGTCTTCCCCCTTTTTTTCCGCCAGGGCATTAATAGCAATTTTGACCATATCTTTTGATATATTCACGCTTTTTCACGCTCCTTATTCTGATAATATGCAAACGCCTTCTGCGTCATTGAATCAATTCTCCCGCCCTGCTCCTTCAGATACTGCAGGGAATCGTAGAGAATTTCATAAACTGTCTGATCCAGATTTTCGAAGGCTAAAATTCTTAACTCCGGCAGCCGTTTTGCCTTTTCACGGCGCGGTTCAATAAAATCTGCTGTAAAAACAATTTTTTCCAGCAGGCTCATTCCGGGTCTGCCGGTGGTATGATAACGAATCGCTGATAATACGTCCTCATCCTGGATGTGGTATTGGTGCTTTGCCAGCCAGGCACCGTACCTGGCATGGATGGTTACCTTAACCTGCTGTTCTTCCTCACTCAGCTCAACCCCATTTATACCGCACTGCTTAATCAGCGTTTCGTCGGAATAGCACTTGGCGCAATCATGAAGCAGACCGGCGAGCTCTGCCTTATTGATATCATATCCGTATCGCATGGCAAGTGCTATACTGGTAAAGGATACGCTCAGAGAGTGTTCATACCGCCGGGGATCCAGCCGGGCATTAAGCTGCCGGCGAAATTCAATAATCCGTTTGTCCATACGCTCTCCTCTATGTTAAATATAACCCATGAGCCTGAATATATTCTTCAACCTGTTTCGGTACATATTGAACCATTGTTTCGCCCCGTGCGGCCATGCCGCGCAGTTCTTCCGATGAGATATCCACCGCCGCACAGTGAAGGCGGTAAATCCGGGCATGGTAGCGGACTGATAAATAGTCAATCTGCTCTTCCAGACTGCGCCTGCCATGTTCGTATTCCCTTCCGGCCACCAGCAGGACGGTCTGTTCCATTACTTCTTTTGGATGATACCAGGATTCGATTTCATATAGGGAATCGGCACCAATAATGAAGTAAAAACAATGCTGGGGATATTGCTTGCGCAAAAGCTTCAGCGTCCGGGCGGTATAACTGTATCCCGTCCGGGTTACCTCGAAATCTGAAAAGACGAAATGAGCGGTGCCGGCAATGGCCAGGCGCACCATTTCGCAGCGGTCTTTCACCGGACTAACCCGGCGGTTCTGTTTATGAGGCGGCTGTCCGGAAGGCATAAACCAGATCTGATCCAGCTGATATTCTTCATATGCCTGTCTCGCTAAAAGCAGATGCCCGTTATGAACCGGGTCGAAGGTTCCACCCATAATGCCAATATCAGCCATATTCCCGATACTCCTTTATTTCTTAGGTAGTACGATTTTACGTTTCAACTCGTCTTTAGCCGGTTTATATAAAACGATTTTTTTGCCAATTACCTGGATCACCTCCGAACGGGTGCGCTCTGCCAATACACCGGCAATGGAACGGACATCATCAAGGCAGTTCTTTAAGATGGAAATTTTAATCAGCTCCCGAGCCTCCAAGGCTTCCGCAACCGCCGCCGTCATCTCCGGCGTGACACTTGATTTGCCGATCTGAAAGATCGGATCCAGCGTCATAGCCAGACCTTTCAGATAAGCCCTTTGTTTACTTGTCATGGATATCTCCTTTATTTATAATAATCGAAAGCCAGGCCATACATACGGACCGTATCACCTTCCTGGATACCGGCCGCTTCCAGTTCATTCAGAATACCGGTTTCTTTAAGGAAGTTCTGGAAAAACTGAAAGCCTTTTTCCGATTCCAGATTGGTATAACCAAGCATTTTTTCAATCCTCGGCCCTTCCACCACATACACACCGTCCGATTCTTTTTCCACGGTAAAGGAAAGCTGTCGGTCACCGGCATATTCAATATTAAATTCCTTTTCAAAGACAACCGGCGTGCGGTCCGCTGCATTCAGCAGTTCATTGACCGCATACAAAAGCTCTTTCACCCCTTTTCCGCTGACTGCCGAGATCGGATAAACGGCGATACCCTCCGGTTCGAAGGCCCGCTTTAATGTTTCTGCCGGATTCTCGTCACCGTCAAAAACAGCATCCATCTTATTAGCGGCAATGACCATCGGCAGTTTTAGCAGCCCGGGATTATAAGCTTCCAGTTCTTTGTTAATGGCACGGATATCGGCAATGGGATCGCGGCCTTCTGTTCCGGCAGCATCCACGACATGAATCAGCACCCTGGTTCGTTCCACATGCCTTAAAAAAGCATGACCCAGGCCGACCCCCTGGGCGGCACCTTCAATCAGGCCGGGAATGTCGGCCATTACAAAACCAGCTCCGCAGTCCAGATCAACGACACCAAGATGCGGATTTAAAGTAGTGAAGTGGTAATTGGCGATCTTGGGACGGGCATTGGATACCCGTGATAATAACGTTGATTTTCCGACATTGGGGAAGCCGACCAGGCCCACATCGGCAATGACCTTTAACTCCAAAAGAATCCAGAGCTCATGGCCGTTTTGTCCCGGCTGGGCATATTTAGGTGCCTGCATGGTGGCAGTGGCAAAATTCATGTTGCCAAGCCCGCCGCGTCCGCCTCTTAAAATAACTTCCCGCCGGTTTTCGCCGGACATGTCGGCAATCACCTTTCCGGTTTCAAAATCTTTAATGACGGTTCCTTCCGGAACCTTTATAATCAGGTTGTCCGCATTGGCACCATGGCACCTTTTCTTGCCGCCGGCCTGTCCTTCCTTAGCGATATATTTTCTGACATGACGAAAGTCGGTCAGTGTATTCAGACCTTCATCAACTTCAAATATGATATCGCCGCCCTTTCCGCCGTCACCGCCGTCAGGGCCGCCGGCCGGTACATACAGCTCCCGCCGGAAGCTGACGTGGCCGTCGCCGCCTTTTCCTGATTTTATAAATACTTTTGCACTGTCTGCAAACATGTAGACACCAAACCTTTCAGTGAAAAAAAGCTTCATACCAGAAATCAGTATGAAGCCCGTCAAATTACTCGTTGATTGTTCTTGGATATACAGAAACCTGTTTTTTGTCTCTGCCTTTTCGCTCGAATCTTACGACGCCGTCTGCCGTGGCGAATAAGGTATCATCACCGCCCCGTCCGACATTCAGACCCGGATGAATCCTGGTTCCGCGCTGTCTGTAAAGAATGTTGCCAGCCAGGACAAACTGTCCGTCGGCTCTTTTGGCTCCTAATCTTTTGGACTCGGAATCTCTGCCGTTCTTGGTCGAACCAACACCTTTTTTATGGGCAAATAATTGAAGGTTCATCTTAAACATCACTTACACCTCCTTAAATTGTATTTTAATATATGGTTTCCCATATTCCCCCGCAATGTTCTGCAGTCCCAGGACAAGCGAGTTCATAAGGAGTTTCGATTCTGGACTTACGGGTCCGGAAAAACGGAACCAGAAATGTCCGCTCTGCTCTTCCATGCCGCCCTCAAATCTATCATCTGTATACTGTTCCACAGAATTAGTCATATTTAACGCCAATGCCGATACTGCTGCACAGACAATGTCTTCACCGTGCCTGGCATAACCTGCATGACCATTTAATTCAATTCCACAATACAAATGCTCAGAATTTCGAAACACAGTTACCTGAATCATAATTATGCGTTGATCTTATCGATCTTAACCTGAGTATAGAGCTGTCTGTGACCGTTTTTCTTATGGTATCCGGTTTTGCGCTTATACTTATAAACAATAACTTTTTTCGCTTTCGCTTCTTTCATCACGGTCGCTGAAACACTTGCTCCGGCTACGGTCGGGCTTCCAACCATCAGTTCGCCGTTGTTCACTGCCAGAACCTGATCAAAGGTAACGGTTTCGCCGGCATCTGCACCAAGTTTTTCAATCTTAATGATATCGCCTTCTGCTACTTTGTACTGCTTACCACCAGTTGCAATAATTGCGTACATATTGGCATCCTCCTATTATCATTACTCGCCAACTGCGGTGTCCTTAAAACGGAGCTTATAACCTCGTTGTGCGGCATACTTAGCAATATTATCATAGTTTTTTTTAAATGTCAACTTTTATTGATTTTTCATCCATGTCCGTGGCCAAAACAAAAGCAGCATAGGGAACAATTCCAGACGTCCGGCCAGCATATCAAACATCAGTACATATTTATAAACAGGGGATAAAAAACCAAAATTTGCAGCTGGCCCGACTTGTTCCAGCCCGGGGCCGCAGTTATTTAAAGTAGTACAAACTGCTGAGAAATTAGTCACCATATCATAATTATCAATATTGAGAATTAATATGGATAGCGTGAAAATAAATAAATAGGTAATAAAATAGATGTAAATTGAGCGCAGGATCGCTTTATCTATTGGTTTTCCTTCAAATTTTATCATTTTTACGCTGCGTGGATGAATCAGGGATGATAATTCTCTTTTTACAGATTTAATGACAATCGCAAAACGTGAAACTTTGATACCTCCGGCCGTACTGCCGGCACAGCCGCCGATAAACATTAGCAGCAATAAAATGGTCTTGGAAAAGGAGGGCCACAAATTAAAATCAGTTGTTGATAATCCGGTAGTCGTTATGATAGTTGCCACTTGAAAAAAACTGTGGTGCAGCGCTTCCTGAAAATCAGTAAACAGAGACCGCGTATTCCAGGTGATCAGGGCGATGCTGGCCAGGATAATCAGCAGATAATAACGAACCTCCTCAGACAACAGTGCATCCTTTGCCCTTTTAGTAAGAAGCAGGTAATAAACATTAAAATTAACACCAAACAGGATCATAAATATAGCCAGGATATTTTGCTGGAATGGGGAATAGGATGCTGCACTGCTGTTTAGAACCCCGAATCCGCCTGTCCCCGCTGTACTTAATGACATGGTCAGCGAATCAAACCAGGGCATTCCGCTAAGTAGTAATATGAAAATTTGGATCACCGTCATGAAAAAGTAAATAACATATAGAATTTTAGCCGTCGCTTTTACTTTTGGTACCAGCTTACCCACCGAAGGCCCCGGACTTTCGGCTCGCATAAGGTGCATAGAATAACCTCCGGCCAGTGGAAGTATGGCCAGAAGCAGCACCAGCACGCCCATCCCGCCGATCCAGATGGCAAGACACCGCCAGAACAGCATGCACCGGCTTAAGCTTTCAATATCGGCCAGGACACTGGCACCGGTCGTGGTAAATCCCGATATTACCTCAAACAGTGCATCTTCAAATGCCGGAATCTCGCCGCTAAGAAAAAACGGCAGTGCTCCGAATAAGCTCAAAACAATCCAGCCTAATGAAACGGATACAAATCCTTCCCGGGCATAGAATATGGTATTCTCAGGACGGCGATGGGTCAGAAACCATCCAAGAAGCGCACACATCACACTGGTGCCTAAGAAATAAAATCCGCTGCTTTCTCCGTATATCAAAGCGATCAAGCAGGGGAAAAGCATAAAAATAGCCTCAATATTCAACACCCATCCAAGAAAATACACAACAATTGGGATATTCATCATTTGCTCCTTTTATTTTAAGACATCTTTCAGATCTTTCAGCCCGGAATGGGTTGTGACAACCACAACGGTATCGCCTTCTTTAATAGTATCTTTTCCCCGGGGAGTAATAATGGTTCCCTGCCGGTTAATGCAGGCAATCAGCAGATTGTCCTTAAAACGAAGTTCTTCCAGGGTAATACCAATCAGCGGGGCATCATTTTCAACCCTGAATTCCAACGCCTCAACCTTGTTCGCAACAATCTTATACAGAGTTTCTACGTTACTGCCAAGAGAATTTTGCATAGCCCGCACATAGCGTACGATCCGGTCGGCAATCAATAGCTTAGGGTAGATAATACTTCCCAAATTCAAATGGCTGATGGCGTCTTCAAATGCAATACGGTTAATTTTGGTGATTAATTTAGCCTTTGTCATTGTCGTGGCATATAAAGTCAGCATGATATTTTCTTCGTCAAACCCGGTCAGTGAAGCAAATGCATCGGTTTGCCGGATACCTTCTTCCAGCAGCAATTGCTGGTTGGAAGCATCGCCATTAATTATGATAGCCTTGGGAAGTGAATTACTTAATTCCAGACAGCGTTCATAATTCTGCTCAATAATTTTCAATTGGATATTCGTATGTTCCAGCATTTTAGCAAGATAATAGGTGATTTTCCCCCCGCCGATCAGTAATGCGGATCTAATGGTGTTTTTTTCAACCCCTACCCGCCTGAAAAATGAAGTTGCATCTTCGGGTGCAGCAATAAAGCTTAATTTGTCACCGCTTTTCAATTGGAAGTTGCCGCTGGGAATCGTAACATCAGAGCCTCGTTCTACCGCACAGATCAACACATTACACTTCAGTTTGGTAACTACCTCAAACACCTTCCGGTTATGTAGCACCGATTGCTCTGGAACAATGAATTTCATCAGCTCCACCCGTCCTTTAGCAAAAGTATCAATTTTTATCGCCGAAGGAAATTTTAATAAGCGAGCAATTTCGGTTGCTGCCGCCAGTTCAGGATTAATTGCCATGGACAGATTGAGTTCTTCCTGCAGGTATCGAATTTCAGCGCGGTATTCAGGATTTCGAATCCGGGCGATGGTGTTGCAGTTGCCTGCCTTTTTTGCCATCAGGCAGCACAGCATGTTAAGTTCATCCGATTCGGTGGTGGCAATCAGTAAATCGGCTTCCTGAACCCCCGCTTCAGTCTGCACCTGATACATGGCCCCGTTCCCTTCAACTCCCATAACATCGATAAGATCGGTGACTGAACGGAGTTTTTTGCCATCCTTATCAATAACAGTGATATCATGCCCTTCCTGATTGAGCTGTTCTGACAGGGTCAGGCCAACCTTGCCGCATCCCACAATAATGATTTTCATTTTATTCCCCCTTGTTATGATCCTGATTTTTTAGCTGTTCAGCCAACGGCCGCCGCCACTTTCTGCGGGTTATTTCCACCAAATTCAAGGCAGTCATATCAACAACCGTGGTTTTTACCGGATCCCTGGCGGCGCAGTATTTTAACAGTCCCAGCAGCTGCTGCTTCTCTTCGGCCGTTTTCATATCAATAAAATCAATTACAATAATACCGGACAGGTTCCGCAGCCGCAGCTGACGGCAGATTTCCAGAGCCGCCTCCTTATTAATCTGTCGAATGGTATCCGGCATATTATTTTTTTTGGAATATTTTCCCGTATTGACATCAATGACTACCATTGCTTCCGTTTGTTCAATAATCAAATAACCGCCCGATTTCAGCCACACCCGTTTTTGAAGAGCCTGGCAAAAAATTGAATCTATCCCATACAGACTATTCAGACTGATGCTGTCATCCTGATATAAGAGCAGTTTGTCCAGATCATTTGGCTGATACAAGGATAAATAGGCATGGCATGTGTCAAAAACCTCAGGCTGGTCGGTTATGATTTGCTCGAGCGAATGATCCGGACAATTTTTCAGTGTACTTAAGTATCCCGGATTTGCCTGATAAAGCAAACTGTAGCAGGTACGGAAGGCGGCATCTGAAAGGAGCTTTTGGTAAATAGCCAGCAGCCGGTTGATTTCTTCCTTAACCAGTTCAATATCGGCGGTATATGCATTGGTCCGGATAATCACTCCGGCTTTGCCTTCAAGCATTGGTGCCAGTTCCCGGCGCAGCATTTCTTTATATTTATCGTCATGGATCTTGGCGGAAAATCCGAGAACGTGCTTTCCGGCAGTAAGTACGGCGTATTTTCCGGTAAAAGTCAGGTTGGCGGTCAGACCCGGATCCTTCGTTTTTACTGCGTCCCGTTCGACTTGAACGATAATTTCGTCGCCGGATTTTAAAGAGCCTGCCGATGGTCTGCCAAACAGGGAAACCGGATTTTCCGTCAGGCTGTAATAACCCGTCTTTTGCTCCTGGTAATCGACAAATGCGGCATTGATGTTTTTTACAATATTCTTGACCTTGCCGATATAGATGTTTCCCAGCACCGTATTTTCATCTTCCAGATGCAGTTCGACCATCACATGATCTGCCTGCAATGCGGTCAGATAACGGCCGTCTTTTTTGGTGATAATCAGTTTATTCAATGTCTTCTCCCAACCGGGACAATGGAACCAGCCTGCGCTGTCCGTCCATCCCCAGATCCGCATAGAGATCCTCCCGCTGAATCAGCATGGCAAATTCGGCCAGCTCCTGTCCGGCGGCATCCAGATATGCCCGGACTACCATTTCCGGCTTCAGATTAGCGGAGCTTCCGGTTGCAAGCTGCATAAGGATTTTGTTTGTGCCGATGTTGAGGCTGTATATCATGGGACGAATGTTAACGTCTTTTTCGCCCTTTTTTGTTTTCTTTTTTACCCATATTTCATCGTTTTCCAAGAATTCCTTAAAGCTTGCGGAAAAAGTCTTCCCGTCCTCTGGCTCATATTCTGTCCGGAACGAGGTGGTATAATCGGCGGCTGCAACCATGGACATTGCGCTGCCGGCATGATCAGGAAGCTTTTTATAGGCGGTGGCAGTAATCCCTTCCACCATGACAGCATTGATCCTTGCCAGCATTTCCGTCGTGGAGCCGGTGCTGTTAACTTCGATGTCGACATATTCCCCAAGACTGGTCAGGCCAACTCCCAGCGGTGCTGCAAATGACATAATCTGATGAGGACTGAAGCCTTCACTGTAGCAAATATCAACATCGGCTTTCCGCATGACCTTCTGGAAAAAACGCATTAAATCCAGATGACCGATAAACTTCATGGTGCCCTGCTTGGTGAATTTAATTCTTATCTTCATAACAGACACCTCCTCCAAATTCTTTTGCTCCGCAGCCGGAGCACTGCTGGCGGCAGTTCGGTGTCACGACCTGCCGGCCGGCCAGCTTCCACTCACGGATTAAAAACTCTTTGGTGACGCCGGCATCAATAAAATCCCAGGGAAATGTCTCAGTCAGGCTCCGCTCGCGGGTGGTATAAAAGTCCATATTAATTCCGCAGGTTTCAAACGCTTTTAGCCAGATATCATTATGAAAATGCTCCGACCATGAATCATAGAGTGCGCCCTGCCGGTAGGCTTCCTCCAGCACATCGGCAATTTTTCGGTCACCACGAGCCAGCACGCCTTCGAGAACCGTCAGATCGGCTTCGTGCCAGTTGTATTTAAGGCTTTTGAAATTCAGCATTTCCCTGAATTTGTTTTTAACAATATAGGCGCGCTCCAGAAATTCCTCTTTCGTACACATGGCCGCCCACTGGAAAGGGGTAAATGGTTTCGGCACGAAGAAAGAAGAACTGGCAACAACCTGGACTTTGCCGCGGCGCTGTTCTTTAGGGATTTCATCATAGTAAGTTTCTGCCACTTTTTCAGACAGCAGGGCGATTCCCTCCATATCCTCCACGGTTTCCGTCGGCAGACCCAGCATAAAGTAAAGCTTGACCCGGTTCCAGCCGCCGTGGAAAGCTTCGGCGGCGCCCCGGATAATGGCTTCCTCGGTCAAGCCCTTGTTGATGACATCCCGCAGCCGCTGGCTCCCGGCCTCCGGGGCAAAGGTAAGGCTGCTTTTTTTGACATCCTGTACCTTACTCATAACGTCCAGCGAAAATGCATCGATACGCAGGGACGGCAAGGAAATATTAACGCCCTTGCCTTTAAACTCATCTATTAAAAAAGTCACCAGTTCCTGCAGCTGCGAATAGTCGCTGGAACTGAGAGAGCTGAGGGAGATTTCCTCATGACCGGTAATTTTCAGCATTTTACTGGCATAGTCTTTTAAGTATTCCAGACTGTGTTCGCGCAAGGGACGGTAAACATTGCCCGCCTGGCAGAACCGGCAGCCACGGATACAGCCACGCTGGATTTCCAGTACCACCCGGTCCTGGGTTACCTTAATAAAAGGTACCAGCGGCTTTTCGATATATTTTACCGTATCTACGTCGGAGATTACCACTTTTTTAACGATTGGCAAAATACCTTTACGGTTCGGGCGGAAGGTGTCAATGGTACCGTCATCATGGTAAGTCACATCATAAAAAGCCGGAACATAGATGCCGGGAATGACGGCTGCCAGCATTAAAAATTCTTCCCGGCTGCCGCCAATTTGCTTTATTTTTTTATAAGCATCCAGCAGTTCATCATAAACGGCCTCCCCCTCACCGATATAAAACAAATCAAAGAAAGGTGCCAGCGGTTCGGGATTATAGGCGCAGGGGCCGCCGCCGATCACAATCGGGTCGGTCTCGGACCGATCCTTCGACCTGAGCGGAATATGGCTTAAATCCAGCACCTGTAAGATGTTGGTATAGCACATTTCATATTGGAGAGTAATCCCAAGAAAATCAAAGTCCTTAACCGGATCCTGGGATTCCAGTGAAAAAAGCGGGATGTTTTTATCTCGCATGACCGCGTCAAGGTCGGTCCACGGAGAAAATACCCGTTCGCAGTAAACATCCTCACGGCGGTTGAACATCTCATATAATATCTGGATTCCCATGTGCGACATGCCGATTTCGTAAACGTCCGGGAAGCACATGGCAAAGCGGATATCTACCATACCCGGGTTTTTTACCACCATATTCAATTCATTGCCAATATACCTGGCAGGTTTGTCGATACTTAATAATATTTCATCACTTAATGCTAGTTTTCTCATGATAATCCTTTTGAATTTGTTTTATTTTTTGCTGACATTTTAAAAAACACGATACAACATCCTAAATAATTATAAGACAATTTATCGAATTAAGCAATATCATAAAAACATAAAACCTCCGATATTGAATCAGGCGCTGGTACATTTATAAATGCTTGACATTAATAAATTTGTGTGATACCATTAATTTACCGACCGCGGTTAATTAATGGTATAGGAGGATGCTTGTGGCACGTTCAAAAAAAAATCATGACACAAATAGGGAAGTTTTGATTAAAATTGCATTGGAATTGTTTTTAGAAAACGGATACGAAAACACCACAATTACGCAGATCATGAAGGCTGCAAACTTGTCAAAGGGCGGCATGTACCATTATTTTACATCAAAGGAAGACGTTTTGAACGCCGTGATTCAATTTGGATTACAGCAGGAAGCAGAAAAGCTAAAGGCGAAGGTAGAGGCTTTGCCGGTCGAACAAAAATTATTTGGCTTTGCACAAAGTGTTGATATCGGCGATTTTACCCGCAAGCTGTTAAACTACTCAAACGACAATCAGGATTCTATTGTTGCGTACAAGGTTCTCGAATATAACACGCATCTTTTGATTCCGCTTTTAACTGAAATAATAGCGCAGGGCGTTGCAGCAGGAATATATAAAACGGCAAATCCGACAGAAGTTTCGGAGTTTTGCATACTTTTGGTTAGGGCAATCGCAGATACAAACCTTTTACCTGCCACCGATCAGGCGGGAATATTACGCCGGTTGGAGGTATTCTCCAAGATTATCATTACTTGCCTTGAACCAGAGCGTGCTCATGCTGAACAATTAATACAGATATTTAAGAGCGGCATGCACTTAAGCGACTTGGAGGAAGATGATAATGTGGAATGAAAACGAAAAAAAGCCAATCTGGCAATACCTTGCATTGACATTTGCAATCGCATGGATAAGCGAAACACTGCTTATCTTAGGCGAGCAACTTGGCGTTATATCAGGTTCTGCTGGCTTTGCTATCTACTTTGTGATTGTCGGCTTCGGAGCGGGATTTGCACCAGCTTATGCTATCATTATACTGCTAAAAAAGCATGGGCAAATTCGCGGTTTAAAGGATTTGTGTCGGCGCATCTTTAAAACCGAAAATATTTTGAAGACGGTTATTATAACCGCTGTTTTCTTTGCAAGCCAGCTTATACCAAACATCCTTTGTAACAGCTATCTTGGCCAACCTTGGTACTTTTTCATACTGCTTATACCTATGATGACAATAGGCGGCGGTATAGAAGAAATCGGTTGGCGTGGATTTTTCCAACCGGCTATGGAAGAAAAGCTGCCCTTTGCGGCATCGGGCTTAGTCGTTGGTTTAATATGGGCGGTCTGGCATTTGCCGCTGTGGCTTGTTAAAATTGCAAGCCAATCAGCGATGAATTTTTTATCTTTTACATGCCATTGTATCGTGCTCGCTTTTGTTATAGCCACTTTATATAAGTTGACAAAAAGCGTGTTTGCCTGTGTTCTTTTACACGCGTGGTGCAACGTTTTAGGCGGTGGAATGTTTTCAATTGACACGCTTACAAACGTGCCAAATGCCAAGCTAATAGTAATATATATTTTGGAAATAGCTGCATCAATTATTGTAGACCGTGTTTTGCGCCACGGCTGCCACTATCGTATCCGGTGCCATGGCTGAACGTACTAAGTTTATTTCCTACTGCATTTACAGTGCCGTCATCAGTGCGGTGGTCTATCCCATCTCCGGCCACTGGATTTGGGGTGGGGGCTGGCTGGCACAAATGGGGTTCCATGATTTCGCCGGTTCTGCGGCGGTACACATGGTCGGCGGTGTGGCCTCCATTGTCGGAGCGAAAATTCTAGGCCCCCGGATCGGCAAGTATAACAAGGACGGAACGCCCAATGCCATACCAGGCCACAGCCTGACCCTGGGAGCACTGGGAGTGTTTATCCTCTGGTTTTGCTGGTTCGGCTTCAACGGCGGATCAACCGTATCCATGACTGGTGATGACGTGATTTATAGCGTTGGCAACATCTTTGTCACCACCAACATGGCCGCTGCGGTCTCTACCGTATCCACTATGATTATCACCTGGTTACGGTACAAAAAGCCGGACGTATCAATGACTCTCAACGGCTCACTGGCATGTCTTGTGGCCATTACCGCCAGCACCGACGTGGTTTCCCCGGTGGGTTCTTTCTTTATTGGTATCATTGCTTCCTTTGTAGTAGTATTTGGAATTGAATTTATTGATAAGGTGTTGAAAATTGACGATCCGGTGGGCGCTATTGGGGTACACGGTCTATGCGGTCTGGCAGGCACCCTGTGCGTCGGTCTGTTCGCTGTGGATGGCGGCCTGTTCTACGGCGGCGGTTTTGGCCTGCTGGGTATTCAGGCACTGGGTGTGGTAAGCGTGGTTGCATGGGTAGTTATCACCATGACCATTGTTTTCACCATTATCAAGAACGTTGTCGGTCTGCGCGTCTCTGCGGAGGAGGAGATAACTGGTCTGGACGTGACTGAGCACGGCCTCGTGTCCTCCTATGCCGATTTTATGTCCACCTCCGAGGCACTGCCGCCGGTTACGATGCCCGCAGCTAAGCCCACTGTGGATGTCGTCGACCGGCGCACCGCCACGGCAGCGGACGGCACCGCCCACAAGCTTACCAAACTGTCTATCGTCTTTAACCCCTCCTATCTGGATATGATGAAGAGGGAGATGAATCGAATCGGTGTCACCGGCATGACCGTGTCTAACGTTATGGGCTGCGGCACCCAGAAGGGGCGGATCGGCTTCTACCGAGGTGTAAAAACCGAGACCGTTGAACTGCTTCCTAAGATGATGATGGAGATGGTGGTCAGCGCAGTGCCGGTACAGGATGTCATTGATGCAGCCATGCATGTACTGTACACCGGTAATATCGGTGACGGTAAGATTTTCATTTACAATGTGGAGAACGTGATAAAAATAAGTACTGGCGAGGAGGGCTATGAAGCACTTCAGGGCATTAATCAAGAATAAGCCCGCACTCCATAGAACGTTAAAATCCTACCTTTGACAGTCCCAATGTGGAAAAGCCACAGCTACAGGCTTTTCCGCATATATTATTGCTTTTTCTCCTTTGTGCAGCGGAATGATGCAGTTCTTAAACCTGTACTACAGTCAGTTTTCATAATATCAAATCTTCTGCTGAGAAATAAAATAACCCCCGGTGCTGCACTCCGCCAAAAATCCCCCCCCCCGGCATACGTCTTTATGAACCTGCAATGGTCGGAGTAGAATTATAGGACTTGAAAATACCCCACAAAAACACGCTTTCTAGACTATCAGGTAGGTATATCGTTTTATTATATAAAGATGATCAAGATTAATTGGATTCGTTTTACATCAATTCTCGCATACAGAATTATTCAGGATGCAATTATCCTTTGAATTAAGAAGACCCTGTCAATGTTCTGACGAATGTTGATTCCATGTTTGAAAGTTACCGTTCTAAAAAAGTGTAACTGCTTGCAAATTATAACCATGCGAAACACTCACAACTGTTCCGAATGTATTTATGAATGCAAGTCCAGCAGTACTAACATCGCGGTTACAAGCAGCGTAAAGATATAAAATGTGTTCAATTTTCAAGGTGCATAGCTAAAATCCATGTGCGAGTTTGAGTTAATATTACAAACCGAACAGAAGATGTTTTTAGATACGAATTCATTTCATTATCCAGCCCTTTATACTGGAAATCTCTTTACCCGTAACCTGAGGTACTCATATATAAAAAAACGGTCACTGGTGGACAATACTACCAACAAGGCTATTGTAAAATCATTTAAAGCCTCGTGAGTAATAACAACTACCAGTGACCGCTACCATTAGCAATCAAGTTTCATTGATATGAATTATTGTCTGTATAAGGGGGTTAAAACCCTCGCCTTTCAGGCGAAACCTTTAGGTTAACCCCATAACTCAAGGTTTAGAAAGAAGTAAAGTAGGGATACTAAACCTGAGGTGAAAATATGGGAAATTACAGAAAATCAGCACATTGTACATATGATATAAAGTATCATAATAATCATGGGTAAAATAGCAGTACGTACCCGGGAATGGATTCGAATAGTATGTCAGGCAAATGAAGTAGAAATATTAGCTGGACACGTTGGAAAAGACCATAAGCTGGTGCAGTATATTAAGGAAAATACGTCAAGAAAGATGCAGATGGAATATAAAGAATTAAACAAACAATTTTGGGGTCAGCATCTGTGGGCAAGAGGATATTTTGTAGCCAGTAGTGGAAATGTAACGGATGAAATCATACAAGAATATATAAAAAACCAGAATATCGAAGAACATGCTAAGAGCGATAACTTTGATATCGGACAACTTTAGGCTGCTTTAGCGACACACCGAACCTACCGGCTTCAGCCGGTAGTGGTTCAGTTTGTTATGAATATACTCTTATTTGTCAACATCCATTTTTCTCAATATGTATACATCCTCCTGCTACCGCACTTTAGCTCCGGCAAAGCCGCTAAAAAGCTCTTGACAATGAATATGTGCGTGCTATAATAAACAGTGTTCATCGGAGGACTATCTACACTAATGAGAAACAGTGTAGATTCAATGCCGGACAAGATGACTAACTTAGTTGGTTTCTTGTCCGGCATTTTATTTACTATTTTTTAAGTATGAGGTGATGTTATGTGATACGGAATGACTGCAGTGGATAAGGTTATATATGAAGGACTCGGTTATTTTAGCCGGGTGTATTTTTATGCTCTATTTCTATAAAAGGAAGGTATTTTCCATGAAATTAATGATTCGTTTTATCAAACCGCACTGGAAATTATGTCTACTTACTATGCTGTTGCTGATCATTGATGTGGCCGGTGGCCTGTACATACCAACGCTGGCTGCTCAGATGATGAATCAGGGAGTTGCAGGCAGTTCTTTCGATTTACTGTTGAACACGGGAATTAAAATGGCCGTTGGCTCGTTAATTGCAGGTGTCTGTGCTGTTGCCGGGGGATATGTCTGTGCAGTGCTCACGGCAAGAATCGGCAAGGATATGCGCGTGGCCTTGTACGAAAAATCACTGAAGCTATCCGTTTATGATTTTCGCCAATTTGGTACGGCTTCCGTTACAACCCGTACCGTCTCGGATATTACCAATATCCAGACGGCCTTTATCAGCTTTATGCAGTTGGTCGTGCCGGTGCCTGTCATCTGTGTAATTGCACTTATTCTAGCGTTCCGGCTGGATATCCAAGTCGGGCTGGTATTGCTCGCTGCCGTACTTATTATATTATCAGTAGCATATAAGATCATCAATAGTGCATCCCCGTTATTTCGGCGTCTGCAGAAGCTGCTTGATTCCATGAGCACTATTTTACTGGAAAACATCACAGGTGTCCGTGTTATTCGCGCCTTCAATAATGAAAAAAGAGAACAAAAACGCTTGAATGTTTCATTTTTCAACTATGCCGATACCTCCATTAAGGCGAACCGCAAGTTTGCAAACCTGGACGGATTATCCTTTTTCTGTATCAACTTTGTTATTATTTCCGTGTACTGGCTTAGCGGCGGGCGAATTGCCGCCGGACATTTTCAGATTGGTGATATTACAGCCGTTATCGAATATGCGTTTCTGATCCTGTTCTTTCTAATGATGGCACAAATGGTCATCCTTACGCTCCCCCGGGCACTGGAGTGCTGCGACAGAATCCAGAAGGTTCTGGATTACCCGCCAGAAATTATGGATCCTTCTTCAGCACAGCCGGCTGATGCGTCCCGCAGTCAAAAAAACGTATTGACATTCCAAAATGTTTCCTTCCGGTTTACGGATGCTGAAGAGGATACATTAAGTAATTTAAGTTTTACCTGCCGCCGCGGCGAGACAACAGCCATCATCGGCGGAACCGGCAGCGGGAAGTCCACCATTGCCTCGATGATTCTAAGATTCCATGATGTAACGGGGGGCGCAATTATCCTTAATGGACAGGATATTCGAGAAATAAACCAAAAGGATCTGCGCAGTCACCTGTCTTATGTACAGCAAAAGGCTATGCTCTTTTCGGGTACCATCGCCGAGAACCTGCGCTATAGCAATGTGAATGCAACAGATGAGGAACTGCTGTATGCCGCCGACGTAGCCCAGGTTGGGGATTTTATCCGCTCCTTGCCCGATGGGTTAAATTCCTTTGTCGCCCAGGGCGGCACCAATTTTTCAGGCGGGCAAAGGCAGCGTCTTTCCATTGCACGGGCTTTAGTGAAAAAACCGGAGCTATATATCTTTGATGATAGCTTCTCCGCCTTGGACTTCAAGACGGATGCGGCCTTGCGCCAGGCACTTGTCTCCGAAACAAAGGCGGCGGCTGTTCTGATCATTGCACAGCGTGTCAGTTCGATTCGCCATGCACAGCAGATAGTTGTCCTTGATGAAGGAAAGCTGACCGGCATTGGAACCCACGATGAGCTGATGAAAAACTGCCCTGTTTACACCGAAATATATGAATCTCAAACGAGGGAGGTGCAGGAAGCATGAACATTAAGAGCAGCACGTTGATTCGTCTTCTGCGGCAGCTGAAGGGTCAGCGTATCCGCCTCGCTATCATTATGGCGTGTATCCTGGTTTATACAGGATTGACCATATGGACACCGCTCTGCAGCGCGCGAGTTGTGGATATGCTGTGGAACAGCATTCAAGCAGCCAGAGCACAGGGGATTTCATTCGCTATTACATGGGATAATATGGGAGCTGAGCTGACTTACCTGTCCATTCAGTATGCCTGCACATGGCTGTTTTACTACCTGCAGTCTTATATCATGGCTACGGTAGCAGAAAACCTTACCCTCTCACTTCGCAGGCAGATCAGCCAGAAACTGCACCGCCTGCCCTTATGGTTTTATGACCGAAACAAGGCGGGAGAAATCTTAAGCCGCGTCACCAGCGACCTGGACAAAGTATCCGAAACCCTGCAGACCGGACTGTTAAAGCTGCTGGTGGCAATCGGCACCGTAACTGGTTCGCTCATTGTTATGTTTTATTACAGCTTCCTGCTAACCGGAATTTTCCTTGCCGGCATTGTAGTAAGTTTGTTTGTGACAAGGGCAGTTGCAAAACAAAACCTGAATTATGCAGCGCTTCGTCAGGAAACTCTCGGTGAGCTTACCGGCATCGTGGAGGAATATTATACGGGCCGAAACGTTATTAGAGCCTATAACCATGAACAAAACAGCTTGGAGCAGGTGGCTGCAGCGGCTGAGAAGAACCGCATTGTATCGAAAAAGGCGGATTTCCTGACTCACTGTGTTAATCCTGTCATTCGACTTTTAACACGGTTATGTCATGTAGTGATTGCGGTAATTGCAGGTAAGGCTATCCTTAACGGCACCATGTCTGTCGGTATGGTCCAGGCGTTTTTCCAGTATGTGAACCAGTCGGCAGAGCCTCTGACAGAAGGCGCTTTTATGATTAATTCGCTCCAGTCTGCACTGGCCGCTGTTAGGCGCACCTTTGAATTTCTGGACAGCCCCGGGGAAATTCCTGATCCCCGGCAGCCCGCTCTGCTTGAGTATGCGAAAGGACATGTTTCTTTTGAGCATGTTAGCTTTGGCTATGATCCAGCCCGTTTACTTATGAAGGATATAAGCTTTTCAGCGCAGCCTGGGCAAAAAATAGCCGTAGTCGGAAGTACCGGTGCCGGCAAGACCACACTGATCAATCTGCTGATGCGGTTTTACGAGGTAAACAGTGGCCGGATTTTAATAGACGGCGTTGTTGCAGCTGATATGACCCGCCGCGATTTGCGCCGAAACTTTGGTATGGTCTTGCAGGATACTTGGTTGTTTGGCGGGACGGTGGCTGAGAATATTGCCTATGGCAGACCGGATGCTGCCCGGGATGAGATTGTTACAGCTGCCAAAGCGGCCAAGGTGGATTACTTTATCCGCACCATGCCTCAGGGGTACGATACAATTCTTGATAACGATGCTGCAAACCTCTCCATTGGACAACGGCAGCTGCTGACGATTGCCCGTGTATTTTTAAGTGATCCACCCATCTTAATTTTGGATGAAGCAACCTCCAGCGTGGATACCCGCACCGAGATGGAAATAAGCAAGGCCATGAAAAAACTGATGAAGGGGCGAACTAGTTTCGTTATTGCGCACCGGCTATCGACTATAAGGGATGCAGACAATATCCTGTACATGGAAAATGGAAACATTATTGAACAGGGAAACCATTCTGAGCTGCTAAAACAAAAGGGAGCATACGCCAGCCTGTACTACAGCCAGTTTGCATAAAATTAATTCTTCTGCTGAGAAATAAAATAACCCCCGGTGCTGTACGCCGTCCCGGTGCAACAAACACGAGAAAGCCCTTTGCAATCATGGCTTCAAAAACACGGTCAACGGTTTTTTTATCTTTAACGTTCAGCAATGTAGGGAATATCCCCTTCATCAAGGGTACGAACATCAAGCAAAAATTTGTCATGTGCAATCCGTCCGATAATCGGCGGCTCAGACAGGCGCAGTCTTTCCTCCAGAGTCTGCACATTGACGCCGGCAGGCGAAATTGCCACGGCAGAGGTGGGCAGCATCTGGGTGGGAACCGATCCGCCGCCGACCTGACTTTGTTCAGGGATAATCTCGGCATGCCCTCTAAGTAAGATCTGCAGTCTTTCAGCTTTTTGACGCAGGATCTGCTTATCCTCAGCAAGCATACGCAAAACAGTATATCTTGACGCAGGCCTTAGCCGGATCCAGATAAAGACGAAGCGTTCCCTCCAGCGCTGCCAGCGTAAGCTTGTCAATACGCAGTGCCCGCGCCAATGGATGCTGCTTCATCCGGTTGAGATATTCTGTCCGTCCGACAATTATGCCGGCCTGTGGGCCTCCCAACAACTTATCGCCACTAAAGCATACCGCATCGATACCGGCTGCAATACTGTCTGCTGCCGTTGGCACATCCATAATGCCATATTGACCAAGGGGCAACAGGCTGCTGCTTCCTAAATCCTCGATAACAGGCAGGTTGTATCGTTTTCCCAGTTTTGCGAGCTCTGAAACAGATACGGACCGGGTAAAACCTATCATTTTAAAATTACTTGTATGTACCTTCATAAGGGCACCTGTCTGCTCTGGCATAATTGCAGATTCATAGTCCTGTATATGGGTTTTATTTGTCGTTCCTACCTCACGCAGATGACAGCCTGACTGCATCATTACGTCAGGTATGCGGCAGGAACCACCGATTTCTACCAATTCACCACGTGAAATAACGACCTCCCTGCCGGCCGCAATGGCACTGAGAATCAGCAAGACGGCAGCCGCATTATTGTTCACCACCATAGCAGCCTCCGCGCCCGTAAGACGGATCAAAAGCTGCTCTACATCAGGGCACCCGCATAACGGGAGAAACCTACAAGTACTCTGCTTCTTTCAGCACATTTACAGCGGCTTGTGCATCCTCAGAAGCAACCATAATCACCGGCCCTGTGCAGCCCATACCACTTGTAGGCCATTTTCTAACATATCGTCCATTTTCTGGTGTGCATCTTTTAGATCTTTTGCTTCTATATAAAGTTAGTTTGGTTTCAGCGGCTGAACCAAAGACGATTACCTCAATAGAGGGATCCTGTCTCTGTGCCAATTCCGCACCGCGCAGCATCTCACCTTCCCCGTGCTCGCTGCCTGTCAGCGTAAGGCCAACCCGCATACACCTGCCAAAGCTCCCGCTGGCAAGCCCGGTGGCAATTGCAAGCTGGACACAGCGGGCAATAAACGTTTAGCGATTTCCCAAGCCAGCACCTGTTGGCTGTACTTTCGTTTTTTAACAGGCAATTTATCCAGGACAGCCTTTGAAGCTTCAATAATCTGCAGGGAATCAACGTCCAATACCACCTTTGAATTTGATAATATAAGGCTTTTATAAGGGCTTTCATTGGGTTTGATACTGCTGGACAACGGATGATTGATCAGCACAGCCCCTTTATGAACAGCGTCACGTACCTTTAAAAATATACCGGCTACTGATGTATCCTCAAAGACAGCAAGTTCTGCATATTTGTTACAAGCCTGCGGATTATTTGTTAAAATATAGAAGTTGGCCATACTTTTTACCCCCATACATTTAAACGTTTTCGTCATCATTATAATGAGTCGGATTCTGCGGCACCCTTTCCACTATTGAACTAAGCAGTGGACTGGATATATGACCGCAGGAACACAAAAAAAGGACAAGACAAAATTACTCATGCCTTGTCCCTGTTTCATTTCAGGGTGGGTCAGATTGCGATACTGTAGCCTGAGAGTTTCACATAGGCCTGGCTAACCATATGCTTGCACCTTCGGCGTCTTTTAAAAGACTCTCACGCAATATTCATCCCCTAATTATTTCTTTTTCATTGGATAATATTAACATAAAATGTGTCTTTTTCGTCAACTTTTTCACAACATATAAATCACTTTGTTCAGCAGGGGATTGGGTTTAGTTTTGTCAATTATCCAGACTAAACAAAAATGTCGCCTTCAAACTTAACTGCAAAGCTCCGCCAGCCCGTTATACCACTTACGAATGAAACTTCAAAAGACAATGCACTATTTAATCACCAAAGCATTCTTAAGCTCAGTCTCATAAGACAACAGCCGTTTTTCCTTATCAGCCCGCTCTTCCTGTGCTTTCTTGGTAATCTCATAAACACCGGAGATAGTATCCACCAGGCTTTTATTGATGCTCTGAATCGTCGCTTCGTCGATCACCGAACGCTCACTGGCAGCGGCCACTTTCAGAGACGTATCCTTCAACAGATCGGCAGTTTTGCTCATGGATTTATTGATGGTATCTGCGATCTGCTCGGAAGATTTATTGGCCTCCGCCGCATCATTCACTGCAATCGCAATTACCATCTGCGTCTTCCACACCGGAATAGCCAGCATCAACTGATCATTGATATTTTCCAAAATCTGTGCATCAACCTTCTGTACCAGACGGATCTCAGCAGCCATCTGAATTGACAGCATCCGTGATACCAGCAGGTTGTGAATCTTCTTATCAAATTTATTAAGCACTTCCCGGAAATCACTGACCTGCTGAACCAGCTGAGGATCACCGCTTTGCACTGCCCGCTCCTCCATTTCCGGAAGTGCCGTTGTCTGCATTTCATTCAGCTTTAGCTTTCCGGCAATAATATAATGCTTCAGTTGTGTGATATACTTATCATTGCTTTCAAACAGTTTCTCCATCGTAGCCAGTGACTGCCTCAGCTCAATCATATGATTCTCAAGAATATTGACGATCCGGTCAATATTGAAAGCCACAGAAGAATACTCTGTTTGAATCCGCAGTGCCCGGGCTTTAAACCCGCTAAACAGCTTCCCGATGATATTCTCTTTCTCATCCTGAATCTCTCTGACCTTCGCATCATAATTATTCAAGACCAAAATCAGTTCCGAGATATCTTTGCTGATTGGACCGGTATCTCTCGTCCTGGTACTCTTAAGGATAGAATCCGAAATTACAGACAATTCTTTCTGTGTACTGATACCGAAATTCTGTACATCCAGTGGTGTCTGAATCTCCAATTTATCGATAAAACTCTGAAGCTGATTCCGGGTATCCTCATCCAGGGCCCCCATTGAAAGATAGTGATACTGTTCTGCATATTCCTTTTTGTCGATCACTTCAGACTGTTCAACCACTTCGGTTGGTAATTCCAGTCCCAAACCTGCCATATATTTTTCCTCCCATAATCAATTATTGTTTTAATGCCTCTATCATAATATCATAGATTTCCTTTTTCAGTCCCGGTACCACGGAAGTCAATTCGCCGGCCACGCCTTCTACCGGAAGCCCCGCCACGTCATCACCGCCCATCAGCCCCGTCCTGAAGCCATAACGTTCCCATGCAATTTTTTTTATGTCCGGGTCATTTAATGCTTCAAGATAGCGATTGCCGTTTTCTGTTAAAGTGATCAGACAATGGCTGTTCCAGATTGTTGGCTCAGGGTACAGGATTCTCACCCGTTCCTTCACCTGTTCGTATCCTTCGGGATTATTGACAGCGAATTCTAACATCGACTTCTCATAGTCAACGATCAGTGGCTTCGCTCCCATCCCGGTACGCAGATACAAATCAAACAAATCAGCCGGAGTATTATTCATAAAACCGCTGAATTCATAAAAATCTCTGATTTCCGGAAGTGTGGCATCAACATTATTATCTGTAACGGTGCCCCCATTCATAATTGACAGCAGCAATCCGTAATATGTGGCCCCCGGTGAAGACGTAACCGGATCTGTAGAAGCAATGTTGATTGCGCCAAATATGTTGGATAAGCCGATATCTGACCATTTTCTGCCTTCCTTAATCATTTCCAGCAGTCCTGCCATGTCTTTGATAAAATAAGTACCGCCGCGCACTTCTACAATCCCCTCTTTAATCAT
>Ga0153999_1000142_pt1 | contig 36019 bp, 36 predicted proteins | sample TSNC083MetaG_FD_104675 | JGI IMG/M metagenome (GOLD analysis project Ga0153999, IMG submission 104675) | Attine ant fungus gardens microbial communities from North Carolina, USA - TSNC083 MetaG | ecosystem: Host-associated > Fungi > Mycelium > Unclassified | place: USA: North Carolina, Lumber... | reverse complement strand
TGTCCTCATTTTTATTGCCGCCTACGGGATGGGGATCGGGATCTATCTCTCCACGCGCCGCAACTACCGCAAGGGCGTAGAACACGGCAGCGCCAAATGGGGCGACGCTGCCGCCGTCAACCGGAAGTACAGGAATAAGGCATTTGCCGATAATAAGATTCTGACTCAAAATGTGCGTATTGGTTTAGATGGGCGCAAACACCGACGCAACCTCAACATTTTAGTCTGCGGCGGTTCGGGCGCGGGAAAGACCCGCTTTTACGCCAAGCCTAACGTCATGCAGGCTAATACTTCAATGGTGATCCTCGATCCGAAGGGTGAAATCACGAGGGACACGGGGCGGCTACTCAAGGAAAAAGGCATGGAGGTCAAGGTTTTAGACCTCATCAATATGTGGAAATCGTTTTGCTACAATCCCTTTGTTTATCTGAACGACGATAACGACGTACAGCGGCTGGTGACGAACCTGTTCAAATCCACCACGCCAAAAGGGAGCCAGACACAAGACCCGTTCTGGGACACAGCGGCCTCCATGCTGCTGTTGGCACTCATATTTTTCCTGAAGCACGAAGCGCCGGAGGAGGAACAGAATTTCCCAATGGTTATGGAGATGCTGCGTGCAGGCGAAGTCCGGGAAGAGGATGATTCCTACCAGTCCCCCCTTGACGAGCTTTTTGAACGGTTGGAGATGAACAATCCCGACCATATCGCCGTGAAATATTACAAGGATTACCGCAGCGGTTCGGCTAAAACGCTGAAATCCATCCAGATTACGCTGGCGGCACGGCTGGAAAAATTCAACCTTGCCGGGCTTGCGTCTTTGACGGCGACCGACGAGCTGGACTTGGGTTCGCTTGGCGAGAGAAAAACGGCACTGTTCATCATCATCCCAGATAACGACACCAGCTTTAATTTCCTCGTCAGTATTCTCTACACACAGCTTTTTCAACAGTTATTCTACACTGCCGACCATAAATACGGCGGCAGTCTGCCTGTCCACGTCCATTTTGTCATGGATGAATTTGCGAACGGTGTGACACGTTCTACGCCCAAAACGGTAGGAAAAACCGACAAAAGCGTAGCCTAAAGTCACAAATAATCTAATAAATGTGGTTTTAGAGAACTGCATAACTGAAATCTCAAATGAAGGGGTAACGCCCGGAAGGGGATTCACTAATACTCCGAATAGCGTCAGCCGGATACAGACGGTTGGGGTTATAAGCTCGGGGAAGTCGTGCGAAGCACACCCTAACGCTGAAAGGCGAGGAAAGATTCGTAGAGGTACGGGTTGTGTGTGACAGTGCGGGTGGGGTTGCCATATGGTTAGAATGACCAAAAGGCGGTCTGACAAAGTTTCCGAATGTACGGCTCTAAACGAATGGCTTGTAGAAATGCAAGTGTACCAGCGGTACGCAGGCGGGGCAAAGTAAAAGTTGTTAGTATGAAATGCCCTCTGTGTTTACAGGACACAGGTATCTTGAGGATTTCCCTTGAAGATAATGCCTGCAGGGCTAAAGGAACGACCTAAGTGGCAACAATCCTAAGTTATGCGGAACGTGGAAAGCAACCAATACGGGAGCTGACTGTATCAGCGGCAAAGTACCGTAGTTGTATCGAAAAGGAAAGGAACGCAAAAGTTCCTTTCTACAATAAGTGCATTAGTGGTTGTGAGAGTAGAGGCACAGTATCTGTGAAGCCGTGATAATAAGCGGTGGAGGGATAGCCTCAAGCCGATACTAAGATTTTCTTTCATGCCTATGTAGTAATCACCATAAAGGAGATTTTCATAGCTGTCGTGGTGCGACTAAGAAAAAATCATTCTCCGATAAGGAGCTGGTTACTATGGCAAAACGAATTGTAAACAAAGCAGAACGGAATGCGGAACGGTATGACGCTAAAGAAACAGGCTACCGTCTATATGAAGATAGCTTGAACGGAAAGACATTTGACCGGCTTATGCCAATGATAGTGTCAGAGCAGAATATCATACTTGCATATCGCAACATCTGCAAAAACGGAGGGAGTAAAACTCCCGGTACAGATGGGAAAACAATTGTAGAAATACAGGTGTTACCCATCGAAGCGGTCATAAAAACCATCAGAAACAAGTTGAACTACTATCAGCCGAAAAAAGTCAGACGGGTAGAAATCCCAAAAGATAACGGAAAGACCAGACCATTAGGGATTCCGAGCATCTGGGACAGACTGGTGCAGCAATGTATACTACAGATACTGGAACCGATTTGTGAAGCGAAATTCCATGAACGGAACAACGGTTTCAGACCATACAGGTCAACACAGAATGCAATCGCACAGTGCTACAAGTTGGCACAGTTGCAGAACCTGCATTTTGTAGTAGATGTGGACATTGTTGGTTTCTTTGATAATATCGACCACAGTAAGCTCATTCGACAGTTGTGGGGAATTGGAATACAGGACAAAAAGCTGATTATGATAATCAAGCAGATGCTGAAAGCGGAAATCCTGTTCAATGACATTACAATTACTCCTGAAACGGGTACACCACAGGGGGGATTTTATCCCCACTTCTGGCAAATGTAGTACTGAATGAACTGGACTGGTGGATAGCCAGTCAGTGGGAAATGTTCAAAATCAGAGAGGGAAAAACAGGACTGGAGTTTGACAAGACTGATAAAGAGGGAAACGTCCTTACAATAGACAGAACGCATAAATGGAATAAGCTGAGAGCAAAAACCGAGCTGAAAGAAATGTATATCGTAAGATATGCTGATGATTTTAAGTTATTCTGCCGGGATTATGTGACAGCTAAGAAAGTGATGAGTGCCACAAAACTCTGGTTGGCAGAAAATCTGCATTTACAGACCAGTGACGAGAAATCGGGAATTACGAACCTGCGGAAGAATTATACAACTTTTCTGGGCATCAAATTTAAAGCTGTTCCCAAAGGCAGTAAGTGGATAGTTCGTTCCCACATGGCAGATAAAAGTAAAGCAAAGGTTATCAAAAAGTTGAGCGATGTTTGGAAAGACATAAAAAATCCGAGCAAGCAAAGCGAAATTGACCGTAACATCAGTCTTTACAATGCAATGGTCATGGGGATGCACAATTACTACTGTATGGCAACGATGGTGTCAGCGGACTTTGCAGAAATCGCCTTTAAAGTGACGGGGAAGAGCAACGGCATGAACCATAACAGACGCTGTTTTCCAATCGAGCGGCAGGGCGAGATTAACAGTAAGTTCATACAGGAGAGGTATGGGAAATCGAAGCAGTTCCGATGGATAAAGGGAAGAATGATTATCCCCGTTGGATATGTGGCATACGAATATCCGAAATATAAAAGGCGTGAAGTCAATAAATATGTAAGGAAATATTCAGACGTCGAAAACTGTATCAGCTATGACGTTATGAAGTATATGATGGAAAATGCACATCTCTATCCTACGTTGGAGATGGCAGATAACGCTCTTTCGAGGTATATAGCACAAAAAGGAAAATGTGCGGTAACACACAATGCGCTGACAATTTCAGACATGGTGTGCGAGCACATAAAACCCTGCAAGGGAGAGCGGAACGACACATACAGGAATCTGATTATCCTGTCAAAAGAAGTGTCGGAACTGGTAGGAGCAACGAAATCCACAATAATAAGGAAGCTGCTTGCAGACCTGCCATTGACCGAAGAAATGCAAAACAAAATCAACAAGCTCCGTGAACACAGGGAGCTGGAAGAAATACAATTCGAGGACTATATAGGCACTAAAAAGTAATCTTAGTCGGTGGAACGCCGTATGATGGGAAACTATCACGTACGGTGTGGAGCGGGGGAAAAGCCCGAGGTGCTTGCACCAGAGGCTTACCTATCGCTATTGTCGCTGCCGGATGACTTTGACAAGATACTCAGCGTCATGCGCTCACGTTCGGTATCGGTATCTATCATCCTGCAAAATATCGCCCAGTTAAAGGCGCTCTTTGAAAAGCAATGGGAAAGCATTATGGGCAATTGTGATGAATTTCTTTATCTGGGTGGCAATGAAACCTCCACCCATAAGCTGATCAGCGAGTCTTTTTTAGGAAAGGAAACTTTAGATACCAACACTTATGGCAAAAGCACCGGACGTAACGGCAACTATTCCACCAACTACCAGCAATCAGGGCGCGAGCTTCTGACCCCGGATGAGGTACGTATGCTGGACAATCGCTATGCTCTGCTGTTTGTGCGCGGTGAACGTCCCATTATGGATTTCAAGTATGACATTTTAAAGCACCCGGATATTGCTCTGACCGCTGACGGTCAGACAGAGCCATATAACCACGGCGAGGTCATAAATGCAATTGCTACCGTCACACTGGAAAAGATGATTCGTATAAACAAGACCGCCGAAGATTCCGGGGAATCCGGAGAGGAACCCGAATCCCCCTATGTGCTTTACTCTGAGGAGGATTTGGAACAATTATTTGAAGAAAAGGAGCAGATGAACAATGAGAAAAATTAAAAAACCACAACCCCGTAAGCTACCCATGTCACAAAAGGCGAGGAAAATGTTTTCCGTCTATGTGGCATTGGTGCTTGTATTTACCCTGATGATGGCGCTCTCTATAACCACCTATGCCGCCGGCGATCCGATAACCGTAGTCAACAACCTGAGTGATTTTATATTCGGCCTAATCCGGGCCATAGGCTTGATCCTGCTTGGATTCGGCATCGTACAGGTCGGCTTGTCGCTCAAATCCCACGACCCAAGCCAGAGAGCGAACGGCTTCCTGACGCTGGCAGGAGGGATTATCATCACTTTTGCGAAAGAAATTCTTACGCTCATTACGGGCTAAAAATATGGATTTTGGAGGTAAAACACATGGCGGAATTTATTGACAAGTGCCCTTGCTATATTCATTCGCTGAAGCAGGGCGAAACTAATGTACTGGATGAAGCGACGATTATCAAGCGGCTTGGCGACAACGATTATCTAGCGGAGTACGGTGATGAAATGCCATGCCATTTTTAATCCCTTTGTAGGACGGTACTATGACTATGTGGATGACAAATACGGTGTTATCCATGAGAAGGATCAGGAACGGAACCGCTGACACAAATGGGGCAAGCCTTCATAAAGAGGCTTGCCCCAAATTCATTTTAAAAAGGAGGAGGTCTGATTGTCAGATAACTGGGTAGTCCAGAATTTAGAAAACGCCCTTGAAACATGGAATCAAAAGCTGGCTGAAATATGGCAGCTGCTCACCCAATCCCCGGAAACCTTTAAAGGCGGCGGGATATGGGACGTGATTCTTGATATACACGGTGCATTACAGGCCATCGGCTACGCCCTGCTTGTGCTGTTTTTCGTTGTTGGTGTAGTCAAGACCTGTGGATCATTTACAGATATTAAGAAACCAGAACACGCGCTCAAGCTGTTTATCCGCTTTGCGCTGGCAAAGGGTGTTGTCACCTACGGCCTTGAACTGATGATGGCGCTGTTTAATATCGTGCAGGGAACGATTTCCACGATTATGAATGCCGCGGGCTTCGGCGGTGCTACGGAAACCGTATTGCCAACAGAGATTGTGACCGCCGTTGAGGACTGTGGATTTTTTGAATCCATCCCGTTATGGGCAGTCACGCTCATAGGCGGCCTGTTCATTACGGTGTTGTCCTTCATCATGATTCTGAGCGTCTACGGGCGCTTTTTTAAAATCTATTTATATACGGCGATTGCCCCTATCCCGCTCTCCGCTTTTGCCGGAGAACCGTCACAAAGCATCGGTAAGAGCTTTATCAAAAGCTATGCCGCCGTATGCCTGGAGGGTGCTATTATTGTGCTTGCCTGTATCATCTTCTCTCTGTTCGCGGCTTCCCCGCCTGTGGTAAATCCGGATGCGGCGGCGGTCACGATGGTGTGGAGCTATGTAGGAGAATTGATCTTTAACATGCTGGTTTTGGTGGGAACGGTTAAGATGGCGGACAGGGTTGTAAGAGAAATGATGTTCGGCGGATAAAACAAAGACACCGACGTGAAAATCGGTGTCTACTGCCGTTCCTCAAGGAGCGGATCGCCTGTTTCTGCGTCCAGCACGGTGCCGTCCTCGTTGATGGTTACTTTGTCTGCCGGAATGTCCAGTTGCCTTGCCAGTGAAAGCTGCCTGGCAATATAGGATTCCACATCTCTTTCGCTCCGCTTATTTAATATCACTTTGACAAGCGATACGAGCCAGCTTAATGCGGTCAGCCCGGCGATGACGTGAAAACCGAGTCTAACGAGCGGTTCATGTTCCACTGTCCAGTCGGTCAAAAATGTGCTGACCCATGCCACAAGACAATAGAAGCCTAAGGGCAGGAGCCGCGATTTAATGATCACTTTTATTACTATTGGAAGCAGGAGCTGTATCAGGACAAGCGCAAGTATAAGACCGCCGAACACAATCAGTAATTGTCCCCAAATCGGCATAGTAAGCACCTCGTTTCTACTGTTTTTATTCAAGTATAGCATAATGATACGAATTTACAAATGTGCAAATCGTAAAGGAGGTAATTTTTTTGGAAGTGAAAATCAACCGCGAAATCCGTGATTACACCGAGAGTATGTTTATGGGGCTGTCACTCCGGCAATTCACATTTTCTATCTGCGCCTGCGGTGTCGCCGTGGGGCTGTATTTCCTGCTTCGTCCATATGTGGGAACGGAAACCGTTTCATGGATGTGCGTACTCGGAGCCGCACCGTTCGCTGCGCTGGGCTTTATCAAGTACCACGGCATGACTGCGGAACAATTCATCTGGGCATGGATAAAATCGGAGTTTCTGCTCCCGAAACGACTGACCTTTCAGCCTGAGAACATCTATTACGAAGCGGTGAAATCCGTTATCGAAAACCAAGAGAAGGAGGCTTTGAAATCCCATGATTAAGACCTTGAGAAACCTGTTTAGGCAGGATAAAGAAAAATTTAAAGTGCCCAAAAGCGTGCAGCAAGCCGTCCCCATCAATACCATATGGGAGGACGGCATTTTTCTTGTTGGCAGAAATAAATATGCCAGAACCTATAAATTCACCGACATCAACTATGCCGTGGCCTCACGCGAGGACAAGGAAGCGATGTTTCTGGAATACAGCGAGCTGCTTAATTCCTTTGACAGCGGTGCGACCACCAAGATTACCATCGTCATCCGTCGCTTAAACAAATCCGATTTTGAAAAGGAAATCCTAATCCCGTTCAAAGAGGATGGACTGGATATTTACCGTAAAGAGTACAACAAAATGCTGCTTGACAAGGCAACGGGGACGAACAGCATGGTGAGGGAGGTATATATCACTATCTCCGTCTGCAAGAAAAACATCGAAGAAGCAAAAAACTACTTTTCCCGTGTTGGAACCGACCTTGTGTCCCATCTTTCCAGGCTGGGTTCAAAATGCACCGAGCTTGACGCAGCCGAAAAGCTCCGGGTACTACACGACTTCTATCGCACCGGCGAGGAAACGGACTTCCGCTTTGAATTGTCGGAAACCATGAAAAAAGGTCACAGCTTCAAGGATTTTATCTGCCCGGACACGCTGGAATTTGAAAAAGACCATTTTCGCATGGGCAACCGTTTTGGGCGCGTCTTATTCTTGCGGGAATATGCTTCCTATATCAAGGACAGCATGATTGCGGAGCTTACCGACTTTGACCGGAATTTAATGCTCTCCATTGACGTGTTCCCTGTCCCCACCGATGAAGCGGTCAGAGAGGTTGAAAACCGTCTGTTAGGTGTGGAGACAAACATCACCAATTGGCAGCGTAAGCAGAATCAAAACAACAATTTCAGTGCGGTTGTTCCCTATGATATGGAGCAGCAGCGAAAAGAGAGTAAGGAATTTCTGGATGATCTGACCACCCGCGACCAGCGGATGATGTTCGCTGTCCTCACGATGGTTCATACCGCCGATACCTTAGAGCAGCTTGATAACGACACCGAAGCGATTTTGACCACGGTGCGGAAGCACCTGTGCCAGTTCGCTACCCTCAAATACCAACAGATGGACGGGCTGAACACCGTGCTGCCTATCGGATTGCGGAAGATCAATGCCCTGCGGACATTGACTACCGAGAGCCTTGCGGTGCTGATACCGTTCCGGGTACAGGAGATTATGGATACGGGCGGCATCTATTTTGGGGAAAACGCTATCTCCCACAACCTGATTATGTGCAACAAGGCGAAACTGATGAACCCCAACGCTTTTTTGCTTGGTGTTCCCGGTTCGGGAAAATCCTTTTCCGCAAAGGAGCTGATTACCTTTCTGGCGCTTGCCACGGACGATGATATTCTGGTATGTGACCCCGAACGCCAATACGCCTCCCTCATTACCGCGATGGGCGGTGAGGTCATCCGCATTGCGGCGGGCAGCAAAGACCACATCAACGCTTTGGACATGGTGGAGGGCTATGGTGACGGCGGCAATCCTGTTATTGAAAAGTCTGAATTTGTATTGTCTCTGTTTGAGCAGCTTGACAAAAACGGGATCGGCGCACAGGAAAGAAGCATCATTGACCGCTGCACGGAGGCTGTCTATACCGATTACCGGAAAGGCGGGGAACTGCCGACGCTCCGAGTATTACGTGAAAAGCTCCTTGCCCAGCCTGAGCCGGAAGCGAAGAAACTGGCGCTGTCCCTTGAACTGTTTACCAGCGGCAGTCTGAACGCTTTTGCTCACGAGACGAATGTGGACGTGTCTAACCGCATGATCGTATACGATATTATGGATTTGGGAAAACAGCTTAAAACAATGGGACTGCTGGTTATCACCGACGCCATGATTAACCGGGTGACGGAAAACTGGCGAAACGGCAAGCGGACGCATATATTCTTGGATGAGTTCCATGTCGTTTTTGAGAATGAACACAGCGGGAATTTTTTCAACAGCGCATGGCGTAGATTCAGAAAGCGCAATGCGTTCCCGACCGCCATTACGCAGAATATAGAGTACCTTTTGGATTCAGTACTGGCGAGTACCATGCTGTCTAACAGCGAATTTATCATCATGCTCAACCAAGCAGCTTCCGACCGGGACGAGCTGGCAAAACTATTGAACATTTCCAGCGAACAGATGAGCTATATCACGAACTCCGACGCAGGATGCGGCCTGATTAAATACGGCAGTTCCCTTGTGCCTTTTGTCAATAAATTCCCCCGAAATTCGTTGTACAGGCTGATGACCACAAAAGCAGGGGAGGATTCAGCATTTACTGACAGGCATTAAAAAATGAACAGATTGAATGAGCGCTGTTATATGACATGGCAGCGCCTTTTCTCATCAAGGAGGTTTTAGAAGTGAAAAGTATACAGTTCAAATCAAAAGATCACGAGCAATTCTATTATGCCATGCTTGAGAAATCCGGTAATGCGGATTGTTATCACCGGGCGTTTTTCTATGTGATGGGGATTGCGGACGGAACGAGGGCTAATATTGAGAAAATGTTTAATTTCAAGGAAGATTGCATTAAGCCGGACGGTATGCGGGGCGGTTGGCAGACAAGCGGATCGGTACGGGTCTGCTACCTTGCGTTTAATTTATGGAACGGCTATGCAGAAAAGGGTAGCGAAAAGAATTATACTCCTTATGAGTTGTTCTGCTGCGGATATGCCCCTTACTTTATGGAGGGCGTAAAACTGCGCTATCCTGAATATTGCAGGGAAATACCACCTGTCAAGCCTAAAGAGCCGTCACGGTAGGGAGATTCTATATATGAAAACCAAACTGACTATCTTAGCGATTATCCTATTTATCGGTGTTATGGTTTTCAGCAGCTATAAGATTTATACTCATTATACAAAGGACAAGCAGTACACAGATGCATTTGACCGCCTTGCCGGGATTGTGGAACAGGCACAGTCAGATGAAGATACCACTGTCAAAACCGCACCTTTTACAGAGGATAAGACCGTATTGCCAGACTATAACACATTGTATCTGCAAAACAGCAATATAGTAGGCTGGATCAGGATTGACGGAACGACTATCAACTATCCTGTTATGCAAACACCGGATGATCCCGACTATTATCTGAAACACAATTTTAATAAGGAATACAGCAGCTACGGCGTACCCTATGCCGCTGGAGGCTGTGATGTATTTGAACCGAGTGACAACATCATTATCTACGGACATCATATCAAAAACGGGAAGATGTTCGGTGCTTTGGAGGATTATAAAAGCAAGAACTTTTATGAGAAACACAAAATTATCCGGTTCGATACGCTGACCAAAAAAGCAGAATATGAAATCATTTCGGTGTTCAAAACCGTGGCTTATTCCGAGAATGGATTTGCTTTTTATGATTTCATTGATGCGGTGGATGAGGACGAATTTAACGCTTATGTATCCAAATGCAAGGAGCTGTCCTTGTACGATACCGGAATAACAGCGGAATACGGCGACAAACTGCTCACCCTCTCCACCTGTGAGTATTCCAGTCAGAACGGCAGGCTTGTGGTGGTGGCAAAGAAAATTTCGTAACTAAATTCAGGTATGGCTAAGCCGGAGGTTATTCTTGACCTCCGGCGTTCTCCTTACCCTTTGCTTTCTCCCGGCGGCGCTGCTTCGCCTCGGCTTTCTTTTTTCGATCTTCGTCTATCTCCCGTATCCATACTTTGACAGGCGCTTTCCACGGTTCGCTTTTATTAGGTATGTTCTTAATCAGGCTTTTGGGATTGAGGCCTAATTTTTTCGCCAATTCTATATCTTCGGCGTTCAGGCGGCACTTTCGTTTTGCCTCCTGCCATAATTGTTCACTATATGCCATGCGTTTTCTCCTTATAGGAATGAAATTTATCTTTTCCGAAATTGTACCATATTCCAATGGAAAAATCCACGCCTTGAGCTTTCTGCTCAGGGCGTTTTGTATACCCAAAAACAAAGACAAGGAGGTTTTGCGATTGAGTAAGATTAAGACGCGGGAAAAAGTCAGGGATATCAAAGCCATTGACAAGGCCGCCACTGCCGCCCACCATATGAAGGATGCCTATGTCCGTACAAAAGACAGTGCGGAGCGCACACAAGTATCGGAGCATAATTCCCCAAGCGATTATGCTATAGATAGAATTAAAAATACTGCCGAGGATACTGCAAGTGAAACGGCGCATCAGGCTAAAAAGCAGGGAGGAAAGGCATTAAATAAGGTTAAAGAAGCACACCGTTCCTCTAAGGAGACAAAACGGGCTGCGGACAGTGTTAAGGATACGGCTGATGGTTTTCGTGATACCGTCCGTGGTGCAAATAAGTCATCCGACCTGCCAAAAGAACAGATGAAGAAATGGGCGCAGGACGCCGCAAAGCGATCTGGTGTTCGTTTTCGCCAGTCTACGGAGAAGACTATAAAAACCGCAAAGCAAGTCGAAAAAACGATCAAGCAATCTTCCCGTGCTTCCGGTAAAACGGTAAAATCCACTGCCAAGGGTACTGTTAAAACGGCACAAAAATCTGTCAAAACCGCCGAGAAAACTGCAAAAGCAAGCATTAAAACTACGCATCAGGCGGCAAAAATGGCACAGAAAACCGCACGGACTACGGCAAAAACGGCGAAAAGGGCGGCGCAGGCTTCCCGTGTAGCTGCCAAGGCGACAATCAGGGCAACGAAGGTTGCGGTCAAGACCACTATCGCTATCATCAAGGCGATTATTGCGGGAACGAAAGCTCTGATCTCGACAATTATAGCGGGTGGCTGGATTGCAGTCTTAATCATTCTAATTGTCGCTTTACTCGGCGGTGTCCTTAGTCTGGTAGGCGGAGGAAGTGACAGTTCCTCCTATACTCCCGTCAGCGCGGAGGTGGAAGCCTATGAGCCGTTGATCAGAAAGTATGCTACCCAGCACGGTATTTCTGAATATGTGGAGCTTATCAAGGCGGTCATGATGCAGGAATCCGGCGGCAAAGGGAACGACCCCATGCAGGCGTCTGAATGCGGTTACAATACACGGTATCCCAACACGCCGGGAGGAATTACCGACCCGGAGTATTCCATCAATGTGGGAATCCAAAACCTTGCCGCCTGTTTAAATGCGGCGGAGGCTGAAAGTCCCATTGACATGGACAATATCAAGACCGCCTTGCAGGGCTATAACTACGGAAATGGCTATATTTCGTGGGCAAAAAGCAATTATGGCGGCTATACCTACGCCAATGCGGTTGAATTTTCCACCATGATGGCGAAGCGGCTTGGCTGGTCAAGTTATGGAGATACGCAGTATGTATCACACGTTTTGCGGTATTATCCGTTTGGAAAAGCTGCGGGAATGGGCAATCAGGCCATTGTGGAGATTGCCTTGTCACAAGAGGGCAATGTTGGTGGGCAACCCTATTGGAGCTGGTACGGTTTTGACAGCCGCGTGGAGTGGTGCGCCTGCTTTGTGAGCTGGTGCGCGGAGCAATGCGGTTATCTTGATGCGGGAATTATTCCGAGATTTTCTCTTTGTTCGGATGGTGTCACATGGTTCCAGTCAAAGGGACAGTGGCAGGATGGCAGCTACACCCCGAATCCCGGTGATATTATCTTTTTCGACTGGGAGGGTGACGGTTCCTGCGACCATGTGGGCATTGTGGAATATGCGGAAAACGGCGTCGTCCACACCATTGAGGGCAATTCAAGCGATAGCTGCCGCAGGCGAAGTTATTCTATAGGAAATAACACGGTAATTGGTTACGGTACTCCTGTTTATTGATCTAATGCAGTCATATGGCTGCATTTTACATACCGTATCTCTACTCTCAGTTTGCGTCTACACAGAAAGTTCAATTTTTCAGGCTTGCTTATATTCGCTTCTCCGTATATAATGTTAAATAAAACACGATAGGGGGATTTTCATGGATTATATCTCCGTTCAACAAGCCGCTAAGAAATGGGACATTTCAGAGCGTCGGATACAAAAACTTTGTGAGGAAAACAGAATTGCCGGAATCATTCGGTTCGGTCATGCCTGGGCGATACCAAAAGATGCTGAAAAACCTGTGGACGGACGGCTGAAAGAAAACAGGAATAAGGAAAAAGCGGAATAGAAAGCGGGTGAGAATATGTCTGAAAAGATATTGATAATAGAAGACGAAAAGAAAATGCAGGAAATTATAAAAGAGTTTCTTGTTGAATATGGGTATTTGGTTGACTGTGCCGACGATGGTCTGGACGGGCTTAGTATGTTCCATCAATCGGTTTATGACCTTATCATTTTGGACGTTATGATGCCAAAGATTGACGGCTTTGCTGTTTTGGAGTTAATCCGCAAAGAGTCCGACGTTCCGGTTATCATGCTCACGGCGTTAGAGGAAGAAGAAAACCAAATGAAAGGGTTTGACCTTCAAGCGGATGATTATGTTCTAAAACCTTTTTCCATGAATTTACTCATAAGGCGTGTGGAGGCTGTTCTGCGCCGAAAGCAATCCGGCTCTACGAACACGGAACAGGAGCAGTTGCTGGAGTATAAGGAAATTGTTGTAGATACAAAAGCCTGTGAGGTGCGTGTATCCGGGCGGAATATTCCTTTTACCTATAAGGAATATGAATTATTAAAGCTGTTCATGGAGAATAAAAACAAGGTGTTTACACGCGAGGAGTTGTTAAATCAAGTGTGGGGATACGACTATATCGGTGATGGCAGAGTGGTGAACGGACATATCAAAAATATCCGCAAAAAGTTAGGGATGGATTTTGTTACTACCGTGCGGGGAATGGGGTATAAAATTGATGGGTAAATTGATAAGCAAAATCAAAAACAGTTTAAGTACAAAAATATTTCTCGGAGTTATGAGCATTTTGATTATCGCATGTCTGCTCATTTTCGGCAGTCTGCGTATACTCATGCCAAGAACCTTTGAAAACGAGCAGAGCACAGAGTTTCTGGCTAATTTAGATACCCTGACAAAAGAATTAGAGGACACCCCGGTAGCGGATATAGAATCCTACATTACTTCATTTGCTGTGAAAAACCGCGCAAGTATCACCGTAACCGACGATAACGGTAATACTGTCTCATCGGTTAATATGGCGGAACAAACGGATAACAGTATAACAAAAACAGACCAAATGACCGGGGTGGCGGAGTTTCAAAATGCTGGCCGGACGTATACCATACAGGCTGCGATTGAGGGAGATTCTGCGGATCAGATTAGCAGAACATTTACTAAAGTCTTTCCCTATATAATCATACTAATCCTTATTATTTCCGTATTAGCGGCATTTTTTTATTCCGGCATACTGGCAAAGCCTATTGTAAATATCAGCAGCATTTCCAAAAAAATGACCGCCCTGGATATGACTTGGCGGTGTGACATCAAACGCTCGGATGAAATCGGTGTTTTAGCGGACAGCCTGAATGAAATGGCAGAAAGTCTTGATAAAGCGCTCCGGGAGTTAAAAACCGCAAACATAAAGCTGCAAGCGGATATAGATTGGGAGCGCCTTCAGGAAAAACGGCGCCGGGATTTTTTTGCGGCAATCTCTCATGAACTCAAAACACCCGTTGCCGTTCTGAAAGGTGAGCTGGAGGGCATGATATGCAATGTGGGTAAATTCAAAGACCGTGACACCTATTTGCAGGAGGCATTTGAAACAGCGGAATCCATTGAGAAATTAGTCAAGGAAATTATGTCATTGGCAAAGATGAACATGGAAGAAATGAAACTTGATATCGAGGAAACGGATATATCCAAATTGACGGAAGATTGTTTAAAGCCCTATGAGCATCTTGCATCCGGGAAACAAATCTCGATCCGGGAGGATATTGAAGCTGATGTGTTTTGCCGTGCGGATTATAAAAATATGAAAAATGTCCTCTCAAATATTATCGGGAACGCCGTCAACCATTCGCCGGAAAAAGCCGCCATCAATGTGGCCGTTAAAAAATCAGGCAGTACGGGTATTTTATCGGTGGAAAATTCAGGCGTGCATATTGACATTGAGGAAATCGGACGAATCTTTGAGCCGTTTTACAGGGTTGATAAATCACGGAGCCGACATACGGGGGGCAGTGGCTTGGGGCTATATATAGTAAAAACGATATTGGATATGCACGGGTTTGACTATGGAATGGAAAACACGGAAACAGGTATTCAATTTAAAATCACGTTTCCCATACTCTAAAATATAGATTTTAATAAATATTCAGAACTGCTTTTTAAAGATAAAAGCGGTTCTTTTTTTGTGGTTTTTGAAAATCGCACCTAAATCACACCAAAATCGCATTTAAATCGCATCTTCATGTTGTAACATGAAAACATGAAATAAAAAGCCGCTGTAAAAACGGTGCAAAATTCAAGGAGGTACAAGTATTTATGAATACACCAAAACGGTCATTACTGTATGTGATACGCAAAAAGAGCAGGACACTGCTGCTGTTTGTGATACTGCTGATTGTTTCTACCCTTACACTCAGCGGGTTATCCATAATGGACGCAACCAAGGATACATCAGCCGAACTGCGGGAATCCACCGGAACTAGTTTTACAATGGAACAAAATATGGAAACTGCAACTAGGATTGGAGAAGGAAACTCTTATTTATTACAACAGGAATACATAACTGACGAAATGGTTTCAAAAATTTCCAAAATTGATGGAATTTCAGGAAATGATGCCAGTTATGGAGGACAAAAGGTCGCTCGTGCAGAGTTACAAGATATTAAAGGTCATAAGTTAGACTTAATTGTTTATACAGATATGTGGGAAGATGACATTTCAGCAATTGTTGGACCATTTGGATGTTCGAATACTGAAAATCAGTCTTTTTTTAAGAACAAGCAATTTATATTAACGGAAGGTCGGCATATCACTTCTGATGATGAAAACAAGGTGATTATTAGCAATGCCGTAGCCGAGCAAAACGGGTTAAAAGTGGGAGACAAAATAGTAGTAGCCGTAACAAACTTCATCTCCGAAGGCCAGGGCACAAAAAAAGTCGAGGTTGAAATTATAGGGTTATACGATATATTCATGGATCAATCGGATAAAGCCACGTTGACAACATTTGAATTGTATGAAGATTATACTTTTCTTGATACTATGTCATATAAAGAGTTGTTTTCGATGTACAAGGAAATAACAGAAGGCTATAATACAGTCACTTTTTTTGTAACTGACCCTGCACAGTTAAGCAGTATTATGTCAGAGGTATCAAAAACATCCTCCATCAACTGGAACAATTTTAACCTGATTGCCAACGATGAGGTATACCAGGCATCATCAAGTTCCATGTCAAACGTCGAGAAACTGATTACGACAATGATTGTTGTTGTAGTGGTCATAAGCGCCGCCATCATTACCCTGATTCTGTCCATGTGGCTGAAAAGCCGGGTGCGGGAAACCGGAGTCCTCATGGCGGTAGGTATCAGCAAGTACAAAATACTGTTACAGCATGTGTTGGAAGTGGCGGTCATAGCCGTATTTGCTTTCGGCCTATCCTACTTCGCAAGCGGCATGATAGCCGGGAATCTCGGCAATATATTAGATTCCTCTATCTCCGCTAGTAACGTGATAATAACGGTCAGCGACTTTATCTTGGTCTGCGCTGTCGGGACGCTTATACTCCTGCTTGCTATCGGAATATCCAGCATCCCGGTCATGCGGATGAAACCGAGAGAAATCTTATCGAAAATGAGTTAGGAGGAACAAATATTATGAATACACCAAAACGGTCATTACTATACGTGATACGAAAAAGGAGCAGGACACTACTGTTGTTTGTGATACTGCTGATTGTTTCTACCCTTACACTCAGTGGGTTATCCATAATGGACGCAACCAAGGATACATCAGCCGAACTGCGGGAATCCACCGGGACGAGCTTCACAATGGAAAGAAATCTGGGCACGGCAACCAGAAGCAACAGCGGAAATAATTTTGTTTATCAGCAAGAGTTTATAACAGATGAAATGATTGAAGAAATAGCAAAGATTGACGGTATTAAAGGTTATAACGCAAAAAAGGAAGGCCTTCCTGATCTTCAGGATGTAAATGGAAACAATTTGGAAACGATTGTATATACCAATTGGTATGACGATCCAATCTTAAAATACAGCACCAAGGCATTCGCAAGTTTTAACACAAGTTATGACTCTTTATTTACCAGCAACAAATTTGAACTCAATGAAGGCCGGCACATTACAGCGGAGGATGAAAATACAGCAATCATAAGCAATGACCTTGCTAAAAAATATAATATTAAGGTCGGTGATAAGATAAAGTTTGCTCTTACTGAAGAGTTTGTAGCAGTCGAGAAGGAAAAAGGGACAAGTGATATTTCAGTCAATGATGTAGAGGTAGAAGTTATTGGTATTTTCAATATATCAAGTGAGCAATCAGATAAACAGGCACTTGCACAATATGAGCTATATGAAAACTACGTTTTCACTGATATAACGTTTTTTAAGAAACTATATTCAACATGGCCTTTGGGAATGGAAGAACTTAAAGAAGGATACGAATCTGTTGATTTTTTTGTAACTGACCCTGCACAGTTAAGCAGTATCATGTCAGAGGTATCAAACATTTCCTCTATTAACTGGGACAATTTTACTCTTACCGCAAACGACGAGGTATTTCAGCAATCGGCCAGCTCCATGTCAAACGTGGAAAAACTGATTACCACAATGCTTATAGTTGTAGTGGTTATAAGTGCCACAATCGTCACCCTGATCCTGTCCATGTGGCTGAAAAGCCGGGTACGTGAAACCGGAATCCTCATGGCGGTTGGAATCAGCAAATACAAAATACTACTACAGCATGTGTTGGAAGTGGCGGTCATTGCCGTGTTTGCTTTCGGTCTATCCTACTTCGCAAGCGGCATGATAGCCGGGAATCTCGGCAGTATATTGGATTCCTCAATCTCTGCTGGTAACGTAATGGTAACGGTCAGCAACTTTATCTTGGTCTGCGCAGTTGGGACGCTTATACTCCTGCTGGCTATCGGAATATCCAGCATCCCGGTTATGCGGATGAAGCCGAGAGAAATCTTATCGAAAATGAGTTAGGAGGGAATAAATCATGGATTTTTTAAAACGAGCTTTTCTACAAACAACACGCAAGAAAGGAAAAAGCCTGTTACTGTTTTTTGTACTGCTGGTTATCTCTACTCTGATTTTGACCTGCTTTGCCATACGTTCCGCTACGGATACGGCGGCGCTCAATGTCCGGGAATCATTGGGCGGGAGTTTTACCCTTAACGCAAAAAGAACTGACGGACAGCTTACCGGCCATGTGCTGGATCAGATAGCGGCTATTCCCGGCGTGGAAAAGGTTGACAATGCCCGTTCGGAATCATACGCCGAATACAAATCCACGGACGGTATGAGCTTGGAGGTCAAAACAGAGGGGGCTTTAATGGGTGCAATAGACGGCTTTGAACACGCCGGGAAATTGCAGAGCAACGTCTATTCGGAAAAGGACGAGTTTTTTACCGATAAAGGCTTTGAACTGCTGGAGGGCAGACATATCACGAAAGGGGATGAAAACGTCGCCCTCATTCATGAGGATTTTGCAGAGCTGAACGGGCTGGCTGTCGGGGACACATTCATTTTAGATTTAAACGGTCAGATGTTGGAAATAGAAAATTATGAATCCACGCCTGTAACAGTGGAGGTTATCGGTATCTATACGAATACGGAGGAACAGGAAGTTGCGGAAAATGTGACCTACACTCTTTATGAAAATACTGTATTTACCGATCCCACGTCATTCACACAGCTTTTTGACGCAGGGAGGGAAACCTATTACTCCTATGCGGAAGTCCTTGTAAACGACCCTGCCAAGTTGGATAGTGTGGTTGCCGAAATGAAAACGATAGAGGGCGTTGATTGGGACGCTTCCAATGTGACCTATCACGATACGGATTACCAGAACGCAAAGGAATCTCTGGAGACGTTAGGTAATCTGGTTTCCATCGCCGTAGTCATCATCATTGTTGTGAGTATCGTCCTGCTTGCCCTGATACTTACGCTGTGGGTTCGGGGGCGTATCCACGAAACAGGCGTGTTTATGTCGATGGGATTTGGCAAGGTCAATATCTTTATGCAGCACGTCGCGGAAATTATGCTTGTAGCTATCCTTGCGTTTGCCCTGTCCTTTGCCACCAGCTCCATCATTGCTCAAAACGTGGGGAATACCCTGCTGGAACAGACGACCGCACAAACAGAAGAAACGGCAGACACAGACAACACGGAAACAGCGGGAACGCCGGATAGCACCGGAGCGGTAAACCTTACCGAACTTAACATAAGCATATCCCCTATACATCTTTTGTTTGTGTACGTTCTCGGCACATTGATTATTGTGTTGTCCGTAGCGATTGCCACTATTCCCATTATGAAAATGAAACCAAAAGAAATCTTATCTTCCATTAGCTAAAGGAGAACTTATTTATGAACATTTTAGAACTGAAAAACGTTAAATTTTCATACCAGAAATCAAAGTCTGTACTGAAAGGTATCAATGTCACTTTAGAAAAAGGGAAAATATATGCCATACTTGGACCATCCGGCTGCGGGAAAACCACGCTGCTTTCCCTGATCGGCGGTCTGGACACACCGACAAGCGGTGAAATCCTCTGCAAAGGTGAGAACGTTTCTAAAGTCGGGCTTGCAAACCATCGCAAAAACAATGTTGCGTTTATTTTCCAAAGCTACAACCTGATTGATTACATGAATCCATCAGAAAACGTGAACCTTACGTCAAAGCTGCCTGCACTGCCCATACTGGAGAAAGTCGGCTTGACGAAAGATGAAGCCAGGAGAAACGTCATGAAACTATCCGGTGGTCAGCAGCAACGCGTAGCGATTGCACGAGCGTTGGCGTCCGACGCTGAAATCCTGCTTGCGGACGAACCGACCGGAAATCTGGACGAGGACACGGCGCAGAGCATAACCGAACTTTTACTGGACAGCGCCCACGGAGCGCCGGGAAAATGCGTGATCATTGTCACGCATTCCAATGAATTGGCAAAAAAGGCTGATGTTGTATTTCAATTGAAAAAGGGCATGTTGCAGGAATAACAATCACTATTCAGAAAATACAACCGTATCCGCAAGGAGGGAGGATTCGCTAAAATGAAAATTCTGATTATTGATGATGATGTTCAACTCTGTCAATCATTAAGTTTTCTATTGGAACGTGAAAGTTTTGATGTGTTTTTAAGTCACGATGGAATGGATGGCCTAAACCGGATTTTAGAAAACAGGTATGATGTTATCATCTTGGATATGATGCTGCCAATTCTGGATGGCCGCCAGGTGTTAAAGGAGATGAAAGACAGGGAGATTACGACGCCGATAATTATTATGACAGCGTCTGAGGAATGGAACGATAGAAATATTGATTTTTTAAAAGATGTTGATCAATGTATAAAAAAACCGTTTGCATTTGAAACATTGCTTGAAATTATACAAAAGAGTCAGCCAGGTCAAAAATCAAGCGAAAGCCTGCTGACATTCGGGGATATAACCTTAAAGGTTGATGATAGATTGCTTTGCAGTAAAGCCAAGGAATGTACACTTTCAGAGCGGGAATCCAGACTTTTTGAATTGTTTTTATCCTCCCCATGCGAGCCTATATCCTATAATACGCTAATCAATGAAGCATGGGATTCAAAGCAGCATGTATCACACAAAGACCTCGAACTTTATATTGGCTTTTTGAGAAGGCGGCTTAGGAATATAGAAAGCAAGTCGATAATAAAGGATGTTCAGGAAATTGGTTATTGCATTGAGATGTCTCCCTTTTCTTGACCAGAAACATATAGTGCATTGTAGCGACGCGACGCATTACAGAGGAAAGCAGGGAGCTATATAAAACAATAGAAATTTCACTATTTGCCCACTATACGGACAAAAGCAGAACCAGCGGGCAAGTGTATCCTTGCTGCTGGTTTTATGCTTTTGCATCTTCTTTTGTTGTTTCGCTTCTGCCCATAAGTTCATTTGCCAGGCATTGAACGGTTTTCATGATTAGTACCCTGTCACCCGGTGGACAAGCCTTGTAATATCCGGTTAACTGCCCGACTTCCTGTTCCTCGTCCGGCAGTTCAGAATAGAACAAATCACTCGGAGGAACGCCCAAAGCGGTTACGAGGGCGTGTAATTTCTCAAAGGAGGGGTTTATGATACCTTTTTCAATTTTGGCAATATGACGGACAGATACGCCCGCTTTGTCGGACAGCTGCTGTTGCGTCAGGCCGCATTTATTGCGGTGCTTCCGTATGCAGTTTCCGAGATGCATAAAAATATCATCCGGCATGATCGTTCACCTCAATATTATTGTATCGTTCCTGAATATGATTTTGTAGCACCTTTTCGTTCCTTTTAGTCGGTATTATTATGCCGATTATTGAAAAGATTATGCAGAGCAGACGATCCCGAAAAGCCAGTTAAAAAAAACGGCGGCTTTTCAGGACGTTTTCCTGCGCTTAAATTGCCTGTGCCGCTGTGGAGGGCGGCTATGGGCATTTTATTTTATTTGATGGAGAAGTATGGCTATCAGATAATTTTATTGAATGGTATATTGTCAAAAAATCTCTATACCATCCGTGGCTCCCTTTTGCACATCCATCGGTACGATTAGGGTATGTAATACAGAATAATAATACATTAACAGTAAAGAGCGTCAGATACCCAGCGGGGTTGTCTGGCGCTTTTTTGCACTCATTTTTAATATATCGTCATAAGGCGGCGTTCACACAGGATAACGCTGCCGGCAATGCGAACAGGCTTCGTGGCAGCAAGGGCTGCCGCAGCCCTCCCCAATCAATCTGATCTTAAAAATTCAGATTGATTGGAGGAAAAACAATTGAATAAAGACAATCCAAAACGGAGAAAGGCAAAGGATAATCCGTACACCATTTTCTATTGCAGGGAAACGGGCAAATATTTTCTTTCCTTTAAAGATGGCCAGGGAGAGCATTTTCGTTTTGAAATAGACAAATCCCTTTATGACGTGTTCGATGGCTTTGAATTGGAGGATTTGTCTGCCCTGAATGAATTTGACCGTCATACGGAGCATTCGAATCTTACGGAAACTACTCTTAATAAGCGAACATTGGACAAGCCCAAGACGGTAGAAGAAATTGTGTACGAGAACATACGCAATGAGCAGCTACATAATGCGATTTCTGAATTGCCGGACACTCAAAGACGCAGATTATTGCTTTATTATTTTAGCGAGCTGACATTTGAGCAGATTGCGGAAATGGAGGGATGCACGGCAAGAGCAGTAAATTACAGTGTTGACCTTGCTAAACAGAAAATAGAAGAAAAAATAAAAAATATTTAAAATTACACTTCGTAAATAGCTGATAAGTGAGGAAACAGGTAAGGGAAGATATTTTCCCTCACCTGTTTTCTGCTTTATGGCGGTGAATGGGTTGGACATTGAAAATTGAATACCCATTCATCAAGCACATTCCCATTGTTATCGTGATGAGCGTAAGCCACGTTAGCGGTTGCGCCGCGACTCATGGAACGCAGGAAGCAGGAGCAAGCATTATTATATTTGCCTGTACTGTCCGATTCCATGTGAGCGAGAAACTTCCGGCTATAACTACCGGGTTGCCCCCGGTACGGCGATAACAGACAATGGGACGATACTCCTGTCCGGCCATAAAGTCGAGCGTTGAAGCGGTATATGCCGTGATCCGTCGCAACAAGTGGGGGCAGCTCGGAGAGATCCTCGGAGGGGTGAAATTCCCGTGGTGCTGTTTAGCAGACAGCCGTTTGATGATTTCCCACAGTGTTTCGGGGTGTCGCGGACAAATAGAAACACTTAGATATACAAAAGCCAAACGCAGGGTGGATTATTTGAGAAGCACTATTCTATGCTTTCCCAATCGTAAAGGCCTTACGTTTGGCTATTTACATATCTCACGCAGGAAACTCAAAGGAGGAATAAACATCATGGAAAGAAAAATTAAACGCGGTGATATATATTATGCTGATCTGGCTCCGATAGTTGGGTCGGAACAGGACGGAATTCGTCCCGTTCTCACTATTCAGAATAATGCCGGAAATCTGCACAGTCCTACCGTCATTGTGGCGGCTATTACCTCGAAGAAAAAAGTTATGCTGCCTACGCATATACCCTTAAAGGATGCCGGGGAGTTAAAAAAGGATTCTATTGCACTCTTGGAACAGATCAGAACGATAGACAAACAAAGATTGAAAGGCTACATAGGCACTTTAGATAAAACGGTTATGGGGAGAATCAACCACGCCCTTGCTGTCAGTGTTGGCCTGCAAGATGCAGATGAGCCGTTAATCTTGTGCCTTTGTTCTGTTTGTGCGGATCAGTTTTACAATTCCCCGGATCATTTTATCAGGCGGATAAACTACAACCAGAAACATAAGGAGCTTTGTATGTACTGTAACGTTCGGACAGGCTTTGATTTTGAAATCAAAAGCAAAAAACACTGATCGCCTATCATGTATATACTCAAATAAGAAATTTGCACATTTGAAAAGGATAATATACCCTGATAGACTTAGGCTATCAGGGTTTTATGTGCTACCGGTAAATCAGGAGAAAGGAGTGTTCTATGATTACAGCAATTACCCCTATCACACAGGAAAACCCTGCCCCCAAACGAACTTATACCGTCAAGGAAGTCTCCGATATGCTCGGCATTGGCAAAACCGCCGCATATAACCTCGTCAAAGAAAATCATTTCAAGATTGTGCGAGTTGGAGCTGCTATACGAATATCAAAAAAATCTTTTGACGAATGGCTGGACAGTCAGCAATTGTAGAAAAGGAGAATGATATTTATGGCTTCAATTATAAAAAGGAAATCAAAATATTCCGTTGTGTATACCTACTATGACGAGGACGGAAATAAAAAGCAAAAGTGGGAAACCTGGGGTACGATGAAGCAGGCCAAAAGGAGAAAGACCGAAGTCGAGTACCAACAGAACAATAATACCTTTATCCCGCCGAGCGTTAAAACCATTTCAGACTTGATGTATGAGTTTGTGGAACTTTACGGCGTCAATAAATGGGCTTTATCTACCTATGACGCAAAAAAGGCTTTGATAGACAACTACATCAATCCTCATATTGGAGATATGATGTTGGAAAACGCAACCCCAAGGGCAATGGAGCAGTATTATAAAAAACTGCTTACGGTGAAATGTGTACCTAGAAACTGCCAGCAGGAAAAGGATGTCTGTGTGTCCCCCCGAAACGTAAAAGAAATCCATAAGATTCTAAGCTGTGCTTTCAACCAGGCAATCAAATGGGAATACATGGCGCGAAATCCCGTGGCACACGCAACCTTGCCGAAAGCGGAAAAAGCGACCCGTGCCATCTGGACTGCTGAGGATTTATTCAAGGCTCTGTCTCTATGCGAAGATGAACTGTTATCACTTGCCCTGAATCTGGCATTTTCCTGTTCCCTCCGCATGGGCGAGCTGACCGGGCTTACATGGGATCAGGTTGTAGTAGACGATGAAAGCATTGAGGAGAATAATGCGTCTATCTATGTCAATAAGGAACTGTCCAGGGTATCCAAAAATGCCTTGGAAAAGCTGAACAACCGGGATGTAATGTTCATTTTCCCCTCCGTGCTGGCAAGCCACAATACTTCGTTGGTATTGAAGTCTCCAAAAACTAAAACCAGCGTCCGAAAAATATGGCTGCCAAAAACCGTCGCCCTCATGCTTCAGGGTGTAAAGAAGTCACAAGAGGAAATCAAAGAAATTCTCGGAGAAGAATACCACGATTTTAATTTAGTTGTTGCGCTGCCAAATGGCAGACCCGTTGAAGGTCAGGTTATCAATCGCGCATTAAAAGCGTTGATAAAGGAACATGACTTACCGGATGTGGTTTTTCACAGCCTGCGGCATACCAGCACGACCTATAAGCTAAAGCTGAACAAGGGTGATATGAAATCCGTACAAGGGGACACCGGCCATGCTCAGATGAAAATGGTTACCGATGTATATTCTCATATCATAGACGAGGACAGACGTACCAACGCTATTACTTTTGAAGAAGCCTTTTACCATCAGGATGAGACAAAGGCGGTAGGGGAAATCCAGAATTATGAACAGGAAGCGACCCCGGAGGCGGAACAGGTGATAAAAATGCTCCAAAATTCCCCTGATTTGGCGGCACAGCTCTTACAATTTTTGAGTGCCGGACAGCGGACATCAACGTGAGTTTGAAAGAGCGATTAGCAAGAAATTTAAAGAAAAATCCTGCGATTAGCAAACACCCCATTTTGATTAGCAAAAATTCTGATTTTTGGGGAAGCTGATTAGCAAGAAAATTCCGATTTAAAAGAGGTGAATAATCATGAGCAGACAAAGTGAGATTAGAATTTCGAATCTCATAAATGCGGGTTTAGGGGAAATTAAAAAAGCTGTAAACCCGCATAGATACAGGCTTACAGCATTGTTTGTGGCGCGCTTGGAGGGATTCGAACCCCCGGCTTCGTCCTTAGGAGTTCAAAAAGCTGAATATCACAGCTTGCACCGTAGTATCCTGTAATGTCAAGATGTTCCGCAGCTATCAGCGTTTTGAACGTTTCGAGTGCTTTTTAATATCCTGTAATATCATGCTGTTTCACCTCAGATTTTTTGCGTTATTAGCAAGAATATTAGCAAAATATCAGCAAGGTGTCGGGGAATGGTTGACTAATCCCCTTTGTATTAGCAATAAAATATTAATAAAGTTCCATATCAATAGAGTCGTTTGTTCTTTAAGTCAGCAATCGGCTTTTTTATTTTCATAGTAAATAATTACTACGTACCTGAGATGTTGGTAATACTATTAAAATGGGAAATCGAATAATGGATGTTGACTATAAAATAAATATATTTTCAAAATAATTGTGTATCAGATAACATTGATGTAAAATAATATTATCTGATATGAAATTATTATAATAGGAATCGGGGAAACAGTGTTTACCCAATTAGAAAATAAAAGAATAGAATTAACACTTTGGATAGAAAGGATGGTTTTAATATGCCAGAGAACCAGAATGTAGAATGGAAAGAATCTTGGCGAGATGAATATATAAAATGGATTTGCGGTTTTGCCAATGCCCAGGGTGGAAAAATCTACATTGGGAAAGATGATACAGGCAAAGTCATCGGAATAACAAAAGGCAAGAAATTGTTAGAGGACATTCCTAATAAAGTAAGGGATATATTAGGGCTTATTGTAGATGTGAACCTGTATTCAGAAGAGGGAAAAGACTATTTGGAAATCGTGGTGAACCCGAATCCATATCCGGTAAATTATTATGGAGAATACCATTATCGGACAGGAAGCACAAAACAGCTTTTGAAAGGGCAGGCTCTCAATCAGTTTTTAATGCAAAAGACGGGCATCACTTGGGATAGCGTTCCGGTTTCTGATGTTACAATTAAAGACTTGAGAAATGATAGTTTTGATATTTTCAGAGAGCAGGCGGTTTTAAGTAAACGAATGGATGCAAAAGACGTGGTGGCAAGCAACGAGCAATTATTAGACAGCCTGAATCTCTTAGATGGAGACAATCTGAAACGAGCTGGTATTTTGTTGTTTCATCATAATCCGGAGAAATGGATTCCCGGCGCATATATTAAAGTTGGGTACTTTGAAACAGATGCTGATTTGAAATATCAGGATGAGATACATGGCTCCTTATTATCTCAGGCAGATCGAGTTGTCGATTTGATTTTTACGAAATATCTGAAAGCAGCTATTACCTATGAGGGTGTAACAAGGGTAGAAACATATCCGTTTCCAAAAGAGGGCATCAGGGAAGCCGTTTTTAATGCCATAGCTCATAAATTTTACGGAGCATTGATACCGATACAAATCAGCGTATATCCGGATCGCTTGTATATCGCTAATGACTGTATCTTCCCGGCAGACTGGACTGTTGATGATTTGATGGGAAAGCACAGATCCAGACCCTATAATCCTCTGATTGCCAATACATTTTTCAGAGCGGGATTTATTGAGGCATGGGGACGAGGAATAGAGAAAATCAAAGATAGTTGCAAAAAATCTGGAAATCCTATGCCAGAGTATACAATAAAGCGAGAAGATATCATGGTGATGTTTAAAAGCTTGGCTTACCATACTAACCAAGCTAACCAAGCTAACCAAGCTAACCAAGCTACTAACCAAGCTAACCAAGCTAAATCGAATGATCTTGAAGAAAGAATTATAACTGTGATAAAAATGAATCCAAGAATGTCTCAAAAGAAAATTGCTGAAATGGTAGATGAAACTTACAGTATGGTAAAATTCAGCATGGGAAGAATGAAAAAGAAAGGCATTATAACCAGAGTCGGCAGCAGTCAAAAAGGTGAATGGATAGTTCATGATTAACTGAACCATCTTATATCAATAATAGAGTGTCTATAACTTTAAATTTTATAAAGTCGTTTGTTCGTAACCGGGCAATCGGCTTTTTTCGTGTCCATTTTTACATAGCCGCCCTATTTAAAGCGGCTAAATAACAGAAAAGGAGGAGAAACCAAAATGCCACAAACAAAATCTAAATTCACCAATTTTGATACCATCAAAGAAAGCATAAACACAATATCAGGGGCTTACTCATCTGAGCTGGCTGATAACCTTTATGCAAAATGCAAAGAAGTATCCACATTAGACGATATCTACTTCGCCATAGTCGCCTTGTTTGACACTGAAAGAGTTTCCGAAGCTATGCACCTAATTCGTGCTTTGTTTGGAATCACTCAAATGAATTACCCCTATCACATTGCTTTATTGGAATCACAAGAAAAAACGCAGGAAATTTTTGTTGCCGAATTTATCTGTGATTTCTACGAAATTATTGAAGGGTATCGAACTGCTGATAATTAATGTGGTTCAATCAAGTAATCGAAAGGAGGAACCCGCAATGTCAAAGTTGCTAAAGCCATCAAAAGGTGGCAAAGTAATCGCTATAGCCAATCAAAAAGGCGGTGTAGGCAAAACCACAACTACCGTCAATCTTGGTATCGGGCTTGCCAATCTCGGTAAAAAAGTTTTACTTGCTGATTGTGATCCCCAGAGTGATTTGACGACTTCTTTAGGCTGGGCAGAACAGGATCAATTACCTGTTACGCTTTCTACTCTGATGGAGCGTGCAATCCGTGACGACCCGATTTTACCGCAGGAAAGCATTTTACACCATGCAGAGGGTATTGACCTGATACCGTCTAATCTGGATTTATCCGCTATGGAAATGAATCTTGTCACCGCCATGAGCCGTGAATATACCCTGCGGGATTGTCTGAGTGAGATTAAGAAAGATTATGACTATGTTCTCATAGACTGTATGCCCTCTCTCGGCATGATTACCATTAATGCACTGGCGGCTTCTGACAGTGTGATTATTCCGGTACAGGCGCATTATCTTCCGGCAAAGGGGATGACACAGTTGATGAAAACCGTATCAAAGGTAAAACGGCAAATCAATCCCCGGTTAAAGGTAGACGGTATTCTGCTTACGCTTGTGGATACCCGTACCAATCTTGCCAGAACAACGGCAGAAACCTTGCGCCAGGGGTATGGAAGTGTCTTGAAAATTTATGAGACTGAAATTCCTATTGCCGTGAAAGCCGCTGAAACCAGTGCTACCGGAAAAAGCCTGTATGCCTATGACAAAAACGGTACGGCTACGGCGGCATATGCCGAGTTTTCAAAGGAGGTTCTAAGAGATGGCGAAAAGCAACGAAATCAAGCTAAATCTGCCCCCGATAGATGACCTCTTTAGCACACAGGAAAGTCGTGATGATGCGAAACGGGAGAAAGTCATGGATATTTCTTTGTCGGAAATCAACGATTTTCCAAATCACCCGTTTAAGGTAAAGGCAGATGATGCCATGCTTGAAATGGCAGACAGCGTAAAACGATATGGTGTCTTAGTGCCTGCACTTGTCCGGCAAAAGCCTGACGGTAGTTATGAAATGGTTGCCGGGCACAGGCGTAAGATAGCAAGTGAATTAGCCGGTAAGGCTGAAATCCCATGTATTATACGCAACCTGACAGATGATGAAGCCACGATTATTATGGTGGATTCCAATCTGCAAAGAGAAACCATATTGCCGTCTGAAAAGGCTTTTGCCTATAAGATGAAGTTGGAAGCTATGAAACGACAAGGGAAACGTACTGATTTAACTTCCGAGCCAGTGGCGTGGAAGTTGAAAGGAAAAGAATCTGCGGCAATTTTAGGTGAACAGTTAGGTGAAAGCAAAGATACTATCCGCCGCTATGTCCGTCTAACCGAACTTATCTCACCTATACTGGATATGGCGGACAATGGCAAGGTTGCTTTTCGCCCTGCGGTAGAGATCTCTTACCTGCCCAAAGAGCAGCAACAAGCCCTGTATGACACCATGCAGAGTGAGGACTGCACCCCTTCCTTGGCACAAGCCATCAAGATGAAACAGTTTGCTCAGGAGGGGAGGCTCAATGAAGATGTTATCTTATCCATTTTAGCAGAGGAAAAGCCCAATCAAAAAGAACAATTTCGGATACCAAGGGAACGTATCAATAAATATTTTGCACCGGGGACGCCCACACAAAAAATTGAAGATACCATTATCAAGGCACTGGAATTGTATAAAAAGCGGCAGCGTGACATGGAACGATAAAAATTCACAACAAGGGAGCAGTATGCCCTTTTTTAGAATAGAATCGTTCCGGAACTTTTCGCTGTTCTCCCCTCTCCACACCTCTCCCCTTTCCTAATACCGGCAGTACCAGCCGAAGAAAACAATGATGAATGGCTATCCGGTAGTTCTATGAAAAAGGGGTAGGGATATGCTGCCGGATAAAATATCATTTTCTCTCGGCAGATAAGGGATTTATCTGGGAACACAATCGAAAAATCAACACAGGACAATCTTTTCTGCCTATGGGTGGAGCTTTTTTTATGTCCAAAAATGAATGGAGGAATAGAAATTGAAAACAAAAATGAAACAATTTTCCAACCGAATACTAGCAATATTGTTGGTTCTGACGACCATTTTTTCTGTATTTCCATCTATGGATGTTTTTGCGGTCACATCGGAAAAAGTCACGATGACGTTTGACTACTGCTATGATTCCGGCGGTAATTTAATCCGCTGGCAGCACGCCTTTACGCATAACGGAATTACCATAGGCGGGGCAGGAACCGCCAGAACCCGTATTTATGCCAATGGGGAGGACGCCTACTGTATCCAGCCCGGTGTATCCCTGCATACGGGCAATGTCCTCACACTCAATGCATCCGATACCTGGAACGCATTAAACAGCAATCAGCAGGCCGCCGTAAATCTTGCACTGCTTTACGGAAAACAGGGAAATGCGGCGAATCTTTCCGGTACGGATGATGAGAAGTGGATTGCAACACAGATTATCTTATGGGAGATTGTCACCGGATGCAGAAAGTCAACCGAAAATTATGCCTGCACGGATACAAAGTTTTATGATGGCATGTGTACCGGTGGGGCAAACAGCGGCGTATCAACGGCGTATAACCAAATATCCGGATATATGGCAGAACATGATAGCATTCCGAGCTTTGCGGCTTCTACCAAAGGGGAGACTTCCGTACAGGCATTAGAATGGAATGGAAACGAATACACGCTGACCATAAAGGACATAAACAACGTATTATCTGATTTTACCTTTACCTCTTCTGACAGCAGTGTAAGTGTGAGTGCTTCCGGCAATACCCTGACCATCACATCGAAAAAGGCGCTGACGGATACAGTGACCTTATCGGCAACAAAGAATATCCCAACAGTCAGCAGCAGTGCAAAGCTGGCGGCTTATGGCAATCCGACCTTACAGGACGTGGTAACGGGCATAGAAAATGCCGATTCAATTCAGGCCTATTTAAAAGTTGAAATCCCCTACGGAAACTTAAAACTTTTCAAGACCTCTGAGGATGGCGTGGTATCCGGTATTCGGTTTAATATTGCCGGTAACGGATACAATCAGACCGTCACAACGGGAGCCAATGGAACAATTACCGCAGAAAACCTGACACCCGGGACTTACACCGTGACGGAACTGACCGCCGACCGTTACGAAACTCAGAAATCACAGACCATTACCGTTAATGGAGGGGAAACCGCCGAAGTACATTTTTCCAATGTATTAAAGCGTGGCGGCTTGAAAGTGACAAAGACTTCCGAAGATGGGCTGGTAGAGGGCATGTCTTTCCATCTGTACGGTACTTCATTGTCAGGCATTGCCGTGGATGAATATGCCGTGACAGACGCATCCGGTATTGCCACATTTTCAAATATCCTCGTTTCCGGCGGGGAGCCATATACCTTAGAGGAAGTGGATACGGCAGCACGCTACGTTGTCCCGGCGTCACAGAATGTAGCGATTAGCTGGAAAGAAGTGACCAATGCCACATTTACCAATATCCTGAAAAAGTTCCGGGTAACAGTCACTAAAGTAGATGCAGAAACAGGTCACGCCAATAGCGTGGGCGATGCACAAGGAGATGCTTCCCTTGCGGGTGCAGTGTATGGCATTTATGACGGGGATACCTTAATTGACACTTACACCACGGACGCCAACGGCCAGTTCACAACGTCCTATTATGTCTGTGGGGATCATTGGACAATCCGTGAAATCAATCCGTCAGAAGGGTATCTGCTAGACGAAACAGATCATCACGTAGGTGCGGAGGCAGGCAATTATACGATTGAGTTAAACACCACCTCCAATACGGTGACCGAGCAGGTTATCAAAGGACGTATTTCCATCATCAAGCATAGTGATGACGGCAGCACACAAATTGAAACACCGGAAGAAGGAGCCGTATTCGAAGTCTATTTAAAAAGTGCCGGCAGCTATGAAAATGCGAAAGAATCCGAAAGGGACAGGCTGGTTTGTGACGAGTACGGATACGCCGAAACGAAAGACCTGCCTTATGGCATTTATACTGTCCACCAGACCGAGGGCTGGGATGGAACGGAGTTCATGGGTGATTTTGATGTGTATATCAGTACAAACGGTACAATCTACCGCTACCTGATTAACAATGCTCCCTTCACATCTTATATCAAGGTCGTTAAAACCGATGCAGAAACAGGCAATACCATTCCACTGGCAGGAGCTGGCTTCCAGATTTACGACAGTGCGGGAAACCTTGTCACCATGAAGTACACCTATCCGGAAGTAACCGCCATTGATACGTTCTATACCGGTTCGGACGGTTATCTGATTACGCCGGAGGTTCTGCCTTATGGCGATTACACGTTAGTTGAGGTACAGGCACCTTACGGCTATGTACTGGACAGTACCCCCATGCCCTTCACCGTATCGGCGGAACATTCCGCAGCGGAAAGCGGGATCACGGTTGTCACCGTAACCATGGAGGATATGCCGCAGAAAGGCACAATCACCGTCAATAAAACAGGGGAGTCCTTTTCAAGCGTTACGGTATCCGGCAGTGGGATTGCCGATAAAGAGGGAAACATTGCTGAGAATGAGAATATCTATACGCCTGTTTACAATGTTAGCGGCATGGCAGGAGCAACCTATGAGATTATTGCTGCCGAGGATATAATCACACCGGATGGCACGATACGGGCAAATGCCGGCAATGTAGTGGATACCGTGACGACGGGTGAAAGTGGCACGGTCGTATCAACAGAACTGTATTTAGGGCGTTACCGTATAGTGGAAACCACAGCACCGGACGGCATGGTAATAAACGCTGAGGCTCAGGAAGTGGAACTTGTTTATTCCGGACAGGAAATATCGGTAACAAAGACAGCTACCGCTTTTTACAATGAACGCCAAAAGATTCTGGTAGACCTTTCCAAAGAATTGGAACAGGATGAAGCCTTTGGGATTGGAAACAATGGCGAAATTCAAAACGTAGCCTTTGGACTGTATGCGTCAGAAGAATTAAAAGCGGCGGATGGAACTGTCATTCCGGCAGACGGACTGCTTGAAATCCAATTCTGTAATTCTGACGGAACAATTGCATTTACCGGTGACCTGTCGTTTGGCTCTTATTATGTGAAAGAGGTATCCACCGACCAACACTATATGATTTCTGATGAAAAATATCCGGTAACATTCTCTTATCAGGGACAGGATACGGCACTGGTCAATATTCATGTGAATGATGGAAAGGCCATTGAAAATGAAATTGTTCGCGGCAGCATCTCTGGTCTTAAAGTGGATGAGAATAATGAGCCTCTGGCAGATGCCGTTATCGGACTATTTGAAATTGGTACGGAGGAATTTACCGAAGAAAATGCCCTCTTGGTATCCCATTCAGATGAAAACGGGGCATTCTCTTTTGAAAACGTCCCATTTGGCGATTATATCGTGCGTGAAGTCAAAGCTCCTACCGGCTATGTGCTGAACGAAGTCATCCATTATGTATCCGTGAGTTTTGATGAACAGGTTATTGAAGTGAAGCTGATTAACCGCTTGATGATCGGCAGTGTCAGACTGACCAAAGTGGATGCAGAGTATCCGGCGAACAAATTAACCGGCGCCGTATTTGCATTGTATCAGGATACCGATGGTGATGAGACATTTAATCCGGAGAAAGACACTTATCTGGGTGAACTGCCGGAAACTTCCCCGGGCCTCTATCAGATGGGCGAACTTCTCTACGGCGGCTATTTTGTCAAAGAAGTGACAGCGCCGGATGGCTTTTTGTTAGATGGAAATGCTTATTTCTTTTCCATTTCTGAAGATGGCTGTGTTGTGGATATTGAAAATGAAGCAGGCGTAGGGTTTACCAACCAGCCCATTACCGGGATGTTGGAGCTAACAAAGAGAGACGTATCGGACGGCAAGCTGCTTCCTGATGCGGGCTTTCGTATTAAGGACGAGGATGGCAATATCGTAGCCACCGGTATTACCGATGAGAACGGACTTGCCACTTTTACACTCCGTTATGGCAAATACACCTATCAGGAATATTCGGCACCAGAGGGCTATCAGATTGATGAAAGCGAGTTCCCGTTTGAAATCAAGGAAAACGGTCAGATTATCAAAGCGGAAATGACCAACGAGAAAAAACCGGTGGGAACCGTTACAACGCCAAAAACAGGTGATGACAGCCATGTGGGAATCTGGATTGCCTTGTCGGCTGTTGCAGGACTTGGTGCGGCGGCATTTGGAATGATAAGTGTGAAATCTTGGAAAAAGAAAAAGGAGGATCAGCCATGAACCTAAAGACAATCCTTGGCATTGTACTTGCAGTCTTTGTGGTGGGTGCAGCCGTCTGGCTGCATATCCGCAGCCAAAAGAAATAAGTATATGGGGCGGCGAAAACCGCTCCATGTACATACCATCATTTATAGTCAAGCCGTCTTTGGCGGCTCATAAGGAGGTCTGAAAAATGCTTCATAAATTTAATACAGGCATTGCAAAACGGTACGGTATCCATGCGGCGTTGATGGCGGATTATATCAGGAGTGAAATCATTGAGAACGAATTTCACGGCAGGGCTTGTCATAACGGGCAGACATGGATGCGGAGCAGCCAGATGATGTTTACGGCTGTCATGCCTTATCTGTCAAAACACGCTGTCCATCGCTCTATTAAAAAGTTGATACAAGACGGCATTTTAGTCCGTGGGGAATTTAATGTCAGCAGATTCGATCGTACCGCATGGTACAGCTTCACACAGTTTGGACATAGTCTGATGATAGAAAATGAGAATGAAGATTATCAATGAAAGAAGGTGTGCATATGAACGATGAGAAACGCATGGCAGGGGACTATGAGATTATCCATGCCATTCATATCGGTGACAAAGAGGTTGTGTTTGGAGAAAATCAGAGGGATGAATTTGACCTGAAATATATGTGCGGCTACCATACTTCAAATGAGCTGATTGGCACCTATAACGGTTGCATGGTCAGCGGTGATTATCTGGAAATCATGAAACTTTTTACAGTGCGTGTGGATATGCAGATTGAACAGATAAGGTCAGAACAGGAAAAAGTCACGGTATCCATGGAACTGGTACGTCCTGACGAGTGCTATCCCAATGATTATGAAAAAAGCATTGAAGACAAGATCGTAGCCATCCGTAGTGATGTATTACGACGGGAATACCAAACGGGCGACAGACAGATTTATCTTGTCACCGGCGGCTTTGGTGCAAGGGGCAATTCCCGTGGCAATGCCGTGTTTGCCACGAATCTGTATAGTGGAAAGCAGACCCGGTGGGAACGCCGGGATATACAGGGAGAAATCAAACCGGAATGCCTGCCCGGATGGGTAAAGGAAAGGCTTGCCGTTTTACAAGAGGAAAAAACTAAAATAGAAAAGCCAAAAGAAATGGAGCGTTCATAATGGAAAAACGAAAAAATGCAGGTTACACCATTACAAATAGTATATCCATTGGCAATATTGAACTCGTTTTAGGACAGAAAGAGGATTCCTTATCACCGTTTGTCACATGGCAATGTACCGCCGGAGATTATCACTGGGGACACTACTTTGATGATCGCTTATCTGCGGAGAAGGATTTATATAAGCGGGCGATTGAGAAAATTGAAAATCAGCAGATATATCAAATGGGAACCCCACCTCGTAAACCGGTCAAACAAAAAAATAAGGAATATGAAAGGTAGGTGTTAGAGATGGAACAATATAACGCAATGGAAGAAGATTTTGAAGAAATTGAAGTTTTAGGTAAACCTGCACTTTTTACGGATATTCGTATTGACCGGAATACCGTGCCAAAGGGTCTGCATCTTTACGAGGTGCGCCATGATGATGATGGATGCGGTGACCCGGTACAGATTGCCAAAGGCATTATGGTGAATCACTGGGGAACCATTTTAACTCGTGACCCTATAAAACTGTCACCGGACGGATATCTCGACATTGATCCGTTTAAAGACTGGAATCACGTAGGCGGTGATTGCCGCAGCATAAAAGAATTTATGGAAAAATACCCGTCGAAACAAAAACAACCCAAAGCATATGAGTGTAAAACGTCAAATTACGCCTAAGCCAAACGTCATTTTATTTCTAACACCAAAGTCTTGATTCTTTCAGATTATTCCCATAAATGCATGCTTCCCCTAATTAAAATGCACTTTATTTATA
>Ga0153999_1000141_pt1 | contig 36089 bp, 26 predicted proteins | sample TSNC083MetaG_FD_104675 | JGI IMG/M metagenome (GOLD analysis project Ga0153999, IMG submission 104675) | Attine ant fungus gardens microbial communities from North Carolina, USA - TSNC083 MetaG | ecosystem: Host-associated > Fungi > Mycelium > Unclassified | place: USA: North Carolina, Lumber... | reverse complement strand
TTTTAAGGCACCCCAACTACACGCTCAGATTTGATATTCTCACTTGTTAGAACGAAACACGCCGCGCCCAATACAACATAATATACATTATGTTGTAAAATCTTTACCATAATTGATATCTGGTGCATAAAAATAAGCAGATCATCTGAACTGCTGATAAAATATACCAATAACCACTTGTTTTTTTATTACCTTTTCAGCAAGTTTTTTTATTATGTAATTTATTATTTTACCCTGCCTTTTTCTGCTTAAAAACCCATTATAGGATACTCAAATTGATGTATATATTGACTTTTTTCTGGTTTTGTAATATATTTAAGTAAATATATTACAACATAATGTATATTATGTTGTATTGGGCGCGGCGCGTTTCGTTCTAACAAGTGAGAATATCAAATCTGAGCGTGTAGTTGGGGTGCCTTAAAAGGCATCCTACTATTGATGGTAATAGTTTATGAGAGAATGGGGGTGACCTCCTTAAGCTTTGAATCGGAAAACAGGAGGGAAAGATATATGAGTACAACCAATGCAAAGGATTGCAGATATTCCCAATCGAAAGGAAGAAAACTAATAAAGGACCTCAGCAATCAAAGGTTTGGCCGCCTTGTTGCCCTGTATCCGACTGAGAATCGGGATAGGAAGCTTTGTATATACTGGCATTGCCGGTGTGACTGCGGAAAGGAGGTTGAGATCACCTCTGAACAACTGTTGTCCGACAAGTATAAAAGCTGTGGCTGTATGAAGCGGGAAAACCAGAAAGCTATATTTAATAAACTGCATGTTGTGGATGGAACCTGTGTAGAGTGGCTGGAGAAAAGAAAACATAGGAGCGACAACAAAAGCGGATTTCGTGGAGTACATCAGATGAAAAATGGTAAATACCGTGTAACGATCGGCTTTAAGAGAAAGCGTTATTATCTTGGGGCATATACAAGCTTTGATGAAGCGGTGCAGGTCAGGCTGGAAGCCGAGGAAAATCTTCACGGCAGCTTTATAGAAACATATTATAAATGGAAGAGACATGCAGATCAGGATCCGGAATGGGAAAAGGCTAATAAATTTTCCTATGAAACTGGGAGCAGCTACACGTGGAGAGGTGGAATAATATGAATTCGGAATACGGAATACATTCTTATACATCTAAAATGGTGAATCATGAGTCCCTTAAACGAAAAATTGCAGCCATTCTTATTTATAGTATGTTAGGCAGTCAGACATTAACAAGCCTGGCAGGAACAGGGGAATTTACTAAGGATAATGCAGCGGCAACAGCATCAAATGCATCCTCCGGAACAGGTAAATCAGGATCTGAAACAAATAGATACAACGGTGAGGGGCCGTTGCTTTTATCCGGAACGATTACAACTCTTGGGACAGACATCAACCCGAAGAACAGGGCTTATGGAGTTTATGTAAATGGAGTGTTGGATCGCTCATTAGAGGTGACGTATGTAGCTGGTACAGCGACTGATTCGAATGCCTGGGCGATTCCGATTATTAATGATCTTGAAGGCGATGACGATTTAGATGAGGAAGTAAATATCTGGACCTATTACGTTTATACTGACGTAGATGAGGAAGAAGAGGCTAGTTCAGGTAACATCTACAGCGTAAGGGATATGACTGATTTAAAGGCTACAGCAAGTAATGCATATAAAGATGGCGATGCCAATGATAACAGTAAGTGGGCACTGTTTTATTTGGACGATGAGGGTGATGTTATCAGCTCAGAAGGTAACTGGTCAACGGATGCCCAAAATTTAGTTTACATAGGAAAAGAGGATATCAAAGGTTCTTTTGAGAACCGCTCTGAAATTGCTTCCCTGCCGGAGACTATATCTTTGATTGTTACTGCGCTGGAAGAGGATGATGAGGAATATCTTGCCACAGCATCCGGATGGATTGCAACCGGTGCAGGCACATGGACAATTTCGGATGCCTTAATGTATAATCCTGAAACTCTGGAACGAATTGTCTGGCGCGGCCAGGCAGATTATGATACCAATGGTACCGCGGTTATGAAGTATGAAAACGTTGGTGATTTTGAGGGTGATACGGATTATGTTTATTCTGACGGCATCATCATTTTTGAGGATATTTTATGCACAGTAACTGGGAGTATATATTGGAATGATTGGAATGATAAATATGAAAAACGAATTGAGCTAACGAACAGTGATATCACTGTTACAGATGCTGACGGTAACGATATTTCAGATAGGGTAAAGATTGAATCTGACCCAGAAGACCCATCGGTATTGTACTATACAGTAGAAGGATTATCCACAGGAGCTGAATATAATATAAGCATAACTGTGCCTGATGGATATAGGACTGATAAGGAAGCAATTACCTTCCGGGCGGAGGGCGAAGCCGAGCTGGAGCAGATCGTTCTGACTGTCAGTGATCCGGTGTCGATTACAATTGATAATAAAATATATGGGTTGTCAGATGATGCAGAGACAGTCTGTACGTATAAAGTTTATGTTGATGGAGATGAGTATGAAGGGATTTATTATATTGTAGATGAAGAGGGAAATGAAATACGTTCCGGATCCGGACCGATTACTTTGTCAGCAAATGAATCCATCAGGATAGAGATGGGCATTTCAAGTGATGCGGTGGTTACAATCGAGCAGACTTCAGTTTCTGCGGGTATCAAACAGATCGGTACAAATGACGGAGATAATGTGTTTTATTTTACGTATGCAGCGGAAACAAGCGTGCTGGCAAGTATTGTATGGAATGATAATAAAGATGCTGAAGGATTCCGGCCGGATGGGGGAAATGATAAGAGCAATTGGGCTGCCTACCTGCAGTTGACTTTTACGCTTGGTGATGATGATACTTCATATTCTATAGAAGAATACTATTCTTTGCTCGGTTTGGAAAGTTGGGATGGTTTTAGCTATCTTGATTCTTTTGGCGAAGCACCGGATTATTATTTCTCAGCAGACGGATTGCCTACCCACATTATAAACGGAGCGGGTGAGGTTGTAGAAGTCCATTATTCGGTTGGCGCATCTGATGCAGCTAACTATGAGAAAGATGATCAGGGTTATGTAGATACAGAATACGGCTCTGACAGCACGAGACTTAGTTCATGGAAGTTTGTTTATACGGCACTTACTACGTTTGAAGCGAAAGTGGTATGGTATGATGATAATGACGAGAACAACACCCGCCCTACGGAGGAAGAATGGCTGAAGGCATTATGGCTCGTCAGGGAAAACGAAGTTGGGACTGTGGTAACCGGTCAGATTACTCAGGTGGAGCAGGTGGATGGAGAAGCCGGGGTATATTCTATTACAATCACCTTCGATGACGGAACTGAAGTGAGTTCGACTGTTACAATTGACAAAGCAGAGGATGGAAAAACATGGTCGTTTGAGATTGACGGACTGATTGCCTATGATGAGGATGGCATTCCGTTTATTTACTACGTCGCACAGGATATCCCGGAGGTATCTGATGGATCAACACTGTTAAATGGAATTTCTGACGTGGCCTATGATACTAATTATGGTAATGAAGGGATAAACCTGGGAAATACTGAAAAAACGTATGAAGGTGGAACCATTATCAATACATTAACCGGTCATTTTGATTTCACAGCAACAAAAGAATGGCTGGATGGTGATACATCGCCGGCGGATCGGCCAACTGTGACATTAGCCCTGTGGCGCTATACGAAAGGCAGTGATGAAGGATATCTTGAGGCAGCAAAGGTCTATGTAGTGGCTGATTTAATCTACGATGACGAAACAGGTCAATATACGGTAAGTGTGGAGAATTTACCGGCTTTTGATGAAGACGGTCATGAATACGTTTACTTCATGATTGAGTCAATGACTGCAGTCGGCGGCGGTGTGGCTGTCTCTGAATACAAACTAACGGTTGAGAATGTATCACCGTTTACAGCCGAAGAGGGTATCAGCCAAAATTCTTCAGAACCCTTAATCTATAATGGGAGTACGTTTACAAATCAGCTGTCTAATACCATTAATGTGGAGGCTAAAAAAATCTGGCAAGCGAAAGCAATTCAGGGCGCTTTGGATCAATATACCGTAACCCTGAAGCTGCAGCGCACGATAAATGGAGAAGATTGGGATGATTTAGAAGAAATCACATTGGATTCGTTTGCGCCCGAGTTTACCAGCCTGTCCCATACCTTTAAAAACCAGGATAAGTATGATGAGAATGGTAATGAGTATACCTATCGTGTGATTGAGACAGGGGTTACTGGTAACGGAACCGTGGCTGACTTAAGCGATCCTGATAAGATCCAAGCTGCGCTGGACGGAGGTGCAGAGTATACATTAGGCAAATATATCTTTATATACAGCATTGATGAGGATGGAAATATAATCAATGAACTGGTGGCTGATCTTGATCTGATCGTTGAAAAAGAGTGGTCTCCGTCGGCTCCGGATGGTCTTGATGAACTTACATTTCTCCTATACCAAAATGGTGAGCTGTATAATAATGAAGAACTCGGTATTATAAATGGTGAGATTAAGTTAGAGAAGGACAACAATGGTGAATGGAGCGTAAGCTTTGAGGGTCTGCCCAGATATGATGAAGAGGGAAGAGAATATAACTATAGTATTGAAGAAGTGAAGGTAGATGGGTATATATCCATCATTAGAATAGATCTGATATATGATAGTGAAGAACAAAAATATATCCTTACCTCAACCGTAACAAACTATACTGATCAAGACCAGGCAACTTACGCTAAGGTTCATAAGCAATGGCTGGATGACTATGATACGACATTAAGAGGAGAGGTACAGGTTCAGCTGACGGATGAAAATGGTAATGAGGTATCACCCGCATCCGGGGAAACTACCTCTGTGAACCTGAATGAAGGTAATTGCTGGTATGATTATTTCCTCCTGGATGATAATGTGGACTTTGCAGATTACCGAATCAAAGAGGTATCCGTTGACGGTAGTTTCAACACATTGTCACAGGAAGGGGTGGAGAATAACAATCTAATTTATAATTCTGAATGTGAATATATTAGTATTGATGGTATGATTTATGAGATCAGCTATAACTACAAGGCACCGGAGAGCGGCGAAGCATTCGGAACCTTTACGGTAACAAACCGCAGAATTGGAAAGATAACCATTAACCTGGAAAAGGAATGGCAGGAAAACATTGACGTAAGCCGCTATTCAGTTGTTTTCTATCTGTATCAAAATGGTGAGCTAATTGGTGAAGTTACACTTTCAGATGACAATTACTGGAAATATTCTTTTGGGAAGCTGGATAAGTTTGATGAAAATGGTGCTCTGTATGAATATACATTAGTAGAGTATTCAATAACCGATGAGGAAACGGGATATGTATATGGAAAAGAAAATTCCGTGACCGTTGGGAATGAAACGACTTTGAAAAACTCTGATGATCAGGAAGATACCTTTTCTGTCATCATTACGTCTACGTACGAAGCTGAGGTTGGCGAATATAATTTTGTAGCAGAAAATAGCCGTACAGGTCTTAAGGATATTACTTTTAATAAGATATGGAAGGACAGTAATGAGACGGATGGTGTTACCAGGCCGGATATTTATTTAAAGCTTTATCGTTATATTGACATAAATGGCAACGGCATTATTGATGATTCCGAATGGGACACTGTCTGCCGGCTGGATATTACCCCGACATGGGTAAAGATTGATGACACTCATTGGGCCATCACCTATCCCTCTATGCCCAAATACAGCAGTTCTGGTGAATCCTATATTTACCTTGCTCAAGAAGGTATGGCAGCCACAAGCAGCGGCGGCTGGAACCAGATTTATTTGGATGTATTTTCAGACGGTGTAATATTCGCAGCCGATGATACCCAAAAAGGATATATGCCGTCAGACGGGGCTGTGGTGAACTACCGTGAAGGTACTACCTATATCAATGGTACTAAAATATGGGAGAATATGGGTAAGTATATTGGAGAAGATGATTACCCCATCATCAAAATTTATTTATTCTATCGACTTCAGGATGGGAATGGAGACTATGGCGAATGGCAGTATTCCGAAAGATCCTCCGACGCAGTGTGGGATAGTGCCCTTGGAAAATATACCTACAGCTTTGATGAGCTTCCGAAATATGATCCTGAAACCGGTTATACCATACAGTATAGCATCAGTGAAATAGTCGATGATGAAGGCAATGAGAACATGGGAGGGTTTGAATGGATTGAGTATTCAACTAATTTTAAGCTTATCAATACCTATAGTGAAGATACAGATGTTTCGATAACCGTAAAGAAGAACTGGGAGGGATATCCTGAAGATTTAACATCCATTGGCTATCCAACGATTAATTTGGTGCTCTACCGTGTAATACAAAAATGGAATCCGGATTCAAAAGAATATGAGGATATATCCGCCAAGATAAAGGTAGGCGAAGCAGCCCTGAGCAATCATGATGGAAATGATTGGGAGTATACATGGTCAGACCTGTCCTATTATGCACCAAACGGACGCCCTTACCGGTATTATGTAGAGGAACTTAACATTAACGGATATACTACAGCTACAGCTACAGCTTCCAATGCGATCGAGATTACGAATACGTATACCCAGGAAACTGTAGAAATAGCCGGGCGGAAAGTCTGGATAGATTTTTGTGATAAGTGGGGAATGCGGCCGGAGAATATTACACTAAAACTCTATCGTTACACTCCAAGCATGGGGAAAGAAAATGCCGAGGATCTTGAGGCGGACTTTATCTGGACAAAAGAGCCCGTCGACTATGACGGCCGATATGTCTGGACATATGAAGCGCAGGCAAATACAAAAGCATTCTACCGGTATGCAACAACTGGAGAAAGGTATACCTACTTTATAGAAGAGACAATGGTTCCGGGATATCAAACACCAATATATATAGATGATAACAAAAATTTTGATGAAGAGTCAGGTATCTGGACATTAACGGTCACTAATAGGCTGGTCACAGTGGAGTTAGAGGTTAATAAACAATGGGAAGATGGTAATGATCAGTATGATACCAGACCTGAAACAGTTACCGTGCAATTGCAGAGGAAATGGGGGACTGGAGAGTATGAAGCTGTAATTAACCCGGATGACCCGGGGGCCAGTGCCTGGGAGGTTTCGGTTGAAAGTAGTTATACATTTACAGATTTACCCAAATACCATGTTGATGAGGATGGCAATAGATTTCTATATGAATACCGTGCTCAGGAAATTAATGTTGACGGCGGCTATGAGGTGAGCTATAACTATGAATCAAACACTGCAACCATCACCAATACCCTTAAAACAGTTAAGATCGCTGTCGAAAAGGTTTGGGATGATGCAGAGAATCAGGATGGTATCCGCTCAAGTGTTACAATGATTCTATATCGTAATGATGGAAAGGAGATGGGCAGACAGACACTTTCTGATGTGGATGGATGGAGTTATACATGGTCTGGATTGCCAAAATACGATTCCGACGGGGATGAATATGCCTATTATGTGGAGGAAGAAGATGCCTCTCCGTATGAAACAGCTTATGAAGTATATTATCTTGACAATGATTACAAGCTAATTGAGAAGGAGTATACAGACCCCATATCACCAAAACAAAACACTACGGGTTTTGTTACTGTAACCAATACCTACGTCCCTAAGACGATGGAAATATCAATATCCAAGGACTGGCAGGGAGACAGCGGAAACATTTTACTCAGGCCTTACAGTATCACTTATACCCTCATGCAAAAGCTGGAAGGGGAGGATGATACCGCATGGGAGACGGTTTCTTTAGCAGGTGAAGAGGGCAACGTCTCACAAACCGTTAACAATGATGGAGATGGTAATTTTGAAACCATCACATGGACAGATCTTCCTGTTAAGAGAAACGGTGTGACAATCCTCTACAAGGTAGTTGAAACATCGGTGACTGGCTACACCGCCTCCTATAGCTATGATTATGTAAACGGAACGCTGGAATCCGAAAGCAATAAGGACGGGAACAGTCAGTCCATTACAGTGACAAATACCCTGACGGCTAAAACAGATGCAGCCATTGTAAAAGTGTGGAATGATCATTTTGCCGGTTACGACCGTACCGACGAAATCGCATCTATAACCTTTAAGCTGCAGAGAAAGCTGTTGACCGCTGCGGATGAAGAATACGCAGATGTAACAAAGGCAGATGTGGGTTATACCGATGGAGCTGCAGCAGATGCAAGTACTCCGGTAACGATTACCCTTACCGTAACAGAACAAGATCTTGAGTATGTATTTGAAAATCTGCCCCGATATAATGACCAGGGTGATGAATTTGCCTATCGGGCAGTAGAAGCTTATTTCACCTTAACCGCCGAATTTGGCAGTTCACAGGTAGGTGTTAATTCCACAGATGATTTAAGCGGCAGTATTGGCGGATACGAGTATGAAACAGAGTATCTGCCGGCTGAGGAAAGCGATCTGGAAGATTATACAAAGGGCAGCACCGCAACAGTTTCCAATGCATTAAAAACCAGAAGTGTTAAGGTCGAGAAAATCTGGGAGGATGCAGGAGAATGGCTCGGCGGAGCGTATATCTGGTGGGATCAGGACGGGTTACGTCCGAATACTGTTACGCTGGAATTACTTTATGACGGAAAAAGCTTTGACCCGGTAAAGACAGTGACCCTGGGGAAAAATGATGATGACTCATGGTCATGGAGTCACGAGTGGAAAGAGCTTCCATACTATCATGCGGACGGTACCGAGTTTGAATATACTGTCGCTGAGTTTGCTGGGGCGGCAGAGGGATATCGTGAGCCGGAATATACGGTTTCAGATGATGGGACACTAACTGTTACAAACCCCTGCGATCCTGAGACAACAAGTGTTACCGTTTATAAGTTATGGTCAGGTGATGAGGACTGGGAAGAGGATCGTCCGGACAGCATTTTTGTACAGCTGTATATGACCATCGACGGAGAAGATATTGCATATGGTGATCCGGCAGAAGTTACAGCGGAAGCTAGGTGGACTTATACCTGGGAGGATTTACCGGTGCACTATAACACGGCTGCAACCAAAACCAGACCAGGAAGCTCGGAGGAGATTTACTATTTTGTAAAAGAAGCCAGCGAGCATGGCTATACGGCTGATATAGAGGGCAATACCATCACCAATACCTTAAGTACAACCCAGCTGCAGGTGACAAAGGTTTGGGAGGATCAAAATGATTACTACCAGACCAGGCCGGATTCCATCACAATCCAGCTTCAGCGTTCTGTTGACAAAGAGAATTGGGCGGATGTTGGCGATGCCCAGGAGCTTTCAGTTACAAGTGATAAAACATTACAATTCATTTACACCGGTCTGCCAATTAAAGACAAGAACAGCAGCAATTATTACTATCGTGCAGTTGAGGTGAAGATTGGCGATAAGACTGTCACAAATGACTCCGCTTCTGGCTATCAGGTGGCTTATGGCGGAGAGTACACAGAAGGCAGTATACCCGGTGAGATGGAGATCATTAATACGTTAATCACTACTGACCTTGATGGGACTAAAACATGGGTGGATCAAAGTAATTACTATGACACCCGGCCGGACAAAATTGATCTGACATTAAAGTCAGATCCGGAGGAAGCATTAGCCGGAAAGCAGCCGGAAGAAAATTACCTGTCGTGGATAAAAGACGGAGATATGTGGAGTTATTCATACTCAGGACTGCCAAAGTATGCGGCAGACGGTGCGGCAATTACCTACTGGGTCGAAGAGGAAGGGGTACCTGCAAACTACGAGGTAACTTATGATGAGAACGGCAAAAACATCACAAACACCATGCCGACCATCGAATTAAGCGGAACCAAGACCTGGGAGGATCAGAGCAACCGCTATGAAATAAGACCGGATAATATTGAATTGACCGTTCTGGCGAACGGAACCAGGATGAGTATACAGCCGCAAATTATCTGGGATAGCTCGTCAGGCAATGTATGGGTGTACCGCATCACGGGATTGCCCGGAACCGATCGCGACGGAGCGGAGATTCTCTATACCGTAGAGGAGACGGATGTATCCGGATATGACAGGTTACAGGAGGGCTTTGCCTTAACCAATACCCTGCGTACAGGCGGCATTGTCGTTGAAAAGATTCAGAAGGGCAGCAATAGTGCAGTAGATTTTACGTTCCACGTAACCTTAATTATTAACGGTAGAGAGATTCCTTATGCAGGCACCTACACGATGCTTAAAAGTGAAGATGACCTTACTGCTGAAGGTGAGAGCATGGAAACATCAGATGGAACCATTGTTATGAAAGGATCATATAAGTTCTATATAACAGACTTGCCGGCAGGTGTATCTTACGTGATTACGGAAGACTCCCACAGCAGATTCACACTAACCGGTACGGTCAATGACCAGGGAACAATCCCTTACCAGACAGTACAAGAAGCATCCTTCACCAATCAATACAAGAGTTCAGGGGGCGGAAGCGGCGGCAACAGCAGCTCTACGCAGTCAAAGACCTCAGCGGTAACGGATTCCTCATCATCGGGTGATTTAACTACTATCCAAGATGGTGATACCCCCCTGGCACAGGTGACGTTTCCCATTGGCGAGGAAGGCATCCCTCTTATGGGATTGGCAAGAACCGGCGACAGCTCACTGCCGCTTCCCATGCTGATCTCAATCATGCTGGGAGCTCTCGGCGGAATGATAGTTCTGATTCTGAAACGCCGGAAAGAGAGAGAAGAGGAATAATCATTAGTATCAAAAAAAGCCAGTGAGGGATAATCTTATGCAGAAAAAAATATTATCAAAATTATTATTCCTGACATTTTTTTTGCTTTTCATTTTCTGCACATTCCAGTTAATTAATATTGTTCACGAGAAAAAACAACAATCGGTACAATCATCTGAAATTCAGTTGATTATTAATCAGGCAGCTATAGATGATACAATTAAATCCGCAGAGACTGGTATTGATAAAATATCTATAGAAAAGCTGGAGAATGATCAGGATAGAACAAAAATATACTTGTCTTACCAATATTTAAAAGCAGAAAATAATGATTATATCGGGTGGATTTCCATTCCCGGAACTAGAATAGATTACCCGGTATTACAAAGCAAAGAGGATCCTGAATACTATTTAAAGCGAAATTTTAATAAAAATAAAAGCTCTTACGGATCCATATACATGGATTCAGCCTGCGTAATTGACGCCGGCATGAATTATATTTTATATGGTCATCATATGAGAGATGGCAGTATGTTTGCAGCTCTTAATAACTATCAGAATAAATCTTATTATATAGAACATCCAATCATACAATTTGATTCATTATATGAACTTGGTGATTATGAGATAATAGCTGTTTTTAAAATCACAGCTGAGGAATTGGATAATTTATCTTCATTTATACTTTTTAATAATGAAGAACAATTTAAACAGTATATGAATTTTATCGACACAAATAAACTATATAATATAGATAATTCCTGTGTATATGGCGATGAATTATTAACCTTAATGACTTGTGAATATAGTTATAAGAATGGCAGGATACTTATTGCCGCAAAAAAAATTAAATAGAATTTGATTGAATGTTCCCCGGGCACTTGGCTGCCCGGGGGATGTATAGGTTCTGGCAAATGCTTCTCCCTTAAAGCACTTACAGCATTTCCATATAAGCAAGTACCTGATCCAGAACCTGAAGGCCGAAATACAGTAAAATGCCAATGATAACGGCGGCAATAAATAAAAACAGCAGTTTATAAAACAGATACGCCCGTGCAAAATAGCGGCGGTCGGTTTTTTTCTTATTAAAAGCAAGATAAAGCAGATAAATCCAGCCGGCAACAGGAATGTTCATACACATAAATGTAAAGAACCAGTAGTGCGGCCGTGTGTCAATATGCGACGGTCTCAGAGAACCGTCCCCGCAGGCGTCCTCGGTTTCCGCTTCACTTTCCGGCTGCGGATCGGGAGCTTCAATCGTATCTTCCAGTACGGGCAATACCGGGAGGACAGCGGTCTCTTCATCAATTACATCTTCAATGGCTTTCTGGATTCGGTCGGTGTCCTCTAAATCAGTATTTTCCTGGATTGTGTTATCATTATCATTCATTTATTCTGCCTCACTTTCCGAAGTAGTAACACCGGGTCCGGCACTGCTGTCCGGCCCGGCAGTCGTGCTGCTGCGGTTCCAGGAGCCCTTTTCCTGGTTCAGAATCGACTGGAGCTTTAGCTGCTTGGCTTCAATCTGCTTCTGAACCTGAGCTTGTTCAGCGGCCTCCGCAGCCTGCTGTTCGGCCAGTTTCTGCTGCCATTCTTCGTTGGATGGTAAGGTGGCAATCCGTTTAATCGCCGTATCCAGCCGCTGGCTGTAAGCTGCAGCCTCCGAATAGGTTTCAACCAGCGATAACTTACTGATTGCAATCTGCGCCAGCTCCTGGGCATTAGGCGCCTGGTATTCCAGTGCTTCAACAGCCGTTAAGGCATCCAAAAACTCATTCTTGCGGGTCTGGATTTCCAGAGCGGCACGCTGCTTTTCGGCATTTTCTTCCGCCTTTTTCTGAGCGGCGGCGCGGTCGCGCTCCTGCTTCTGCTCGTATAATGCTATGGTCTGCTGCATCTCCTTAATCGTAATCTGGAACTCCTCGTTACGGGTATCCACCCGTTCCAGCAATTCGGCCCGCGTATCGCCTTCGTCAAGCAGGTTCAGTTTGGTAATCATGGCTTGATACTGCTGCTTTACCAGGTAGGTATCTTCAACTGTTTCAATAGTTTTTGCTTCGAATTGTGCGACGGCGGTATCGAGCTCCTGCTCCAGCCGCCGCTGCTCCTTATCGTGCAGACTCTGCTGGGCACGCAGCTCGGCCGTAATGCTGAAATAATCAGTAATACCGCTGCGGCTGTCGGCCCGTCTTTCGATGGTTTCCGGCTGTTCCCAGTCCCGGGCTTCCAGGCCGTTATGCAGACCATCCATTACCTGCTTCCATATTTTTCCGGCATAGGTTCTGCCATAGATACCCGGCATGGCGCGCGGGATATCATATCCCACCCATACCGCAGTAGTATAATAGCGGGTATAACCGCAGAACCAGGTATCCTTGCTGCTGTTGGTGGTACCGCTTTTGGCCGCCGCCGGCATCTGATTATTAAGTGCCAGCCCATATCCGGTGCCGGCAGGCTCGGTCAGCACGCCTTTTAAAATATCGGTAATCATAAAGGCGGTATCTTCCTGGTAAACCTGCCGGGCCTGGGTTCTGAGATTCTTTGTCAGATCCCCCTGCTGCTCGTGTTCGATCCTTATAATACAGGTCCGGTCGTTATACACGCCGTTATTGGCCAGCGTACTGTAACCCTTTGCCATATCCACAACCCGCAGCCCGTTGGTAAAGCCGCCGATACTAAGTGACGGAATATCATTGTCAATATAGGTAATCCGCTGGAATTCCATCTCACCCAGGTAATTAAGCCCAAAGTTCACGCCGATATCTTCAAGAACCTGCCAGGCAACGGTATTAAGGCTGCGGGTAAGAGCCTCCCGTACCGTAACATTCCCACGGTAGGAACCGCTTGAGTTGGACGGGCCGCCGTCCCATGTGTGATCGTTTACCTTGCGGGTGGGATAGTATTCACCGGTATCCAGTGCCGGTCCGTAATCAATCAGCGGCTTTATCGTGCTGCCGGGCTGTCTTGCGCTGAGATACGCACGGTTAAATTGGTCATCGGTGCCGCGGCCGCCGACGATGGCGGCGACATAGTTGGTTTGGTTGTCAACTACAACTCCGGCTCCCTGCAGGGCATATTTTCCGTTTTCCTGCAGTTCCGTATAAGAGGACAATCCGGCATCAATCTGATCCTGAAGCAATTCCTGGAGCTGACTGTCAAGAGCGGTGTAAATCGTATAACCGCCGGCCCGGATGTCATCATTTTTTTCGTTGTATAACTGCTGGTACTGTTCCATATAAGCGGTGTAATCCGCTTTATCTGTAAAGGTATATTGGAAGTTAAAGCCGTCCAGCTTCATCAGCTCAAGTGCGGCACAGTGGATGGCATAGCTGCTCTGGTAGTTTTCATCAGTACCCTCAGCCTCCTCTTGGACAATATTTAAATTCTGAGCCAGGCAATTATCGTACGTTTCTTTTGTCAGATACCCATTTTCATACATACTGTATAATACATCATTTCTCTTCTGCAATGATGCCCCGGGGTGTTTAATCGGATCGTAGGCCGACGGACTGTTGCTGATACCAACTAAAACGGCGGCCTCATAGGGGGTCAGTTCCGCGGCCTGTTTGCCGAAGTAGTACCGGCTGGCTGCCTGTACACCATAGCAGTGATTGCCGTAGAAATTGGTGTTGCAGTAAAACTCCATAATATCCGCTTTGGAATATGCTTTTTCGATTTCCGGTGCCAGCAGGATTTCCACAATTTTTCGTGTATAGCTTTGTTCCTGGGTAAGATATGTATTCTTGATGACCTGCTGGGTGATCGTGCTGCCGCCCTGGGTAATTGCGCCCCGGTTTTTGACCAGTGCCAGAAAAGCCCTTGCGGTGGCAATCCAATCGACCCCCGTATGGCTTTTAAACCGGCGGTCTTCCTGGGCAATATAGGCGTTCTGGATGTTCATGCTGATCTCATTAATTGGTACATACTCATAATGCCCGGCATTAATCAGCCCGATCTGCTGGTTATCCTTGTCATAAACTTTCGTATCGGACAGCAAACTAAAATCCTGACGTTCCATTTGCGCCAGTTTATCATAGGCTGTCTCCCGGCAGTAGTCCAGTTGAGGTTTTACCTTAACATAGAGGATTAAAGCGGTTAACGCAAATACAATCAGCGTCATCGTCAGAAGCTGCAGGATAGCCTGGAGGAGCCATCCGAGGATACCGAACAGGCTGACCAGAAAACTGGCAAGTCCTTTCAGAAAAATGCGGATATATCTGATAATATTCATAAATCTCCCTCTTAATCATTATTACTGATATGTAAATTATGAAGTCCATTATAACGCATAAATATAAAAAACGATAGAAAAACATTGACTTTCTTATAAAAAACCTGTAAAAGTAAAAGAGTTGAAAGGAGTATGGTATGTATCAGATCGATTTTAAAAAACCAGAAGCAATTCACTTTATCGGAATCGGCGGCATCAGCATGAGCGGGCTGGCAGAAATCCTGCTGGACGCCGGTTTTTGCGTAACCGGTTCAGATTCTGTAAAGAGCGATTTAACCGAGCGGCTGGAGGCAGACGGAGCCGCCGTCACTTATGGCCAGCGCGCCGATCATATAACCGATGATATAGATGTGGTGGTTTATACCGCCGCCGTACATCAAGATAACCCGGAATACGCTGCGGCAGTCAGCCGCGGGATTCCCATCCTGAGCCGGGCTGAACTGCTGGGACAGATCATGAAAAATTATAAACAGGCGGTAGCGGTGGCAGGAACGCATGGGAAAACGACGACCACTTCCATGCTGGCGGAAATCCTGCTGGCCGCAGATGCCGACCCGACCATTTCCGTAGGCGGTATTCTGCCTTCAATCGGGGGGAATCTCCGGGTGGGGGGCTCTGATTTGTTCATCACAGAGGCATGTGAATATACCAACAGCTTTCTGTCTTTTTACCCAACCATCGAAATTATTCTTAATATAGAAGCAGATCATCTGGATTTTTTTAAAGATCTGGCCGATATCCGCCATTCTTTCCGCCTCTTTGCAGAAAAGCTTGGCGATCAGGGGCTTTTGATAATCAGTCATGATATTGAACAGTATGAGGAGCTGCTTAATGGGCTTAAATGCCGGGTTAAAACCACGGGGCTGACGGCGGGAAGCGATTACCAGGCGGCCGCGATTCATTATGATGAGCTGGCCCGGCCGGCTTTTCGGTTATTAATTGACGGTGCGGATCAAGGGCTCGTTTCGCTCAGTGTACCGGGACAGCATAATGTCAGGAATGCCCTGGCGGCAATCGCAGCGGCAGAAGCGCTGGGCATTGCCCTGGAAGATATTATTAAGGGCCTGAAAAATTATACCGGAACCAACCGCCGGTTTGAGAAAAAAGGGGAGGTATGCGGGATAACCATTATTGATGATTATGCTCATCATCCAAAGGAGATCCAGGTAACTCTGGAAGCGGCCGGGAACTATCCCCATAAAAAGCTGTGGTGTGTGTTCCAGCCTCATACGTATACCAGAACCAAAGCGTTTCTGGATGAGTTTGCCCAGGCGCTGGCGGTGGCCGACGAAGTGGTGCTGGCCTGCATATACGCGGCCAGGGAGACAGATACGCTGGGAATCTGTTCCGGGGATATTGCCAAGCAGATTGAAGCGTTGGGAACCAGAGCACATTCGTTTGACTCGTTTGATGAAATCGAAAGATTTATTTTAGAAAATTGTTCCCCAGGGGATTTGTTGATAACTATGGGGGCCGGAGATATTGTAAAAGTGGGAGAAAGACTGCTTGGGCAATAGTTATCCACATTATCCACATAGTTTTCCACTTTTTATGTTAAGGAACTATGTGGATTTTCTGATTTACATAATTAATCCCCGCAAAACCTGGAATATTCGCTGGGAATTAATGCTTTGCCAGGTTTCGACAAAATAATTTCTTCAGTTATCCACCTTATCCACATTATCCACAATTAACCCTGTGGATAACTACAGCTATTTTCTTTTGGATTTGAATGTGTTATGATAGATTAAGACAAGAAGAGGGTGAGGGGTTTGAAGGTGACATACGAATTTCAGATAAGTGTTACGGTTGTATCGAATGACTTTATTGACCGTTTTATGGCCGATGCCAACGGCGAATATGTAAAAGTATATTTATATATCCTGCGCCACCAGGATAAGAAGCTGGAACTGGTGCAGATTGCGGATGCTCTCAACCATACCGAGGCAGATATCAAAAGAGCACTGTCTTACTGGGAAAAGACGGGTGTTTTAAAAGCCCGGATGACACCCAAAAAGGAAGCCCCCGCCCCCGTGCTGCAGCCGGCAAAGCCGCCTGAGGAAAAGAAGCAGCGGCCGGTTTATAGTCAGGAGCAGGTCAATAAGCTGGCTTCCAATGAAGACTTCACCCAGCTGTTATATATCGCTCAGAAGTATCTGAACAAGGTATTTAATCAGCGGGAATGCGAGGTCTATGCGTACTTATATGCCGGACTGGGGATGTCCTTTGAGCTGCTGGAATACCTGACCGAATACTGTGCGCAGAACGGTCATACCAGTATCCGTTATCTGGAAACAGTGGCTCTCAGCTGGCATGAAAAAAGCCTGCATACCGTTGAGGAGGCAAAGACATATGCGACCGGCTTTTCCCGGGATTCTTTTGCGGTTATGAAAGCCTTCGGCCTAACGGACAGAAAGCCCGGCGAGACAGAGAAACAAATGATAAAAAAATGGTTCTCCGATTACGGATTTAAAAAAGATTTAGTTCTGGAAGCGTGCAACCGGACGCTGAGCACCATTCACTCGCCCAGTTTCCAGTATGCGGACAAGATCCTGGAGCAGTGGCATAAGGCGGGAGTCAGGAATCTCGCCGATGTGAGCCGGATTGATGAAAGCCGCCAGAAAAAGACACCCAACAGCAGGAGCCGCAGGCCGGCGAACCAGTTTCATAATTTCGAACAGAGAAATACCGATTACGATTCCATGGTGCTTGATCAGGTAAAATCCTGGATTGGCGAAGCATAAGAGAAGGAGACTGACAAATGGCATTAAGCAACTCCCAGTATAATGCCGTGATGCGGGATTACGGCCGGCAGCAGCTTGACAATAAGTATGAACAGGACCGCCGGATTGCCGAAGTATATGGGAAGATGCCGGCGATCCGGGCTCTGGATGAAGAAATGGTATCCCGGGCGGCGGCCTGCGCCAGGCGGGTGCTGACCGGCGATCCCGGTGCCCGGACGGAGCTTAAAAAGGAACGGAAACAGATACGGGAACAGAAGCAGGCTTTACTGAAAGCGGCCGGTTTCCCCAAAGACTATATGGAGATGCAGTACCGGTGCCCGGACTGCCGGGACACCGGATATGCTAACGGAAAGCGCTGCCACTGTTTTGAGCGGACCAGGCTGCGGCTGCTTTATGCCCAGTCAAACCTGGAAGCGGTGTTAAAGCGTGAGAATTTTGATAATTTTTCCTATGAGTTCTATGATGACACCCGGACAGTTCCGGCGCTTAGAATGACTGAGCTGGCCTATATCCGGATGGTGGTGAAGCGCTGCCGGGCGTTTGTCCGGCAGTTTAAGGAGGAGGGCGGGAATCTTTTGTTTACCGGCAGCACCGGCGTAGGGAAAACATTTCTGACCAACTGCATTGCCAGGGAACTGATCGACCGGTATCTGTCCGTAATCTCACTGTCAGCCCATGATTTGATTGAGATCTTTTCCAAACATAAATTCAGTTATGATACGGAAGAGGATATCGAAGATGCTTATCGTTATATTCTCGATTGTGATATGCTGATTATTGATGATCTGGGAACCGAGATGAACAATACATTTGTCTCATCACAACTGTTTTACTGTATCAATGAACGTATTAACCGCCAAAAAGGTACGATTATATCCACTAATCTTTCAATGGATATGCTTAGGGATTCCTATTCCGACCGAGTAACCTCACGGCTGATGAGCCACTATATGACAATCCCTCTGTACGGCGGGGATATCCGCATGAAAAAAAAGCAGACTTCTAGGTATTAACTTGACTAATAAAGAACAAAATGTTATAAAAGAAACGGAAAAAGGGGGGATAGAAATGATATACAGAGAGAAGACAATTGAAACAATTCCGGTTGGGCCGATGGGGCTGATTCCTTTAAAGAGCTGTGCCCAGTTGGGGAATAAGGTGAATGAGTGGCTGGTGTCATGGCGGAATGAGCGCGAAAGCGAACATAAATCAACCATTGCCTTTGCCGGCTATCAAAGGGATTCCTATATTATCCGGGCCCAGACCCCGCGGTTTGGCTCCGGTGAAGCAAAAGGAATGATTGAAGAATCCATCCGCGGAGATGATTTATACCTCATGGTTGATGTGTGCAATCACAACCTGACCTATTCCTTAAGCGGAATGACCAATCATATGTCTCCCGATGATCATTTTCAGGATCTGAAACGAGTGATTGCAGCGGCGGCCGGCAAGGCACGCCGTATTAATGTCATTATGCCGTTTTTGTATGAAAGCAGACAGCATAAGCGTTCCGGACGGGAATCACTGGACTGTGCGCTGGCTTTAAAAGAGCTTACCAATATGGGAGTTGAAAATATCATTACCTTTGATGCCCATGATCCGCGCGTCCAGAATGCAATCCCCCTGAAGGGCTTTGAGACCGTCCAGCCGATTTACCAGTTTATTAAATATCTGCTGCTGGCAGAGGCCGAACTTCAGATCGACAGTGAACATATGATGGTAATCAGCCCCGATGAAGGCGGGATGGCCCGGGCAGTGTACTTTGCCAACGTCCTGGGTCTGGATATGGGGATGTTCTATAAGCGCCGGGATTATACCAGGATTGTGGAAGGCCGCAACCCAATTGTCGCCCATGAATTTCTGGGCAGCAGTGTGGAGGGAAAAGATGTCCTGATCATTGACGACATGATTTCCTCCGGCGAAAGTATGCTCGATGTGGCAAAAGAATTAAAGCGCAGAAAGGCGGGGAAGGTATTTATCTGCTCCACGTTCGGACTGTTTACGAACGGCCTGGCTAAATTTGATGAATACTATGAAAACGGCCTGATTGACCGGATGCTGACAACAAATCTGGTATACCAGACCGACGATCTGCTGTCCAGACCTTACTATATCAATGTCGATATGAGTAAATATATTGCCCTAATAATTGATAATTTAAATCACGATGCTTCCTTAAGCGGATTATTAAATCCGACGGATCGGATTAACAGATTTCTTGAAAGATATCGCGATAACAGGAGTTAAAATAATGGAAAAAGAGAAAGAGCTGGAACAGCCGAAAAACGGCTGGAAAAAAGAAGCGTGGGAATGGCTTAAGATTATTATATCAGCTGCCGCGATTGCATTTGTACTGAATACATTTATCATTGCCAACAGCAGAGTGCCGAGCGGCTCAATGGAGACTACCATCATGACCAAAGACCGGGTAATCGGCTCCCGCCTATCTTATCGGTTTGCTGATCCGCAGCGCGGGGATATTGCAATCTTTTTATTTCCCGACGATGAGTCGCTTCATTATGTTAAGCGGATTATCGGGCTGCCGGGAGATGTGATTGATATCATCGACGGACATATATATCTGAATGGTTCGGATACCCCGCTGGAAGAGCCTTATATCCGCGAACCCATGATACCGGAGGCGCCGATGCATTTTGAGGTGCCCGAAGACCGCTATTTCATGCTGGGGGATAACCGGAACCACTCGGAGGATGCAAGGCGCTGGAACAACACCTATGTAAAACGTGAGAAGCTGACTGCTAAAGTCCTGTTTCGGTATTTTCCAAAGATTGGAAAAATTAAGTAAAAAAACCGGATAATCATGAAAGGGATTAGAAAGGGTGAGGTGACATAATGAAAGATACAACGCTTGTCGTAATGGCGGCTGGAATCGGAAGCCGTTTCGGAGGAGGAATTAAGCAGCTTGAGCCGGTCGGGCCGAATGGGGAAATTATAATGGATTATTCCATTCATGACGCTCTGGAAGCGGGATTCAACAAGGTAGTGTTTATTATCCGCAAAAGCCTCGAAAAGGATTTTAAGGAAATTATCGGAAACCGCATTGAAAAGCTGGTAAATGTTGCATATGCTTATCAGGAACTGGAAGCTCTGCCGGCCGGCTGTCAGGTGCCGGAAGGCCGGACTAAGCCCTGGGGAACCGGGCAGGCCGTGCTTTCTGCAAAAGGACTGGTAAATGAACCGTTTCTGGTCATCAATGCCGATGATTATTACGGCAAAGAGGGCTACCGAAAGATTCACGACTATATGGTAAATGAGATGGATATTAATGCCGGTGTTTATGATATGTGTATGGGCGGATTTATTCTGGTCAATACTCTGAGTGAAAACGGGCCGGTAACCCGCGGCGTGTGTCAGGTGAATGCCGACAGCACCTTAAAAGAAGTGACCGAAACTTATGATATCGAACAAAAAGGAAACGGACTTTTTGCTGCTGATAAACAGGGCAATCCGGTTTTAGTACGTCCCGGGCAGCATGTGTCCCTAAATATGTGGGGGCTTCCGCCGGCCTTTATAAACGAGCTTGAGAAGGGCTTTGAGGAATTTCTTGGCAGCATCACAGAAGGGGATCTAAAGGCCGAATATCTGCTGCCCGATATAATCGACAGCCTGATCCGGACGAAAAAAGGACAGGTGAAAGTGCTGGAGACGAAAGATAAATGGTTTGGTGTCACCTATAAAGAAGACAAGGCGGCAGTCGTGGCGGCAATCCGCAGTTTGATTGAGGGCGGAGTGTATAAGGAGAAGCTGTATGACTAAAATGATTTCCTGGAATGTCAATGGGATCAGAGCTTGTGTCGGGAAAGGGTTTCTGGAATATTTTAAGCAGGCGGATGCAGATATTTTTTGCCTGCAGGAGACAAAGCTTCAGGATGGGCAGATTGAGCTGGAGCTGCCCGGATACTTTCAATATTGGAACTATGCCAGGAAAAAAGGCTATTCCGGGACGGCGATGTTTACAAAAGAGGAACCTCTTTCCGTTTCTTATGGAATTGGATTGGAGGAGCACGATCAGGAAGGGCGGGTGATAACTGCGGAATTTCCGGATTATTATGTGCTGACCTGTTATACACCCAATTCCCAGTCGGAACTGGCACGTCTGCCGTACCGGATGGCCTGGGAGGATGCCTGGCGCGAATATCTGGTGGCGCTTAACAAAAAAAAGCCGGTTATTTTCTGCGGTGATCTGAATGTGGCACACCAGGAAATTGACTTAAAAAATCCCAAAACAAACCGAAAAAACGCCGGATTTACCCAGGAAGAACGGGAAAAATTCAGCTTCCTTCTGGCGGCGGGATTTATTGATACATACCGTTATTTTTATCCCGATCAGGCCGATATCTATTCCTGGTGGTCTTATCGGTTCCGGGCGCGGGAGAAAAATGCCGGTTGGAGAATTGATTATTTCTGTGTCTCCGAATGTCTCGGGGATCGGCTCGGGGATGCATCCATTCATACCGGAGTTATGGGTTCCGATCACTGTCCGGTAGAACTGGTTTTGCGATAATAATCGCTGAAGCATTTTGTATAAAGAAAGGTGTGTGCTGAATGGATCAGTATCAGATTGACAAAAGTGATAAGAAAGCATACCCAATGGGACTTACAATCGTAACAGACGGATTTCATGTATCAGTCGAGGCTGCGGCTAAAAGCTGCAGCCTGCTGTTGTTTTTGACCGGAAAAGACCGTGGCCTTAAGCCCCGGCTTACAATTCCTTTTCCGGATGAAAACCGCATGGGAGATGTCTGGCAAATGACGGTACGGATCGCTGATCCGGAGCGCTATGAATATGCATTTGAAGCAGCGGGCAGGATGTTTTCCGATCCCTGCGGCCGGGCCTTTCGGGGCTGGGAGCAATGGGGCAGAAAAGACCAGGTTCATGTGCTGCGAAAAACCCCTGTTGCCGGGAATGCGTTTGACTGGGAAGAAGACAAGCCGCTTAAGCTTCCCTATGAGGAATGCATTGTTTACCGCGCCCATGTCCGGGGAATGACCAGACATCCGTCATCCGGTGTGAAGGAAAAAGGTACTTATTCAGCACTGGAAGAGAAGATTCCTTATTTTCTGGAACTGGGAATAACCACACTGGAACTGATGCCCGTGACGGAATTTCAGGAAGTGACGACCCGGCATGGGGCTGACGGGACACCCTGCGGCTTCCTTGAGGTCACGGGCAAGCTTAATTACTGGGGCTATGAAAGTTCTCCGCTGTTCGCCCCGAAGGCATCTTTCAGCAGTGGTGCAGGAAGAAACAAATGCCCGGTTTATGAACTGAAACAACTGGTTAAAAGCCTGCATAAAGCCGGAATTGAACTGATTCTGGAGTTTTATTTTGATGGCCGCGAAAGTCCGTCCATCGTCCTGGAGGCTGCCCGCTATTGGGTGCGGGAGTATCATATTGACGGCCTTCATCTGGTTGGACATGCCCCCAGGGCGCTCCTGGCCGCCGATCCTTACCTTGCCGATACCAAGCTTTGGGCCGATTCCTGGGAAGATGACAGCCTGTTACCGGCTCGTAATCCCTTCCGGGCTGAATACAATGAAGGCTTCCTGATTGATATGCGGCGGGTGCTGAAAGGCGATGAGGATCAGATGAATAATCTGATTTTCCGCAGCCGCCGCCGACCGGCTGCTTATGGCATTATCAATTATCTGACCAATACCAACGGCTTTACCATGATGGATCTGGTATCCTATGACCGAAAACATAATGAAGCAAACGGAGAGAATAACCAGGATGGCTGTGAATACAATTATTCCTGGAATTGCGGAATTGAAGGCCCGACCCGGAAAAAGAAATTTCTGGAATTGAGAAAAAAGCAGATCCGCAATGCCTGGCTGCTGCTGCTTTTAAGTCAGGGAACCCCGCTGATTCTAGGCGGCGATGAATTCGGCAACTCCCAGAGCGGAAACAACAATGCCTACTGTCAGGATAATGACATTTCATGGTTAAACTGGAACCAGCAAAAAACCAATCAGGATCTTTATGAATTTGTAAAGTATACCATTGCCTTTCGGAAAATGCACCCGGTTTTTCATATGGCAAAGGAACCCCGTATCATGGACTATCTAACATGTGGATACCCGGACATATCCTATCACGGCGTAAAAGCCTGGTGTCCGGAATTTGACAGTTACCGGCGGCAGATCGGCATTATGTACTGTGGAAAATATGCCGGAAGAGCAGACGGGACGCCGGATGATTACTTTTTTGCCGCCTATAATATGCACTGGGAACCGCATGATTTTTCACTGCCCAACCTGCCGCTAAAAAAACGCTGGTATATCGCATTTAATACAGACGATCAGGCCGCTAACGGATACTATGAGGGAGGGCAGGAAAAGGAGATTACAAACCAGAAACGGTTTATCGTACCCTCGCGATCCATCCTGGTCTTTATCGGAAAGTAAAAAGGGAGGAATGTGATGCATTCATTTGAGGAATTGAAGGAAATTGTTGCCGAGCTGCGTTCTGAGCATGGCTGCCCATGGGATAAGGAGCAGACCCATGAAAGCCTGAAGGTCTGTCTGGTGGAGGAAAGCGAAGAAGTACTCCAGGCGGTTGACAGCCATGACATGTACAACCTTTGTGAAGAATTGGGTGATGTGCTGCTGCAGGTCATGCTCCACAGCCAGATCGCCGCGGAAAACGATAATTTTACAATTGATGATGTAATTGATGGAATATGTGAGAAAATGATCCGCAGACATCCCCATGTGTTTGGGGATGTAAAAGTGAATACTCCGGAAGAAAGTCTGGCGCTTTGGAATGAGATAAAAAAGCAGGAAAAAGCCAAAATGCCTTGACAAAGCGTTATAAAACAGCTATAAATGTAAAGTACGAATATGAAATAGTGGCCTATAGGTACTATAACCATTCTAGGAGGAAATAATAATGAACAAGACAGAATTGATTGCAGCAGTAGCTGAAAATGCGGGATTATCTAAAAAGGATGCAGAAGCGAGCGTAAAAGCATTCACGGACGCAGTTTCTGCAGAACTGGCAAAAGGCGGAAAAGTTCAGCTGGTTGGCTTTGGTACTTTTGAAGTAGCGGAAAGAGCAGCAAGAGAAGGCAGAAATCCCAAAACAGGTGAATCCATGAATATTGCTGCATGCAAGACTCCTAAGTTCAAAGCCGGTAAAGTATTTAAGGATATGGTGAACGCATAATTTTATGAGATTAGATAAATTCTTGAAAGTATCGCGCTTGATTAAGCGGCGGACGGTTGCCAATGAAGCCTGCGACGCAGGCCGCGTACTGGTTAACGATAAACCGGCTAAAGCATCGGCCAATGTAAAAGCCGGAGATATTATCGAGATACAGTTCGGCTCAAGTTCCGTAAAGGTAGAAGTCCTGAATGTCCAGGAGACAGTCAGGAAGGAAGAAGCGAAAGAACTTTACCGTTATTTGTAATCTATCATAAAAGAGCTGACCTCTTCATATACTGAACTAGATGTTCGGGATGTGGGGAGGTCTTTTTATGGAGGAGAAACAGATAATCCGGCCGCATACATGTTTTGTCCAAAACCGCGCTTCGGCTAACATATCCGGAGTAAGGGAAGTGGTATCCTTTGATGAAAACCAGGTAATCATGGATACGGATATGGGTCTGTTGACGCTGAAAGGGAAGGAACTGCATGTGAACCGGCTGACAGTGGAAAAAGGGGAGATTGATGTGGAGGGGCGTATCGACAGTCTGGAATACAGCTCCAATGACGCATATCGGAAATCCGGTCAGTCTATTCTCAAGAGGCTGTTCCAATGAGCCAGAATATCCGGATGGAGGCAGAGCTTCTGTTTTTGAGTATTATGACCGGCGCCGGCCTGATGGCGCTGTACGACGTGCTGCGGATTTTCCGTATGGTTATTCGCCATAACTGGCTATTTATCGGAATCGAAGATTTTCTGTATTGGATTGCTGCGGGAATCGCGACCTTTTATCTGCTGTACCGGGAAAATGATGGCAGTCTGCGCTGCTATGTTATCGTGACCGTATTTCTGACAATGCTTATTTATGACCGTATCCTGAGTCGATTTTTAATAAAACTATTGAAAAAGGCCAGGCTTTGGATTAAAATAAAGATATTAAAACGGAATCGGTGATGGAATGAAAGTGCGCGGGAAGACAAGAAGACGGAAGAAGGATAAGTGGAGCAACCGGCTTGCCATTATGGGGATTACGATAGTAGTAATCAGCCTTGGGGTGGTGGTCAACTTAAAAAGTGCATCCATGAAGAAAAAAGGCCTGGAGTACCAGCTCCGGGAACAGACGTTGAATCAGCAGGTAGCGGCAGAAGAAAACCGCGCCAAAGAACTTGAGGAATACCGTATTTACGTCCAGACCAAGCAGTATATCGAAGAGGTCGCAAAGCAGAAACTAGGCCTGGTAAAGCCCGATGAGATACTTTTAAAGCCGTCACAGAACAATTGACAGACATACTATCCCCTTCTGCCGCATATAATGTGGCTTAGGAGGGGATTTTTGTGTTGAGACGATTAAAGCGCCGTGAGATGACGGATGTAAATGTATATACGGCCAGAAGGCTAAATGATATGGCCCAGTCCCTGGGTTTGCTGGCTAAGTCCTGCATGGATCATGTGGGGCAGGAGAAGGGACTTACCAAAGAGGATGCCGTGGCGGCCATGCAGATGTCTGCGGCAATGGTCTGCGGCGGCTGCAGTCGCTGTAACCTGTACCATGACAGTCAGAAGGATGACAGCTATTACCTGCATTACCTGCTGCGAGCATTTGAACGAAAAGGCCATGTTGATTACGACGACATGCCTCGTTTCTTCATGGAAACCTGTAACCGCCGGGAAGAATATGTCGGCCAGCTGAACCGCCATCTCGGCCGGGCGACCATGAATCTGGAATGGAAAAACCGGTTTCTGGAAAGTCGCGATACGGTCATGGTCCAGTTTCGTGAACTGGCGGTGATTCTCGAGGAGTTCGCCCATCAGATGGAGCAGGCGGCCGATATAACGGCGCAGAAGGAGGATGCCGTCAGGCGGGCTTTCCGGCTGCGACATATGGCAGTTGAAAATATGCTTCTGCTTGAATATGAAAACAGCAAAAAAGAAGCGTATCTGACAGTGCGGACAACCAATGGCAAGTGTGTGACGGCAAAGGATGCCGCGGAAATTTTAGGACAGGCACTGGGCAGCCAAAAATGGTGTGCCCCCCCTGATACCAGGGTGTTGATAACCAGACAGGCAGCTGCCCTCCGCTTTACGGAGGCCGGGAATTACCGGTTCGTTTACGGTGTGGCAAGACGTGCCGGGGACGGTCAGGTAGTATCCGGGGATAACTATACCTATTCCGCCAACATCCCGGGACAGGTTATCATGAGCCTCTCGGATGGCATGGGAACCGGACCGACGGCCTGTGAGGAAAGCGAGCGGGTAGTGGAACTGACCCAGCAGCTGCTTGAAACCGGTTTTTCGGCGCGGGCAGCACTTAAAATGGTTAACACCATCCTGCTGCTGACCGGGATGGAGCAGCATCCGGCAACCATTGATCTGTGCCTGGTGGATCTGCATACGGGGGTTCTCGAAGCGATGAAGCTTGGCGCGGTGGCGACTTTCATCCGGGGCAGGAACGGCGTGGAATTATTGGAAGCCGATTATCTGCCGGCCGGCGTCATATGTAATGTGGAACCGGCGCTGCTGTCCCGGAAGCTGTGGGACGGAGACCGGATTATCATGGTGAGCGACGGGATTGTGGATGCCTGCCCGGGTGAGGCAAAGGAACAGGTATTAAAAGATTTTATTGAGAGCCTTCCGGCCAATACGCCGCAGGATATGGCGGATCGGATACTTGAATTTGCCTGTCAGTTTGGACAGGCTCCCCGTGATGATATGACAGTGCTGACAGCCGCAATCTGGAAGCAGAACTGAAAAAATCATTGCATCTGTTGTCAAATAAAGGTATATTAGTTAAAGAGTGGGGAAAACTACGAAAGCGGAGACGGCTTATGTGGAAAAAGGTGTATGATTATATATTGCAATATGAATTGCTAAGACCCGGCGACCGGGTCATAGCAGCAATATCAGGCGGGGCGGATTCGGTCTGCCTTTTGTCTGTTCTGGAGCAGATATTGCAAAAGCATCCGGAATGCCGGTGGGAGTTAAAAACCGTTCATGTCCACCATGGTTTAAGAGCCGGGGAGGCAGATCGGGATGCGGCATTTGTAAAGGCTCTGTGCGCCCGGTTAAAACTTCCGTATACGGTTATTTATAAGGATGTGGCCGGATATGCCAAACAGCAGGGGTACTCGTTGGAAGAGGCGGGCCGGATTTTACGCTATCAGGTGCTGGAAGACGAAGCCCGGGCATGGAATGCCGATAAAATTGCCCTGGCTCACCATCAGGATGATAATGCCGAAACTATTCTCCATCATCTGCTGCGGGGCAGCGGCTTTAAGGGGCTAGGCGGAATGAGGCCGCAGTATCAGAACCGGATCCGGCCGCTTATGTGTACCGACCGCACCGGAATCATCCACTATTTGAGCAGCCGGAAGCTTGATTGGGTGGAGGATTCCAGCAATTCATTAAACGATTATACCAGGAACCGCATTCGCAATCAAATTATGCCGCTTTTGATCACCGGGGTGAATGAAAAGGCGGCGGACAATATTTTAAGAGCGGGAAACTTGTTTGCCCAGGCCGATGATTACTTTGAAGGAATTGCCGGCCGGATCTGGGAGGAAGCAGGAACGGAAACCGGTCCGGCGGATCTTCGCACGGAAGCGGCCATTTTGCTGACGGCAGTTACACCGCAGCATCCGCTGGTCCGCAGTTATTTATATGGGCAGATGATTGCCGCCGTTCTGCCGTACCGAAAAAACATAACTGCCCGCCATTATGCTGCAATGGAAGCATTGCTTACGCAGCCGGCCGGAAGCCGTTTAAGCCTTCCGGGCAGCATTACGGTCATCCGGGATTACCGGATGCTGCGGGTAACGAGAAATATGATAAACGAAAATATCGGAGCCCGGCAGGAAGCGGTTATCCGGATGGATACCTTTCCATGGAAAAAAGATACAAAAATTATTGAAAACCAGTATACGAAATGGTTTGATTATGATAAAATCAATGGTGCGCTTTCTGTTAGAACCCGGCAGTCCGGTGACTATTTTATCCTTAAGGACGGAGGAAGAAAAACCGTAAAACGATATATGATTGATGAAAAAATCCCCAAAGAACAGCGGGATCAGATTTTTTTACTGGCAGACGGAAATCATATATTATGGATTATCGGTTACCGGATCAGTGAGTATTATAAGATAACAGAACATACAAAAAACGTATTGCAGGCAACATGTGATGGAGGAGAACAGAATGACAGATAAAATCCGGATATTATTATCGGAAGAAGATGTGAATAAAAGGATCGGTGAGATCGCGGAGGAGATCAGCGCGGATTATGAGGGAAAGATTATCCATATGATATGTGTGCTGAAAGGCGGCGTATTCTTTACTTGTGAACTGGCAAAGCGGATCACCGTCCCGGTGTCTCTGGATTTTATGTCGGTATCCAGCTATGGAGACGATACCAAATCCAGCGGCGTGGTACGCATAATTAAAGATCTGGATGAACCGCTGGCCGGTAAGGATGTAATGATTGTCGAGGATATCATCGATTCGGGCCGTACGCTGGCTTACCTGATCGAGGTATTGAAACAGCGCGGACCAAAAAGCATAAGGCTCTGCACCCTGCTTGACAAACCGGAGCGGCGGGAAAAAAAGCAGGTGAAGGTGGATTATACCTGCTTCGAAATTCCGGATGAATTTGTTGTGGGGTATGGCCTGGATTATGCACAGAAGTACCGGAATTTACCATATATTGGAATCGTAGAGCAGTAAGGAGGCAAACGAGTGAGACATCAGTTTAAAGGAACGGGCTTTCTTTTTCTGCTGCTGGTAATGGCTGTAATTCTCTGGATTCTGCCCAGAAGCGGTCAAGCCCAGCTGACAAATCAGGAGCTGTTAAATTTATTAAATAAAGGGAATCTGAAGACGGTAGTGCTGCGGCAGAATGAGCAGACTCCGACTGGCGAGATTCAACTGACAACCGTGGATGATGAACGGTATTCGGCATATGTTTCTGATGTGACAGGGCTGCAGGCGCTGCTGGAACATAAGCAGATCGACTATAAACTGGGGAATGTACCGCAGAACAATACGTGGATTACCGTTTTGCTGCCGGTCGTGCTTTCGATGGGCGCAGTGGCGGTGATCATTTTTATGATGAATATGCGGGCCGGAGCAGGTGGCGGAACCAATGCCAAGATGATGAATTTCGGCAAAAGCCGCGCCCGTGTATCTCATGACAGCAATGTCTCATTTAAACATGTGGCCGGGCTTCAGGAAGAAAAGGAAGATCTTGAGGAAATGGTGGATTTTCTGAGAAATCCGCAGAAATACACCAGTCTTGGTGCCAGAATACCCAAGGGTGTAATCTTGGTCGGCCCGCCCGGAACCGGTAAGACATTACTGGCGAAAGCGGTGGCCGGTGAAGCCGGTGTACCGTTTTTCTCAATTTCCGGTTCGGATTTTGTGGAAATGTTTGTCGGCGTGGGGGCATCCCGCGTCCGGGATCTGTTTGAAGAGGCGAAGAAAAATGCACCCTGTATTGTTTTTATAGATGAGATTGATGCGGTTGCCCGGCGGCGGGGAACCGGGATGGGGGGCGGACATGACGAACGGGAGCAGACCTTGAACCAGCTGCTGGTCGAGATGGATGGTTTCGGGGTAAATGAAGGAATTATTGTGATGGCGGCAACCAATCGTATTGATATTTTGGATCCGGCTATCTTAAGGCCCGGACGCTTTGACCGCAAGGTGGCCGTTGGCCGGCCGGATGTTAAAGGCCGGGAAGAAATTCTTCATGTTCATTCCAAAGAAAAGCCGCTGAGCGAGGATGTGGATCTGCATCGGGTAGCCAAAACTACCGCCGGCTTTACCGGCGCAGATCTTGAGAATTTGATGAATGAAGCGGCGATTCTGGCGGCGAAAACTAATATGGCCTTTATCAGCCAGTCTGATATTGACCGGGCATTTGTAAAAGTGGGGATCGGTGCCGAAAAGAAAAGCCGGGTTATATCTGAAAAAGAAAAGAAGATCACCGCATATCACGAATCCGGGCATGCTATTTTGTTCCACGTTCTTCCTGATGTGGGACCGGTTCATACGGTTTCCATTATTCCGACCGGCATCGGTGCGGCCGGTTATACCATGCCGCTTCCGGGAGCTGACGAGATGTTCAACTCCAAAGGGAAAATGCTACAGGATATTATGGTATCACTGGGCGGACGGATCGCCGAAGAAATTATCTTTGCCGACGTTACTACCGGCGCTTCCCAGGATATCAAGCAGGCCACGAAAATTGCCCGGGCGATGGTAACCCAGTACGGAATGTCGGATAAGATTGGTATGATCGATTATGGCAGTGATGAAGATGAGGTGTTCATCGGCCGGGATCTGGCACACACCAGAAGCTACAGCGAAGGCATTGCCGCTGCCATAGACGATGAAGTAAAACGGATTATCGATGAATGTTACCAGAAAGCGAAAGCTATTATCATAGAGAACCGTATGGTTCTGGAACGCAGCAGCGAGCTTCTGATGGAGAGAGAAAAAATCGGCCAGCAGGAATTCGAAGCGTTATTTGCGGGCTGATGTTGTGGAGAATTTATTATGGTTTTAAAAGGGTATCAGAAACGAATTGTGAATGTGCATAAAAAAAAATTGTTAATTTGTCGAAGTTTGTGCACACTTGTTGGAAAAATTATGCTATTATATTTAGTGTAAACCCCCAATACATTATATAGTTTTTGTTACACCCCATAAGAAACGAAATACCTTCTCCTGAAAGAGCCAGCTACCCCGCTGGCTCTTTCACTGTCTGAACATAAATTTATTTAGGGGTTGTATCTCAAGCCATAATCACATAAAATAGATGAAATAGATGTTGAAGAAAAAATAATGAAGGACAGAGCTATAAATGGAAAATAATAATACGGTATTAAACCGGGCGGCATTGTTTGCCGATGAAACTGCTGATTACCGCAGCCCGGAGGAGCCCGATGCGGGAGAACCGGTGACTTTACGGTTCCGGACGGCTAAAGATGACGCGGATCGGGTATCTTATATTGAAGAAGAAAAAAATATCGAAGCGGAAATGGAAAAGGTGTTCTCGGATACTTTATTTGACTATTACGAATATCAGATCGGGGTTGGTGATGAACCTGTTTACTATTACTTTCAGGTGGTAAAGCAGGCCGAGATATGCTATTATAACCGCCTGGGTGCGACCTCCGATGTTCAGAGCTGCTATGCGTTTCGTATTACTCCCGGCTTCCATGTACCGGAGTGGGCAAAAGGAGCCGTAATGTACCAGATCTTTGCTGACCGGTTTAACCGCGGAAATGAGGCAAATGATGTTCAGACCAATGAATATCTTTATATTGGTGTGCCGGTACACCGGGAAAAGGATTGGGATAAACTGCCGGGAGATCTGGATGTGGGCCGTTTTTACGGCGGTGATCTGCAGGGGGTCTGGGATAAACTGGATTATCTGGAGTACCTGGGCGTGGAGGTGATCTATTTTAATCCGTTGTTTGTGTCGCCGTCTAATCATAAATATGACTGCCAGGACTATGACCACATAGACCCACACTTTACACTGATTCAGGATGACGGCGGCCAGCTGCTGTCTTCGGAAGCGGGCGGCAATGAAAAGGCAACCAAATACCAGATCAGGAGTGCCGACCCGGATAATCTTGCGGCCAGCGACCGTTTTTTTGAACAGTTTTTACAGGCCGTCCATCAACGGGGGATGCGGGTGATCATTGACGGTGTCTTTAATCACTGCGGTTCATTTAACAAATGGCTGGATCGGGAGCTGATTTATCAAAACCAGGGCAGCTATGAACCGGGGGCATATCTGTCTGCCGACAGTCCATACCGTTCTTTCTTTAAATTTAATGATGAAAATGCGTGGCCGTATAATAAGAGCTATGACGGCTGGTGGGGACACGATACTCTGCCCAAGCTAAATTACGAGGAATCGCCGAAGCTTTATCAGTATATTATGAGCATAGCCCGGAAATGGATTTCGGCACCTTACTATGCGGACGGCTGGCGGCTGGATGTAGCGGCCGATCTGGGGCGCAGCAGTGCTTTTAACCATCAGTTCTGGCAGGATTTCCGCCGCCAGGTAAAGGATGCCAATCCGGATGTACTGATACTGGCCGAGCATTATGGCGATCCGGGCAGTTGGCTGCAGGGAGATCAGTGGGATACCGTAATGAACTACGACGCTTTTATGGAACCGTTGTCATGGTTTTTAACCGGAATGGAAAAGCATAGTGCTGAATTCAACAGCCGGCTGTATGGTGACGGCACTGCTTTTTTCAGATCTATGTATCACCATATGAGCCGGATGCAGATACAGTCTGTGCAGACTGCGATGAACCAGCTGTCCAACCATGATCACAGCCGTTTTCTGACCAGAACCAGCCAGCGGGTTGGACGGATCCAAACGGCAGGAGCGGCGATGGCCTCGCAGGGAGTCAATTATGGAGTATTCCGCGAAGCGGTGATGGTTCAGATGACGTGGCCGGGAGCACCGACCCTATATTACGGCGATGAGACCGGCGTATGCGGGTGGACCGATCCGGACAGCCGCAGGACATATCCCTGGGGGAAGGAAGATTTCGAATTGATTGAATTCCACCGGTATATGATCGATTTTCACAAGCGGCTGCCGGCACTCAGGCGCGGTTCCCTCAAACAGCTTAAGGCGGACAACCAGCTCGTTGCCTATGGCAGAATGAAAGGTAAAAACCGGTGCGTGATTGCGATTAATAATCTCCCGGCGCAACGCAAGGTTGAGCTTCCGGTGTGGGAACTGGGAATTACCGATGAACAGGTTATGCAAAGGGTGATGCTGACGGATCAGGACGGTTATAATGCCGGAGTGGTGAAATACCGTGCCGATCAGGGGCTGCTGCGCCTGGAAATGCCGGCATATTCCGGGATTTTGCTCACAACCGGTGAAGATTCATGAATATTTTTAAATGCCGTGACAAAAGCCGCGGCATTTTTTATTTTAGGTGATATAACGTTGTCAAAATATATTTGAAATATATACAATGTGAACATAATAAGATGGTTATAAAACGTTTAAATGTATAAATAGAATATATAATGACAAATAATTACCATATAATTATTGAAAATGTCAAAAAACGTATTGACATATAATGGGAAAAGGTTTATTTTAATAATTACCAGCTCGCGGATTTTTAAGGAATAAATATCCATAAATTTATTTATGGAATCAGCAAAAAGAAAAGGGGGATATAGTATGGGATCATATCTTGACATTGCAAACAGCGGCTTACTTGGCGTGCTGTGTACGATCGTTATTGTATTTGTATTTATCCAGGCAATCGTTTTTATCCGCAAGGCCTGGAACCGGGGAATTGAAATTGGCCTTGATAAAACTAAAATGAAAAAGGTTCTGACCAACAGCGCGGTGTTCTCCATCATGCCGAGTCTGCCTATTCTGACATTTTTACTGATGCTGATGCCGTATCTGGGTCGTTTTTTTCCTTGGCTTCGGCTTTCAGTTATCGGATCGGGCTCATATGAGAACCTGGTGGCCAACATGACGGCACAGATATTCGGTCTGGACAGCGTGAGCGATCCCGGAATGAACCTGACGATTTTCCTGGCCATATTGTGGAGTATGACTCTGGGTATTTTACTGGAGCCAATCCTTACACTGTTTGGCTCCAAGTTTATCCAAAAGGGTCTTGGTATGATGAAGGGTAAAAACCAGCAGCTGATGAATGTGGTAATGACCTGCCTGATGGTTTCCTTGTTTTTGATACTGGGAGCCCCTTACATCACTTCTTTCCGCAACATTCCAGCCGTGGGTGCCACCGCCGTTATTCCATTGGTTGTGTTGATAACATCGGCACTTGCCACTTTGCTTTTAAACAAACTGGCCGCGGCCACCGGGAAATCTATTTTCCGCGAGTTCAGTTTTCCATTGTCACTGGTTTTCGGTATGGTAACTGCCATTGCACTCAATGGTATAATTTCTTTTTAATTGGAGGGTTATAAATGAACTATGATAAATCGATTCACCGGCTTGGCCGCATTTCCACAGCCATCGCTCTTATCCTGATTGTGCAGATCCCCATTATTATGACGATTAGAAACGGCGGGGCCTTTGATCTTGGTAGGACAGCCGGTGCAGTGGCACAGGTGCTGATGGTTTATATTCCCGTATGCATCACTGAGATTCTGTCCTTTTCTCCGGCGTTGGGGCAGGGAGGAACCTATCTGGCATTCATTACCGGAAACATTTCCAACATGAAGCTGCCGGCTTCGGTATCCGGCCAGAATCTGCTGGGCGTGGAACCCGGTTCCGATGAAGCTGAGGTGGCCTCCGTATTATCCATCGGTGTGTCGACAATTGTTACCATGCTGATACTGGCAATCGGCATGTTCTTCCTGCAATACATGGTGCCCGTTGTGCAGCATCCGGTATTAAAACCCGGTTTTGACAACATCATGCCTGCCCTCATCGGCGCAATGCTTATCAATTACATTGTCAAGAACCCCAAACTAATAATCGCCCCACTTGTGATGGCGCTGATTCTCAGTTTTACCATTCCCCCGGCATCATGGGGACTGAAGCAGGGCTACAGCCTGCTTGGAACAATTATTGTTTCCTTCATCGTTGGAGTTATCATGCACAACAAGGGCTGGCTGGCAAAAAATTAATGAACAGCAAAAAAGCCGGATAACAATTTAAAGGAGGTAACTTAAATGGAAGCTTTTGAACACGCAAAAACGATTCAAAGCCAGATGGTAAAGGATCGCCGCTGGCTGCATCAAAATGCCGAACTGGGTCTGGAACTGCCCAAAACAACCGAGTACGTCAAAAAACGCCTGGCAGAAATGGGCTATGAACCCAGGGACTGCGGACCGAGTGCTGTTACGGCTACCATTGGCAGGGGCGGCGGAAAAGTGCTGTTACTGCGGGCGGACATGGATGCGCTGCCGGTGAAGGAGGAAAGCGGTGAAGGCTTTTCCTGCACAAACGGCAACATGCATGCCTGTGGGCATGACATGCACACTGCGATCATGCTGGGGGTGGCAAAACTGCTGAAGGAACGGGAAGCCGAGATCGAGGGAACTGTCAAGCTGATGTTCCAGCCCGGTGAAGAAGTGTTTTTGGGAGCTAAATCGATGATTGAGAACGGTGTTTTGGAAAACCCGAAGGTCGATGCCGCTCTGGCTTTGCATGTGGGCGCTGCCTTGCTGAAAAGCGGTGAGATGTTCATGCACCCCGGCCCGGCG
>Ga0153999_1000140_pt1 | contig 36521 bp, 32 predicted proteins | sample TSNC083MetaG_FD_104675 | JGI IMG/M metagenome (GOLD analysis project Ga0153999, IMG submission 104675) | Attine ant fungus gardens microbial communities from North Carolina, USA - TSNC083 MetaG | ecosystem: Host-associated > Fungi > Mycelium > Unclassified | place: USA: North Carolina, Lumber... | reverse complement strand
GAAGAAATCATGCGTTTATATGATGGTCCATACCTTGATAAATACGATTATGTTTGGGCTGAAGCTGACCGCTATCGTTTAGAGCAGTTATGGTACGATTATGCCCAGTTAATTGCAGAATTTCATGTTCAGCAAGAAAGTCTACAACATGCGGCCAATTGGTATGTTGCAATAAGTAATGTACGACCTGAAGATGAAAAAACGACCTTTAAAATTCTCAAAATATTTTCGATTCTTGGAAGTAATCAACTTGTTACCCATTATTACAAGAGATTAGAAGTTATTATGAATGACATGGATCTCAAACCGCACGAATCGATTTCAAACTGGTTTAAAGATTGGAGTAAAAGTACCACTTCTCTAAAATGAAGGATTGAATACATTGCTAAAAAAGCAGACACTAAGGCCTAGAATTATACTACTAGTCATCATTCTTTTCATTGCTTTAATCACTGTGCCACGATTTCTCTGGTTTACTCATTTCAATACGTATGAAAATATAGTTGCCGAGAAAGGTATTATTGATTTAAGTAAGCATCCTTTAAATAATAAAAAAACATTTGCTTTAAATGGTGAATGGACGTTCTATCCCAATGAATTCATTGTAACTAAACCGAATAACAATAAGACCGTTGAGCATTTTATTCAAGTTCCAGGTAACTGGAAAGATCAGTTAAACGCTGCCCATGGATACGGTACTTATCACCTCAAAATCCTTCTCCCCAAACAAGAAGAACACATCTACGGTATTCAATTGAAGGATTTTCAAACATTTGCAAATGTCTATGTTAATGGACAGTTAATAAATAAAGAAAATTTTGCAGAAGGCCAAGCTGTACAGAAAATAAAAAAACAGGGCCCAATGAACCTTATCTTTTCCACTGAGGCCAAGCAGATCGACCTTGTCATACAAATGGACCATTTTTCTCGAACTGGTTTCGGCGGCTTTAAAGATTCTATACAATTTGGACTGTATTCAGCGATTATTAAAGAGGCTTCTTTAAGTAAAACATTACAATTAATCGTTAGTACAATTTTTTTCTTACATGCACTCTACGCCATTTTCATCTTTATGCTCGGAGGCAGACACTTCTTAAAAGAATTGCTATATTTCGGACTGCTCCTGATACTTCAGGGCTTTACAATTCTAATTGATGACGATGTCCTTTTACAATTACCTGTTTATGACGAGATATACTTCAGGTTACTTATCATATTGTTACTGAGTGCTGCTCTTCTTACCTTGAAATTCATCAATATCCTGTTTAAGACACGTTCAAAAATTTCCAAGATACTTTTCATTCTGTTCCTTCCTGTATCACTTAGCATTCTTTTATTCCCAATTCTACATTTACCACTGGTCCAGCTCCTCCTTACAAGCTATGGACTGTGCATCGGTGTAGCTTTAGTTATGGAAACATTATCATCTATTAGCAAGGGTCATACAGATGGCATTTTTATACTGTTCTACCTAATTTGCTTTTTGTCTAACGCTATATGGGGAGCCAGTATTAAACTTAGCTTTATCAATATTCCTTACTACCCTGTTGATTACATACTATCAATCATCATGATTGCCTTGCTTTTGTTTAAACGGCATATTAACGTAATCCGGATGAACACAGAACAGAAAAAAAGGCTTGAGGAAGCAGATAGGCGCAAGGATATCTTCCTCGCCAATACTTCTCATGAACTGCGCAATCCATTACATGGCATTCTGAATATTGGTCAGGCCATCTTAGAAGATAAAACTAACCGGCTTTCAACAAAAAATCAAGATGATCTGAAACTTCTTATACTTATCGGACGACGTATGGCCTACACATTAAATGATCTGCTTGACTTAATCAGGCTTAATGATGGCCGCATTATACTGAACAGGGAGCCCGTGAATTTAACTAGCATTCTTTCAACCATTATGGAAATGATGCATTTCATGCATGACACAACTAAAGTTAGGATGGTTCTTAATATACCTACTGACTTTCCTAATGTTGATGCGGATGAGAATAGACTTGTACAAATCTTCTTCAATTTATTGCATAATGCCTGTAAATTTACTAAAGAAGGCGAGATTTTAATAAGCGCACAGCATAATGATAACTTCGCATTAATTGAAGTCTGTGATACAGGAATCGGAATGAACGATGTTGAACTAGAACGCATTTTTCAACGTTACGAACAAGCAGATACAACAGATATCGGGGGCATCGGTCTCGGACTCAATATTTGCAAACAATTTGTTGAATTACATGGGGGTAATTTGGATGTAGAATCGAGATTAGGAGAAGGTTCAACCTTCAGTTTCTCCTTACCACTTGCTAAAAACAATAACAAGTTAAACAAAAAAGATGTCTGGCAACCAGATCTAACTGAACAGGAACCTCTTCTTTTTGAAACAGAAAACTTGGAAAGGAAGCCATGTGCAGAGCCATTTGGGAGAATCTTAATTGTAGACGATAATCCGGTGAACTTGCGGATACTTAACAGCATTCTAGAAGATGAATACCTTATTGAAGAAGCATCCAGCGGTATAGTAGCTTTGGAGAGAATTAAGCATGATAATTATGATCTCATCATTTCCGATGTCATGATGCCAAAGATGACAGGCTATGAACTTAGCCGTAAAATTCGTGAAAACTATACAATTTCCGAGCTACCAATTCTGCTTCTTACATCCTATGATCAGCCAGCTAACAAATACACGGGCTTCCTTTCCGGTGCGAATGACTATTTAACAAAACCGGCAGATGCAATAGAACTAAAAGCTCGTACAAAGGCACTCATTACTTTAAAACGTTCCATTAAAGAACAACTTCGATTAGAGGCTGCTTGGCTCCAGGCTCAAATTAAGCCACATTTTCTGTTCAATACATTAAATTCAATCGCTTCACTTGCTGAGTTGGATTCAGAACGTATGATACAACTACTTCATGAATTCGGAAATTACTTACGCAGAAGCTTTAATACTAGTAACGTAAAAAGCCTGATTCCTATTGAAGATGAGCTTGACCTCGTCCGCTCCTATCTATTTATTGAAGGGGAACGTTTTGGCAGCCGTCTAAGTGTCAATTGGGAACTAGAGGATCTAACTTGTATCGAAGTACCGCCTCTTTCAATCCAAACTCTTATCGAGAATGCCGTACACCATGGGATTCTGAAAAAGCAGACTGGCGGAACTATCACTATAGCAGTTGAGAATCACCACGCCCATAACAAAGTTTCTATCAGTGACGATGGGATCGGTATAGCAGCCGAGCATTTAATAGAAATTTTTGACTGTCCAAATAGGAAGATGGAGGGAATAGGTTTGGTTAACACCAATCGGCGGATTCATCAGTTGTTTGGAACCGGACTTGAAGTGACCAGTAACCTAGGCATAGGTACAACCGTGTCGTTTAATATTCCACATATTCCAGATGAATCATAGACATTAATAATTGTAAGCTAAATACAGAGATTCTTTAGAGATGGTAATAAATGAATTTAAGATTTTAAATCCTATATCGATTCTTTTAATATCAAGCGCTTAAAACATAAATTGGCTGATATGATTCCGGTTTGATACCGTCGTCATACCAGCCAATTACTTATATAAGCTTTAACTTTTAGAGGTCATCTCAATAGGATTGATACGACTGATGCCCGCCATAACCATAAGGAGAACCATAATGTTGACCATGACCATAACCATGGTGTTGGCCATATCCCTGATGCTGTCCGTAACCATACGGATAACCATAATGTTGGCCAATGCTCTGACCGTAATGCTGGCCGTAACCATGATGATGCTGACCGTGGTGATGACCGTAACCATGATGTTGGCCAATGCTCTGACCGTGGTGCTGTCCATAACCATGATGTTGGCCATACCCCTGACCGTAGTGCTGTCCATAGCCCTGATGCACTCCATAACCATAGGGTTGTCGAAGGGAACTTTCCTCTTCCTCTATGTTAAGCACTTCAGTTACATTATTATTCATTAATCTTCCTCCTTATTAGTAAGCCATTCAAATTTAATGAAATGACCTATCCGCTTCTCACCATAGGTTATGCCCCTATTACTCATGTGACTGGGCATGAGCCCAATTTTGATTACTTGCGGAGGAAAACCTTATTTTACGATTCTTTTAACTTCCTATGTATACATATCAAAGCGATATCTCTGTTTCTGTTAAAGTATTGCTATTTAACAAGCTTGAACAAACTTCATCGAATCAATAGTCTTTAATGTTTAAAGTGAAGTAATTTGATGTTATTATCCTTTTTATTCAAATTCATTTGGACTTGAGTCGGAAATCGCGTTTACTTTCATCTACGAATTTTGGTTTTCTAAAGACGCTTTTTCTATCTTGGAGACTTTTCTTTTTATACTCAGTGAATCCTGTAATTTCTTCTGTATTCCATATCCAACGTGTCATTCCCTCTCCCTTATGCAAGTAATAGACATTGTTGTCTATTATGTTACTTTTATTTTGCTTGAAAGGGTTACTGATAAAGAGATTGGAATCTCCTGCGACCATGATGTTGTTGTCAATTTTATTATTTTTCACATTATATTGGAGCAATAGCTGTCCGCCATCTTGATATTTTGTATCATTTTTATATAGGATGTTATCAGTAATTCTACTGTTTACAGTACTTCCTCTTTTTCTATCATACCCACCTATTGCAATACCTGCACTTCTATTTTCATAAATTGAATTCTTTCGTATCGTTATAGAGCTTGTTAACCTTCCCGAATGCTCACTCGCTGCTTCTATTCCAATATCGTTTTTATATACCCGGTTCATTTCGATGATAATATTTTTTCCACCGTCCACATAAATTCCGCCAGCTGAATAATGGTTTCCATAGGCTGGATTTCCGTAGCTCGATATTTCATAGACCTTATTGTTCCTGATGACTCCGTTTCTTACCTGATCAAACCTTTCAACAGGGGACACGTTTTCAAATCCGATAATATCGATTCCTATATTGTTGTTTTGCCTTAAGATGTTATTTTCAACCTTGAAGTTCGATACATTTCCGTTTAATACTAGCGTTTCGCTCGCACCTAATTTCATATCTTCTAGTTTATTACCTGAAATACTAATATCTTCAATAGCTTGCGGTGCTTTGGTGCCGTAAATAGCAATCCCATGAGCGTTTCCATTTTCATGAAGTGTTTCGATATGATGAATATGGTTACGTAGAATACGGATTCCTTTTCCGCTCCCGCTAACAGATATACCGATTGGTACTAAATCTTCCTGTTTTGTTTTATAATTTTTAATTTCTAACCCATCGATAGTAACATAGCTTTTATCATGTATAGATACTAAACCCTGATAGTCCCATGATACTTTAAGACCTTTCCCATCGATGATCGCTTTTTCTTTTGAATAAGCCTTAATTATTATAGGAGCATTCTTCGTTCCAGAGTTCCGTATAACTACTTGTTCTTTATAGACACCTTTTCTTACATATATAATTGTACCTGGTTTTGCTAAATTGACTGCTTTTTGTATGGTTTTCAAAGGATTCTTTTTACTTCCCGCGTTTTTATCATTTCCAGTAGAAGACACATACAATTCTTTCTTCTGAGAAGCGTGTCCTGTAATTTCATATAGAACCATTAATATAAAAAATGCCATTAAAATAAGCAGTACGCCTCTCACCTTTTTATTCATGTAACTTCCCCCTTGGTGTTTGTTTAAATTGAAACTATATTTTCATCTCCTATGTTTTCTTTTAAATTCATCTTAGCAACCAATTTTACGAATGTAGCTTACTTTCAAGTTACAATTTCAACTCCAGCCACACAGAACACTCCACATGTCCATAGTGTAAGTGGTAATAGAGTTCTGAAGGATGATCAAATTAATGCATTATAGATATAAAGGAATAGAGGGTAAAATAAAGAGAGGAAAGAACTTCTGCGTTCTCCTCTCTTACTTTATTGTGCGTTAAAAATCCGAGTTTATTTTATTATCTTTAGAGTCGTAGGGACAGAGAAACAAGTCTAGCATGCGAGAACAGCTATACCAATCCCCGTTTCGTCCGATACATTGAATGGTCTGCATTTTTGATAAGCAAAGCTAAGTCCTCTCCATCTTCGGGATACATGCTGACGCCTACACTACCTGTTACATCCAGCCAATTTTCTTTGACTTGAATCGGTTTGCTAAATGCTGCTCTGATTTTCTCTATTTGCTTTTCCACTTCAATAAGTTGCTTATTCTCCAAAATTATTAGGAACTCATCCCCACCATAGCGGCATACGAAATCAGTCTCTTCAGCACAGCTTTTCAAGCGATTCGCCACGGCTTGTAGAACATGATCTCCTGCTTCATGATCGAGATTATCGTTAATTTCCTTGAAATTGTTTAAATCAATAAACAGCACCGCCACTTTATGATCTTCAGTCAGATCCTGTAGTATGGTCAATTTATAATCTAGCATTCTTCGGTTTGGTAAGTTTGTCAATGAATCATAGTGCGCCTGATGATGGATGACCTTCTCCAATGCTTTTCTCTCAGAAATATCATGAGCAATCGTTGAGAGGACCTCCACTCTCTCATTTTGCGATTTATGTGCCACGATGATCTGAGATATAGGAATTTGATTACCTTCTTTGTAAGAGAGGATTGATTCGCCTTTCCAGACTCCCTTATCTATCGCAGTGGGAATTCCTTCTGTTCTCACCAATTCCGAATTCCATATCGCATTTTTTTGCCCTTCGTTCTCCTCACCTTCTTTTATCCCCAGAAGTTGACGGGCTGCTGGGTTGTAGTAATAATCCTGTCCCTCGATATGATAAGTAGATATGAATTCAGGGTTCGCTTCAATAATATCCAAAAGCCGCTGTTGGCGCCGCTCTGTTTGTTTTCTTAAGGTAATGTCTCGATCTATCCCTCTATAGCCAATGCAATTCCCTTCTGTATCAAGAATGGGGGAGCCGCTCGTTTCGAGAATGACTTCATGTCCGTCCTTATGCAGATTTCTGTTCTCTAGACTACTAATAGGTAGTTTATTGGCAACATGATGGGCAAAAATCGGACCAATTGCCTCTCCCTCCTCCGGAACCATCAGGTCAAAAGGTGTTTTTCCAATTACTTCATCTGGTTCATATCCGAGAATATCTTTAATTTGGGGGCTCGCATACGTATAAATCCCGTTTTGATCCACTTCCCAAATCCAATCGCTCACATGTTCAACTAACATTCGATACCTGTCCCGATCGGCTATGACTTCTTCTAACAATTCCATCTATTATTCATCCTCGACAATCCTAAAAGGAGAGTTTTTGATACATATTATACCAATGCGTTGAAATATTCGATAGTTATTTTGACTATATTTATGAGGGGAATTTTTATTCCTAGTCATATAGACCCTTACGATTTTAAAAAAGCCTAATAATTTATACCTCCTATTTTTCACTATAAAAATAGAGAAATAGAAAAAGGCATAGGGTTTCACTTATTAAAAAGCGAAACCCTATGCCTTTCCACAGTACTTCGAACCTGGCCAAATAGTGATATCAAATAATCACCATATTACTTCCATATCCTATTAAAACTAACATGGTCATCTGTAATCTTCATCGCATACACATCCGGATTACTTAAATTCTTCCACTGTTCAAAGCCAATAGATTCATCATATTGGTGCATCAGCATGGTAATCATACCTCCATGAGTTACAACTACCGTATTCTCCACATCGCTTGCGATAATGTCATTGATTACTCCAGCAATTCTTCTTGTAGCTTCATAGCCAGATTCGCTGCCTGCATCTCTGAGATTCAAATCTGTGAAAGAATTTCTCATCCACTCAAGCCAGTCTGGAACAATACTCGGGTCCAGATGACGTTCTGCTAAGCGGCTGTCAATCTCTACTTCCATGCCCGCCTTCTGTGCAAATGGCTTTATCGTCTCTTTAGCTCGAAGAAAAGGACTGGAAATAATGCGGTCCACTTGAATATCCTTTAAAAATTCAGCAAGCTCTCTTGTTTGCCCGTTACCTTCTTCTGTCAAAGCAGCATCTGGATACTGACCTTCCGCTTTACAATGTCTGATGATATAGATATTCTGTTCCATTATTTCACCTTCGTTAGTCTTTTTATGTTTGCTTCTGTTCAAGTTGATTATAAAATGAAATACAATTGGCCCCAAGGCTGAACTGAAAAAGGGCAATTAATCCCCTTGGAATTAATCACCTTTTCTAGTATACCTATTACTTAAAGCTATCAAGTAATGCTCGCACTTCATCTGTAGATTCAGTATACATCAATTGATTTCTCAATTCACTCGCCCCTTGGAATCCACGAACATATATCTTGAAAAAGCGGCGAAGAGGTTTAAACGGGAACGGTCCTAATTCCCCTGAATATTTATCATGGAGATCCAGTTGCAATCTTAACAGATCAAGTAACTCATCGCTGCTATGCTCTCTTGGTTCCTTTTCGAAGGCAAATGGATTTTTGAATATGCCACGCCCAATCATAATCCCATCAACGCCATATTTTTCAGCGAGCTCTAGACCCGTTTGACGGTCAGGAATATCGCCATTGATTGTTAAAAGTGTGTCTGGTGCTATCTCATCTCGGAGTTGCTTAATATCAGGAATCATCTCCCAATGAGCATCTCCATTGCTCATTTCTTTTCTTGTACGCAAATGAATGGATAGATTAGCAATATCCTGCTTTAAGATATGTGTAAGCCAATCGCGCCACTCGTCCACATGTGTATAACCAAGCCTTGTCTTTACACTTACTGGCAATCCTCCTGCTTTTGCTGCCTGTATAATAGCTGCGGCAGTTTCAGGATGATTGATCAAGCCGCTTCCCTTACCTTTTGATGCCACATTCGGTACAGGGCAGCCCATATTAATATCCACACCCTTAAATCCTTGCTCAGCCATCCCAATACTCATAGCCCTGAAGTGGTCAGGTTTGTCTCCCCAAATATGAGCTACAATCGGTTGTTCATCCTCTGTAAAAGTCAAGCGACCACGCAGACTAAAAATCCCTTCTGGGTGAACAAAACTTTCCGTATTCGTAAATTCTGTAAAGAACACATCCGGTCCCGCTGCTTCACTCACTACATGGCGAAAAACAACATTTGTTACATCTTCCATTGGTGCTAATATAAAAAATGGTTTAGGTAGATCATTCCAGAAATTATTTATCATATCGTGCTCGAATCCTCTCGTTATGGAAAACAGGTCAAACCTAGTTCCGAAATTAAAAAGTCAGGGAGTCCCTTATTGTTTTATAATTATACCACGCAATATTATACATTTTAATATTAACAAATAAAGTGTACAGATAAAACCCAGTAATATACTGGTAACTTTGATAATCTACTTAACATACAAAACAAGGAATTAATACTTTCTTATGAAATCAAAAGTAATAAACATCCATTAAACGGTTAAAAAAAATCTTAAATTCACTGTTCTCCATGAAAGAAGCTGGACCTCAAGAATACACACAAAAAAGCCCTACTGAACATAAGTCAGATGGGCAATAAATTTAGGTCCAAGAAAAATAAATAAGCACGGAATATCTTCTTTTATGCCGCCGTGTCTTAAAAAGAGTAATCTTATAGACGATAGTTTCTAACATTTCTCTATCACTGCCTTACTACTAGAAACTCGTTCAAAAGCATCTAACATCAAGGTCATTATTAAAGCGAGAACAACAGTACCCGCACCGACCCAACTAAGATTTAACACGGATGTGCCACTTATCACAAGTCCTCCTAATCCTGAACCTAATGCGAATCCAAATTGAATAAATGAAGTGTTCACACTTAAGGCAATATCAGGAGATTTTGGGACTAGTGTAACTAAATATAATTGTTGGGCTGGAGAAGTACTCCACGTAGCTATCATCCAAATCATGATAATGGCAACAATGCTAACTAGATTTCCTCCGATTATTGATAGTAAGATCAACATAAGTATCTGTAATATTAATCCAGTGAGGATCGTAAACTTTGGGCCTCTTTTATCGGCAGCTATTCCTCCAATACTAGAGCCGATGAAGCTACAGATTCCTGCAAGTAATAAAATACCACTGATTTCTGCAATTGTGAGATTCGCTGAAGCTTGTAAGAATGGTGTTAAATAAGTGAATAATGCGGCATAGCCACCTACATAGAATAAAGTCATGGCAACTGCCAACCCAATTCTTTTATCTTTTAATATAGATAATTGCATGCCAATCGTAACTGATCCTTGTTCTTTAATAGTTGGAACATACCTATAAACAACGATTAGTGGAATAATTGTTAGCAAACCAATTAATACGAATAATGCCTTCCACCCCATGATTTCACTGAGAAATGTGCCAAGAGGTACTCCAAAAACCAAGGAGCTACTTAAACCCATTAAAATGATCCCAATAGCGCTTCCTCTTTTTTCATTCTCAACAAGACGAGTAGCAACAGCCATTGCTACAACAATAGCAATTCCGCCACTTAATCCTTGTAAAACTCTTGAGAAAAGAACCATTTCAAAAGAATGACTGAAAAAAGTGATAAAATTACTCAAAATGAAAGTGATAAGCATTGATAACAATATTTTTTTACGATCAAAATTAATGGTGAGAGCAATGACAATAGGTGCGCCAATAGCCGCTGAAAGTGCAAATGAAGTAACTAATAATCCAGTAACAGATGTAGATACGCTTAGGTCAGTTGCTACCATTTGAATAATACCTGTGATGATATATTCAATTGTTCCTATTAAAAAAGCTGCTAGAGCAAGCAAATAGATGACTGCTTTATTTTTCATAGAACCATTTCTCCTTCGCGCAACAAATTAAGTTTTTATTAAAATAAACGAGCAGTAAGACTCTCACCCGAAAATTAAATACAGTTTACCTGTTTTAGTAATTGTAAAATGAACCATAAATTCATTAAAAATTTCACCTCATAGCTCAATCGGTATTTGAATTTCAATTAATCTACCTTCTTTATTTTCAGACAATGGAAAATAAACTTCTCTACCTGGTTGATCTTCTTTCACTCGATAACCATTATTTTCTATCCATGTCGCCAGATCAACACAAGCAGTTTGTGCAAAAGTTGATTCTGAATGAAATAGCAGCGTAGCCATCGTTGTCTCAGCTGGTAAAGACCGTACATATAACTCTTTTGGAAGTGATGCAATTTCACCTTTGACAGAATATCCCACTTCAAATTCAAAATCACTTTCTTTTTCTGTAGATTCTCTCCATAACACAGTTTGAGGTCCAGTTATCAATTCTCGATTATATCTTTCTAACAAATAATCAAATGTCTGAAAGAGAACGGGAATCTCCTCTACTGATCCATAAGAATGGAAAGTAATAAGTCGCTCACTTTTAACTGTTTTTATAATGATCTCCTGCTCCCTTTCAACACTCCCTTCCCGTCCGATTAATTGCATTCGTTCTTTAATACGAACTAATTTTTCTTGTTCTTTCTCCAGTAACTGTTGAATTTCGCTCTCTTTCAGCTTGAACATGCCTTGAATCTGTTCTAAAGAAATTTCTTCATGAAGAAGCTGTGCGATTTGTTTTAAGGTAAAACCTAATTCTTTGTACAAAAAAATACGATTTACTTCAAGAAGTTGCTCTGCTGAATAGTACCGATATCCCGTATCTCTATCTGTTTTCTCTGGCTTTAATAACTCAATTTGGTCATAGTATCGCAACGTTTTTACAGGCACTTTACTTAACATAGAAAACTCGCCTATTTTGAACATCTTATATCCTCCATATTGTTTATTTGATAAAAGTATAAACCCTTTAGTAAGGGGGAGAGTCAAATTATTTTTTAAAAGTTTCGAATAAATTTTCATATGTGGCACTACTAAAGAATTAAGTTTCAATATGAATGAAAAAATGGATATAAAAAAAAGATATTATTTTCGAAACAATATCTTTTTTAATCAACATATTTTAGTTTTATTTTACAGGATTAACTTCAATTTCATAATTGCTCAAAATGCATTAAGAAGACAAATTGATCTCGTGAGAATTCTATTGGACCTTGGAAAAGAGTATTTTCTTAAAAGCAAATTATCATAATCCTCTCTAAAAAGTCCTGTCCTTCGCCCTTTTAAGATTGGAACAGAAATTTAATCGCATAGATTCACAAGCTAACTCTGTTTTTGAGTTGACTAGAAACTAAAAAAGCATCAAGATCTCTGCCTAACTGGCTAAAGTTTCGATGCCTTTCATCTGATCTACAAAAAAGAAGCTGCCTCATTTTTCAATGGAGGCAGCTTCTTTTTATCAAATGATATGCGTTTACGCATTCAAACTCAGCATTAACAAGTAACTTTCAAAGTTCTTGAGTTACAAATAAATGCCAATTATGCTTTTCTAGGAGTTCCTTCAGCGTTTCCTAGAATTGCATCGATTTGGATTAGAGCATCTTTTGGCAATTCTGATACGCCAACTACTCTTCTTGCAGGAGCGCCGTTAGGGAAGAATGCTTTGTAAGCTTCGTCTACAGCGTCAAGATCTGCAATGTTCTTAACATAGACATTCACTTTAACTGTATCTTCAAGAGAATGGTCAATGCTTTCAGCGATTGCTTTGATGTTGTTCAAGCACTGTTCAGTCTGCTCTTTAATACCGCCTGATACAACTTTGCCAGTTTTAGCGTCGATTGGCAATTGAGCTGAAAGGTGGTTGTAGTGAGAGAATGCTACAGTTTGTGTAGAAAGCTCATCAATTGGTGCGTTCTCTGTATTGCTTGCCCAGATTACGATACCATGTCTGTCTTCGATTGCCTGTGGTGGAGTACCGTCACCATGAGAAACGACTGCTTCGATTTGAACTTTAGCGCCAAGTGGCAATGCAGCAACTGGAGCTACTGTGCGAGCAGGAACATAAGCTACAGCTCTTGCGATTGATGAATCTGGGAAGAAGCGAGAGTATACTTCGTTAACAGCGTCAATGTCAGCCAAGTCTGTAACAAATACAGTAGCCTTAACGATATCATCAAATGGAACGTCAATGCTTTCCAAGATTGCTTTAATGTTCTTCAAGCACTGTGCAGTTTGCTCTTTAACATCGCCAATTACCAAACGGCCAGTCTTCGGATCGATCGGAAGCTGTGCTGTAAGGTTGTTGTAGTGTGAGAAAGCTACAGTTTGTGTAGAAAGTGTGCTTGTTGGTGCATTGTGTGTATTGTTTGTAAGTTTGATAATGTCGCCTGCTTGTGGCGCATTTGGAATTGTACCTACGCCATGTGTAATAAGCGCGTCGATTTGAACAGAAGCTCCCTTAGGAAGATCTGCAACTGCAACTGTAGTACGTGCAGGAACATATGTAGGGAAGAAAGTTTTGTAAACTTCATCTACAGCGTCAACATCTGCAATGTTTTTAACGAATACAGTAACGCGTGCAACGTCGCTCATAACATGATCAACGCTCTCTACTACCGCTTTAAGATTGTTGAAGCACTGTTCAGCCTGTGCTTTGATGCATCCAGTTACAAGTTCACCAGTCTTTGGATCGATTGGTAGTTGTGCTGAAATGTTGCTGTAGTGTGAGAATGCTGCAGAATGTGAAGATACTGCATTCTTCGGTGCGTTATCCGTATTTGTTGATGCTACTGCGTTATATCCGCTCATAAAATATAATCCCCTTTTAGATAGTTTTTAGAGTTGTTAATCCGGTAGCAATTATAGCAGTCTTTCGTCATTTTGACTACATTAAAGTTACTTTAATCCAATATCTTTAATGAATAATAAACCAATAAAAAAGGCCTTTTTATATTATCCAGTCGTATTTCATCGTACTTTGCAAAATCTCTACCTTAACGCAAATATCTTCTCAAACCTTAATCTGAGAGACAAAAAAAGCTTGGTTATCCACCTAAAATCGCTCAAAACCTTTAATGCCAGCCTATTTCTTCTCTATCAACGCTACACATTCCACATGTGCAGTCTGCGGAAATAGATCCACTGGCTGTACAACCTTTAGTTCATAGCCAAAAGGTTCAAGATGTTTAATGTCCGCTGCAAATGAATCAGGATTGCAGGATACATAGATAATGCGCTTCGCCTCAGCCCTGGCAATTTTGCGCATGACTTTACCACCTGCACCTGGTCTAGGCGGATCGAGTAAAAGCAAATCTGGTTGACCCATTTGTTCAAGTATCTGATCCATTCCCATACGTACGCTCTCCGCTAGAAATACTGTATTTCTAATACCATTCTCACTCGCATTACGTTTTGCTGATTCAATAGATTTCTCAACAATTTCTATTCCAGCAAGCTGTGCAGTTCTACTCGCAAATGGCAGTGAAAATGTGCCAACGCCACAAAATAGATCAATCATTCGCTCTGTTTCCTATGGCTGTGCCATTTCCAATGCAATCTCTACAAGTTTCTCCGCTTGGGTTGGGTTCGTTTGGAAGAATGTATCGAACCATAGTCTATATGTATAGTCTGCCATCTTGTCATAAATAAAGTCTCTACCAGCAAGTATATGTGTCTCTTGTGCCTGAACCATATCTGCCAAATCTGTGTTTACAAGCCAAATTAAACTTGCCACTTTTGGGAATTTGCATTTAATCCGGTCAATAAGATCCTCTATTGGCTGTTTAAGCTTGCCTTCTGGGGGTTCTGTAGTGAAGAGTGCGAGCATCATTTCACCCGTTATAAATGAATGCCGAATCATCAGATTTCTTAGCAGGCCTTTATGCGCTTTCTTTTCATATCCTTTTAGTTCGTGCTCTCTTACCCAATTAGCAACTTCCAATGTTACTGCAACAATATCTCCACCCGCAATCAGACATGTTTCCAACGGAACAATATTCAAGAAATCCCCCTGCTCATGTAATCCTAATGACCCATCCGGTGCAAAGGTGAACTCCATCTTGTTGCGATAATTCCATGGATTCTCCATACCAATTACATCATGGACAAGCTCGGGATCGAATCCTCTCTCTTCAAGGACACTCTGGACATATGCTGTCTTCTGCTTTAATTGACCAGCATACTCCCAATGTTGCAGCGTACAGCCACCGCATTTCACAAAATGTGGACATGGTGGATCGATCCTTTCAGAAGAAGGCTCTATCAATTCTTCTGCGATTGCAATGCTTCTTCTGCGACCCGGCTGCTTAATGACGGCCTGCACACGCTCGCCAGGTATTGTCTGCGGTATCGTTAGCTTAAGTTTCTTTACATTGCCTTGCTTGCTCAATTCACGTACAACAGCTTGTCCATCTCCCTTTGGACTCAGCTGCTGTATATTGACCACATGAACATCGCCCTTTTCACCTTTCAATTCCACTCTCCCCTTTATTTCATTAATATCTTCTAATTGAATTCTATCATAGCCAGCTTCACTTAAGCCTGAATCTATTCATACAAACGAACACCCGAAACGGCTGGCTAATAGGACTAGTCGTTTTCGGGCGCGTGTTTAATATTCTCTTTTTAAACTGGGAGACCCGGATTACCATAAATGGCTAACCATTGCTGCCAAATCACAAATTTCTTTCCATCCCACTTTAGAGTATTGATTATATATCCTAACGAATCAGCATGGTAAAGCCCACTAATTTTTTGATAAGCTTGAATTTCATATACACCATCACGATCTACATCTACAGGGTAAAATCCACTAACCCCATCAGCCATCCCTTGAACTGGCTTTTTTAACGTTCCATTTTCATTATAAATTTCTGATAAATACTCTTCTCCTCTACCGCTTATATCAACTAAATATGTTTGGCCAGTTGCTGGGCTTTGAATGCTCACTTTGTACTGATCTAAATATGTTACTGTGTACTGATTCTGTTCATTATATTGATCAAAATCAAACAATTTCTGCGATTGATTGTTAACAAAGGAATAAACATAATCAAACGTAAATGCTCCAGAGCCACCTGAATCTATGACAATTAGAATATCCTTAATACCATCACCCGTAAAATCACCAAGAAATACAGTAGGATTATAACCTGAATTACCATTTTCATTAAGTTTAATACTGTAAACCTCGTTCGTTGATCCATCTTGAATGTTTAACGTAATTTGCTCCCTATAAGGACTTGATGGATCTGCTGACTTTATTGCTGTCAAAAAAACATAATCGATTATTCCGTCTCCATTGACATCTCCATATGCATCACTCACTATTTCTGATTGCCTGTTGTGATATGAATTTCTAATATACATGCTCCGTCACTCCTAATTAGGTAAACGTTTATCCCAGTATATTCATTCAAATGAAATGGTGACTTAAATTGGAGGTTATAAAATTTCATATCACTTCATCGCAATTTTTGAGCCTGTCTTTTTGCTAGAGAAAAACAAACATTTTCACTAGAATTTGAAACAGTTTTTTCATTTGACAATTATAGCTTAAGACGCCAAAATACCCCCGAACCATTCGTCCGAAGGATTATAAAACATACTTCGATATATTAGTTAGAAAATTGTTGTAACAATTTGGTTGCATTATTTCTATTATCATTCTAAAAGTACAATGTCCAATAACAATTCTTTAATACCGGAATTATCACTTCAGAGTAATACGGAAATTCAACACCTATGGTTCATTAAGAAAAGTTGACAAGATTAAGGATTGAATTACAGACAGAGAAGGTTTATCTCCTCCATGTATATTAATAATCTCCATGTTATGATAATGAGGTCAACTAAAACTTGTCAGCCTAAGGAGGAAAAACTAGTCTCCAAACCGCAAATCAGATATATGAAAAGAGGAGGAATCGTAAGATGTTTATTCATCCAATCAAAGCCTTTACTGATAATTACATATGGTGTATTCAAGAAGAAACAGAAGCAGTTGTGGTTGATCCAGGAACAGCGAAAGGTGTCCTTGATTACCTCGAAGAAAAGCAGCTTCGCTTGGCGGCCATTCTTCTAACGCATAACCATGAAGACCATACCGACGGGGTACTGGAGATTATGGCAAGACATCCAGAAAGTCCGATTTATGGACCGAAAGAAACGGTGGCCTTGGCGAATCGTGTTGTAGAAGAAGGGGACACCTTTAACTTGTTGGGCCAAACCTTTCAAGTCTCCGAAACTGGCGGGCATACAAATGGCCATATCAGTTATTTAATGGGAAATAATCTCTTTTGTGGGGATGCCTTGTTTTCAGCAGGGTGCGGTCGAGTTTTTACCGGTGATTACGAAGCTCAATATGAAACCTTGCAGAAATTTAAACGCTTGGATGATGATATAAATATTTATCCCGGTCACGAGTATACCGAAATTAATTTACGTTTTGCATACGACATGCAGCCAGATAATAAAAAAGTTTCCAAAGCATTGAAAGAAGTCCGTGAATTGCGTGCAAAAGGAGAGCCAACACTCCCGACAACGATCGGCAGGGAGAAGGAAATTAACCTCTTTCTGCAAGTGGAAACATTGGAGGACTTTATCGAATTGCGCAACGCCCGTGATGAATTCTAAGGAAATTCGAGTTGCGACAGGCACTTCAAAAACATCCTTCAATAATATGGAACTTAAGTTAAATAATTATAAATAACTATATAGTTATAAAAATATGGATTTTTTCTAACTTTTCTTTTTCTGGATATGGTGGTTTTTAATTCCTATTTGATGCATTATATTTTGTTTTAATTTAGTTTCTATATTGAAAAAGGTAAAACACGAAGAAAAAACGACGGTCAATACAGTTTGGCTTATTATATCGTTTACGATTATTACGTGGACCACTGCGTCGCAAACAATGGGCTTAGATTAAATTACGGGTGCAGTTGTAAAAGACCAAGCTTTATTAAATAACTTTTGAATAAACTGTATTTTTCAACGGAAGGATGTACTAACTAAACATTAAAAGTAATAAATCTCATTTACATTGAACGACGCACCCCCGTGATACCACCTTATCTATTCTGTATCATCTCGGTAGTATTATTAAAGAGCCTTTCCATTTGGAAAGGCTCTTATTTATATTTATCTTTTCTTACGCGTAGTGAACAGTACTCCACGTGAAGGAGCTGCTCCTAACGTCGTATCATTTTCTAATAACGCAATAGATATTTATAATTTATGTCGTAATTAAAATACTGTTTTAAATCAGTAACAACCATTTTAAATAACAATTAACTTTATTCAATCGAATCAAATGAACTAATATAGCATCTATGATAAGATAAAATCAATAAAATTATGGAGGATGATAAAATGGACCAAGTGCTTGTTGAAATTTGTTTACGTGTTAGAGACATTGATGCTACTTTAGATTTTTATACTGAGCTTTTTGATTTTGAAGTAGCCAGTCGCAGAGAATTCCCTGAAGATAAATTTGATTTAATCTATCTAAATTCACCAGGTTCTTCAGTACAAATAGAACTTACTTATAATTATGATGCAGATCCATATGTTATAGGAAATGGTTTCAGTCATTTAGGCGTAACAGTAAATAATTTAGAAGAAATGCATAAAATTTGTAAAGCTTCTTCTTACGAAACAGGTGAATTGAGAGGACTTTCAGGTGGTACACCTTCTTACTTCTTTGTTACTGACCCTGACGGCTATAGAATCGAAGTAAAGCGTAAGAATTAAAACGTTCTAAATACAAAAATGATTATAAAAAGATTTAACCCTCGACCCTTTAATTACAAAATAGAAAAACGAGGGTTAGGCTTTTATTTTAATGTCGTGTCATTTTGTCCATTTAAAATAAATTCCTTCACCTTCACCCCACACAAACCCGTATTCCACCGTTGCCGTTTAAAATAAAGTCTTTGACCTTCCCTTCATTTCAACACTTTTCCGGTCACGTTTTGACCACTTCCCACTGCTTCTCTCATGCTTTTTGTTCACGTTTTTCTTGATTTAAAAGAAAGTATGTTACGTTTGAGATTGAAGAAACAGAGTAGTCACAAGGTTTTCAATGATTTTGGGTACAGGACTTTGTTTTAAACGGCTGGGACAAGGTGTTGCAAGTTTATTATAAAGCGCAAGGGATTATTGCTTGTCTACAAAATCCCTCTCCAACCATACAACAACCTCCACATGTGAGGACTGCTGACGGTAGGAAAATTTAAAAATCTAAGATGTAGTAGTGCTAACCTTTTAAGACTATTATTTGACTAGCCTATAATTAATTGTTCTGATAAAACTAAAAATTGATTATTAAGGATAAGACGAGCCACTTATGCATTGAGTAAGTACAATAGATATCAACTCCTCAGTCCGCGCCCTTTTTCAATCAGATACCAATTGACTCCATAAAGTACAATGACAAAGATAATCGAAATGAGAATAGAAAATAAAATCGGAACATCGATCACACCTAGGAACCCGAATCGGAATCCGGAAATCATATAAACAATCGGGTTAAGTTTCGATACGACCTGCCAAAACGGAGGCAGCATGGAGATTGCGAAAAACACGCCGCCTAAGTAAGTCAACGGCTGAAGGACGAACGTAGGAACAATAGACACATCGTCAAATGATTTCGCAAAAATGCCGTTCAACAGTCCTGCCAAAGAGAACAAAATAGACGTCATCAAAAGAGTCAAGACGACAATGCTCCAAGAATAGACTTGTAACGGAACAAAAAACAGGGAAACAATAGTGACCAGTGCCCCCACTAGAATACTTCTTCCTAGTCCTCCAATCACAAATCCCCAGATAATGATATGGGTCGGTATAGGAGCAACCAATAGTTCTTCAATGTTCTTTTGAAACTTTTGTGAGAAAAATGATGACGAGACATTTGAGTAGGAGCTCGTGATGACCGACATCATAATCAATCCAGGGACTATAAACTCCATGTAGGAGAACCCTTCCATCTCGCCAATCCGTCTCCCAATCAAATTCCCGAAGATGATAAAGTATAAGGAAGTTGTGATGACAGGCGGGACCAGTGTTTGGATCCAGATTCTAAGATAGCGGTTCGTTTCTTTGGTCGCCAGACCTTTTAATGCTGTAAGATATAGTTTAAACATAGGCTTCCTCCACTACGCGGTTTCTTCTGTAAGTTTTAAGAATAACTCTTCTAATCGGTTGGATTTGTTGCGCATGGACAACACTTTAATCCCTTGTTCCGACAGTTGATTGAATACTTCGTTGATTCCTTGATCACGCGCTACCTCTACTGAAAGGGTCGTTTCGTCCACAAGTTCGCTGTTATAGCCTTTGATCACCGGCATCCTTCCTGAAGATTCGATATCTAAAATTAATGTTTCAAACTGGAGCTTGGCCAGTAATGATTTCATACTGGTATTCTCAATAAGTACCCCTTTTTGAATGATACCAATGTTGCGACACAACATCTCCGCTTCTTCCAAGTAGTGTGTTGTCAGAATAATCGTTGTGCCGTTTGTATTCAACTCTTTCAGAAACGCCCACATCTCTCGCCTCAACTCGATGTCCACACCGGCCGTCGGTTCATCAAGAATAAGCAGACGCGGTTCATGCATCAAGGCACGTGAAATCATCAGTCGACGTTTCATCCCACCAGAAAGCATCCCAGCCGGAACATTTCTTTTATCCCATAAATCAGATTGCTTCAAGTACTTTTCACTGCGTTTCAACGCCTCTTTTCTTGGCACGCCGTAATAACCCGCCTGGTTGACGACAATCTGCTGGACCGTTTCAAAAGCATTAAAGTTGAACTCTTGAGGAACCAGACCGATCTGCAGCTTGGCTTGCATTAACTGTGTGTCCATATCATAGCCGAAGACATTGACTTTTCCTGATGTCTTATTGACGAGGGATGTCACAATCCCGATGGTCGTAGATTTGCCGGCACCATTAGGACCTAAGAGAGCGTAGAAGTCTCCTTCTTCCACTTTCAAATCGATGCCACGCAAAGCCTTGACACCCCCGGTATAGACCTTTTTTAAGTCTTTTATTTCTAATGCGTATGTCATTCCTTTATCTCCTTACCATTTTTTAATTAGCTGCAATTAAAATACCCATTTGCCAGTATTCCACCCCCATTAGCAAAACTTAATGCTTTATATCCTTCTTTTTATTATGAATAGCCCACCTTATTTCAAGGACCCCTGCGTTCCACAAACGAATACATCCTATCCCAAATACCCGTAAGAACCCAATTGTTTCCCCAATTTATAACTAAGATACGTAAACACCCTAATGCAACAGCTAAAGCACGTGGACGATGTGATCTCGTCCGCAAAACTGTTCACCCCCTACTTGTATAAGCATGTTTCGGTCTGGTTTGGACAATAATCCCGTTTGACAAGCGAACCTATGATATTACAAGCAGCTCTAGGGGGCAAACTGTGGGCATTCAATTATCGCTAGATCTGGAGAAGGGAACCCCCCGCCCAATTGAGCAGGTCATTGAAGATACCGACAAGCTGAAACAAGAGCTTCTCCATTTTCTAAACTTTGGTGAATTAACTCCAGAGATTTTACATCGCCTGATCAATAGGATTGATGTAAAAGAAGACGGCACACCGGTCATTCATTACCAATTTGCCGCCCCAACATATGAATAGAAGCAGGATTTACTCTTAACGGGAGCCTGCCTTTTCTTTTAAAACTAACTGCGATACTACCTCTACGTGATTCGTCTGCGGGAACATATCCACAGGCTGAACTTCCTTCGTCTCATACCCGCCATCTTCTAATACACGCAAGTCACGCGCCAATGTCGAGGGATTGCATGATACATAGACAACACGCTTCGGTTGCATTTCAATAATCGCATCGAGGAATTCGACTTCACAGCCTTTTCGCGGTGGATCGACGACGATGACATCCGGTGTGAATCCTTTCGATTTCCACTCAGGCAATACCTTCTCCGCTTGTCCGACAACAAATTCAGCGTTCTCGATATTGTTCAGCTTCGCATTTTTCTTCGCATCTTCAATTGCTTCTGGCACAATTTCAATGCCATATACTTTCTTAGCCTTCTGTGCAAGGAAAAGTGAGATTGTACCAATGCCGCAATATGCATCGACGACTACATCATCCGCTCCAATCTGCGCATACTCAAGTGCCTTATCATATAGCACTTTTGTTTGTTCAGGGTTCACCTGATAGAAGGACAATGCAGAGATTCCGAATGTAATATCCCCAATCTTGTCATGGATGTATTCTTCACCCCAGATAACTTTTGTTTTACGTCCTAGGATTACGTTTGTATCACGGTCGTTGATGTTGTGCACGATGGACTTGATATTCGGATATGTCTCGGTTAGTTCCTTAATGAGCTGCTCCTTGTTCGGAAGCTTGCTCGTCCGGGTAATGAGCACAATCATCGTTTCCTTCGTAACTTCTCCGCTCCGCACCATAATATGGCGCAGCATGCCACGGTCAGTCTTTTCATTATAGGCCGTTATGCCAAGCTTCGTCGCAATACGGCGGACGGCTTCAATCATCCGGTCATTCACTTCATCCTGAATAACACATGTTTCCATATCCTCAATAATGCGGTGACTACGCTGTTGATAGAAGCCTGTAATCAGCTCACCATTTTTCTCGCCAACGGGAATCGAAACTTTATTCCGGTAACGCCACGGATCGTTCATGCCGAGTGTCGGGTGGACTGGGACATGTTCGAGATGGGCAACCTTTTTCATCACGCTCTTGACCTGATTACGTTTCATCTCAAGTTGCAGATTATAGCTCATATGCTGGAGCTGGCAGCCACCGCATTTATAATAAACATTACATGGTGGTTCAACACGCTCAGGGCTCTTCGTTTCAACTTCTATCAGCTTGCCAAAGCCGAAGTTTTTATTAACCTTAATAACTTTAACAATTGCATCCTCACCTGGTAAAGCATGCGGGACAAATAGTGGATAGCCGTCTATTTTACCAACGCCATTGCCTTCATGCGTGAGATCTTCAAAATGTATTTTGATTGTATCGTTTTTCTTAACGGGAGTGGAATTTGCCAAAATGTATCTTCCTTTATTCTTGATATACCTTATTGTAACATTTTTAGCCGCCATCATTCTTTTTTTCAAAATAGAATGATCCCACTACCAATATAAAACTATTATTGATATGTTATCCTTATGTTTAATAAAGTATAAGGAGAGAGACATATGGGAATTTTAGATGGTTTGCTCGGTAATGCTTCCACAGTAGAGCCTGAGATAATTGAAAAAGAAATCGAACAGTTTCTTATTGAAAATGAGAAGGTAGATTTGGCATTTAAATTGGTCAGAGACATGATTGTCTTTACGGATAGACGTTTAATTCTAATCGATAAACAAGGACTTACTGGTAAAAAGACCGATTATCATTCTGTACCTTTCAAAAGCATTTCACATTTCAGTGTAGAAACAGCCGGTCACTTTGATTTGGATGCTGAATTGAAGATCTGGATTTCAAGTGCTGAGCTTCCTGCAATAAGCAAGCAATTCAAGAAAGACGATAGTATTCTCGCCATTCAAAAGGCTCTTGCTGCAGTCGTATGCGGTTAAAAATAAAAATGTGATGCGAATGGTTATAATTATTCGCTTCACATTTTTATTTCATTAACTATAGAATTATAATCTACCTACTTAAACGCCTCCACAATTTTCACGTCATCCATTGGCTTCCTCACGCTATTCAATTCATACACTGTCTTCCCATCCTGCCAAATCGCTCTGCTTGAGCCATTGTTTTCTGAATTTAGATGAATGGAACCGTATTTGTTCGGTGCGGGTAAGGTACTGTTTTCTAAATAATTCACTGCCTGTTTGGCTAATTTCTCACCCTTTTCCGAGTTAGTTGTTCTAGCCCTTGCGGTGAATGCCCATCTACCTTCATTCCAGCTTGTGAAAACAGATCCCGCTCCGGCGTCCTGATAACCTTTAATGTCATGGCCTAAGTCGATTGCTTTTGCACCTGTTTTTGAATAATCTTCATAATCAATCTGCTCTGTTGCTTTTGCTTTACTTGGATACTGTTTTACGTGCAAGTCCGCAATGTGGACGGCATCTTTACGTTTTCCTGGTAAGGTACTGTGATTAATCGGCACGGGGTCATTAGTCGCATAAAATTTAATATGGTAGCTCATTTCATCGGATGCCGTCGTTGCTGTCAAATGCTTACCTTTTTCAAGTGGCAACTGTTTTGGCAGAACCTTTGGTATTTTCGTGTTATGCAGTTCTTTTTTAATCGCCTGGAGTACTTCAGGCTGGCTTAACTCTGAATGCTCTATAACACTCTTATCCTGATCACCTTTAACTGGCTGCTTACTACTTATAGTATCTTCTATTTTGTCAGAATCACTGTCCTTTTTCTCACTTTGGTCCGGTTGCTTGTCCTGATGCTCCATTTGAGTCTTATTTACTTCTTCCGTTTTTGGATTTTTATCCGTTTGATTGTTGTCGTCTTCATTATTGGAGCAAGCAGCAAGAGCTGGAATCATAAGAGAAGCTATACTTACTGCACCCCATTTACGTAGTCTTTTCATGATGTCCTCTCCTTCATAACAGGTTTTATAGTGAATTTTTCCACTTTGAAGAAGGTATAAAACATAATAATATTGCTGCTCTATAATTCCATTCAATTTGTACACCAATTTCAAATAATGCGTACTTAACCATTTGCATAATTAGATGGTGCAACTTCCGTCTTCTTTTGGCATTATTAGTAGTAAGGCATTTTTAATTTGTAACATAAGGAGGTTCTTAATCTATGAAACTGAAATTTAATCTTGTCACTCAGATTTTCATCGCATTTATCGTAGCTGTTATTCTTGGACTTATTTTTGGAAAGTCGATTGAAGTAATCAAACCGCTCGGAGACCTATTCCTAAGATTGATTAAATTCATCATTGCTCCACTGATTCTATCGACACTCGTTGTAGGAATTGCGAGTGGTGGCGACCCGAAACAACTTGGGCGGATAGGGCTAAAAACGATCGTCTATTATTTAGTGACAACAGCGCTTGCGATTACAATTGGTCTTGCTGTCGCACTCGCATTCTCACCTGGAAAAGGGCTTGATATCGAGCTTGACCCCGCACAAACTGCAGATATAGCACAAGCTGAGGAAACTCCAGGCGCCATTCAGACACTTCTCGAAATTGTCCCAACCAATCCGTTTGAAGCTCTGGCCACTGCGAATGTTTTGCAGATCATCTTCTTTGCTCTATTCATTGGAATTGGGATTACACTCGTAGGTGCGAAAGCGAAACCAGTGCTTACATTTTTTGATGGTTTCTCAGAAGTGATGTACCGAATTACTGGTATAATCATGAAATTCGCGCCAATTGGGATTCTCGGACTCGTCGCTCCAGTAGTTGGGGCATATGGGTTGAGTGTACTTTTGCCGCTCCTAAAAGTTATTCTCGCAGTACTTGTTGCTTGTATTGCACATATGGTGCTCGTTTATTCTTCTGCTGTAAAAGTATTTGCTAAGATGAATCCACTACGTTTCTTCAAAGGAATGACGCCTGCTGGTATTGTTGCATTCAGTACGGCGAGCAGTGCTGGTACATTGCCCGTAACAATTAAGAATGTTGAAGAAAATCTCGGTGTTCCGAAAAAGATAAGTAGCTTCGTCCTACCGCTCGGAGCTACAATTAATATGGATGGAACGGCGATTTATCAAGGTGTATCTGTCGTCTTCATTGCGCAGTTCTTCAATCTTGATCTCTCCATCATGCAGCTTCTGACAGTTGTGCTGACTACTGTGTTGGCATCGATTGGTACTGCGGGTGTTCCTGGTGCTGGATTAATTATGCTTACAATGGTTCTATCTTCTGTTGGATTGCCACTTGAAGGCATTGCACTAATTGCAGGGATTGACCGAATCCTCGATATGCTACGCACACTCGTTAATATAATAGGTGATGCATCAGCAGCAGTTGTCGTTGCTGGGTCAGAGAAAGAGTTGAAAGAGTAAAATGATTTGTAATAAAATGCGTCCACCTTAAATAGGTTGGACGCATTTTTTATCCAGTTAGTTTACAAGCAAGCTTTAAAGGTAACTATAAATACTAATCTAAGAATAAAGAGGGGGCTTTGTTATGAATAAGTCATACTTTTACTTACCTTTTATTTTAGTTGTTCTACTTTTAACTGCCTGTCAGCAACAAGGTAATGAACAAAATGTAAGTAATACCTCTACGAAAGATAAGGAGAAAAAAACAATGCACATTGCAATGCTTTTGCCAGGAAAGATTGATGACGAAGGTTTCATGGAATCTGGATACGACGGACTTAAGAAAATTAAAGAAGATCTGAATGCGGAAATTTCCTATAAAGCCAACATTAAGCCAGAAGAAAAAGAGATGAAGTCTGCACTTGAAGATCTAGCTAAAGAGAAACCGAACATGATTATTGCGCATGGTGGGCAGGCATCTGAGGCTGTAGAGAACATTGCAAAGGAATATCCTAATATTGAATTTGTTGTGACACAAGGACATGTGAAAGGAAAGAACTTATCAAGTTATGAAGTGTTGCAGGAGGAATCTGCCTATCTGGCAGGTGCGGCAGCTGGCTTGCTTACCAAAAGTGGGACGGTCGGTCATATGTCAGGTATTCGCGTTGTACCCGGATTGAAAGGGCGTGCAGCTTTTGCTGATGGACTTAAGAAAACGAATCCAAATGCAAAACTCCTGACAAGTTTCATAGGTGATCAGGACAGTGTTGATTTATCTCGAAAATACGCTGACGCACAGGCTAATGCTGGTGCAGATATTATCTTTACAATGTTAAATTCCGGACGCCAAGGGGTCACGGATGTACTAGGTAAACTTGGATTAAAAGAAATCGGCAATGTAAAAGACTATGTAAAAATTGAGCCTGATATATTTATCGGGTCCGCTGTAGCTGATTCTGGAATGGCTGGTTACCTAGCAGCAGAACGCCTCATCAAGGGAAATTATAAACCAAATGTCATTGAGAGAATGGGACTCGAAAATGAGGTTGCAGTAAGACTAAGCTTAAGTAATAAAGTTCCAAGCGAAGTAAAGCAGAAGATTGATAAACTTGCAGAACAACTTAAAGATGGCTCTATTGAAATTAAGACAGAATACAACGGACCAGAGTTCGAGTTGTAAACATGTAAGAGTGCTCGCTCCATATTCAGCGAGCACTCTTATTTTAAGTTTATTTGGCAGACTTTTTTCTGTGTTAATACAAAACCATCATCAACCCGTTTACACTTCAGAAGCTTGCCGTCCGGCTTGCTATCAGGAACTATAGACAAAAAGGAGCAGCCTAAAAGCCGCTCCTCCTCAATAAATTATTCACCTTTACGAATCCAGAATTTCAGCACGTCTCCATCGTCTGTCTGTTCAAGCATCTCATGACCAGTCGTCTTAGTCCAAGCAGTAAGATCTGCCTTAGCACCTTTATCAGTAGTATGAATCTCAAGCACTTGGCCGGGTTCCATAGTATCCATTGTCTTCTTCGTTTTTACAATTGGCATCGGACAAGAAAGCCCTTTTGCATCTAACATTTGATCTGCTTCCATCATATTAAATCTCTCCCTTAATTTAAAAGTTATCTTACTGCACAGCGGTTTGGACCGATTTCCATTTCACGTTGCATTTCTTCATCTGGGGAGATTTTCCCCATATTTATTTTGCGAATGTCTTTATAAGCATTCGGCTGCGGTGGTAAATGCTCTGTTACGAGTTTCCGAAATTCTTGTTCATTATCAATATTTAAACCATGATTTTCGTTGTACAGTTCACCCAGCTTACGTGCAATTGTACCGTCTTCATTAACTTCGTCCATAATCATAAAATGTGCCGGTAAAACTACAAGATTACCTACTAACTCTTTGTACCTATCGTATAAAGTTTCACGAAGGTCACTAACCCAATCTTCAGCAAGTCCAGCGAGGTCTGGACGCCCAATCGAATCAATGAACAAGATATCCCCCGTCATCAAAAATATATCGTCAATAATGAACGTCGTTGAACCAATTGTATGCCCCGGGGAGTATATAGTATTAATCTTTGAATTACCTACAATAATCTGCATTCCATCTTCTACTGAGGTAAAATCATATTGAACCTCATCTGCATCATTCGGTGGCAAATAATACGTTGCACCTGTTACTTCAGCAAGCTTCCGCCCTCCAGAAATATGGTCAGCATGCAAGTGTGTATCGAATACATGCTTAATTATAGCTCCCTTTTCTTTTGCGAAGTCCAAGAATACACCCGTCATGCGTGTCGGATCTATTATGGCAGCCTCACCTTTTGAAATGACCATATAGCTTAGACAGCCTTTACCATAGCGAACGAATTGAAAAAGCTCTCCCCCATCTGGAAGATCCCCTACTTTAAGTGGTTCTAGATGCTCACTCCATGCCTTCATACCGCCTCTTAGATATGCTGAATCAACACCAGCTTCTGCAAGCATCTCAGCGACCATCTTTGAAGATCCTTCTTTTGCGCAAACTACTAGGATTTCACCTTCTTTTGGAAGATCATGGACAAGCTTATCGACACCTTCCAATAATTCAAAGTAAGGCACATTTAAATAATTGATATTCTTTCCTTCGACTTTCCAATCAACGAAGTCCTTAGCATTGCGCACATCAAGGATAAATAGCGGTTCAGCACGGATGACTTTCCTTGCAAGTTCTTTAGTCGTCATTTCTTTAATCAACTCACATTTACCCCCTATAGTATATTTATATTTAAAAATTAGAATGTCAATGTAACATCTGCATCCTTGGCAAAATCAAGGAAAGTAACAGCTCCACCGACTTCAATACCATCAATGAATGCACTCTTTTCAAGTCCCATTACATCCATCGTCATCTGACAACCAATAAACCTAACTCCCATATCTCTTGCCATCTCTATCAATTCAGGAATAGCTGGTACATTTGCTTTCTTGAATCCTTCTGCGAAATGTTCTTTTCCATCAGGAAGCGGTAACTGTTTGCTTGCTTCTTTATGAATCAAATTCAACCCTTCAAATGTGAAGAAGATTGAAACTTCATGTCCGCTTGCAGCTGCTGCAGTAGCGATGTTGTATACCTTATATGCGTCAAATAACTCTCCATTTGCTGCGATAATTGCTGTTTTATTCGTCATTTTCATTTCTCCCTTTATGTTTTTATTGATTCAGTAATGCATCTCTGGACGATACTTTGTAATCTCTAGTTTCTCAAAATTTGTATACAATCTATCATTATCCATGGTAACTTCCTACGCCGCCTTTGATATTCGTAATGCGTTCAAAGCCCTTTTTCTTAAGCTGCTGGCACGCCTTGCCACTGCGTATACCGCTTTGGCAAATAACAAATACTTCTTGGTCAGCTGATAGTTCATTTGTTCGCTGCGAAAATTCATTGAGCGGAATATTCTTAAAGCCTTTTATATGGTTTCTCCTGAATTCACCCGGCGTACGAACGTCAATGAATTGGCGGTTTTTCTCACCAAGAAGCGGCTTTAGTTCCTCTAATGTTATCTGCTCAATTCCTTTACCAACTAAAAATTTCCGATAAAAGAGCCAAAGGACCAAAATACCAATTACAACATACGTCGTTATATCCATCCCCTCACTTTCTACATCATATTTCTATACCTTTACCCATATGGGTAATTTCAAGATTAAAAAAATAATACGTTTTTCATTACAATCACTATATACCCCGTATGGTAATATGTCAAATACAAAAATCCAATATAAAAGCAAAAGCGCTTATCAACATATTTAGTTGAGCGCTTTTGCTTTTATTATTCACTGAACACTTCATTTTCTAGGTAAATTCCCTATTCCACCTTTAACCAGGGTGATATGCTTAAAGCCATTTTTCTTCAATTGCTGGCATGCCTTACTGCTTCGCATATCGTTTCCACTCGTTACAAATACTTCTTGATCTTTAGACAATTCATTCATCCGTTGGGAAAATTCATAGAGCGGGATATTCTTAAACCCTTTTATATGCGTTTTGTCGAACTCTCCTGGAGTACGAACATCGATGAATTGTCGGCCTTCCTTATCAAGTAACGGGGTCAATTCTTCAGTCTTTATGCGATGAATTCCTTTTTTAACAACGATTTCTCTATAAACAAACCAAAGGATTAAAATACCTACTACAATCAAGATTTCCATATGTCTTCCTCGCTTTCATTACTTCCTATATTCAATTGATTTAACGGATCTCCATCTTATTTATCATTTGCTCTCAAAGCAAATATAAACTGTTTATTGCACTTCTTTTATCTTTCATTATCCGTCTAAAAAACTCTAATACTTTCTTGTCTTGTACTTAATTTTTTGAACGACTTTGTTACCTGTTTTCTCTACCTCTTAAAACCCGTCTTTTAGGAAAGCCACCATTATACAGCAATAAAGGCGACCATAAGCACACTCCTTAACGAATTATAATAGGTTACTGATTACCCCTTCTTTCATCGGTACCTCATGAAATAATAATGCTTAATTAACCATACCCCCTGTCGCAATCAAAGTAAAACAAAAAAGAATTGCATTATGCGAATCTCTTTTTAGATCCCATGCCGCAATTCTTGCTTTATTCAACTGCCGTGGTATGTACGATAACCACCTGTCTCTGAACCATTTTTCAGTGTCACAGCACCTCTAGATGATTGTTCCTAGGAACTTATTACCTCAATTCCAATTAACAAAACATCGTCATTATTTATTTCTGAACTCTTTCCTAATATCTTCTATTCTGATGCAAGTAATTGACTAGTTCTTCATCACGTGCAAGCCATGCTGCTTCAGTTCTCTTCAAATACTTCTCTGCTGCAAAATAATTTTCAAATTCCCTATCAAGATGGTGACCATTTTCTTCAATAAGCCATCTGCTCTCTTTAATAGGATGCAGGAAGAACTCATCTCCCTCTCCATTACGATACAGAGCACCTTGCTTCGCATTCTTTATGTTAAAACGATTGCGTTGCGCATCTTCATGCAATGGTTCGATTAGGAAGGCATGTGTCACATATTGTTCATATAACGCTTCCGTCAATATGCATCCAGAAGCTTTTGCATGTCCACCTCCACCAAATTGAGCGGCAATCTCTGAGAGGTCAATATGGTCATGAATTGTTCGGAACCCCGCACGCCTGCCACCCATATTAATAATTATGATGTAATCTAAATGCGGGTACTCTTTGCCTAATTCATTCCCGAGTTCTGAATGATACGATTCTGCATGAACAACGCCTGCGAAGAGACCTCCGACTTTGAGCTGCACCAATTCACGCCGCTTTCTTCTTATGTAACGCGTGATTTTTTCATCTTCCATTTTAAGAATTTCTTTTTCTAAATCAGCAAAATAGAAATGCTCACTATCCATTAAACGTTCAATCATCTTTTCCTCAAAAATTTCAATAGATAACAAATAGAATAAAGCATTTAATCTCCTTGCTGACTGATTGTTCTGCTTTTCCCATTCCCATGTGTCGTATTGACGCACAAGTTCTATATAATCAGAAATGACAGCACGCCGTTCTATAATTCCTTCCTCAATCAAATATTCGTAAAAAATTGAAGCTGCGGACTTGAGCTTTCCTCTTTCATCCTCTACCTCTACATGCCCCCACTCGTACCTATTAAAATGCAACGCTGTCTTATGGTGATCGAGCAGCTTCACTCTGCCACCAGCCTGATGAAAAGCCTCCAGTGCTTCTTCATTTTCTTCATTAACCGATAAATCGGTAATAAACAAAAACGTTTCTGGATCACCCTTTTCAAGGAAAAAGGCTACCTCCTTGTCTATACCACCAACAGCATTGTAGCGCACTTGCGCTTTTTTCCCGAATGCGAGCTTCGCCAGTATCCCACAGCTTACTCCGTCCAGATCATTATGCGTCAACAATTTGAACATATTACTCACCTCTATAGAATAGTATGGGTGATCTTGGAGGGATATATGCTCGAATATGTAATATATTATGTCCCCTTATTCTAATCCATAGTTGTCATTAAAAAGCAGCCTATCACATTTACATAGGTGTGATAGGCTGCTTTTATAATAAATTTGCTCTATGCAAGTTCTTATTCCGAATGCTTAATAATTGCATCATTATATCTCTAATTAAAACCCAATACACTTTCTACTCATTTCACATAAACATTACTTTAAATATAATCATGATTGTAAGGTACAAAACTAAGCCGAATAGTTCCAAAATATACTGTTTTTGTTCTCTACGAAATAACCATTGCATTAAGCTCCTTAAAATATAAAGACTGATGAAAAACCAAAAAAGGAGTTGCACCGAACCTGTACTTACATATCCTATAATGAACCCAATAATCAGCAAGATTTCCAACCTTTTATGCACTTTATTAACCGGTTTATTGATGAAACCCTCACTCTTAGGTATTTTAAATTGTTTCTTAAACCATCTTTCAAGAAAAATTATGATGACGACACAGGCAAGCAAGATAAGTGAAAGTTTTCCCCAGTCAGGCATACATTCCCTCTTTTCCTGATATTAATTCCGTTTTCTACCATTAATTATATCAGTTTGTTCTGAATTAAGGACCTGCATTTCATCTGAGATCCAGAATTCGTACTAGCAGAACCCTATACAAATCTAAAAAACCGCCCTCCAATTTTGGGAGGGCGGTTAATCTATTTATTGTTCTTCATCCGGTTCAGTTTCAAGCAATAATCTCTTGCCTTTGAACGATTCTGGTACAAAGAATTCAATATGTTTGTTCAAGTTTACAAATTCACCTGGCAGGAGTCCGCCATATTCGCCGTCGATGTTAAGTTGCATTTTCTCATCTGCATGAACCTTAACATAACTCGACTTACGATAAACGATTTGTTTAACACCTAGATGCGCTCCGCGAAGAGCAAGTGATGCAATACGAATGAATTCAGCAAGATTCGTCTTCTTCAAAATGATTACATCAAAAAGACCATCCTCAAGGTCCGCATCGGGAGCAAGTTTCTCAAATCCACCGATAGAGTTTGTATTGCCTACAAGGAAAAGCATGATATCTTCTTCAATAACCTCATCATCAAGCTCAATTCGAGCAGCAATGGGCTTTAAAGATGGAAGCATTTCCATGCCCTTCATGTAGTAAGCGAGCTGGCCTAGCATTGTCTTCAGTTTGCTTGGCACCTCATAAGTTAGCTCTGTAAGCCGACCGCCACCTGCAATATTCATAAAATAGCGGTCATTCACTTTACCAATATCAAGAGGCATGGACACGTCTTCTACGATTACTTTGACGGCTTTCTTTATATCACGGGGGATGCCCAATGCACGTGCAAAGTCATTCGTCGTTCCAGTTGGAATGACACCGAGCTTTGGTCGATTTTCAAATGGCGCGACGCCATTAATAACTTCGTTGATTGTTCCGTCTCCGCCTACAGCGACAATAACATCGAATCCTTGCTCTACTGCGTGACTTGCAGCCTGAATCGCATCACCTTCGCAAGTTGTCGCATGGGCCGATGTTTCGTAGCCTGCCTGCTCGAAGCTTTGCAGTACATTTGCCAGTTCCTTTTTGAAAACCTCACGTCCGGACGTCGGATTATAAATGATCCGGGCCTTTTTCATGGACACCCACCCCTATTCTCATAACTCTGCAAAAAAATCTGCGCTATAGTACATCATAACGCTTTTTGAACCGATTAATCAAACGGAGACTACCGCCATTACTGGCGATAGTCTTCCAATATCGGTACTTTTATTATCTCTTATCCATTTCTTCAATAAGAATTTTGTTAACCATTGGCGGATTTGCCTGGCCTTTAGTCTGTTTCATTACTTGTCCAACTAAGAATCCAAGCGCACGGTCCTTACCGTTCTTATAGTCAATGATAGACTGTTCATTCGCATCAAGAATCTCTGTAATGATGCCAGTAAGCTGTCCTTCATCAGAGATCTGAACGAGACCTTTATCTTTAACGATTTGCTCTGGATCGCCACCATTTTCAACAAGCTCTGCGAATACTTTCTTCGCAATCTTAGAAGAAATTGTGCCATCTTCAATGAGTTTAATCATTTTAGACAAACCTTCTGGTGTAATTGCAAGATCATGCAATTCTTTCAAATGCTTGTTCATATAGCCTGAAATCTCACCCATCAGCCAGTTCGCTGCTTGTTTGACATCAGCACCGTCTTTGATTGTTGCTTCAAAGAAATCAGCCATTTCCTTAGAGTTAGTAATGACTCCAGCATCATATACAGAAAGTCCAAGATCCTCAGCGTAGCGCTTGCGGCGTGCATCTGGAAGCTCAGGGATTTCCGCACGGATGCGCGCTTTCCAAGCATCGTCAATGTAAAGTGGAACAAGGTCAGGTTCCGGGAAGTAACGGTAATCGTCCGCTCCTTCTTTTACGCGCATAAGAAGTGTTTCTTTTGTCTTCTCATCATAACGACGTGTCTCCTGTTCGATAATACCACCTGCAAGAAGAACCTTCTCCTGGCGTTTTTCTTCGAATTCAAGACCCTTTTGAACGAAAGCAAATGAGTTCAAGTTCTTAAGCTCTGCCTTCGTACCGAATTTCTCTTGGCCATATGGACGAAGTGAAATATTCGCATCACAACGAAGTGAGCCTTCTTCCATCTTACAATCCGATACGCCCGTGTACTGAATGATTGTCTTAACCTTTTCCAAATATGCATAAGCTTCTTCAGGCGTACGGATATCTGGTTCAGATACGATCTCAACAAGTGGTGTTCCTTGACGGTTGATATCAACAAGTGAATGACCGTAATCGCCATGTGTCAGCTTCCCAGCATCTTCTTCAAGGTGCAAGCGTGTAATACCGATACGCTTTGTTTTGCCCCCAACTTCAATATCTACCCAGCCGTTCTCACCGATCGGCTTGTCAAACTGAGAAATCTGATATGCTTTCGGGTTATCCGGATAGAAATAGTTCTTCCGGTCAAATTTCGTATCCGTTGCGATTTCACAGTTCAAAGCCATTGCCGCCTTCATTGCATAATTGACAGCTTGTTCGTTCATCACTGGCAATGTACCTGGATAGCCAAGATCGATTGGATGGATATTTGTATTTGGCTCAGCTCCGAATTCATTCGGGCTAGAGCTGAAGATTTTGGAATTTGTTTTCAATTCTACGTGGACTTCGAGTCCAATAATTGTTTCAAAATTCATTATTTCGCACCTCCCAAAGCTGGGCGTTTCTTATGATGGTCTGTCGCCTGCTCAAATGCATGTGCTGCACGGTAGACAGTTGATTCATCGAAGTGCTTGCCAATAATCTGCAAGCCAATTGGCATACCTGCACTTGAGAAGCCACATGGTACAGAAATTCCAGGTACGCCTGCAAGGTTAACTGGAACAGTCATAATATCGTTTGCATACATCGTCATTGGATCATCAATTACTTCACCAATTTTGTAAGCAGTTGTTGGTGATGTTGGTCCCATGATGACATCAAAGTCTTCAAGAATTTTTTCAAAATCATTTTTGATCAAAGTACGTACTTGCTGTGCTTTCTTATAGTAAGCATCATAGTAGCCTGAGCTAAGTGCAAATGTACCAAGCATGATGCGGCGTTTTACCTCTTCACCGAATCCTTCAGAACGAGACTTCTTGAACATATCAATCATGTTTTCTGCATTTTCAGAGCGAACGCCATAACGTACACCGTCAAAACGGGCAAGGTTGGCAGATGCTTCTGAAGATGAGATTAAGTAATAAGCTGCTACTGCATATTTGGAATGCGGAAGGGAAACTTCTTCCCATGTCGCGCCAAGAGATTCGTATACTTTGAGTGCTTCCATAACAGATGCTTTAACTTCAGGATCGACACCTTCACCAATATATTCTTTCGGAACAGCAATCTTCAGGCCTTTTACATCACCTGTAAGTGCCTTCGTATATTCAGGAATATCAAGGTTTGCACTTGTAGCATCCATTTTGTCATGGCCTGCGATAACTTCAAGCACGCGTGCGTTATCTTCTACAGTTCTTGTAATCGGTCCAATTTGGTCAAGAGATGACGCGAAGGCAACTAGGCCATAACGTGAAACAAGACCGTATGTAGGTTTAAATCCAACAACACCACAGAATGAAGCTGGCTGACGGATTGAACCACCTGTATCTGTACCAAGTGAGAACAATACTTCGCCTGCTGCTACAGTTGCAGCAGAACCGCCTGATGAACCACCTGGAACGTAATCTAAATTCCATGGATTTTTGACCGTAGCAAAGCTCGAGTTCTCACTCGTTGAACCCATAGCGAATTCATCCATGTTCAATTTACCAATGTTGATCGCCTTCTCAGCATCTAGCTTTTCAACAGCTGTAGCGTCATAAAGCGGATCTTCGAAGTTTCTAAGGAATTGACTAGCGCATGTTGTGCGAAGTCCTTTTGTTACGATATTGTCCTTAATACCACATGGAATACCGAACAATTTCGCATTCTTATCAGATGAAGCGTCTAATTCCTTAGCAGCTTCAAGAGCCTTTTCTTCATTCAATGTAATAAAAGCTTGTACATCTCCATCTACTTCCTTGATGCGGTCGTAGGAAGCCTTGACAAGGTCTTCAACGGTAATCTCATTGCTTGCAAGCTTGGCTTCAAGCTCTTTAATTGTATAGTCAAGTAGTGACATTTCGTTTCCCCCCTATTCCAAAATCGATGGCACGCGGAACTGACCG
>Ga0153999_1000139_pt1 | contig 36653 bp, 28 predicted proteins | sample TSNC083MetaG_FD_104675 | JGI IMG/M metagenome (GOLD analysis project Ga0153999, IMG submission 104675) | Attine ant fungus gardens microbial communities from North Carolina, USA - TSNC083 MetaG | ecosystem: Host-associated > Fungi > Mycelium > Unclassified | place: USA: North Carolina, Lumber... | reverse complement strand
GTGTTGCTGTTGTCGCCGGATTTGTATGCTTTGCCGTTAGCCTGCATATAGTAATAGTTGTACTCGGCCGGATTATCTTCATCATCCTGATCTTCGTTAACAGTCTTTACCCAGGTGTTGGATTCCATCTTACCGGTGGAATCTACATAGTACTTGTGGTCACCGTCTTCGATGAGTTTGTCGGTTGCCATGGCGCCATTTTCTTCGCCATCCAGCCAGTACCAGTTGTCACCGGATTTTTTCCACTCGTCTTCAACTTTCACACCATCTTTGTCATAGAAAAACCACTGTCCGTTTTCTTCAACCCAGCCGGTAGCTGCGAAGGAAGTCATGGAAGCACCGATGGCAAGAATCGCTGCTGCAGATGCTACTGCAACAATTTTTGTCTGCTTTCTCATAATAATAATTCTCCTTTTTTGTTTTTTTAAACTCTTCGAAACTCCTATATTACATTACGAGGTGTTTATACTTCCGATAATGTAAATTATTGATAGTTGGAAAAAGGGCTAAAAATTTCATTTATATGGTAAAATTAATAAATTATTAAAGGTTTCCCAATTCTTTTTCATGACCATAAGTTGCGGAAAAGCGTGTTAGATGGTATACTGTATTGAGGTTTACTGCGCATTGGCGCGAGATAAATTGATGGAGGTCTTACGATGGCTAAAAGAAAGACTAAGACGACAGAGTATAAAGATGATTTTGCAGAGACATGCTCTGATATCATTAGTGGAACAATCAGCGTATTTCTATTACTTCTGGTTACAGTTTTTCCGCTGATTATGCATGATTCCTATTTCGACATACTGGAGACGAAATACCAATGTTACTATATAATTATTCTCGGAATGTTAATTGTGGTGTTCGTACTTGCGGCTATTATGCTGATGATTGATCAGATGGAGCACCAGGGGAAGCATACCGTTCGTCTGTTTGCAAAATTACATCCCAGGAATTGGAAGACCGCATTTTGTATGGCGGATTTTGCGGTGATCGCATTCTGGCTGATATTAGTGGTTTCTACGTTGCAATCAGAATATCTGTATGAGTCGCTTTGGGGAAATGAAGGAAGGTACTCCGGACTTTTCTTATTGACTCTGTATGTAGTATCTTATTTTATAATCAGCCGTTTTTGGAAGGTAAGGGGATGGATTCTGGAAGCGTTTTTACTTAGCAGCCTGATCATATGCTGTATCGGTATCACGGATTATTTCCAAATGGATATCATGAATCTGCGTGTTAAAATTAAACCGGAGCAATCCACCATATTTACTTCGACATTAGGAAATATCAATACTTATACGGCGTATTTGGCATTGATGCTAGGAGTTGCGGCAGCAATGTTTGCAACCGCAAAGAAAACAGCAAGGGTAATCTGGTACTACCTATGCATGGTGGCTGGTTTTTTTGCCATTATCATGGGGTGTAGTGACAATGCCTATCTGGCATTGGCGGTATTGTTTGGATTTTTGCCTTTAGCGCTTTTTAAGAGCAGGACCGGAATGAAACGTTATTTGCTGATGCTGGCAACATTTGGTACGGTGGTACAGTGCATTGATTTTATTAACCAGGCATATGCAGAGGTGGTGATCGGGCTGGACAGCCTGTTCCAGCTGTTGGTGAATTTCAGCGGACTGATGTATGTGGTGGTTGCGTTGTGGCTGATTTATATTGCTGTTATAATTTTTGATAAGAATAATCAGGCGGCAACCGATGAGACAGGAACTGTTTTGGTGCGGGCGTGGAGCGGATTACTGGTGGCTTGTGTATTGATTGTCTGCTTTCTTATGTATGATGCAAATATAGCTGGCAATGCTGAACGATATGGTGGGTTGGGAAGATATCTGGTATTTAATGATAGCTGGGGAACCAATCGAGGATATATCTGGCGAAAATCAGTAGAGATATATCAGGGCTTTCCGTTCATGCATAAACTGTTTGGGTATGGTCCTGATACATTTGGGATTTTGACAACAGGAAACTTCAGAGTCGAAATGGTTTATGCCACCGGACAAGTATTTGATAGTTCTCATAATGAATATTTACAATATCTGGTGACGATTGGTGCGCTGGGATTGATCACGTATGTGGTGTTTTTGGTGTCGGCCGGGTGGCGGATGGCAGTGAGAAGAAACTGGAATGGATACATTGTGGGTTGTCTGTTTGCTGTATTGTGCTACGGTGCTCAGGCATTGGTAAATTTAAATTTGCCGATTGCCACACCGATTATGTGGTTGCTGCTGAGTGTCGGGATGGCAGCATGCCGGGGAGATGAAAAGAAAGGTTGAAAGAAAAACGCTTTCAACCTTGAGTTTATGAATCAAATGAACATGCAAGCATGTTCGCTTGATTCATTAGGAGGCAAATTATGAATCAAAGAGAGCAGTTTAAGCGGATTATTAAATTTGCCTCATCTATAGTTGCAATTGCTTTACAGATGCTGCTGTATTGGTATGTCTGGATGGGGTATTATAGCAATAATATCGAATTGCCGTTCTTCCGCAAAGGTAACTGGTTGATGGTAGCTTTATATGGTGTTCTGTTGCTGTTTTTTGTCCATACCTATGGTGGTTTGAAGGTGGGGTATTTGCGAAAAGGCGATCTTATGTATTCGCAGATGCTGGCGGCGGTCTGCGTTAATATAATTTCATATTTTCAGATATGTCTTTTGGATCGTCATTTTGTTAATGTAGTTCCTCTTATGGGCATGACCTTTGTACAGGTGTTAATTGTGGTGGTGTGGGTCAATGTTTTTCAATATATCTATGGCCGGATTTTTCCGCCGCGGAAGATGATTCTGGTTCGTGGGGAACGTTCGGCATTTAGCCTGATGAGTAAGATCAACACCCGTGAAGACAAGTATGATATCTGCGAAACGGTGAATATTTGTGCCGGTATGGGGTATGTATACAAGCGGATTGAGCATTATGACGCAGTAATTATCGGGGACATTCCTTCCCAGAAGCGGAACGAGATTATGAAGTATTGTTTCGAAAGGTCGATTCGGACCTATATGCTGCCGAAGATTTCGGATATTATACTGCGCGGTTCTGATGATATTCATTTGTTTGATTCACCGCTATTATTGGCGCGCAACAATGGTTTTACCTTTGAGCAGAAGGTGATGAAACGGACTACGGATATCGTGATATCGCTGCTGATATTGATTGTTACATCGCCGATTATGGCGGTGACAGCATTACTTATTAAATTATCTGATGGTGGTTCGCCCATTCACAAGCAGACGCGTTTGACAATGGATGGGAAGGAATTTGATGTCTATAAATTCCGCAGCATGGTGGTGGATGCAGAGAAAGACGGAGTTGCCCGTCTGGCGGCAGAAGGTGATGTGCGGGTGACACCGATTGGGAAGGTGATCCGCCGGACCCGTATTGATGAGCTTCCGCAATTATTTAATATATTAAAAGGCGAGATGTCGCTGGTCGGACCAAGACCGGAGCGGCCACAGATTGCGGCTGAGTATCGGGAGTATATGCCGGAGTTTGATTATCGGTTAAAGGTGAAGGGCGGTTTGACCGGGTATGCGCAGATTTACGGAAAGTATAATACGACACCGTATGATAAGCTAAAACTGGATTTGATGTATATTGAAAATTATTCATTTCGTATGGATTTGAAGCTGATTATGATGACACTGAAAGTATTGTTCATGAAAGACAGTACCGAAGGCATAGCAGAAGGGCAGACAACAGCAACACTTGAGGAAAAAACATGGGAAAAATGAAGATTTTACAGGTGAATAAACTGTATTATCCGGAAATTGGCGGGATTGAGAAGACACTGCAGCAGATTTCTGAAGGTTTAAATGACGCGGTGGATTTGAAGGTGCTGGTGTGTCAGAAAAAGGGACGAGGGGCAGTGGAAAAGTTGAATGGAGTAGAGGTTCATCGTTCCGGAAGCCTGGGAGTCGCGGCATCAGTGCCGGTTTCTTTTCCTTTTCTTTGGGATTTGCGAAGGATGTCAAAAGACAGGGATGTGATTCAATATCACCTTCCGTTCCCGCTGGGAGATCTAGGGTGTCTCTTGTCCGGATATCGCGGTAAGGTGGTGGCGTATTGGCATAGTGATGTGGTTAAGCAGAAAAAATGGATGGTTTTGTACAAGCCGATTATGAAACGGTTTTTGCAAAGAACTGATGTGATATTGGTGGGTGCCGAAGGAATTCTGGAAGGTTCCCGGTATCTGAAGCCTTATCGGGAGAAGTGTAAGGTGGTTCCGTTTGCGGTTACTGATGATATCCTGCATGCCGGTGGCGACTATCTGGCACGGTATAGCTATCAAAAGGAAAAAAAGAGTATCAATTTTTTGTTTATTGGAAGACTTGTTTATTATAAAGGGTGTTCAGTGTTGCTGGAGGCATTTGCCGGGCTTGGGGGAGAAGCTACCTTGACCATTATTGGTGAAGGCAGTCTGAAAGAGGAATTACGACAGCAGGCAGAGGTTTATAAGATCGCAGACCGGGTGTTTTTTAAAGGTCATGTGAGTGATAGTGAGATGAAGCGGTGCATGGAGGAAGCAGATGTGTTTGTGCTTCCGTCGGTGGAGCGGAGCGAGGCTTTTGGACTGGTGCAGCTGGAGGCCATGGCATATGGGATGCCGGTGATTAATACCAGCTTGCCCAGCGGGGTGCCGGAGGTCAGTATTCATGGCGAGACGGGGTTGACGGTAGCGCCGGGGAGTGTCGGAGAATTGACGGCGGCGATGGAGTGGATGGTGGCTCATCCACAGGAACGCGTGGAGATGGGGAAAGCAGCACGAAAAAGATTGGAAGAGAGATATACACAAGAGATTATGGTGGATAAAATAAAGAAGATTTATGAGGGACTGTGTAAAGGCAGCAGCTGATGAATCGGGAGGGCGCTGGTGAAGATAGCATTTGAATCACAGTTATTTTTAAAGGGAAATAAAACCGGAATAGCATGGTGCGCTGATAATCTGATTCGAGGAATTTCAAAGAGCACAGATTATGAATGTCAATTGAATTATTTTTCCAAGGGATGTGATGAGGAGAAATTGGCGGCTATGAAGGAATATCAGACGGTGGGGGTGACATTGAAACCCTGCAGATTTTTTAAGGCGGCTTGGTATAAGCTTGTTTGGCCATTTCTACCATTGCCCTATCGCTGGTTCTTTGGGGGTGACTGTCAGATTACGCAGTTTTTTAATTTTGTGATTCCACCAGGAGTGAAAGGGAAGAAGATTACGATAGTGCATGATATGGCACATTTGGCCTGTCGGGAGACGGTGAGATTAAAGAATCGGACATGGTTGGATCTGACCTTGAAACAGTCCTGCCGTCGAGCAGATGTTGTTTTGACGGTGTCGGAGTTTAGTAAATCTGAGATCATGAAATATTTAAAGGTTCCGGAAGCAAAAATCAAAGTTATGTATCCGGGAGTGGATTTGGAGCTGTTTCATAACGGTTATGCAGAGGAAGCTATCGAGCGGGCAAAAGCAAAGTATCAGATTTCGGGGGAATATATACTTTATCTGGGGACTATTGAGCCGAGAAAGAATCTGCAGAGACTGATTGAAGCATATGAGCTGTTGGTAAGAAGTAAGAAAGCAGAAGATTTACCTAAGCTTGTATTGGCAGGCGGAAAAGGGTGGCTTTGTGACGATATTTATCAGGCGGCAGAGAAACCGGAATTACAGGATAAGGTTTTATTTACTGGATATATTGATGAACAGGATTCGCCGTTACTTTTGTCCGGAGCAAAGTTTTTTTGTTTTCCGTCATTGTATGAAGGCTTTGGAATGCCTCCGATTGAAGCGATGGCATGCGGGACACCGGTGTTAGCAGGTAGAGCGGCATCTGTGCCAGAGGTATTAGGCGAATGTGCAGTATATGTAGATCCGTTTTCAACAGAGGATATTGCGGATGGAATAGGACGTATATTAAATGATGAAGACCTGCAAGCTCATTTGAGAACGGTTGGACTGGAATGTGTAAAGCGTTATGACTGGTCCAATTCAGTAAGAACTTTGCGGGAAATCTATGAAAGATTAGTGCAGTCATAAAAAATGTGGTGGAGAAAGAGATGTCAAGAGCAAAGACAAACCAATTGATTGAACAGATAAAAATAGAGCTGAACGAAAAGGGATATGACAATAGTGTGTTGGGATTTGGTAATGACACGGATGTTGGTTATGAAGATGAAACCGCGTATTTTGAGATAGCAGCAGAGTTGGCGGCTTTAAGAAGGAACTATTATGTCAACTCGGGGGTTAGAAGTGCTTCGTTAGGAATCAAGTGGAAGATTAAAAAGGCAATTGAAAAGGTTGTTGGGCTTTATGTAAAGCCGATTGTGAACGATCAGAACCTATATAATATCAATCTTCTTCAAGCGCTGGAAAAAATGAGTCATATCATCGAACGGCAGGAAAGTGAAATTGCGCAGCTAAGGCAGAAGCTATCGGAAGCTGATGAAAATAAGGAGATTTAAAATCGATGAGAGTTATTCAAATGCTGCCTTCCATATCTTACGGTGATGGAGTTGGTAACGATTGCCTGGCTATCCATGAATTTTTAACTGAAGCAGGATGTGATACGGCAATTTATGCAGGACATATCGGAAAAGGTCTTAACATAAAAAAAATATTTCCGATGGAACAAGTGGGCGCTGTTGAGGCAGATGATATTATTATTTACCACCTTTCGACAGGAAATAATATGAATTTCCAGTTTGGGCAGATGCCGGGAAAGAAAATTCTACGTTATCACAATATAACGCCTGGATATTTTTTTAGACCTTATAGCACGCTTTATCAGAAAGAGTGTGATTATGGACGTGCGGGGCTTCGCTTTTTGGCAGATAAAGTACATTACTGTATGCCGGCTTCGGACTATAACGGAAAAGAATTGCAGGAATTGGGGTATCGGTGTCCAGTTTCAACAGTACCAATTATTATTCCGTTTAAAGATTATGATGAGAAGCCGGATGAGGAGATTTTGCGTAAATATGATGATGGTAAAACAAATGTTATATTTACCGGACGTATTTCGCCGAATAAATGTCAGGAAGACATTATAAAAACATTTTATTTATATAAAAAATACTTTGATACAGAAGCCCGCCTTTTTTTGGTTGGATCGTCGAAAGGAATGGATGCATACTGTGATAAGCTAAAAGATTATGTAGAGAAATTAGAACTATCGGATGTATATTTTACAGGACATATTCCGTTTAAGCAGATTTTGGCCTATTACAAATTAGCTGATGCATTTGTATGCATGAGCGAGCACGAAGGTTTTTGTATTCCGCTAGTCGAGGCAATGTATTTTGAGGTTCCGATCGTGGCCTATAATAGTTCTGCGATTGGTGAAACTTTAGGAAAAAGCGGAATTTTGCTGAATGAAAAAGATTATCTACTGGCGGCTGCATGTATTGACAGGTTGTGTTCAGATGAAGAGCTCTGCAAAGATGTGATTGCAGAAGAACTTTTGCAGTTAGATAAATTTTCAATTAAAAAAACGCAGAGGTTGCTGCTTGACATTATTAAGAAATTGACTTCAGAATAGTTATGTTGGAGGAAAGAATGCAGACGATAAAAGAACTATATGCATATCGAACCATGATTGCCAGTTTGGTGCGCAGAGACTTGAATGGACGATATAAAGGGTCTATATTAGGCTTTTTTTGGACATTTTTGAATCCGCTATTGCAATTGGGAGTTTATACACTGGTATTTTCTATTATTATGAATAGTGATATTGAGGATTTTTACCTGTTTTTATTTGTTGCGCTGGTGCCGTGGATTTTTTTTAGCACATCGGTGCAGGCAGGAGCGGGGTGTATTCGTTCGCAGAAGGATCTGGTAGAGAAAATCTATTTTCCCAGAGAAGTGCTTCCGTTGGCATTTGTAACTTCTCAATTTATAAATATGATTTTAAGCCTTTTAGTGGTTCTGGCGGTGTTGCTGATTTCGGGAAAAGGCTGGAGTCTGCCTGCGTTATGCTGTCTTCCCTTTATTATGATGATTGAATATATGATGGCATTGGGGATTGCAATGTTTGTTTCTGCTGTTACGGTATACATCCGGGACTTGGAATATTTCCTGGGAATTGTGATGATGGCATGGCAGTTTTTGACACCGGTTATGTATTCCGTAGATGTGGTTCCGGAACGGTTGATACCGATATTTATGTTGAATCCAATGACGCCGGTGATTGTGGCATATCGGGATATTTTATACTATAAAAAAATTCCGCAGGCGGGAACGCTGCTTCAGGCGGTTTTATTTGGTATTCTGGTGTTGATGGTTGGGGCTTTTGTATTTTCAAAACTGAAACGCCACTTTGCGGAGGAGATGTAATGGAGCAAGGATATGCAATTGAAGTAAGCCATGTGACGAAAAGTTTTAAAGTATATCTGGATAAAGGCAATACGTTAAAAGAAAAAGTATTGTTTCGTAACCGCAGGCGCTATGAACATCGGAAGGTTTTGAAGGATATCAGCTTTCAAGTGAAAAAGGGAGAAGCAATTGGACTGATTGGACACAATGGCTGCGGCAAAAGTACGACTCTGAAGTTGTTGACGAAGATTATGTATCCGGATTCCGGTACCATTTCAATGCAGGGGAGGGTATCCAGTCTGATTGAATTGGGAGCAGGATTTCATCCGGATATGAGTGGGCGTGATAATATTTATATTAATGCGTCGATCTTTGGCTTGACGAAGAAAGAAATTAATAACAGGTTAAATGATATTATTGCCTTTTCGGAATTGGAGGATTATATTGATAATCCGGTTCGAACTTATTCTTCCGGAATGTATATGAGACTGGCATTTGCGGTTGCGATTAATGTAGATGCAGACATCTTGCTGATTGATGAGATATTAGCTGTAGGCGATGCAAATTTTCAGTCTAAATGCTTTAATAAATTAAGGGAAATAAAACGTTCGGGTACGACAATAGTGATTGTTTCCCATTCGCTTAGCCAGATTGAACAAATTTGTGAGCGAAGTATCTGGATACATGATGGTGTGATAAGGGAAGAGGGGCTGCCCAGGGATGTTCATCCGGTTTACCTGGATTATATGGGACAATCTCGTATGAGAATGATTGAGAACCAGGAAAACCGAGAGGAAGAGGTAGTGATTCCGATTCAGGATGGAACCGGAACGGAGGTTTGGAGAAACGGAGAAAAGATTCGCTGGGGCAATGGACAAGCACGGATTCTCAAAGCTACGGCCTATGGCGAAGATGGGGAAGAGAAGAAAATCTTTCGGACCGGAGAGCATATTGTGATGAAGGGCTTTTATGAAGTGCTGGAACCGGTAGAGGATGCGGTATTCGGAATCGGTGTCTATCGAGGGGATGGGCTTCACTGTTATGGTACGAATACCCGAATTGAACAGTTTGCGCCCTTTGATTTGAACCGGTCTGGGGAGTTTACCTTTGTGATTGATGCTTTGGAATTGCTGCCGGGGGAATATGATATTAATTTTACTATTGAAATGGGGATGGGAATTCCGGTAGATTACTACACGAAGATTATGAAGATTGTGGTTTATTCTGAATGGAATGAGGCCGGTGCATGCCGGATCAAACATACGTGGGCGTGGAAAGCGGAGGAAGAGCATGACGAAAATTAATATTGAAGAAATCATGGAGGAAATTCGCCAGGAAATCAGGGATAAAGGGATTTCGGGAGATTTGTTGGACTTCTCGGATCCGTCGCTTGGGGGATTTACGGTGCCCTTGTTTAACCCGCAGGAAATGTTGATGGATTTGCAGGCAGTTCACGGGAATTATTATGTGGATCCTGTAAGACCTCTGGGTGATGGACTGAAGGGGAAGATAAAGAAGGCCCTGCGAAAGAGTGTGCTGTTTTATATTAAACCAATGGTTGAAGACCAGAACCTGTATAATATCAATGTACTGGATACGTTAAAACAAATGTATGCCTATGTATGTGCACAGGAAACATATAAAAAACGTATGGACCGTATGTTGGAACGGATTCTGAAGGAAAATGAAGAATTGAGAGAACAGATTGAACAGCTGAAAAAACAGCAATAACGGAGGATGCAATGAGAATTGTCCAGATTGTGCCAAACATCTCTTACGGTGACGGAGTCAGCAATGATTGTATTGCAATTAAGCGTGCACTGAGCGAACGAGGGTATGATACTCAGATTTATGCAGAGAGCATCAGTCCAAAGGTCGAAAGTGGAACAGCGGTTTTGCTTGATAAGATGCCACAGTTTCATGATGAGGATATTGTCATCCTGCATCTGGCAAGCGGTCATCATCTGAACTTCGACATCGATAAGATGAATGGAAAGAAGATTATACGGTACCATAATATTACCCCGCCGCATTTTTTTGCAGGATATGACAGAAATTCACAGTATGCATGCAGCTTTGGTTATGAAGGGCTAAGATATCTGGCGGATAAAGTGGATTATGTTATTGCTGTATCAGAGTACAATAAGCAGGGGCTTCGGAGAATGGGGTATACCTGTGATATTGATGTAATGCCGATTTTAATTCCTTTTGATGATTATAAGCAGAAACCAGATGAAAAAACGATTCAGGAATATAGTGATGGCAAGACTAATGTGGTTTTTACTGGAAGAATCGTTCCTAATAAAAAACAGGAAGATGTAATTAGGGCATTTCATTTGTATAAGAAGCATTATGATCCGGTCGCCCGGTTGTTTCTGGTGGGGTCTTATAAGGGGATGGAGCGGTACTATGAGCGACTGCAGGGTTATGTGCAGAAACTGGGTGTTCAGGATGTATGTTTTACCGGACATATTCCGTTTGATCAGATATTGGCTTATTATACGCTGGCAGATGTGTTTGTATGTATGAGTGAGCATGAGGGCTTTTGTATTCCGCTTTTGGAAGCGATGCATTTTCGGACGCCGATTTTGGCTTATGATAGTTCAGCGATTGGCGGGACCCTTGGTGGAACTGGTGTTCTGCTTCCGGAGAAGGATCCGGCGCTGGCTGCAGGATGGATGAACCGCCTGGTGAGGGATGAGGCATTGCGGAAAGATGTGATTGAAAATCAGAACCGGCATCTGGAAAATTTTACTTATAAAGCTATTAAAGGTAAATTGTATGAGTGTATGGATAAGGTACTCGGAGAAAATTGATGGAAAAAATATGTTTTGTAGTGCAACGGTATGGGTTGGAAGTAAACGGGGGAGCGGAATTGCATTGTCGGCAATTGGCGGAGCAGCTTCGTCTCTTTTATGATGTTACCGTGTTGACCACAAAAGCGATTGATTATATCACCTGGGCCAATGAGTATCGGGAGAGTGAAGAGGAAATTCATGGGGTTCATGTGAAGCGGTTTGGGGTGAAACATCCGAAGGACATAGAAGCCTTTGGTGAGATGAATGCCCGTTTTGCTGATGGAGCAATAAAATCCCGGGAAGAAGAATTGGAGTGGCTAGAAAAGCAGGGGCCGCTTGTGCCGGGACTGCTTCATTATATTGAAGAGAATCAAACTGTCTATAAAGCATTTTTGTTTTTCACCTATTTGTATTATCCGACTGTGATGGGGCTTCCACTTGTAAAAGAGAAGGCTATTTTGATTCCGACAGCTCATAAAGAACCATTCCTGGAGATGGGAATTTACGAGGATGTATTCCGTCTGCCAAAGGCCATTTTTTATAATACCAGAGAGGAGAGATTCTTGTCTGAGTTTGTATTTGGTAATGAGGGAATTGTCAATGATATTGGCGGCGTAGGAATTGAATTTCCGGAGATTGTGGAGCCGGAAGACTTTAAGAAAAAATATGGGTTAGGGAAGTATCTTGTATATACGGGTAGAATTGATAAAGAGAAGGGGTGTGAAAAGCTTTTTGCATTTTTTAAGCAATATAAGCGGAACCATCCTGGAGACTTAAAATTGGTATTGATGGGAAGGAAAGTTATTGATGTTCCGGAGCATGAAGATATCATTCTGCTTGGTTTTGTCAGCGAAGAAGACAAATTTAACGGGATGGCAGGAGCTGAAGCATTGGTAGTACCATCGGCTTTTGAAAGCCTTTCAATTGTGGTTCTGGAGGCTTTGGGCTTAGGGCGACCGGTGGTGGTGAACGGGGAGTGTGATGTTCTTGTCGGGCATTGCCTTCGTAGTAATGCCGGATTTTATTATGAGTCCTATGAGGAATTCGAAGGTATATTAAACTATATTCTGACCCATGAGGAAGTAATAAGGAAAATGGGGGTGCTAGGGAAGCGGTATGTGAGTGAGAATTACCGTTGGGAAATAATTGTGGAACGTTTGAGGAAGCTGATTGATGGAGAAAGTTGGGGTATATCAACATGAAGATTGGATATTTTCTGATCAATTTGATTCTGTTATATGAAATATTCGTTTTTGTGTACAGATATAATCCTAAGGATGAACCGGGATTTGGTTTGGCTATTTCAGGCATTATGACCTTTTTGATAAATAATATAATAGCATTGCTGCTGACTGTTTTGCAGGTGTATTCCTTGAAATATCTGACAGTAGGGATTGCTCTGGCAATTTGTATACTTGTGGGGATTCTCTGGAAAAAGGAATGGTGGGCAAGTCCGAGGGAATTGTTGCGGTGGATAACAAATCATAGATATCATGTTATTCCGATGATTGTCTTTTTGGCTGCAATGGTACTCTACTTGGTATTTCCAACAAAGTATATGTTGGGTGGAAGAGATCCGGGGGTGTATCTTTTGAATGGCATTCATATCTCCCGAACCGGCGCAATGCAATATGAGACAGATGAGTATCTGAATGATCATTATGAGGAGCTGAAGGATGTTCTGTTTCCCGGATACCCAGCTTTATTTACACCGGAAAGGTTGGAAGGTATGGATGGAGAACCGGGTGAGATATCGCCACAATTCATGCCGATGTTTCCATCCGCGTTGGCAATTGGAAATGATCTGGGGGGAATTGAGGGATTGATACGGGTGAATGCAATTATTGGCGTACTGTCTTTGCTGATGCTGTATTACCTGGCAAAGCGTTTCTTCTCTCAAAAAGCAGCTTCCATCATGTTAATCATGATGTTGTTTCAACCGGCGCAACTTTGGGGGGCGAGGATTACCGAGACGGAGATATTATCTCAGTTGTTATTATTTGCATCTATGTATTGTATGATGGCTGGCTGGAAGAACAGGTGCAACTGGCAGTTTGCTTTAGCAGGATTTTTGTTAGGCATTGGTTGTATGAACCGGATTGATACGTATATTTATGGCGTGGGATTGATTGCAGGAACACTTTACTGTGTGTTGTGGAGAAGGGATTATCTGCGGAAAATGATTCTGGTCGATGGAGTTTATGGTCTGCTTGGACTGATTTCTTTGTTATATGGATGGGAGTTCAGCCATATTTATATTGTGGAACACTGGCAGGCGGGGGTTTTATCGAAAATTGTGCTTTTTAATGTATTTGGTATGCTTGGGGTAGTTGTTATATATTGTATTGGAAAAATTGGCGGCTTTCGGGTACCCAATGTAGTTATGTGGATTATAAAAAGTCGTAAAAATTTATTAATGGCATTTGGTGCGTTGCTGCTACTGTTTCTGTATGCTTATATCTTTCGACCATGGGGAAGCATGGATTTTGTTAAGCGAACAATGATTGAATTCTGCTGGTACACATCAGTGCCGATGGTATTGCTGGCAATGTATGGACTATATTGTATTTTTAAGGATAAACAGGAGGAATCAGAACAGTATTTTGCGTTTTTCCTGATTGCGCTTGCCAGTGTTTTTATATATATCATCAGTCCTAGTGTGGCGTCGGATCATATTTGGGCAGGGAGGCGCTGGATTACAGTCAATATTCCGTTTATAATGCTGCTGGGGGCTTATGGAATTGAGAAGTGCAGGTTTGTGCGAAAAAGCGTGCAAGGACTGGTACAGGGTGTATTGACGGTTGGAATTACCGGATTTTTAGTGTATCAGTGCAAACCATTTTTATTTACCTGTATCATGGAAGATTTAGATCAACAATATGAAGAATTGGTGGCAGATCTGAGGGATGATGTGGTGTATTTGACAACAAACCAGCAGATTGCCTCTTATCTGCGTTATGTATACAATAAACAGGTTTATTTGATGAGTGAGGAAAAACAAGAGAATTATAGAGAGTACTTAGCAAAACAGGAGTATGTTGATTATATTGGAAGTGAGAGCGCGTTGGGAACGGCAAGGTATTACTATGAATATGAGTTGGAGCCAGAGCGGCATACCTTATCAGGGAAATATTTGGAAAAAACAGTTGGAAGATTTCCAAGAACCCTGTATGACCGGCGTCTGCCGGCATCTGTTTATCATCTTACTTATGGGGGGCGGTCGGAGTTTCGGCTTGGAGAGGATGAAATTCAGACCGGTAATGCCAATTATAATCAAGATGGTGAGATCTGTGCTGATGGTCGGGAGGGAATTATTTTTTATGGTCCATATATTTCCCTGGAAGCCGGTGAATATGCGTTCTATTTTGAAATAGAAGCAAAAAACTTTGATAGTACCAGAGTGGAAGTTTCTTGTGATGCAGGGGATACCATACTGTCAGAACTGGCGATAGGTACATCCGGAGAGATAATTCTTCCCTTTAAACTAACAGAAGAAACTGATGGAATCGAGACACGGTTATGGGCTGGAATGGGCAGTGATGTTGTATGTAAAAACCTTTTTATAAGGAAAATTAACTAAAATTAAGGAAATGGTAAGTTTTTTTACTTGAGAACAAGCTACAACATGGGTATAATAGATATAATGCAAAAACTAAGGAAAAGGGGTAAATAAATGAAGTTAATTATACAGATTCCGTGCTATAATGAAGCGGAAACACTGGAAATAGCATTGAATGATTTACCGAAACAAATAGATGGAATTGATTGTATTGAATATTTGATTATAAATGATGGAAGTAAAGACAATACCGTAGAAGTGGCAAAAAACTGGGGCGTTAATTATGTTGTTAATTTTAAACGAAATAAGGGTCTTGCTAAGGGCTTTATGGCAGGGCTTAATGAATGTCTGAAGCAGGGGGCGGATGTTATTGTGAATACTGATGCCGATAATCAATATTTTGGTGCTGATATTGAAAAGCTGGTGCGGCCAATTTTGGAAGGAAAAGCTGATATTGTGATTGGTGAACGACCAATTGATCAGACCGAGCACTTTTCGCCCTTAAAAAAGAAATTACAGCATTTGGGAAGTTGGGTGGTGCGGAAAGCATCGAATACAGATGTTCCGGATGCTCCTAGTGGCTTTCGGGCATATAGCCGGGAAGCGGCAATGAAGATGAATGTGATAAATGAGTATACATATACGTTGGAAACGATTGTACAGGCAGGCAGAAATAAAATGGCAATTGTGTCTGTTCCGATTCGGACGAATGCAGAACTTCGGCCCTCCAGACTATTTAGCAGTATGTTTGGCTATGTAAAGAAATCTATGTTGACAATTATTCGGGCATTTATGATGTACAAGCCATTGCAGTTTTTCTGTACGATTGGGATGATTTTTATATTACTGGGTATCCTGATAGGAATCCGATTCCTTGTATTTTTCTTCCATGGAGCAGGCAGCGGAAATGTTCAATCATTAATTTTAGCCAGTATGTTGATAATTATTGGGGTTCAAACTTGTATTGTTGGTATGCAAGCTGATGTGATAGCTGCAAATCGAAAAATATTACAAGACGTGCAGTATAAGGTGCGAAAGATGTATTATGCATCAGATGTGGCGAATGAAGACAAAGAGAACTAGAAACCGTATTGGAACTTGCCAGACTGTAGTCAGTCCTGGTTTTTTCCATGGAGAACAATTCAATAAAACTTTTTGAGAGATAGAAGATGAAGAAAAAAATTTTAATTACAGCATCGACTTTTCCCCGTTGGGAAAATGATACAGAACCAAGATTTGTGTTAGATTATGCGAAAGCAATGCAGCAATATTATGACGTAACAGTATTGGTACCATCAGCACCAAAGGCGCCTGCGCATGAAGTGTTGGAAGGGATCAAAGTTATTCGTTATCGCTACTTTCCTATTAAATCATGGGAGACTCTTTGTTATCCAGGAGCCATAGTCCCTCGTATAAAGGAAAAGAAAATACGTGCTTTGCTAGTGCCTTTTTTGCTATTAGGTCTGTATGTGAAGCTTTTGTTTATCAGCAATCAATTCGACTTGATTCATGCACAATGGCTAATTCCACAAGGGATTATAAGTTCTTTTGTTAAGGCTCCTTATATCATTACTGGACATGGCAGTGATATCATGTTATTAAACACAGGAATTATTAAAAAACTAAAGATTAATTGTCTTCGTAGAGCGGCACATATTGTAACGGTTTCGGATTCTTTGGCAGAAAAAGTGAAGCAGTTATATACGGGGACACCTGTTAGTGTTATTTCTATGGGTTGCTGGATAAGTGATTTTGGTCCACGGTATCGGGTACCAAATTTTTTTCAGCAAGGCGATAAAAAAGTAATTTTGTTTGTAGGGAGATTAGTAGAAGTTAAGGGGCTATCATTTTTGATAGAAGCAATGAACTATATTGATGCAAAGTTAGTTGTTGTGGGGAAAGGACCATTAGAATCAGAATTACAAGAACTTACCCTAAACATAAGTGATAAGATTGATTTTATTGGCTCTAAGACACATGAAGAGTTAAAAATGATTTATGCATCCGCAGATATTTTTGTTGCTCCATCAATAACAACAACGGATGGATCAAAGGAGGGTTTTGGTCTTGTACTTATTGAAGCGATGGCTTCCGGACTTCCTGTTGTTGCGAGTCGTTCAGGTGGGATAGTCGAAATTGTAAAATCAGGAGAAAATGGTTTATTGGTTGAAGAGAGGAACATTGAGCAATTAGTAGGCAGTATTTGTAAGTTATTAACGGATGCAGAGCTTTACGAAAAATTATCAGCAAATGCAATGAAAGATGTAAAAAGATATGATTATAATGTGATTGCTAAGAGGTATATGCGGATTATTGAACATGTTACAAGCTAATAATCCCAATATGCTGGAAGGAGAAAAGTTGGTGAAAAAGGATGATTTAATTAGTGTAATTATTCCGGTTTATAAGGTGGAAAATTATTTATGTCAATGTATAGAATCTATTCTTAACCAGGATTATAAAAATTTAGAAATCATATTGATTGATGATGGATCGCCAGATGATTGTGGGCATATATGTGATAATTATGCGCAAAAGGATAATCGTATTATAGTGATTCATAAAGAAAATGGAGGATTATCAGATGCAAGAAACGTTGGATTATTTAAATCAAAAGGAACATATATTACTTTTATAGATTCTGATGATTCAATAGAAAGCAATTTTGTAAGTGTGTTATATGAACTGTGTATAACGCAGTACGCAGAATTGGCTTTTTGCCATAAGTATCATGGAGATAAAAGAGTAAAAACAATTTTTGAAAAAGATGATGATTTTGTTGTTTTTAGTTCAGAGGAGCTTTTGAAAAAATGGCATTCTGTATTTACACACATTGAAACTACGGCTTGGGGAAAAATTTATCATCGTTCCCTATTTCAGTTAGATGGCAGTGAGCCGATTTTATATGAAAAAGGTCGCATTCATGAAGATGTGTTGACTACTCATAGATTGGTTTATAATGCATCTAAAATTGCTGTCACTAATAAAGCCTTATATCATTATACTGTAAATCCGGGAAGTATAACTAACAAAGCATTTTCATCAAAAAGATTTATTGATATGAATTATGCGTTAGAAAAAAGAACGTTTTTTTTTAAAGAGAATAATTTTATTCAAGCATATCATCGTCTACTGATTTATACTGCTAAGGGATGGATTCTTGGGATATCAAAAATTAAAAAGTGGAAGATTGAGTGTAAAGATGAAGTAAATCGTGTACAATCGCTTTACTGTAATTATTATGATGAATTAATGTCTTTCCCTGAAACTAATTTATATGAAAAAGCACTTTTTTTTATTTTTAAAAATGCTCCCTTTTTATGTACTGATTTTTTGGTAAATATATATTTGTGGAGTAAAAGAAATAACTGATCTTATATATAAGTTAAATTAGATATTATAATAGTTTGGAAAGAAAATGAGAGTAAATATGAACAAAAAAAGAGTAAGTATTATTATACCAGTATATAACGGCGAAAAATTCTTGCGAAATACATTAAATCAAATTTTATCTTCAGAACATGCCAATATTGAAGTTTTAATTATAGATGATGGTTCGACAGACAAAAGTAGTGAAATATGTTTGGAAATTGTGAAAATAGATAAACGATTGATTTATTTCTATAAGCAAAATGGTGGTATAGTGTCCGCGCGTAATATGGGGCTTGAAAAAGCGAGTGGAGAATATATTTGTTTTTGTGATCAGGATGATATTATATTTCCTAATACTTATTCAGATATGCTAAAACGTATTGAGAATGATGAATCTGAAATTTGTATTTGCAGTACGGGACGATGGATAAATAATAAGATAAACACTTATGAATTACTTGAGGATACTGTTTTTTCAGAGGAAGATATTGATAAATATTTACTAATGCCTATGTTATTGAATAGCTATAAAATTCCTGGTAATAACTCGCAAGTTTATTTTTATTCTCATATTTGGAAGTGTATGGTTAGATCCAGGCTATTTCATGAGCATATACTTACATTCAAGAAGTTTATAAATTACGAGGATGATCTTATAATGCTTGTTGATCTTTTGTGCTGTAGTAAGAAGGTATCAACTATGTCACAGGTTTTATATTGTTGGAGACTGAATTTTAGTTCAGAATCTTATCGTTCAAATTATATTGTGAATTTAGAAGAAAAGCAAGAACATTTATTGAATTATTTATATATAAGGCTTCAAGAGCGAAAAATAGATATGATGTATTTAAATATGTATTTTCAAGCACAAATGTGCCGATTTTATATTGATAGAATAGAGAATGAATTCTCATATAAAAATGATAAAACGATTAGGGAAAAAATTGTGTATTTGAGAAAAAGCATTTTCAATGATGACTCATTACAAAATCTGACAGTTAGACGTAAATTAAAACCAGGACAATATAAAAATAAAATTGCTTTATTTTTTTTGTCAAAAAAAATGATATGTAGCGCATGTTGGTTTTTAATGTTATATTCCAGTTTTACACATTTTGCAATTCGATTTAATTGGATTGTTAGACTAGAGCGAAGATTAAAGCAAATCCGACCAAAATAGGAAATATAATATCAGCTTGAAATTGGATAAGAGTATATAGAGAGGAATTGATATTTTAATGAAAAAGAAAATATTATGGATTTCGTATTGTGTTCCTTATGACAGCGTGGGTCATGCCGGCGGTAAGACTCATAATTTTCATTTGAAGAAGGCACAAAGTTCAGGATTATTTGATATCCACTTAATATCTCTTGGCTATGCTAATGAGATGCCGAAGTTAGATTTAGATGCGTATGGAGTTCAAAATACTATTGGAGTAATTCAGGAGGATTTTTTTCATAAAATTCTATATAGCCTGATTAATTTGAATGCAGATTTAAACCCTTTTGCTCCTTATTGTGGCTTTTTCCGACATTATTCATTTTTTAAAGAAGCAATTAAAAATTATCAGTTAAAAAATAAATGTCCAGATATTATTATTCTTCAATGGACACAAGTTCTATTATTAATGCCGTTAGTTAAAGAACTCTTTCCTAAAAGTAAAATAATTGCTATTGAAGAGGATGTTGCTTTCTTGGGATTGAATAGGCGATATAAATATGAAAAGAATATGTATCTAAAGCATTTATATAAGATGCGTTATAAAAAATTAAAAAACCTAGAGTTAGAAGCATTAAAGCTTTGTGATTTGATTTTTGTAAATAATTATAAAGATAAAAAATTGTTATTAGATAATGGATGTCCTCAAGAAAAATTACAGATCATACCTATTTATTATGATTCTTATACTTCCTTAAAGCATAATTTTGAATCTAATACGATTGTCTTTTTTGGTGCGATGCGCAGAAAAGAGAATCATTTGAGTGCATTATGGTTTATTGATCATGTACTCCCACAACTTCCGGATGATATTACATTTACTATAGTAGGAAGTAATCCTAGAAAAAGTTTAATGAAATTACAAAATGCAAAGATTAGGGTGACTGGATTTGTGGATGATGTGTCCCCTTATATGGAAAATTGTCTGTGTCTTGTAGCACCTTTGGTTTTAGGGGCTGGTATTAAGATTAAAATATTGGAGGCGTTTTCAGCGGGAGTACCGGTCCTGACAAATACAATTGGTATTGAAGGGATCCCGGCTCAAAATGGGAAAAACTATTTTCATTGTGAAACTCCGGAAGAATATATTAAAACGGTTAAGCAGATTATCCATGAGAGAAGTATTTTGCCTATAATTTCTTATAATGCAAAGATGCTTATGCAAGAAAAGTTTAACTCAGAAGAAATGATGGAAGAAACTATTAATTTAATTAATAAAGTTTAAAGAGGCGAAGGTTTGAATCGAACAGTTTATAATATTTTTTATACGGTAGCATATCAGATATTAACTATACTTATTCCATTTATAACGACACCATACTTATCAAGAATATTAGGTGCAGATAATATTGGTATTTATTCATATACTATGTCAATTACCCAATATTTTGCTTTGATCGCTATGTTAGGGATATCTGATCATGGGAATCGTAGCATAGCGGCAGTGCGTGATGATAAAAAAAATGTATCCAAACGCTTTTGGAATATTTATATCATACAGTTGATTACATCTATTCTTTCAATTTTAGTTTATGTTATTGCCTGCGATATATATTTGACTGAATATTATGCAATATCCTTATTGCAAATTATTTATTTAATATCATTTATATTTGATATTAACTGGTTTTTTTGGGGATTAGAAAAATTTAAGATTACAGTAACGAGAAACTTTTTCATTAAAATTGTTTCAATTATTTTGATTTTCTCCTTTGTTAAAGAGCGTTCAGACCTGCCGCAGTATGTTTTAATTGTATCATTAAGTGCATTAGTCAGTAATGCTATATTACTCTTTTTTATTAGAAAAGAAATTATTTGGGTAAAACCATGTACCAAAGACATATTAACCAATATTAAACCCTGCTTAACTCTTTTCATTCCACTTGTGGCTCGAAGCATCTTTGTTTTTATGGATAAAATATTATTAGGTAATTTATGTCCCATTTCCCAGGTGGGATTTTACGAAAATGCCGAAAAAATTATTTTAGCACCTACCAGTATACTTACAGCTCTCGGGACAGTTATGTTACCTAAATTATCAAACCTCATTTATAATAAGCAATTTGATACAGTGAAACAATATACACAAATATCGATGAACTATATTATGTTTTTGGGTTGTGGTTTCTCTTTTGGTGTTGCTGCTGTTGCACCAATATTTGCGCCCATTTTTTTAGGTGCGGAATTCCAACCCTGTGGTACTATTATGCAAGTAATGTCATTTACTATTCTACCAGTAGGAATTGCCAATGTTTTGCGTACGCAGTGCTTAATACCACGGCACTGTGACTTTTCCTATGTAATTTCAGTTGGTTTAGGCGCTGTTGTTAACTTGATTATTGACCTATTGCTTATACCAAATTTGGGGGCTGTAGGGGCAAGTATTGGTTGGTTGGCAGCGGAGATTGTTATCACGATTTACCAAAGTATAGTGGCAAGGAAGTGGCTTCCGGTTGGTCAATTTTATAAAGAAAATTCAGTGTATTTTTTGAATGGTTTAATAATGTTTTATATTTTATGGTTATTAGCAGGAAATAGGAGACCTTCAATACTCCTTTTAGTAATACTAATTATAGTTGGAGTTACTGTTTATGTTGGCCTGTTTATCTTTTATATTATGACACATAAAGATAGTAGTGGATATAAACTAATTCAAGAGAAGATATATAATATTAAAAAGAAAAAGGTGGCGAAATGATGAAATATGTAAAAATGTCTATTAAGCAAAATATGAAATTGGAGAATTGGATATCATTATTATGTTTTTGTATTATAATAATATTTTCTTTGCAATATATTTCAGATGCAAAATCAATACGTATAATAGGTGATGAATTTGGATATTGGACAGCTGGTGCATATTTTTCTGGACTTCATTGGGAACCAGCAGCATCCTTAAATGCGTATTATAGTTATGGATATGGCTTGTTTTTGGCTTTGATTTTAAAAATAGATATTCCTAAAGATTATTATTATACAGCAGCAGTTGTTTTAAATTGTATTTTTTTGTGTGGTACTTATATTTTAGTGAGAATTTTTATAGAGAGGACTTTTGACAATATAGGTAAAAATATTTGTAGCCTTTTGGCACTTTGTGTAACGGTTTATCCAGCAAACCTGATATATGCACAATTTTCAATGGCTGAAGTATTAATTTTACTATTGTTTTGGGTTATAATAAATGTTTCCATTGAACTTCTAAATAAACCGACATTTTGTAAAGGGGTGCTTTTTATATTTATAGTAACATTTTTGTATTTTGTTCATCAAAGAACACTGGGTATATATTTATCATCATTTTTCATTTTACTTTATGTTTTATATAATAATCGTAAGAACCATATTTTGTTATTATGGATTCCATTAGTTTTCGGGTGCTTTTTATTAGGTAATTATATAAAAGATATTTATCAAGACAGTTATCTTAGTGGGGATAATAATTTGCTATTGTCCATTAATGACTACTCCGGTCAAATTGGAAAACTTAAAGTACTTTTATCTTTATCAGGAGTTAAGCAGCTAATTATTAGTATTCTTGGAAAAATGTTTTATGCAGCAAATTCAACATTTTTATTAGCCGGAGTAGGAGTTATAAGTTGTCTTATACAAATATGGAATGATATAAAAAATAAGAAATTATCAACTAATACTGTAATGTGTATGTTTTTTTTGATGGCCAGTGTAAGTATGATTGGAATATGCAGTATTTACATGCAGGACTTTACATCGAGAATGGATTTATTATTCTATGGACGTTATTTTGAATTTACACTTATGCCATTATTTTTATATGGTTTTATATATCTTCTGAATAATTACAAAAATTATAAAATAGTTGGTGTAGCTATTTTTATATTTATCTTGATTTCAATTATTACGTGTACAAAAGCACAATTTAAAGGAGTTGATACACATCTGTTTTTAAATGTAACATCACTTGCAGACTTTTATTATATAACAAATAATATAGTTGAGTTTTGGTTTTTTAATATTGCGAGAGCTATTGTCCTCTTTCTTGTTGCTTTTTGGATATTAAATTTGAACTCTTCTAAAAAGGTAATTTATATTTTAACTATCTTTATAGTGGCGTTTATAATTAATTATGAAATAGTGTATTTGAAAGGTTGTCGGGGATGGAGTGTTGCGGCTATGACTGCTAATATTGAATTATCTGAATATATTCAGGATAATAATTTGCAGGATAATCTATATTATTATTCCGGCGATGATACTACATTTTCAAACTCTTCGTACTTGCAGTTTTTATTGCCTGATACTACCATTCCATATATTAGTGAGTTAAACGAGATAGATAAGCTTGAAGCTTCTGATATACTTCTTACAAAAAGAGGAACTCAAATTAAAGAATGGCTTAATAATAGGTACAGTTTATTAGCAGCATCAACTATGTTGCAATTATGGGGGAGGGAAGGTACCGTTATTTTAAGTCAGGATATTGGGAAAGAAGTAGTTATTGATCAGCAAAGCTTGATTTTTGCAAATGGAGAAGAGGAATCGTACCTTGTATATGGACCTTATATTACACTTCAAAGTGGAACGTATGAGGTTAGTTACAGTGTAGAAGTCCCAACAAATAGAGAGGGTTATGGATTTTGCGATATTTCAGGTAATAATGGAGAGATTATTTTAGGTCAGAATGTTTTTTCATTTAATCAATTTCAGGATAAGGAAACAACAATTACAATACCGTTCTCGTTATCTGAAAAGACAAACAACATTGAGTTTCGAGTATGTGATTATGGACAAAATGCAATAAAAGTAAAGGAGATCTCTTACAAGAAAATCGATAGTAATTATCAACTGGGAATGAATAGCCCATTTGATATAGATAAGTTAAAGGAATTATTGATGTATGATAATTCTATAAAATCCATTTCGTGTCTTGTAGAAGAAGATTATGAGATATCAATAAAATATTTAGAGGATATATTTGTGGACTATCAAATAGATTCTCATTCATATACTGAAATAGTTGGTAATTTAACGCCCAAATATGTTATTGTTCCCAGTGGGAATAATGATTGGCTATTATTATTGGACTCTTATGAAGTATTAGCTAATTTTAAAGAGTTTAAATTAATGGTTTCATCTTCATCAAGTTTGCTGCCTGAAATAAAATTAACAAATGGCAGGATTACTTCGCCCGAGTTATGGAGGACAATAAATCGGGATGGATTTTATACAGATAAACTATCTATGCCTCCAGGAAAATATGATTTCTATTTAGAATTATTAGAGCCAAAAGATCAATCAGAGCAGTTAGGAGTAGAGATTTATTGTAATGCTGATTTGTTATCAGTGTTAGAAGTGGAAAACAAACAATTCATTACTATACCAATAGAATCAAACGAACAAATGGATGATTTTAAAATTAAGATATATGATTCTAATAATAGTCTAAAGTATAGAATTAGCGGAGTTAAAGTTGCAGAACATTATTTGGAGTATTTTTATAATAATGAACTTGAGTTGCTTATAAAGAAACAAGACCAGTTTAATTGCAATTCTATCATAATTACTGATGCAAATATGAAAAACAAGTCGTCCATTAAAAAAATTTTAACATTATATTCATTGAATAATATTCAAGTAAAAGACTATTTTTTTGATTTGGATAATTGGGAAGAGGATATAAATAATGAGTCCTGTGTTATTCTTCCTAATAACCTGAAACTCATATATCCTATGTTAGGTAAAAATTATATTGTAGTTGATGCAGGACCTAAGTATGCACTTTTATATAGAGGTGATTTGACAATCAAAAATCCGTTATCAGTAGGTAAAATGATCACTAAAAATTATTTTTCGTTTTCTAATAGACAGTCAAAAAAAGAAGGGAAAATAGCATTACCAGAAGGTGTATTTTATATAACTGTAAATGTTGATTTTTTAGACGAAAAAAATATCGATGATTTTGGAGGGATTTTGAATTTTTATGATGGAACAGAATTACTATATAGCGAAGAAATAGAGAATAAAAAAGCTATAAATATTTTATTATCTAAACAAGATGGTATTCAAAATCTAATTATGGAGGTTATAGAAAAAAAACCAAATATAATTTATGCAGAGATTGATGGTATCGAGAAAATCTCAGATGGTTATCTGATAAATTTGCATGACATGAAAGCCACAGGAACTTCAAGATATGATGAGACTAACCGATTTGTTATACAGGATGCTGATAATGTTACGATTTTTGGTCCATATTGTAAAATGGAGGCTGGCAATTATGAGATACAGTTTAAATATAACGTTGCTGAAGGGATTCCTCTTGTTTTTGATGTTTGCGCCAACTCAGGAAATACGATTTTTTATAAAGAGGAATCATGGAATTCAAAAGAAACCAACCTTATGATTACACTTACGAGCGATGTGAAAGATGCAGAATTTAGAATTTATGTGCCTGCGGGTGAATTGTTTACTCTGGAGTCTATTTTAGTTATTCCATCTACGCCAAGTGAGGATTAGATATATTAAAAACTGAGTATTCTTGTCTGCTAGAGCCACCTGTCCGGTCAGTACGGAGCCAGTGTTCCGGTGGTACAGAGCCGCTTTGATTTTGCTTGACTGCAAAAACACCTTACCTTACGAGATAAAAAAGTGATTGACATTTGCAGGTATCATTTTAACTCAAAATCAGCTGGCTCTCACCTTCCGGCAAGGTGGCTCTAAATGACCGTGCACTTGGTTCTAAGTGTCCGGTGTATACACCGTCAGGCGAGTGCCATCTACACGGAACTTTAGCATCTGCTATCACGGTGCAATTTTACTATGCTATCAGAAGTTAATATTTATATCAAGGATGCTTTGCACCGTTACGCGGCCACTCTTTGACATAACTATTTCTTCTGAAAAATAGTTAATCAAGCAGAAGTAAGGCGAATTCCGTACCCGGTACTGTCTCCGTGAGAGTGGTACCAAAAGTCCGTGCAGGTGGCATCAGTCCAGTGAAATAAATGTATGAGGAGAACGGAAATGCGAAAAGCAAAAAAAACAGATTATTATCAACTGATCCTATATGTGAGTATTGCGATTTTTATAATTCAAATTACTTTATTAGCGTGGGTAAACTTGACTCAGATGCAATACCACATGGGCTATGATGCTTCATCATATTATACAAAGGCGATCGAGATGTGGCGTCAAAAAACCGTTTTCTGCAAGGGATGGTCTGAGCAGACAACGTTATATATTGATTCGGCAGTACCGCTGGCAGCATTGTTCTATGGAATGACAAAGAATATTTTTGTCGCATATGGAATGGCAAATCTGACAATTGATATAGCTATCATAGCCGTTTTTGTATCCATACTACGTCAATTGAAGTTAAGCAATTTGTCAATTGGCCTGATTTTAAATCTTTTGCTGTGTCCTTATATTGCAACTGGATTCAACAATGCTAATGATGTTGGATACTTTTCTATGTTCTTAACATCAGCGGCATGCTATGGATTTAAATTACTGATTATACTGATGGTATTAAAAACGGCATTACTTTTAGAAAATGATCTGACTGGAAAGAAAGAACTTGCTTTTACTATTCTTACATGCAGTTTTGTATTTATAGCAGGATTATCCAGTGGATATTTTATGTTAGTAACGGTTGTTCTTCCATGTATGATATATATTCTTATTAAAGTGCTGGTGAAGAATAATATAAAAGAGATAAATATTCGCTTAGGAATCTTCTTAATGGTATGTGTTTTTTTGATATTTGCTGGAAAATATATTGCGGTCCATGTTATTGGCTTTGTGAGTAAAGACAGTACGATGGAATGGGTAAGCCTAAAGGCACTTTGGAATAATATAGGCGCTGTTTTTGCAGGCTATTTATACCTGCTGTCAGCATTACCTATAAGTGGTGGAGTTGAAGTGTTAACAGGACGTGGAATGGCACATGCTCCTTATTTGATAATTTCAACAATAATTCTTTTTGCTTGTATTTATTTTTTTAAAAAAGAAGGTAAACTGGCGAGTTTCAATGAGAAGAAGAATTATATTCTGCTTGTCTTAACACCACTTTTTAATATAATAATGTTCAGCCTTCTAAGTATCACTTATGGTCAGGAGTTATTTGAAACCAGGTATTTACTGCCTTGTCACATTATTATGATAATATTGGTTGGATATTTTATTGATACGTTAAGTAATGAATTGATTATAAAGAAACTGGGAGTACTGTTACTTGCAGGGACATTATTGGCAGCGACTGGAATAAGCTATACTCGCTATATTACTATGCGTGTAGATGTATCAGTTTATCAGAGAATCATGCGAGATGCAAAAGTGTGTTCTGCAGGATTGGTATACTCTATTGGCAGCGATAGTGGAATTGATAATCGCAATATGAGGGCTTATGATGATTCGAGAATCTATAAGTATTTAAATGGCTTTGATAATGTTTATCATTGGGGTGACTACCATCATGCAGATGAGAACGCAGAATATGAAGGCCCTACATTAATGTTTGCAACAATAGAAGATTTTGATACTTTGCCAGTATTTATTAAGAATCATTATGAGCCAATTGATACGTCTGGAAAATATAGAATATATCGTTCAAGCGAAAATATTATGGATTTTGTGAGCGGAATGCAGAATGGAAGCAAAAATATAGACTTTATGTATTCCCCGGGACTTAGAAAAAAAAATGCGCATTTGGATGAAAATGGATATTTAGTAAATGATGCCGGGGGCGTAGTACTGGAGAGTCCTTACTGCAATTCTATTCCGGGGATATACCAGTTTATCCTTGAGTATGATATACTGGAAGGAAGTGGAGCAGAACTGGGTAATTGGCAAGTGCTTTATAATGGTGTGGTGTATGCCGAAGTGCCCATTACTTATGGGTCCAACCAGGTAGTGATTCCATCAGTAAACCTGGAGACATCAGATGGTAGAGTAGCATATCGGGTAGATTTGAATGACAGTGCAAAAGTACAATTGAAAAGGGTAGTTATTTTGGAGGAACAGTAGATGAAGTTGGTTAGTGTGGTGGTTCCGTGCTATAACGAAGAGAGAAGTGTCCAAGCCGTTTATGACCGGGTCCGGAAAGTCTTTCATGATGCTCTTCCGGACTATAGTTACGAATTGATTTATGTGGATGATTATTCTCAGGATCAAACAAGAAGCCTAATTGAAGAAATATGCCAAAAAGATAAACAGGTGAAAGCAATTTTTAATGTGCGAAATTTCGGATTTCATAGAAATGTTTTTAGTTCTCTTCAGTATGCTTCCGGAGATGCAGCGTTTCTCATGTTTGGAGACTTGCAGGATCCGCCGGAGTTATTGCCAGAATTCATCAAGAGTTGGGAAGCAGGGCATAAGGTAATTGCTGGGCAAAAAAAAGGAAGCGAAGAAGTAATACTTATGCAGTTGTTCCGAAAGCTTTATTATTTTATCATTGATGCGTTTGCTGTCAGAAAACAAATTGAAATGTTTAATGGTTATGGATTGTATGATCGGGAATTCCTGGAGATACTGAAAGAAATCGATGAGTTACAGCCTTATTTTAAGGAAATAGTCGCTGAATATGGTATGGAATTGGATATTATCCGGTACCATCAGGATAAGAGTGCACGTGGAAAATCCAATTTTAATTTTTTTAAGAATTACGATTTTGCGATGCAGGGGATTACCTCTTCAACAAAGATGCTGATGCGCTTGGCCACATTTGTTGGAGCTGGGACCGGTATATTGAGTTTGTTAATTTCCGTATATGTCTTTATTAATAAACTATTAAACTGGAATGATTACCCAATTGGAACAGCATCCATTATTACTGGAATCTTTTTTATCGGAGCCATACAGTTGTTTTTTATTGGAATTTTAGGCGAGTATATTTTGAGTATAAATGAGCGGATAGCGAAAAAACCCCGCGTGATTATAGGGAGAAGGATAAACTTCAATAGTGATGATGAAGAACGAGAAGAAGAATAGTCAGGAATTATTACGTTATTTGTTTTGGGGTGTAATGGCAGTTGGAGTAAATATTGTGCTGTTTATGCTATTGTCATATATTGTTTCACCAATTATGGCAAATACAGCAGCCTTTATCATTTGTATTTTTTTTACGTATTTCACAAACAGTATTTTTGTATTTCGCAAACCCTGTCAAATAAAGAGTTTCATACAATTTTTTATGGTACGGATAGGCGGCCTTTTCATTGATGACATTGGCCTGGCCCTACTTTTATCCTTGAGTATGAATAAATTATTGGCAAAATGCATTGTAAACGCTATTATCATTGTGATGAATTATATTTTAAGTAAACTGGTGGTTTTTCGATCCGCTGATTGAAGGAAAAAGGAGGCTCATATGAGTAGGATAGCAGTAGCAGGAACCGGATATGTTGGATTATCTAATGCAGTACTTCTGGCACAGCACAATGAAGTAGTTGCATTGGACATCATCCCTGAAAAAGTGGAAATGATAAATGATAAACGGTCACCAATCGTAGATAAAGAGCTGGAAGAATATCTGGCACAAAAACAACTGAAGCTAAGAGCTACTCTGGATCCGGAAGAAGCCTTTACTGGTGCGGAGTTTGTGATTGTGTCTACGCCGACGAACTATGATCCAAAGAAAAATTACTTTGATACAAGTTCTGTAGAAGACGCCTTGGAAAAGATACTTCACTATGCACCGGAGGCATTGATAATTATTAAATCTACGGTTCCTGTGGGATATACGAAGATGGTTCGCGAACGTTATCAGAGTAGTAATATTATCTTCTCTCCGGAATTCCTTAGAGAAGGCAAGGCGCTTTATGATAATTTATATCCATCCCGTATAGTCATAGGGGAAGATTCAGAACGGGCCAGAACATTTGCAGCTTTACTGCAAGCGGGATCCTTGAAGACAGATATTGTAACATTATTTGTGGGTTCGACAGAGGCAGAGGCAATTAAATTGTTTGCCAATACCTTTCTTGCATTACGAGTATCATTTTTTAATGAATTGGATACTTATGCGGAAGTAAGAGGTCTGGATAGCAAACAGATTATCAGTGGAGTATGTATGGATCCCAGAGTTGGTGATTTTTATAATAACCCCTCTTTTGGATATGGTGGGTATTGTTTGCCGAAGGATACGAAGCAATTGCTGGCGAATTATCATAATGTTCCGAACAACATTATGGGGGCAATCGTAGATTCCAATCGAACCAGAAAAGATTTTATCGCAGAACGGGTGATTGACAGAAATCCTCACGTGGTTGGCGTATATCGTCTGACTATGAAATCTGATTCGGATAATTTCCGTCAGTCGTCAATTCAAGGGGTCATGAAACGGATTAAAGCCAAGGGGATTGAAGTGGTGATCTATGAGCCAACAATGAAAGAAGATGAGTTTTTCCGTTCAAGGGTAATCCGGGATTTGGACAAGTTTAAAGAAATGTCAGACTTAATTATTACAAACCGCTGGGATGATGCCCTGGAGGATGTACGTGATAAAGTATATACCAGGGATATGTATGGTAGAGATTAAATGAGAGGTATTTAGGATGAGGAAAACCGCATTAATTATGGCTGGCGGAAAAGGTGAACGTTTCTGGCCAAAAAGCCGCAGAAATATGCCGAAACAGTTTCTATCTTTGACAGATGATGGAAAAACCATGATACAGCTTACGGTAGAGCGAATCTCTGCACTTGTGGAATTGAATGATATTTATGTGGCGACAAATCGGGATTATAAACAGCTGATTTTAGAGCAGCTGCCGGGGATACCAGAAGAAAATATCCTATGTGAACCGGCGGGCAGAAATACAGCTCCATGTATTGGCTTGGGAGCTGTGCATATTAATAAAAAATATGAAGAGGCACTGATGTTGGTACTTCCGTCAGACCATTTGATTAAGTTTAATAAGATGTTTCATGCGGTGCTGCAGGATGCCTGTGATATTGCAGAGCAAGAACAGAATCTGGTCACGATAGGAATTACGCCAACTTATCCGGAGACGGGTTACGGATATATTAAATTTGATTCACGCGAAATGAAGGGGCGTGCTTATAAGGTAGAGCGTTTTGTGGAGAAGCCCAGTCTGGAAGTGGCTAAGGAATACTTGGCATCCGAGGAATATCTATGGAATAGTGGTATGTTTGTCTGGAAGGCCTCGTCGATTTTGGACAATCTGCAGTGCTTTATGCCGGAGACATATCAAGGCCTGCGCTTGATCCAGGGTGCAATTGGAACGGAGATGGAAGAGTCTGTTCTGGAAGTGGAATTTCAACAGTTTACTTCGTTATCAATCGACTATGGAATCATGGAGAAGGCAGATCACATTTATACAATTCCTGGTACTTTCGGTTGGGATGATGTTGGGTCATGGCTGGCTGTGGAGCGGATAAAGAAGAGTAATGAGATGGGAAATGTTGTCAGTGGCGATATTATAACGGTAGATACGCATAACTGTATTATTCAGGGTGATAAAAAACTGATTGCAGCAGTCGGATTGGAAGATTTGATAATCGTGGATACACAGGATGCAACATTGATTTGTGCTAAGAATAGCACTGCTGACATAAAAAAGGTTCTGGAGAATTTAAAAATATGTAATAGAGAAGAATATACTTAAAAGCAAAGGACAGCACTGATGATGGAGCGACAAATTCAGGAAAAATGGAACATATGGAGGAAAAAAGTCTGTGGTGATCAGGATTTGCTTAATGAGTTAGAAGCCATAAAAGACAATGAAAATGTAATTTATGACTGCTTTTATAAAGAGCTGGAGTTTGGAACAGGTGGCCTTCGAGGTGTTATTGGAGTAGGCACAAACAGAATGAATATCTATACGGTTGCGAAAGCATCCCAAGGATATTCCGACTATTTGAATAGGCATTTTCAGGAGCCATCGGTAGCGATTGCTTATGACAGCCGAATTAAATCAGATTTATTTGCGAAAGTTGCTTCCGGTGTGTTGGTTGCTAACGGAATTCGAGTATATATTTATCCAGAACTAATGCCTACACCAGCTTTGTCGTTTGCGGTCAGGTATCTGCATTGTTCCGGAGGAATCGTAATTACAGCAAGTCATAACCCAGCCAAGTATAATGGCTATAAGGTATATGGTGCAGATGGCTGCCAGGTTACGACAGCGGCAGCAAAAGAGATTCTTTCGGAGATAGAAGTGGTTGATATATTTGATGGAGTGAAGAAAATTAAATTTGAAGACGGAGTACGACAAGGGTTAATCTCCTATATTGCAGAAGATACGGTTAATGCCTATATTGAGGCAGTATCGGCGCAGTCGTTATGTGGGGATGAGGACATTGATAAGTCGGTCTCAATTGTATATACCCCATTGAATGGCGCAGGTTTAAAATGTGTCACCAGGTGTCTAAAGGAGAATGGATTTACTAATATTTCTATTGTAGCTGAGCAGAAGTATCCGGATGGAAACTTTCCAACTTGCCCTTACCCAAATCCCGAGATTCGGGAAGCTTTGGAGTTGGGGCTGCGTGATGCAAAACGTTTGAACAGTGACCTGCTTTTGGCTACTGATCCGGACTGTGATCGGGTTGGGATAGCGGTAAAATCCGGTGAGGAATATGTTCTGCTCAGCGGCAATGAAGTTGGCATGCTGCTGCTGGACTATATCTGTAAACGTAGAATCGCTTTGGGCCGGATGCCGCAGAATCCAATTTTTGTAAAGACCATTGTAACAATTGATATGGCAAAGCAAATTGCCCGGGATTATAATGTACAGGTAATTGAGGTTCTGACGGGATTCAAATTTATCGGGGAACAGATTGGTATATTAGAGCAGAAGGGTGAGGAAGATCGCTACATCCTGGGTTTTGAGGAAAGCTATGGGTACCTGACGGGAAGTTATGTGCGAGATAAGGATGCGGTGGATGGTTCTCTGCTGATTTGTGAGATGTTTGCTTATTATAAGGCTCAAAATAGGAGTCTGTTTGATGTTTTGAATGCATTATATGAGAAATATGGCTACTGCTTGAACACTCTTCACAGCTATGAATTTGAAGGCTCAGAAGGATTTCAAAAAATGCAAAATATTATGGCAAGGTTTAGGCAGGAATGTCCTGAAAGTTGGGTGGGGCGAAAGATTGTATCAGTTAGTGATTATAAGGAATCCGTAATCAAATATAGGGATGGACATCAAGAAAAAACTATGCTGCCAGCATCAGATGTGTTGAAATATGATTTAGAGGGTAATCTGTCTGTGGTGGTTCGCCCTTCCGGAACAGAGCCAAAACTAAAGATGTATTTTTCTGTAAGTGCTGAGAATGAGGAGGCAGCGGCAAGATTGGAAAAGGCATTGATAGCTGCGGTGGAGGCATTGTTGGTGTGAATGTTGAATTCGGTTTATATTTCGCATAACAAAACTGCGCTGCACGGACGAAGAAACCACTATTCGCGGATAGCGCACCTTTAGCTTGCGCAAACGTTGCCACGGAATGGAGCTTATCGTAACAAAGCTGGAAGAAACGCAGCTGACCTCATTTTTTACCTGGCTATGCCGTGGAGAAATAATGCTTTATGAATTTGATTATTCTTTGACTGAACGAGGCGTTTGGGTATTTTAAGTAGAAAATGCCAACAAGCAGCTTTGAGTATGAAAAATATTATGGAGGAGTTCGGATGGACAGCAAAACGAAATTGAAAACTATGATAGCAAAGCTTTTGATAGGGGTAATAATGTTTACATTATTACCAGGTAATGTATGGGCGCAAGCGCAGGAGACACATGATGAAAAGACAGGAGAATATATACAGGCGACTTCCTCTGATGTAGTGAAGAAGGGAGATATAACAACACCCTCAGAAGCTGAATTGAAGTGTGTATGTGCTGACCTCTGCTTTGAGGATGAAGTGAATACAAGATGCCAGATATGCTTGGAAGACTATGAAGACTGTCAATGGGCAGGAGATATGCTAATCGGGGACTTGCTGATAGCCTTGCCGTTGGCGACTCCATCGGTTACATATCCAGTTCCTTATGAAGAGATATCTCTGGAGGGACGGAAATTTTCTATGATTACCTCGTTTAATGAAAAACCTTATTATCAAGTGTTGAAGTTTACGACGCCTGAAGACGGAGGGGGTTCTTATACTCTTTATTGCAGTGGTTCTCCAGAACCGACAGGTTACATATGTACTCCACAGCAGTATGAAGCATTATGCCAGAAGATTGAATATTATAAATGCTCACCCTATGGGCTTTCGGCTCCAGGCGATTTTCTTGCTTACAATGATGGCTGGGGTGGTAATACTTCTGTTAGCTACCAGTTGGAAGGTGGACAAGAGTACTTTTTAGTCGTAACCAGAGACATCGCTTATAGTTATTATAACTGGGAATACAAGTTGTATTTTGTGCGAGATGTAGCTCTTAATCTTGATAATTTAAACGCGGATTTTCCAGGTACTACAGTATTGCATTCTAAAGGAAAAGACTGGTACTGCGACAACGAATATAGCGGCGGGGGGATAGATCGCCCGAAAAAAGACGGATACCTATTTGCCGGATATTTTACAGAGAAGGATGGACAAGGCATAAAAGTCATTGATCAGTGGGGGAGTATTCTTGATGAGATAGACGAACTTGAATTTTTTGACACTATCTATGCATTGTGGGAAGAACCGCCGAGATTTAAAACGTCTCGTTTTAAAAGCGCAGTAAAGGGAGAGTTTTATCAGGATAATCTTGAAACAACTTCTGATTTTCCTTTATATTGGCTAATAGCAGCGGGTGAGCTTCCTGACGGTCTTTCATTGGATGAAGATACTGGGGTTATCAGCGGAATACCGACACAAAGTGAAAGAAGATCGTTTGTTTTATTAGCTATTAACTTTGATTCAGGATATTATTACTTTATAAGGACTTCAATCACTGTTAGTGGATGGCAGGATTCCTCTGACAATGAGGAGGAGAATAACGGAGAGTGGTCGCTGAATACAGAAGGGAATTGGCGGTATTATACATCTGGAAACCAGTATTATTCTAATGAATGGAAATTGGTGGAGTTTGAAGGCAAATCTTGCTGGTATCATTTTGGCAAAGATGGTTATATGGATACTGGTTGGTTTGTGGATAAAGATGGTAGATGGTATTATTTGAATCCTGGTTCAAACGGTGCAAAAGGAGTGATGCAGACAGGCTGGCAGACAGACCCACAGGATGGAAACCGTTATTATCTGGACCCGCAGACTGGGCAGATGGCAATTGGATGGGTTTGTGTTGATGACATTTGGTATTATTTTACCGAGTCTGGAGAAGAGTATTCTGGGTGGAAATGGGATGATGCTGGAAGATGGATTTATGAGAACGTTGGAAGGCGGCCAATGGGAGCGCTGGAACCGGATAAGAAACGAGACGAGTGATGTGATTGGACTTGTAATGACCGGTAGCTGTTCGCAGTGGTGACCGTTGATGTCCATGATCTGCATCATCTGCAAAGATATTCGGGATCGAAACCCTGTCTCAACTGGATTATGCCGGAGGAAAGAAGGCGATCTTCACCGACAAGATACTGGATGACATCTATAAGGAGCCCACCGAGCTCCCCCGGCGCATCAACTGCATTGCGAGAAAGGTCTCATGTACGCAAGATCGCAGAGTAAACGGCTGATCGATCATGACGAGTTCGGATTTCTTATTACACAATAAAAAATTATAGGAGAACAGACATATAATGTCTGCAGTGCATTCCGGTGAAATGACTCCGGATTGCCTGCAGACCCATTGCCGTTCATACAATAGACAGGACAACCTACCCAAAACATCTACAATGACACATAAATGAGCAGACCTAAGTCAATGAATGAGAGCAATCTGGTGGCAGCTCATGAAATCATTAACACCTATGCTGCTTTCCGATATAGATCAATATTGGTCAGGTATATATTTAAAAACACGCCCTTATCAAGGCCTTATAAATTTTATCATCTATCTCAACTAAGCTTTGCTTTTCATCTGTAAATTGTATGGCGACCTGATAAATACCCTTGTTTTTAGCCGATAGACCTCCGGCCAATAAGCCAACCGGGCCAAGCAACGCGCCGCCGACCAGACCCCTTGCAACGCCGGATGCAGCACTTTTCCGATGTTCGTCAGTAATAACTTCGTAACTGGAAACAGTTGTCTTATTGAGCATTATACCCTTTCCAAATCCAGTTATTATTTGTACCATTCCTAAAGTTGTCATAATCTGCTTTCCAAGATAATCGCCTGCCACTACTGCATTTTTTGCCTTTGCCATATCATTTCCTCCGTAATATTTTACTCTTAACTTCCAGAAAAAAGTGACACTCAATTGAAGAAAAATTCAAAAAAGCCCGGAAATTCAACGATTTTTGTTGCAAATCCGGGTGAAATCTGGTATAATATTTAGTGGGAATTCACAC
>Ga0153999_1000138_pt1 | contig 36928 bp, 32 predicted proteins | sample TSNC083MetaG_FD_104675 | JGI IMG/M metagenome (GOLD analysis project Ga0153999, IMG submission 104675) | Attine ant fungus gardens microbial communities from North Carolina, USA - TSNC083 MetaG | ecosystem: Host-associated > Fungi > Mycelium > Unclassified | place: USA: North Carolina, Lumber... | reverse complement strand
TACAATCTTGTTGTAGCATTGGCCGTTAGTTAGCTTTACACCACCTCTTTTTCTTCTCAATTAAGAGGGTATCGCTTTTTTCGGCTTTTTGCTACCTTTTTTTAAAACTATGGACTGTTCAGTCATATAGCTCTTGTGTTTTTCACGCTATATCTCCTTGCCTGGCAGCATCGACAAAATACAGATGAACGTACTAAAAACAGATAATGTTTTTTATATCTATCAGCAATGAAAGTGAGTGTGCGATCTATGAAACACGTTCTCGTTATCGGCGGCGGTGCGGCCGGCTTAATGGCCGCCGTCAGCGCCGCACAACATGGCGCCCAAGTAACAATACTCGAAAAAATGAAAGATGTTGGACGTAAACTGCTTATTACCGGTAAAGGACGCTGTAATATTACTAATAGCTGTGATCTATCTGAACTCGTTAAAAACATGCCAGGTAATGGTGTGTTTTTATATAGTGCGTTTAATGCCTTCAACAATCAAGATCTCGTCAATTTTTTTGAACAAGCCGGTTTGCCCACCAAGGTTGAACGTGGTGGTCGAGTTTTTCCAGTAAGTGACCAAGCCAGAGACGTCATTAAAACATTTGCCGATCAATTGTCCAAGCTTGGTGTTACAGTAAAAACCGGACAAATAGTAAGAAAAATTTTTTTTGAAAATGGCCGCGTTGCCGGGGTCAGAGCGGGAAATACTGAATATAAGGCCGATGCTGTTATTGTGGCAACAGGCGGCGCTTCGTACCCTGGCACAGGTTCCACAGGCGACGGTTATAGCCTGGCGCAGGCCGCCGGTCACAGCATTATTGCCATTAAACCATCGCTGGTGCCACTAGAAGTTGCCGAAGATTGGATCACTGAGCTGCAAGGTCTGTCACTCAAGAACGTAATGGCAACAGTGCTGAGCGGTGGAAAGAAGGCGGCAGAAGAATTTGGCGAAATGTTGTTTACTCATTTTGGGTTGTCGGGTCCGATTATTTTATCATTAAGCAAAAAGGTTTCAGAGCTATTTGTATCATCACCCGGCATGGAAGTGTCAATTGAGATTAATCTTAAGCCTGCCTTGGCGGCCGAAATTTTGGATAAGCGTTTGCAGCGTGATTTTGCTAAATTATCGAGAAAACAACTAAAAAATTCACTCGGTGAGCTGTTGCCAGCCAAAATTATCCCTGTAGTTGTTGACTTGGCGTTTATTGATCAGGACAAGTTTGTCAATCAAATAACTAAAGAAGAACGGTTGCGCCTACTGACTGTACTACAGCATCTAACTTTTACGATCGTTCGCACGCGGCCGGTGGACGAAGCCATTGTAACGGCCGGTGGCGTCAACACGAAAGAGTTGAATTCCCGGACAATGGAATCAAAACTGGTTCCTGGTCTGTTTTTTGCCGGTGAGGTCATCGATATTGATGGCTATACCGGCGGGTTTAATCTTCAGGCAGCGTTTTCTTCCGGTTATGTGGCCGGTAAGTATGCCGCTGTAGAAGATTAGGTGAAATTACGGCGAGGAGGGTTGGTGTGGAAGACAGGAACCGCATATTCCGACAAAAGAGATTCCTTGCCATTGACCGGCTGCTGATAAGGTTGGCAACCGTCGCTGTTGTCTTATTATTAGTCGCCCAGACGCTTCTCTTAAGCGGGGAGACCCGCAAATATCTTTCACTTGTTGACCGATTGGAAGGAGAGCAGATCATGTCTCCTGTCAACATGTATGCGGCCGATGCTCCCTGGTCGAATCCCAATAATTCTATGAATGCTGTTAATAAAGTAGTGACAAAATCAATTCGTACACTCAGGCCCAATCAGAAAATGAGTATCCGGATGATCAATCCCCCGGCTAGCCTTGACGCCATCGTTACTGTAAATGGAGAGATAGCCGGCAATTTTGGCAGAGGGTTAGTAGAATTGACAATTTATGATGGCGATTACATCGAGATAGATGCAGTCAATGTAAAAAAACATGCCCAATTTATTATTGACAGTCATCGCAGTCAACTGGCATATCCTGTTGGCGGTATTGTCCTTGAAAGTAAAAACAATATGATTATAGTAGGTAAAGTTGTCTTTAAGCGTTAATGTTAGGTTGACAAAAATAAATTGTTTTAGGTAAAGCTGCTTGTAACTCTTTTTCCGTTGGAGGAAATTATCCCTGCACAGGGAATTATAATAATACGAATTAAGGCAATTAGACGTTTTTTAAAGTAGAAACTAGATAATAAAGAGGGATCAATATGGGAGAGAATATTAAGCTAAGCGGAACAACCGGGTTGGTAGGAACAGTCGGCATTCCTGGTGACAAGTCAATATCACACCGCAGTGTAATGCTGGCCGGTCTTGCTGATACTAAGGTAAAAGTGACGAATTTTCTGCACTCTGCCGATTGCGGGGCAACGATTGCATGTATGCGGGCAATGGGGGTCGTTGTCGAAAAGGATGAAATCGGTGACTTAGCTATAATAGGGCGGGGGCTTTTTGGTTTAAGTGAACCTCAGGACGTGCTTGATGCCGGCAATTCAGGTACTACTATGAGACTATTAACCGGTTTATTAGGCGCTCAACAATTTTTCAGCGTCATGACCGGCGATAGTTCGCTGCGAAAACGTCCCATGGGCCGCGCAATAGCACCACTTACGAAAATGGGAATACAGATAACCGGACGGCAACAGTCGCGCTATGCTCCGCTGGCTATTTCACCGGCCGGACAGGTTGAGGGCATAGAATATGAGATGCCTGTTGCCAGTGCCCAGGTCAAGTCGGCTATTTTGCTGGCAGCGTTATACGCCGGCAACTCATCAACAATTATTGAGCCGATGCCCTCGCGGGATCATACTGAGCGCATGCTTGAGACATTTGGCGTTCCGATCGTGAAAAATGGCCGGGCAATTACCCTTCATCCCGTACAGGCGCTTACAGCTCCTGAGCTAATTAACGTACCTGGCGATATCAGCTCGGCTGCTTTTTGGCTTGTAGCCGCCTCAATTATTCCGAACAGTCAGCTTACCCTTACAAATGTTGGCGTTAATCCGACGCGTACCGGCATTCTTGATGTCCTGAAACAAATGGGGGCAGATATTACGATCACCAATGAACGCTGGAGCGGTCGTGAACCGGTTGCTGATATCATTGTGCGATCAGCTAAGCTTAAGGGAGTGACAATTGAGGCCGATATCATCCCCCGACTGATTGACGAAATCCCAGTACTGGCTGTAGCCGCTTTATTTGCCGACGGGCGAACTGTGGTGCAAGGAGCAGAAGAACTTAGAGTCAAAGAAACTGATAGATTAAAAGCTGTAGCCGTCGAACTTGGCAAGATGGGGGCGAAAATTACCGAAAATGACGACGGTCTTAGCATTGAGGGGCCGCAGCAACTTGAGGCTGCGGTGTGCCATTCTCATGACGATCATCGTATGGCCATGGCTTTGGCTATAGCCGGCGTTGCTGCCCATGGGGTGGAAATTCAAGAACCAGACTGCGTGCAAGTGTCGTATCCCGACTTTTTTACCGTACTCTCTGCACTACGGCGGGATGAATAGGAGATGGTCATTTATGAAGCGCTTAACTATTGCCATTGACGGACCGGCAGGAGCAGGCAAGAGTACTGTCGCTAAACTGGTCGCCAAGAAATTGGGATATACCTATATTGATACCGGCGCCATGTACCGGGCTGTAGCCTGGCAGTCATTACATGAAAACATAGCATCTGACAATGAGGCAATTGCTGATCTGGCCCGTAATCTTGACTTGTCGTTAACATATGTCGATGGTAACACAGCCGTTGCCGTTAACGGCAGAGATATTACCGAAGCTATTCGTAGGCCGGAAGTTAGCCGGTTGGTAGCCGCGGTAGCGCAAGTACCGGCTCTCAGGCAAGTGATGCTTGTATTGCAGCGAAATATGGCGGTTGACGGCGGGGTAGTGATGGATGGCCGGGATATTGGCACCTATGTTTTGCCTAATGCTGATATCAAAGTATTTTTGACAGCCTCGATTGCCGAGCGTGCTAAACGACGGTGGCATGAGTTAACTAAAAGCGGATATACCATCAGTTTAGCCGAGCTGGAAAATGAGATAGCCTGTCGTGATAAAGCAGACAGTGAACGGGACATTGCGCCGCTGATCGCGGCTGCCGACGCTGTTACCATTGATACTACTACATTATCTATTGCTGATGCTGTCGACGCGATATTAACGTTATGCAAGGAGTAGCGGGCCTATGTATAATTTGTTGCATTTGCTATTTAGGACACTATTTTCGTTGTTCTTTCGCTGGCAAGTAAGTGGTGCTGATAAAATTCCCGTCACGGGGGGCGTTATTATTGCCGCCAATCATATTAGTCTCTGGGACCCGCCAGTTATTGGCGCTGCCATAACGCGGCAAATTCATTTTATGGCCAAAGAACAATTGTTTGCTAACACAGTATTTGCTTGGCTCATCTCACGGCTTGGCGCTTTTCCTGTCAGACGTGGAATGGCTGACAGGACAGCCATTCGCACTGCTTTATCGCTACTGGAAGACGGTAAGGTGCTGGGACTGTTTCCTGAAGGCACACGCAGCAAAACGGGCAAGCTGGGCCGGCCAGAACCAGGATTGGCTATGCTGGCGGTAAAAGCGGGGGTACCTGTCGTGCCGACAGCGATTATCGGAACGAATAACGTGTTCCGGGAGGGGAACCTGTTGCCTAAGTTCAAAATTATTTTCGGCAAACCGTTGATATTTACGAGAGATAATAAAGACGGCTTAGCTGATATAAGTGGCAAGATTATGGAAGAAATTGATCGTTTGCTCAATGAAGAAAAACACAACCGAAATATAGCCGGGTAGGCGCAGTATGGATAAATGCACAATCGAGGTATTAGATGGCAATCTATCAATTATTCTCGTTCAGCGTATCGCGATCATTGCCGTTTTTGCCTATGTACTATCACACACCCAGGCGTTTCGCCTGATATTTAAAGAAGATACTACCAGGCGCGAAAAACTGATTTTAATTTTAATTTTTTCCCTGATTTCAATTGCCGGCACCTATTTTGGGATTCCGATCGAAGGGGCGCTAGCAAACGTCCGGGACACCGGCAGTATCGTTGCCGGGCTTTTAGCCGGCCCGCTAGTAGGCGCAGTTACGGGTCTAATCAGTGGGCTGCACCGTATTTTTCTCGGCGGCTTTACCGCATTTGAGTGCGGGGTTGTCACGATGACCGGCGGTATATTGGCCGGCTATATTCACAAGCGTTCAAAACCTAAAACGCCGGAGTGGATTACAGGGGTAATTACTGCTGTCGGGGTTATTATGCTAAGCATGGGCGTTATTGTCGTATTTGCTAAACCTTCTGATGCAGCCTGGTCGCTCGTTAGTCAAATAGCTATCCCAATGTCGCTGGCGAATGCTATCGGTACTGCCGTCTTTATGATTATCATTCATAATGCTAGACAGCATCAGACTAAAATTGCTGCCTTGCAAACGCATAAAGCACTAAAGATTGCCAATGAAACATTACCGCATTTCCGGCTAGGACTCAATCCGGTATCAGCCGAAAAAGTTGCTGCTAATATATTAAATATGACTTCGGCCACAGCCGTGGCGATTACCGACCTTCAGCGGGTATTAACCCATATCGGGCGGGGCAGTGATCATCATGTTAAAGGTATGGCTGTTACAAACCTTGCCAAAATCGACCTGAAACAAGGCCAAGTTACTATAGTTCAGACTCAGGATGGTATTGGCTGCAACACGTTGTCCTGTCCGCTGAAGTCGGCCATTATGGTACCGCTATACTGCCAAGATGAGCTTATCGGCTGCTTGCAGATTTACTATGACCGCGAAGAAGCGGCAACAGCTCTTGACATTGAATTTGCCCAGGGTCTTGGCCAGGTTTTCAGCACTCAGCTTGAACTGGCTGCTTTTCAACAGAAGGCTGAGCTGACCGCAAAAGCAGAATTGAAAGCTTTGCGGGCCCAGATCAACCCTCATTTTTTATTTAATTCACTTAATACGATTGTCTCGTTATGTCGAACGAACCCGGAAAGCGCTCGCCATTTGCTGATTGAGCTTAGCGAATTTTTCCGGCGTAGTCTTAAAGCTGCCCGTGATTTTGTAACACTTAAAGAAGAACTTGAACATGTTGATTCTTACCTTGCATTGGAACAGGCTCGTTTTGGCCAGCGGCTGACTATCAAGCAGGATATTGAGCCGGCGGCGATGGATAGCTTAATACCTACCTTTACTCTACAGCCTTTAGTTGAAAATGCGGTAAAGCATGGACTTTTATCTCAGCAAAACGGTGGCACAGTTACAATCTCTGCCAAAACAACCGGCGAGCAGATTAAAATTGTCATCGCCGACAATGGCCAAGGGATACCACTAGCCATTCAAGAGCAGATTTTGGAGTATGGATTTGGTAAGGGGGCCGGAGTTGGTCTAACAAATGTCAATGAACGTTTAAAAACGATATACGGTCCTAAGCATGCTCTGACTATTAACAGTGTTGAGGGCCAGGGAACGACAATCATACTACATATTCCCATTGATGTGGAGGTAGTGATAAATGACTGACCAGTTACGCACAATGAGAGTAATGATCGTTGATGATGAAGAACCGTCGCGCGACGAGTTGCGCTACTTATTAGAAAAGTTTAAGGACATTCAAATAATCGGTGAGTTTAACAATGGCGAACAAGCGCGTAAGGCTGTTCGTACGCTTAAGCCTCACCTCATCTTTATGGATATTGAGATGGCAGGATTAAATGGTATTCAAACAGCGGAAAAGATGATTAACAATACGATAGTCCCGCTGCTCGTTTTTGCTACCGCTCATGAAGCGTTTGCTGTAAAAGCGTTTGAACTCAATGCCGTTGACTATTTATTAAAGCCTTTTTCCGTTAAAAGAGTAACAAAATGCATTGAAAAAGTCCGTAGTCTGCTGGTCGAAACAGGTTCGCCCATTGCCCAAAAGCGGGATGATGAATCAGGGCATGCCCATTGCTTGCAAAAGCTAGCAATCGAGCATAACGGTAAAGCGTATGTTATCAATGAAAAGGATATCATTTTCGCGTACTGTACAGAAGGACATCTTTCTATTAACACAGTAGATAAATGCTATTCCTCTAATATGCCGTTGCAGGACCTTCAGTCCCGTCTAAATGAACGAATGTTTTTTCGCGCACACCGTGCGTATCTTGTCAATATTGAAAAGATACGCGAGATCATTCCTTGGTTTAACGGGACATACAATCTGATTTTGGAAGGGCTGAGCGAAAAAGTGCCTGTCAGCCGGCAGCAAGTCCCGAAACTAAAAAAAATGTTTGGTTTGTGAAACACGTTGAAACTATGTAAACTACATATGCTATTAACCAGGATGACAGTGTATTTCATCCTGGTTTTTTGTCATTTCACAAAATACATATTGCTGACTTGTAATGGATATTGTAACATTTAACATATAAGTGAATTTCAGAAAAGGAGGGAAGCCGTCTTAGATCTTATTTATTTTAATATTTTGAAAGGGGGAATAATTTAATGAATTCAGTTTATCTGTTAGTCGTTGCCGCATGTGTCTATATTCTTGCATACCGTTATTATTCGGCTTTTATTGCTGCAAAAGTTCTGGCATTAAATGATGATAATATCACTCCAGCGTATCGTTGTAATGATGGTCGTGAGTTTGTTCCCACAAATAAATGGGTTTTATTCGGTCATCACTTTGCTGCGATAGCCGGTGCTGGTCCGCTTGTTGGTCCGGTACTCGCCGCCCAGTATGGCTGGGGCCCCGGCTTTGTGTGGATTTTATTAGGTTCAGTTTTTGCCGGTGCAGTCCATGACTTTATTATCCTGTTTGCTTCTATTCGTCATAACGGTCAATCTCTGGCTGTTATTGCTCGGAGGGAGGTTAGTCCGCTGACTGGGGTAACAACGTCGCTGGCCGTTTTCTTTATTATTATTGTTGCGCTTGCCGGTTTGGCTGTCGTCGTTGTCAATGCCTTGTTTAAAAATCCATGGGGCGTATATACTCTGTTTATGACGATTCCAATTGCAATTGTTATTGGTCTCTACATGTTTAAAATAGCGCCTGGCTCTATCCGCTCGGGTTCAATTGTCGGTTTCCTGCTGGTATTGGCAGCAGTATTTACCGGTCACTGGTTGAGTCCTGGTCAACCTTGGGCTGGGCTTGCCAGCATCTTTGACCTTACCAGGCAGCAATTGGCAATCGCTTTGCCAGTCTATGGTTTTTTTGCCGCGGTTTTACCGGTATGGCTGCTCTTAGCGCCGCGTGACTATCTCAGCTCGTACATGAAAATTGGTACCGTACTCGCACTTGCTTTAGGCATTCTTATTGTTCAGCCTGCAATTAATATGCCAATGACTACTCAATTTATGGACGGTGGCGGACCGATTATTCCTGGTCCCTGGTGGCCGTATGTATTTATTACGATTGCTTGTGGGGCTATCTCAGGTTTCCATTCACTGATCAGCTCAGGCACTACACCTAAGATGATTGAGCGTGAGTCTCAAGCCCGCCTTATCGCCTTTGGCGGCATGCTTACAGAAGGCTTTGTTGCTACAATGGCGATTATTTCGGCTGTTGTCCTGATGCCTGGTGACTATTTTGCGATCAACAGTCCAGCTGCGGTTTTTGCCAAATTAGGCATACCTACTGTTGAAATTCAGGAGCTTTCGCGTTTAGTGCAAATGGATATAGCCCACCGTCCTGGCGGTGCAGTATCGCTGGCGGTTGGAATGGCGCATATTTTCTCCAGCATTGGCGGCATGCAGCACCTGATGAGCTACTGGTATCAGTTCGCCATTATGTTCGAGGCGCTATTTATTCTTACAACAATTGATGCCGGTACTCGGGTAGCACGTTATCTCCTCCAGGATATCCTTGGGACTTACGTATATGCACCACTTAAGTCAACTAGCTGGTGGCCTGGTATTCTCTCAACTAGCCTTATCGTTACTTGCTGCTGGGGCTATTTGCTCTACAGTGGTGATGTATCAACAATCTGGCCGTTGTTTGGTGTGGCTAATCAACTCTTATCTATTATTGCGTTGGCGCTTGGCACAACGATTATCCTGAAAATTGCCCCCAAAAAATCATACGCATGGGTTACATTTGCACCGTTGTCATTTTTGGCGGTAACGATTATTGTTGCCGGGATTATGAATGTGCAAATGTTCTTTAAGCGTGGTGATACTCTTGGCAATACTAACGGTACAATCAGTATTATCTTGATTGTCTTGGTAATTATTACGTTGCTTGACTCTATTAGATTATGGCTTAAGTTGCTCAAAACTGACGGGCCGATAGGGATGAATACCGAAATTTCAATCTTGTCCTGTCCGGTAGACAGCAATAAGCCTAATATCCCGAGTTAAGCTTACTAATGTGAACAACTAAATCTAATAAAACCGCTGTTATTTTAGTTAAAACTAAATAACAGCGGTTTTACATTTGAAACGCCGGCGCAAAGAGTTTATAATAAATAAGGCAAGCATGTTAATACTACTAAACAGGAGGCGGTTATGAAAATATATCTGGCCCAGCATCATGGTTTTTGCTATGGCGTAAAGCGGGCTATTGACATGGCTTTGAACGCTGCGGATATAAATGAGCAAGTGTATACATTAGGGCCGATTATTCATAATCCGCAGATGGTAGACCGCCTGAAGGAGCAGGGAATCACTGCTGCTGCTTATCTAGAAGAAATACCGGCGGCAGGCAGGGTAATCATCAGATCACATGGTGTTGGTCCGGAAATATATCGTCAGGCTGACGCTAAGCAGTTGACGGTGGTAGATGCCACTTGTCCCCATGTAAAAAAAGCGCAGCAAGCGGCCTATAGACTGCTTAATGACGGTTATCAAGTAGTTGTTGTCGGTGAACGGTACCACCCTGAAGTTCAAAGTATTATTGCCTGGACAGATGGTGAGGCCGAAGTGGTGGAAACGCCGGCTGAAGCTGAAGCTCTTTCTTATTATCCCCGGTTGGGAATAGTAGCTCAGACTACGTTTGCCGCTGAGCAGTTTCAGGCGATCGCCACAATACTGAGCCGAAAATGTGAACAAGTAAAGATTGAACGCACGATTTGCACAGCAACCGACCTTAGGCAGCAATCTGCCGCTGACTTGGCAAAGACAGTCGATGTCATGATTGTCGTTGGCGGTAAAAACAGTGCCAATACTGCTCGGCTGGCTAGTGTCTGCGAGGATGCCGGTAAGCCCGCTTATCATATTGAAGAGGCTGCTGAGCTTAAATCAGAGTGGTTTGACGGTGTACAGGCTGCGGGAATTACGGCAGGTGCGTCGACACCCGAATGGGTGATTGAGGAGGTATATAGAAAAATGGAACAAATGAATGTCAATGATGTTGTTAAATTATCAACAGGCAGTGTTGTAAAAGGAACGGTTGTCGCTGTTCATCATGACGAGGTGCTTGTTGATATCGGCTATAAGGCAGAAGGTGTTATTGCCTTGTCGGAGTTGGCCTACCCGGTGCCGCAAACGGCTGCAGATGTTGTCAGTGCCGGCCAGGTTGTAGAGGTAGTCGTGCTTGACGCCGATAGTATTGACGGGCAGGTAAAACTGTCTAAAGCTCAGGCTGATAAAATAACTGCCTGGGAAAAACTTGAACAGGCGCTTGCTGACAAGCAACCGCTAGCTGCCAAAATTACTGAAGTTGTCAAAGGTGGTGTAGTGGCCGCCGTTTTAGGCATACGTGGCTTTATTCCGGCATCACAGCTTGACAGTAGATTTGTTGAAGATTTGCAGCTTTTTGTTGGTCAGACTGTTCAGGCTGTGCCCATTGAAATTGACAGGGAAAAACAAAAAGCTGTACTCTCGCGCCGACAACTGTTAGCGCAGGAAAAAGCAGCACTGGAAAAAGAATTGATGGCCAAACTAACTGTTGGGCAGACAATTACCGGCACTGTAAGTCGGCTGGCTAAGTTTGGCGCCTTTGTCGATGTGGGCGGTATAGACGGGCTTGTACATATATCCGACTTGTCTTGGCAGCGGGTTAAAACGCCGCAGGAAGTTGTTAATGTTGGCGATCAGGTTACTGTCGTTGTGCTTAAAGTAGATAATGAGGCAAAAAAGTTGTCACTCAGCTTAAAAGATGTTCAACGTGATCCCTGGTACTCTATAGTCGACACGCTGACTATCGGCGCAATTGTGAACGGCACTGTGAGTAAGGTTGCCAAATTCGGTGCTTTTGTTGAAATCGCCAAAGGAATTGAAGGTCTTGTACATATTTCGGAAATGGCCGAACGGCGGGTGTCCTCACCTGAAGAAGTTGTGACCCCAGGTCAGCCGGTAGCTGTAAAGATACTCACTATCGACAAAGATAATAAGCGTCTTGGGCTTAGCATGGTGCAGGCTGAACAAGAGCGAGAACGAGCTGAATTCACCGATTATCTTGCCTCAGATACTGGGTCGGCCGGCGTTACGCTTGGTGACAAATTTGGTCATTTATTCAAGCGGGAGGACTAACTAGTACCATGTTGCGGCAGTCACGCAAGCTAGAGCATTTGAAGTATTCCCAGATTTTAGGCGACGGCCCGGCGGCTACCGGATTTTCCGATTTCCACCTGGTTCATAACTGTCTTCCCGATCTGGCGTGGCAAGATATTGATATCGGTACAGCAGTGGCCGGCATCGCCTTGTCGCAGCCTATTATTGTTAATGCCATTACCGGTGGAGCCGCAGATGTTGCCGGCATTAACCGTCAGTTGGCTGAATTCGCCCGGTGCACAGGCGCCGCGATGGCAGTAGGATCGCAATATGCGGCGATGGAAGACCAGGCAGCGGCACAGTCGTATAAAGTAGTACGGGAGACTAATGCAGACGGTATAATCTTTGCTAATTTGGGGGCTCACGCTACCCCTGATGAAGCTTGTTATGCTGTTGAGATGATTGGTGCCCAGGCTATCCAGATTCACCTTAATGTCGGGCAGGAAATTATTATGACCGAAGGCGATCGTGACTTTTGCGGCTACTTGTCTCGAATTGAAGCTATTGTAAACAAAGTCTCTGTCCCGGTCATTGTGAAAGAAGTAGGCTGCGGTATTGCCCGCGAACAGGCGCACTTGCTTGCTGGGGTTGGTGTTAAGGCCATTGATGTCGGCGGGGCAGGAGGCACTAATTTTCTGGCTATTGAAGCTGCGCGCGGTCAATTCAACCTTGATGCTGAGATGATGGGCTGGGGAATACCGACGGCCATCGCCGCTGCCGAGGTAGCCTTCGCCTTAGCGCCGACGGCAATCGATACGGTTGTTTCCGGTGGTGTACGAACACCTCTTGATGCTGTTAGAGCTCTGGCTATCGGTGGAGCGGCAGTTGGCATTGCCGGTTCTGTACTCAAGAAATTCAGACGTAAGGGGCTAGATGATGCGATCCGCTGGTATCAGGACTTTGTCATAGACTTACGGCGTTTCATGCTTCTCGTGGGCGCCCGCAGAATTAAGGATTTACATTCAGTTCCGGTCATCGTCACCGGGTTTAGCCGGGAATGGCTGGCGGCAAGAGGCATCGAAGGCTCACAATTGGCAAATCGTAAAAAAACATAGTGAAAAGCATGGTTAAATGCCATGCTTTTTGTATTAATGAGCAACTAATAGCACAAACTAGTGTTGATATATCAACATTACAAGGCTATGAGGTGAGACACATGAGGAATATGCCGCTCGGAATGATTTTGCTTTTAGTTGTCAGTGTGCTGGTTTACTTTGGGTTGGCCCATCGTATTTTAGACCGTATGCGGATGACGGATAAACAAGCGTTACTATTTATTGCCGCTGTAGTTGTCGGCAGCTTTATCGACATTCCGCTAATGAGCTCTCCGACAACAGTTACTGTCAATGTCGGCGGGGCCGTATTGCCAATTGCGCTCTGTTTATATCTGATTGTTAAAGCTGATGAAACTGTTGAAAGGGTGCGGGCAATAGTTGCTGCCCTACTTGTTGCTGGCGTTGTATCGCTAGGTTCCAGGTATCTACCTTATGAACCGGAAAATATGTTCCTTGATCCAAAGCTCATCTATGGTTTATCAGCAGGTATTATTGCCTATATTGCCGGGCGTTCACGGCGCAGTGCTTTTATTGGCGGTGTACTGGGAATTGTATTAAGTGATATCGTTCACATTGTAACTCTGTCGGGTCTCGGAATTCCGGGGACTACAGCAGTCGGCGGTGCAGGAGCATTCGATGTCACTATTATTGCGGGTATTATTGCTGTAATGATCGCCGAACTTGTTGGTGAGACCCGAGAAAAGCTGCAAGGCGGTCCTGTTCTCGGACCCAATCGTCCCGAAGGATTGTATGAATTTAGTAAAGAACTGCATCCCAAAGAGCAAAAAGCTGGGCAGCAAGAGACTGAACAAATACCACCAGCTAATGCGAATACCTCAGATAACGGAGGTGAAGATCATGGCAAGTAAGCCGCTGACAACTATTCTGTTGGGGGTATTTCTCATCTTTAGCAGTGTCTTAGGTTTAGCACACGAGCGTAATGACGGAGGGTACTCGACGATTGTAGATGAGGCTGGTAATGCCGTCTACATGACTGGCTGGCGCTTACAGCCGGGTGACGAGGTGGTTACTGAAAACAACCAGCGTTATCAAGTCGTCAGTGTAGAGGGTGATATTGCCCAGGGAAAACCTCTCGGTGAAGCTAATCTCTCTTTATATTATTATGAGCCAGAGATGGGTATACTGGCTAAACTGAGAGCATTACTCGAACCGGCAGCAGTCGCTCAAACAGAAGGTGCGAGTAAAGTAGCTATTTACCATACGCATTCCGACGAATCTTATGTACCAACTGACGGCAAAGAAAGTATCGACGGCGCCGGCGGTATCTATAAAGTAGGGGCAAAGTTTGCTGAAGCGCTGAAAGCGCAAGGAGTTAACGTTGCTTATTCTGAAGCCAAACATGATCCTCACGATGATATGTCCTATCAACGTTCACGCCGGACTGCGCTTGACCTGATCAAAAAACAGAATCCTGATGCTATCTTTGATATTCATCGTGACGCTGTTCCGCCACAGGTATATAAAGCCACTGTTAATGGGCAGGATATCAGCAAGATTCAGCTAGTAGTCGGTAAATACGGACCGACAGGCAAACAGATCGAGGACTACGCCCTGCAGATCAAAGCGGCCTCAGATAAAAAATATCCAGGACTGATAAAGGGTATTTTCATGGCGAAAGGCGGCGACTACAACCAGGACTTGCATCCGCGGTCTATGCTGCTGGAAGTGGGAGCACATACTAATGACCGTCAATCCGCCGAGAGGGGAATTGCCTTATTTGCTGATGTTGTGCCAACAATTCTCGGCAAGGCATCTGCTCCCACCGGTCCTAATGCGGCCGGCACAACAGGAGCTGCCGGCAATACAGGTCTTGGTTCGTTAACTGGTGGCGTCTCAGGCGCAACTAAATCGATCGGATGGATTGTAGGGATACTCATTGTTGGGGCTGCCGCCTTTTTATTCTTGAGCACCGGCAGTATGAAAGAAGCCCGCGCCAAGCTGAAAAATTTCGCCTCTACTGAATTTGCCAACTATCTCGGACCTAAGGCCAAACAGCGTCAGAACCCTCAGCCAGAATCAAACAAGTCGGAAGAAAAAGAAGATAATAAGTAGCATTTTCAGGCAGGCTTACGCCTGCCTGTTTATTTAAGGCTCATTTTATTTAACGTTTGCCGTAAACATAGCAGGAAAAAGTAGTTACTAACGGAATATTTAAAGAAGGGGGGAATATCTTGACGTATAAAGGAATTATTTCAGATGTAAAACCAGACAGTATCGGCGCTGAAATAGGCCTTGAACCCGGGGACCGGTTGCTAGAGGTTAATGGGGAGGCTGTTCAAGATATTATTGACCTCAGCTTTGCACTGGCTGAGGAAGAAGTTGAGCTGCTGATTGAACATACCTCAGGCGAACAAGAACTGATTACTCTGGAAAAAGAGTTTGATGAAGATTTGGGGCTGGAGTTCGAAAGTGCTGTATTTGACAAAGTTCGCCAATGTGCCAATAAATGTATTTTTTGTTTTGTTGACCAGATGCCGACTGGTATGCGTGACAGTCTGTATATAAAGGACGATGATTATCGGCTTTCGTTTTTATACGGAAATTTTGTTACATTGACAAACCTCGGACCGCAAGACCTCAGTCGTATTGCTAGATTGCACTTGTCGCCGCTCTATGTCTCTGTACATACCACAAATGGCGAGCTTAGGAGCAAAATGCTCGGTAACCGGCAGGCGGGCAAGATTATGGAACAACTAAACCTGCTTGTCGGCAAAAGCATTGAGTTTCATACTCAGGTTGTTCTGTGTCCCGGGTTCAACGATGGCCAGCAACTGGAAAAAACGATTCATGATTTATATGCCATGTCACCGTCGGTATTGTCGATGGCTATTGTGCCTGTTGGGCTTACCCGCTATCGCGATCACTGCCACCCGTTAGCTTCATTTTCCGCTAAAGAGGCAAATCAGGTTATTGATCTTGTCGATAAATGGCAGATGAAATGTCGTCAAGAAATTGGAAAATCTTTTGTTTATCTGGCTGATGAGTTTTATTTGACAGCTGGTCGGGCTATCCCTAATTACGAATTGTATGACGGATTCCCACAGCTAGAGAACGGTGTCGGGCTTGTTCGCAGCTTTCTCGCAGAATGGGAAAATCAACCGGTTGCTGCAACAGGCTATACTGACCGGCATTATCTTGATGTTGTCTGCGGTGTATCTGCCGAAAAAATTCTTACACCATTGTTAACCAGGCTGTCGTTGCCTAACCTAGAGGTACGGGTAGTGCCTGTTAAAAACGACTTTTTTGGCCGGAACGTGACAGTAACCGGTCTTTTGACTGGCGGTGATATTGTCGAAACATTACGGTCGCTTCCAGGCCCCCGTACCGGCGTTATTATTCCGGGAGTAGCGCTGAGAAAAGGTGAGCATATTTTTCTTGACAATACTACTCCTGACACAGTGGCTGCTGAATTGGATGTACCGGTGCGGACTGCTTATTTTGCCCAGGATTTAAAGCAACTCCTTGCCGCTTGGCGGTAGCATTAGTTCGATTAAAGGTGGTATTCGATGAGTAAACCAATTGTTGCGATTGTTGGGCGGCCCAATGTCGGCAAATCAACCATATTCAATTATATAGGCAGGAACCGGTTATCGATTGTTGAAGATATTCCTGGCGTAACCCGTGACCGTATTTATATGGATTCCGAATGGCTGGGACGGAATTTTACCATGATTGATACCGGTGGTATTGAGTTCGAAACGGATGATCAAATTCTTACAGCCGTGCGTAATCAGGCCAAGATAGCTATTGAAGAAGCCGATGCCATCATGTTTGTTGTGGACGGCAAAACCGGCATGACTGTTGCCGATGACGAAGTAGCTATCATTTTACGCAATGCCCGTAAGCCTGTGCTGCTGGTAGTAAACAAAATAGATAATATGCAAAATGAAGCCGATATTTACGAATTCTATAATTTGGGATTAGGTGATCCTATTGCCATCTCAGCGACTAATGCGCTGAATCTCGGCGATATGCTTGACCGCCTGGTCGAAGCTTTGCCTAAGGAGCAGACCCCGCATGAAGAAAATGATCAGATCAAGGTAGCCGTCATCGGTCGCCCTAATGTCGGCAAATCTTCGCTTGTCAACTCCATTATCGGTGTAGACCGGGTTATTGTCAGTAATGTTGCAGGTACTACCCGGGACGCCATTGACACTCATTTTGTCAAAGATGCTCAGCATTATGTCATGATTGATACGGCCGGAATGCGGCGCAAAGGCAAAATTGATATGCCTGTTGAGCGGTATAGTGTTATCCGTTCCTTGCGGGCTGTCGACCGTGCCGATGTTGTGCTTATGGTTATTGATGCTGAAGAAGGCGTGACGGAGCAAGATAAAAAAATAGCCGGTTATGCCCATGAGGCCGGTAAAGCCAGCATTATTGTCGTTAATAAATGGGATTTGGTCGAAAAAGACAGCAAGACATCACTAGCATTTACTGAAACTATCCGTGAAGAATTAGGGTTTATGCAATATTCACCAGTAGTGTTTGTTTCAGCGCTCACCAAGCAGCGTGTTCATCGCGTAACAGAGCTTGTCAAATATGTGGCTGATCAGCATGCCATGCGGATTGCAACAAGTGTGCTTAACCAAGTTGTTGAAGATGCCACCGCAATTAATCCGCCGCCTTCAGACCGGGGACGGCGACTTAAAATCTATTTCACTACACAGCCGGACGTCAAGCCGCCAACTTTTATTTTCTTCGTAAATGATCCGGAAATCATGCATTTTTCCTATTTGCGCTTCCTAGAAAATAGATTAAGAGAATCTTTCGGATTTGAAGGGACTCCACTCAAGCTGGTTGTTCGCGGGCGTAAAGAGAAGGATGAGTAAAAGTGTTTGAAGGAGTGGGAAAATGGAATATGTGCTGGTTGTTATCGCCAGCTATCTGATTGGTTCAATTCCCAACGGCCTGATTGTTGGTAGGCTGTTCTATAAAGTTGATTTAAGGCAGTTTGGCAGCAAAAATATTGGGGCAACTAACGCGTATAGGATACTTGGTCCCTGGCCGGCTTTTTTGGTTTTTGTTACCGATTCTCTAAAAGGTGTAGCCGGAGTGCTGTTAGGTCACTTTGTTGGTGGAACAGCACTCGCTCAGCTGGTTGGAGGCGCCGGAGCCATTGCCGGCCATAACTGGTCTGTGTTTCTGGTGTTTAAAGGCGGGCGCGGTGTGGCTACCGGACTGGGCGTTATCGCGATGATGGCGCCCAAGGTGACGCTGATTGTTTTTGCCGTATGGGCAGCTGTTGTCTATTTTACCCGATTTGTTTCGCTGGCATCTATTGTAGCAGCCACGCTGGTTCCAATCTGTATGTGGTTGCTTGATGCCCAGTTGGAATTTTTTTATTTTGGTATTATAGCGGCTTTATTTGTCATCGTGAGACATCGTCCTAATATTGAGCGACTGTTAAATGGTGAAGAACCAAAAATCAAAGCCGGCGGCAAACCTGACCCCGGTTCCCAAAAGGAGACGTGACAGTTAAAAAATGCAGATAGCAGTCATTGGCGCCGGCAGTTGGGGCACAGCCCTAGCTGCTATTTTAGGCCAAAAGCACCAAAATGTCCGCCTGTGGGTGCGGTCATCAGAACTGTCTGGCCAAATACAAATAGATCAGGAAAATAAAAAATATTTGCCTGGCTGTACATTACCCCCGTCTATTCGTGTTACCCACAAGCTGGGCGAGGCTGCCGACGGTTCATCCCTCATTGTGCTGGCGACGCCATCCCATGCTGTGCGCCAGACAGCGGCGCAGTTAGCTTCATACATCGGCGCTGAAACTATTATTGTCAGCGCAACTAAAGGCTTGGAACTAGACAGTGTTAAACGTATGTCTGAGATTGTTGCTGAAGAATTGCCGGCAATTGCCGGGCGTATCGCTGTACTGTCTGGTCCCAATCATGCCGAAGAAGTGGCGCTGCGTCAGCCGACTGCTACGGTAGTAGCAGCCCACTCACGGCTGGTAGCCGAATATGTTCAGGATACATTTATGCTGCCTAATTTCCGTGTTTATACCAACCCTGATATAATTGGTGTGGAGCTGGCCGGAGCACTCAAGAATATTATTGCCCTTGGCGCAGGCATTGCCGATGGTTTAGGTTTTGGGGACAATGCTAAGTCTGCCCTCATGACGCGTGGGTTAGCCGAAATTACCCGGCTTGGTATGGCAATGGGCGCCAATGCGTTAACATTTGCCGGCTTAGCCGGTATCGGCGATCTGATTGCCACTTGTACCAGCATGCATAGCCGTAACCGGCGAGCTGGACTTATGCTGGCAGCAGGTAAAACAGCAGATCAAATCCAGGCGGAAACTTCTATGGTAGTGGAAGGTATTCGGGCTACCCGGGCAGCTTATCAGCTAGCGTCAAAGTATCATGTTGATATGCCGATAACAGATCAACTCTATCAGGTCCTGTATCAAAAGAAGTCCCCCAGAGATGCCGTCCTTGAGCTGATGACCCGCAGCCGCACGCATGAGGTTGAGGAAGTCGCTTTACATCGTGCGTTTGAAGTGCGGGGATCGAAGATCGAAATCGGACGGGATTGGTGAAGTCTGGTGATCAATCGGGCTGACCAAGCGGCGAACACACCAAATCGCGACGTGAACTTGTTTCAGCAAAGCTAAAGAAAGCATCGGGGTTCAGGTGGAGCGTCTACTCCACCTGAATTGAAGCCGCCTAGAGGCGGGATCTTGATTCAATGCTTAAGATAAAGAGAGACGAACGTTCAGGTGATTTTTTTACCCGATCTGAAGTTTAGTCATCGGATAAACTTGGCATAAAAAAGTATGGTAGCTAATAAAGTAAGATATGTTACTTTTTAGTTACCATACTTTTTATATTTTGTAATATTTGGAGTGGCCTGTCATATATTTATAATGACAACTACCGTAATCAGGGAGGGAGAAACCAGATGGAAAAATTCGACCTGTTTAGAGATATCGCCGAACGCACCGGTGGAGATATCTATATTGGTGTAGTCGGTCCAGTCCGCACTGGTAAATCGACGTTTATCAAGCGTTTCATGGAGACTATGGTACTACCCAACATTACTGATCCTTATGACAAAGAACGGGCTAAAGACGAGCTGCCACAAAGTGCTGGCGGCAAGACGATTATGACAACCGAGCCAAAGTTTATTCCGAATGAAGCTGTTGAAATCAGCGTCAAAGACAACGTCAATGTCAGGGTGCGGGTAGTCGACTGCGTCGGTTACACAGTAGAAGGCGCGCTAGGTTATGAAGAAGCAGAAGGCCCACGCATGGTCCTCACACCCTGGTTCGACGAGGAAATTCCATTCCAGGAAGCGGCAGAAGTAGGTACGCGCAAAGTTATTGCCGAGCATTCAACAATTGGTTTAGTTGTTACTACTGATGGCTCAGTCACTGACTTGTCCCGGGACAAATACATCCCGGCCGAAGAACGGGTCATTCATGAACTTAAAGAGCTGCAGAAGCCATTTCTGGTCATTTTAAATACTAGCAAGCCTAATTCCAAAGAAACACGGGAACTTGTGGCTAAACTGGAAGGTCAATATGATGTTCCGGTTATTCCGGTTGACTGCGCTCAGCTATCTCATGACGATGTCTATGGTATATTACAGGAAGTACTATACGAATTTCCTGTTAAAGAAGTTAATATTACTCTGCCCAAATGGGTGGAGGAATTGGAAAAAGACCACTGGTTGCGCCAAAAATTTGAGGGCGCTGTTGGTGATGTCGTTCAGTACATCAAGCGGCTACGGGATATTGACCGGGCCATTGATGATTTATCAGGCTATGATTTTGTTGCTGACGTCATTCTCCATGACATGGATTTGGGCAGCGGTATCGCTGTTATCGAAATAACAGCTAGGGGAGATCTCTTTTATTGTGTACTTGAAGAGCTGACAGGTTTTACGATTGCCGGCGAACATCACCTGCTGCGGCTAATGAAAGATTTGTCGGTAGCTAAACGGCAGTATGACAAAATCTCATCAGCACTTGAAGATGTCGAGCAAACCGGGTACGGTATTGTACCTCCACAACTTGATGAAATGGTTTTGGAAGAACCGGAAGTTATCCGTACAGGCAATCGCTTTGGTGTAAAACTCAAGGCTTCAGCCCCATCTTTACATATTATCCGTACCGATGTCCAAGCTGAGATTTCCCCAATCATCGGGACTGAAAAGCAAAGTGAAGAGCTCATTCAGTATCTCATGCGTGAGTTTGAAGGCGAGCCGGAAAAAATCTGGCGCACCAACTTGTTTGGAAAATCGTTGAATGAACTCGTGCGCGAGGGTATTCAAAATAAGTTGACAAGTATGCCGGAGAATGCACAAATGAAGCTGAAAGATACACTTCAGAAAATCGTTAACGATGGTAGTGGCGGACTGATATGTATCATTTTTTAAAAAGAGTTGCGTTGTTGAGTATTTATGTGGTCAGTCTGTAAAGGGCTGACTAATTTTTTTGTATTCATGCTTGTAAAACTCGGTATAGGGATGGTATAATGTCTACCATACATAGATAACCATCCGTAGCAGCGGTACCGAGGAGGGGAAACATGGTTACAGGTCAAAAAGCTGTTTTATATTTAGTCCGGGAAGAAATTTTGCCCGAAGCCATTAAAAAAACAATTAAAGTAAAAGAATTGTTAAAACGCGGGGAAGCAAGAACAATTAACGAAGCAGTTGAGAAAATGGAATTAAGTCGCAGTGCCTATTATAAATACAAGGACTATGTTTTTCCGTTTTATGAGGCCAGCAAAGAAAAAATTGTTACACTTGCGCTGCTGCTTGAACACAAATCAGGAGTATTATCCCGAGTGCTAAATACAATCGCTAATGAACGCGGCAGCGTTTTGACAATTAACCAGGGCATTCCGCTGCAAGGAGTAGCCAATGCGACTATTTCCATTGAAACGGCTGAATTGGTCATTGACCTGGAAGCTTTGCTTGACAAGCTGAGAATGGTAGATGGGGTAAAAAGACTAGAAGTTTTGGGCCAAGCCTAGGAGGAAAAGCATGAATGCCATTTATATCGCTTTATTAGGAATGGGGACTGTTGGTACCGGCGTTGTTAGAATACTGACTAATAATGCCTGCAATATCGAGCAAAAAGTGGGCGCGCCCGTTATTATTAAAAAAATACTTGTAAGAAACCCGGGCAAGTCTCGTAGTATAGCAACAGATGCCGAATTTGTAACAAGTTTTGACGACATACTGAATGATCCTGATATTAAAATCGTTGTCGAAGTCATGGGCGGGGAACTGCCGGCTAAAGAGTATATGCTGGCTGCGCTTCAAGCCGGCAAGCATGTTGTAACGGCCAATAAAGACGTTGTAGCCAAAAATGGACGGGAGTTATTTGAGGCCGCCGCTGCCAATCAATGCGATTTTTTGTTTGAAGCTAGTGTCGGCGGTGGTATCCCTATCATCCGTCCGCTTAAACAGTGCCTTGCCGCCAATCAGATTTCGGAGGTCATGGGCATCGTCAATGGAACGACTAACTATATGCTGACAAAGATGGCCAATGAGAAAATGGATTATGCCGATGTACTGGCCCAGGCTCAGGCCAAAGGCTATGCAGAGTCTGATCCAACCGCTGATGTCGGCGGTTTTGATGCAGCCCGCAAGATTGCTATTCTGGCGTCAATTGCTTTTGGTGCCCGGGTTACATTAGATGATGTCTACGTTGAGGGGATAACCAATATTTCTATCGAGGATATCGAATATGCCCGTGAACTTGATTTTATTATTAAATTACTGGCAGTTGCCAAGCAGGATGAGCGCGGCATTAATGTACGGGTGCATCCTGCCTTCTTGCCGACAAGCCATCCGCTAGCTGCGGTAAATGATGTATTTAATGCTATCTTTGTCAAAGGTGACGCAGTCGGCGAAGCTATGTTCTATGGCCGCGGCGCCGGTGAATTGCCGACAGCTAGTGCTGTTACTGGCGATATCATTGATGTGGCTCGAGATATTCGACATAATGTCAGTAGCCGGATTTTGTGCACTTGTTTTGAACATAAAGAAATTTATCCTGTGGGCAAGACAGAATCACCCTATTATATCAGACTGCTTGTCGAGGATAAGCCCGGCGTGTTAGCGGCTATCGCTGGTGCGTTTGGTGCTCAGCAAGTCAGTATTCATTCTGTAATTCAAAAACGCAAAGTTGAACGTTCTACAGAACTTGTCCTGATCACCTATCGGATATCTGATGAAAACATCCGTCTAGCCTTGAACACCTTGCTCGGCATGTCGGTAGTAACTAAAGTAGGCAATGTAATCCGGGTAGAGGCCGAACAAATTTCGTAGGGTTAGAGGTGGCGATAGATGGAAAGAACCATAAGAATTCGCGTTCCGGGGACAACCGCCAACTGTGGCCCAGGATTTGATGCGGTCGGCATAGCATGCACGATATATAACGACTTGGAACTTACATTGAGCGACCAAGAGGGTTTATCGCTGGAGGTGACTGGTGAAGGTGCCAGGGCAATACCGGCTGACGAATCTAATGTGGCTGTTAAAGCCATTCAAATGGTACTTGATAAAGTTGGATGCCAATTTGCCGGTATAAAGTTAAAAATGGTTAATGAGATTCCGCTGGCACGCGGGCTGGGCAGTAGCGCTGCCGCTATCGTGGGCGGGCTGGTAGCAGCTAATGAGCTTACCGGCAACCGCCTTACCCGCGAGCAGCTCTTAAATATGGCTACCGCCATTGAAGGTCATCCGGATAATGTTGCGCCAGCTATTTTGGGCGGTATTACGGTTAGTATTATGGATAGTGGTAGTGCAAAATATTTGCGCTTTTTACCACCAAGAAACTTTTCAATGGTGGCTGTCATACCGGAATTTAACCTATCGACAAAACTGGCGCGTAAGGTGCTGCCTGAATCAGTACCTTTTGCTGACGCCGTTTTTAATGTCAGTCGCACTGCGCTCTTAATTGGGTCACTTTGCACTGGTGAGTTGAATTTGTTGGTGCATGCTTTGGAGGATAGGCTGCATCAGCCGTATCGTGAACCGCTTATTCCTGGTATGGCACAGGTCTTGGCGGCTGCCCGCCAAGCAGGCGCACTAGGGGCGGCACTCAGTGGCGCCGGACCGTGTTTGCTGGCTTTTGTAACCAGTGACGCCGATGAAATAGGGCAGGCGATGGTCAAAGCTTTTACTATTCATAAAGTAGAAGCAACATATAAGTTGTTAGATATCGACTGCAAAGGCGCTATTATTATATAAATTCGTACTAGCCAATAAAGTGAGACTAAACTTCAGGTGGGGTTTATGCCCAATCTGAGGTTTAGTCGACCTTATTCGAATGTCTGCCGCTCCCAACTCCAGCTTGCAAAAGAGGAATAAGACGCGGTTTGTCATCGGATAAAATCTATCGAAATCATGATAAAAACCCTTGCTGTAATAGCAAGGGTTAAAAATTGGTGGCGGCGCAGGGATTTGAACCCCGGACACTTCGGGTATGAACCGAATGCTCTAGCCAACTGAGCTACGCCGCCATATTAAGATGGAGCTAGTGACCGGGATTGAACCGGTGACCTTATCCTTACCAAGGATACGCTCTACCGACTGAGCTACACCAGCATTGGTTGCGGGAGCAGGACTTGAACCTGCGACCTTCGGGTTATGAGCCCGACGAGCTACCAACTGCTCCATCCCGCGATAATTAGTTTTAGTCACAAAGTCAATTATATAGCACATCAGGCAATATGTCAACTTTTTTCCTGCGGTTTTTCAGGCGTTTTGCCTAGGTTGCTAGCTGCGTTCCATTGATACAGTAATTTCGAAAGGAGAATTACTTTGATTTCACGTACTTGGCATGGCATCGTTCCAATAAATAACAAATATGTTTTCGGTGCTTATCTGAATGAAACAGGGGTCAGAGAAGCGCAGGCAATTGAAGGAAATGTAGCGGCATACGTTCATGCTGTTGATCAGATTGAATATACCCATTTTTTTCTTTGTACAATATGGAAAACCTGGGAAGATGTAATGCTTTTTGCCGGTGATTATCCTAATATTGCCGTTACATACCCAGAGGACGAAGCATATGGTCTTATCTCAGATCCAATTGTTATACATCAAGTAGTTGATACAGATAACAATCCATACATTTGGGAATCAAAAGGACAGTTCCGATGAGTCTGCATTTATACGATGACTAAACCGCGTCTTAACTCCCGCTTACAAAAGCGGGAGTTAAGAGCGGCTAGAAGTCCCCATCTTGAAGGTTTAGTCTCTCTTTATTGTGCTTCTATTAATGATAGTGCTTCTATTAATGATAAAAGGTTAGTTGCTTTTTGTCATAGCTAAAAAGTCATTAAAATAACAATAAATAGTACTTTGACTTTCTGAATGTGTTTCTAGTTCTTGCAAATTAGCATATGCGCTCTTGGTGCCACTATCGTAAAGAAACATTCTATCAACTATTTTCATGATATAACCTCTTTCCCATTAGGTAGCACTTGTAATAGGCTCTATTAGTAAATTTTTTGGATTTCGATTCCCTTGTGCTGAAACGCAGCTTCTATTTCCTCTACATGGCTATGGCCATTAGTTTCTACCGTAACCTCTAGTTGAACTTGCTTAAAGCTATCCATTACCTTTGACTGGTTATGATCTAGCTTAATTACATTAGCATTTAATTCAGCGAGAATTTTAGCTACGTGTAATAATTCCCCAGGTTTATCAGGTAAATTGACAGTGAAGCAGAACAGCCTGCCCCTAAATACGAGTGCCTTATTGATGATGGCGGAAATTGTTAATATATCAATATTTCCGCCGCTGACCAAGCAAACAATCTTTTTATTCCTAGAGGATATTTTTTTTAGACCTGCTAAAGAAAGCGCTCCTGCGCCTTCCGTAATTAGTTTATGCTTTTCGATGAGCAATAGAATTGCTTCAGCGATATCAAACTCAGAAACGGAAACTACCTCGTCGACAAATTCCTTGATAAATTTGAAAGTTAGGCTGCCTGGTCTTTTGACTGCAGCGCCATCGGCTATTGTATCCACTTTCGCTAATTCCGTCACTTGATTATTTGTCAGAGATTCTTTGATACAAGCTGCTCCTTCCGGCTCAACTCCAATAATTTTAATTGAGGGCGTTATCATTTTTGCGGCAAAAGCGATTCCGCTGATTAGCCCGCCTCCACCGATAGGAACTAAAATTTCATCAACATCTTCTAATTGATCCAAAATTTCTAAAGCTAGCGTACCCTGGCCAAGAATGATATCCAAGTCATCAAAAGGATGGACAAAAACATAACTATGCTCAGCCTCAAGTTCTTTTGCCTTTCTATAGGCTTCATCATAATTGTCCCCGAATAATACTACATTAGCACCATAATTCCTGGTAGCTTCCACTTTGATGATGGGAGTGGTTGCAGGCATTACTACGGTTGCTTTAATACCTAGAAGTTGAGCGGCTAAGCCAATCCCCTGGGCATGATTTCCTGCTGAAGAGGCAATAACGCCTCTGTTTTTTTCGGCATCAGTTAACTGACTCAGTTTATTAAAAGCCCCGCGAATTTTAAATGCGCCTGTAACTTGTAGATTATCGGGTTTAATGAACACAGTATTGTTGCATTCATTACTGAAAAAAGGGGTCTTAATAAGCTCGGTCTTTTTTATCACATTTTCTAGTCGCTTTGCCGCAGCATAAACATCTTTAATGGACACATAATCTGGTTGAAAAGTACTATTAGCTTGCTTCATTATCATCTACCTCCAATTAGTTGTTGACCTAGTAATACTAGTATTACTTCCTAGTATTGCTTCTGTAGAAATCGTGCCGGAAGCTTGCATATTTGGATAAAGAGTTGTTGAAGAAGTATAAAAATATAAAACTCGTCCTTGAAAATATTCAAGGACGAGTTTTACCCGCGTTACCACCTTAATTGCATAATATGCCGCTTCAGTTCTATCAAACCTAAGCCAGATAACGCGGCTATCCCGGTATTTCTTACTGAATTTCAGAAATACAGTTCAGGAGGGATTTTCAACCACCACTCATTGCTGACTTTCACCAAACGTCAACTCTCTGAAAATTCGTTAGTGGATTACTTACTCCATCATTACTATTTTTGTTATGCTTTGAATGAATTCTAACACCTCTGCTTTACAAATGTCAATATATTTTCTAGAGTAGATGGAAAAAAATATAATTTTATGATTATGCATATAGGATAGGGGATAAATATATTTTTAGTTTAAATAAATAGACTGAAGAGAAGGAATGTTTTTAGTAAGCAGAGAATTATAAATTACATGTCAGTCATGAAATAACCACACCACAACAGGAGGTAGCCATGAAAGAATACAAGAGCGATCAGTTAAGAAATGTTGGAATTGTAGCCCACGGAGGTGCCGGTAAGACATCCTTGACAGAAGCCATGCTATTTAATTCTGGCGCAGTTAGTCGTTTAGGACGTGTTGATGATGGTTCGGCAACAACTGACTTTGAAGCGGAAGAAATTAAACGTAAGGTCACGATTAGTACTGCCTTGGCACCTTGCGAATGGCACAATCATAAGATAAATTTTGTCGATACTCCCGGTTACGCCGATTTCGTAGCTGAGGTAAAGGGTGCCTTGCGGGCTGTCGATAGTGCGCTTATTGTGCTGTGTGCTGCTGCCGGCGTTGAGGTGGAAACCGAAAAAGTATGGAATTATGCTGCTGAACTTGGTTTGCCCCGCATCAGTTTTGTCAATAAAATGGATCGGGAAAACGCCGACTTTTATAGTGTTATCGAACAGATGAAAGAAAAGTTCGGTAGTGGTGTTGTTCCGGTTCAATTGCCAATTGGAGTTGAGGACAGCTTCACCGGTATCGTCGATGTACTTAAGATGAAAGCGTATGTGTCCCCAAAAAACATAAAAGAATTTACTGAAACCGATATTCCAGCCGACATGCTGGAAAAGTGCGAAGATGCACGGATGGCGTTGATTGAGGCGGCTGTCGAAGGTAATGATGATCTTTTAGCCAAGTACCTTGAAGGGGAAGAGTTGAGTGATGACGAAGTAAGAACCGGACTTTTGGCCGCTATTGCCCAGGCCAAAGTGTTCCCTGTACTTTGTGGTTCAGCCGTCAAAAATATCGGCATACCTCAGGCGCTTGATTTTATCATCAAATACTTGCCTGCTCCCGGTACCAGTTCGGCCATCGGTCACGATCCGGGGACTCAAGATCCGATAATCAGAACTGCCTCCGATCCATTTTCGGCAATAGTGTTTAAAACTACGGCAGACCCTTTTGTAGGAAGACTCAGTTATATTCGATTGTTTTCAGGCAGTATGAAACCTGACAGTACTCTGTACAATGCGACTAAAGGAAAATCTGAAAGAATCGGCGCCATCTTTACGCTCCGAGGAAAACAGCAGGTTCCTTTAAGCGCCGTCCATGCCGGTGATATTGCTGTTGTAGCCAAATTGCAGGAAACTGCTACCGGGGATTCTCTCAGTGATAAAGACAAACCAATTATTTTTGAACCGATTGCATATCCAAAACCAATGTTCAGCCGGGCGATTGAAGCAAAGAATAAGGGGGACGAAGATAAGATCGGTCAAGCGCTGGCTCGCCTTATGGATGAAGACCCGACCTTCAAAGTCCGCAAAGATGTAGAAACCCGTCAATTGCTCATCTCAGGAATGGGCGAATTGCATTTAGATATTTTGTCTGAGCGCATGAAGCGTAAGTTTGGTGTTGAAACATTGCTTGCTAACCCTAAGGTGCCTTACCGCGAAACGATACGAGGTTCCGCCAAAGTCGAAGGAAAGCATAAAAAGCAGAGTGGTGGCCACGGCCAATACGGCCATGTCTGGCTGCAGATTGATCCGCTAGCGCCAGGGGCCTCGTTTGAATTTGTTGACTCAATTTTTGGCGGTGCAGTACCGCGCCAGTATATCCCGGCTGTCGAAAAAGGCGTTCGTGATGCCTTGGCCGGTGGTCTGCTTGCCGGCTACCCAATGGTTGACATCAAGGTAACTTTGACCGACGGCTCCTATCACACCGTAGACTCATCGGAGATGGCGTTCAAAATTGCCAGTGCCATGGCCTTGCGCAAAGGCGTACTGCAAGCAAAGCCTGTACTGCTTGAACCAATATACTCTGTAGAAGTTATTGTCCCTGAATCCTATATGGGTGACGTTATCGGTGATCTCAACACCAAACGTGGCCGGATACAGGGCATGGAACCGATTGGCGGCGGTTTAGGGCGGGTTAAAGCTCAAGTACCGTTAGCAGAAATGTTCCGCTACAGCATCGATCTGCGCTCTATTACCCAGGGCCGTGGTTCGTTTAATATGAGCTTTTCGCACTATGAAGACGTTCCGCCGCGTATTGCCGAATCGATTATCGCCAGTGCTAAAAAAGATAAAGTAGAGGAAGCATAACAAAAACGTTAATCCAGTCGGCTCTTTAGCAGCACGCTTAGCTGATGGTAGTTGCTTGCTTTTAAATAATGTAAGCGCCTTAGTAAACTGCTGATGCAGGATACTAGGGCGTTGCCTTTTCTGTAAAACAATGGGACATTTTTGATGGGAAAAAATATTTGAAATCAACAAGGAGTATATTATAATTGATGTACATATGCTCTTACTATGGAGGTTTACAAATGGGAGAATTTGTATTAAAACATAGTGCGAATGGTGTCTGGTATGGTGAATTTAGCAGCTTGGCGGCACAAGGCATCAAGCACGGTATATCTAGCCGGTTGGGCGGCCAAAGCACAGCGCCTTTTACCAGTCTTAACCTTGGATTGCACACCGGCGATGATGCCGGGGTAGTTTGGGCCAACCGGCAGGCCTTTTGTCAGGCAGTTGGCTTGCCTGCCGGCAAGGTAGTTGCGGCCGAGCAAGTGCATGGTGATAAAATACAGCAAGCAACATGGCAAGATGCCGGGAGAGGAGCCCGCCATTATCATGAATCGATTAAAGATACCGATGCCCTAATCACTAACGTGCCAGCATTACCCTTAATGCTATTCTTTGCCGACTGCGTACCGGTGCTGATCGTTGATCCTGTAGCCAAAGCTATCGGTATTAGTCATGCCGGTTGGAAAGGTACTGTGGCCAAGATCGGACAAAAAACAGTGCTTGCTATGCAGCAGCACTATAATACAAACCCCGCAGATTGCCTCGTGGGTATCGGGCCATCTATCGGCCCCTGCTGTTACCAGATAGATGAACTGGTACTCAATAAGCTACAGGCAAACTTTGTTAACTGGAGAGATTTAACTAGTCCAAGTGACGGTCATCACTGGCAACTCGACTTATGGAATGCTAATCGTCAGCAGCTTGAGGAAATAGGCGTATTAGACAGCAATATCAGTATCAGCGGTATCTGCACGGCCTGTAACAAGGAAATCTTTTTTTCCCATCGGGCTGAGGCAGGCGGCACTGGCCGAATCGGTGCGGTGATAACATTATAGCCCTAATAGTGTTTTGATGTTAAAAAGATAGAAAATATATAGATTTTAAAGGGAATTTTTGTTTATGGGCGAATAAACTAGTAGGATGGAGGTTTGCCATGTCTATAGCGCAAAACATTACTGAAATACAAAAAGAAATAGATAGATATCAAGTAAAGCTTGTGGCAGTTACTAAGAACCAAAGTACCTCAGCCATGTTGGAAGCAATAAATGCCGGGATAACAGCTGTGGGGGAAAATAGAGTGCAGGAAATGATGACCAAATATCCTGAAATACAGGCTGCAGGTAAACTGGTCGAGTGGCATCTCATTGGTCATCTGCAAACAAATAAGGTGCGTCTTGCAGTACCAATGGCGCATCTCATTCACTCGGTAGACAGTGAACGTCTCGCAATGGAAATTGACAAAGTAGCCGGTAAACTAGGCAAACGCCAGGATGTACTGCTGCAGATTAATATCGCTGATGAAGACAGCAAATTCGGTGCAGAACCGGGACAAGCCTTGTCGCTGGCTCGTGTAATCAGCCAGTTAGAACACACTAGGCTATGCGGCCTGATGACAATCGCACCGTTTAGTGAAAATCCCGAAGCAGTACGTCCGGTGTTTAAGGAACTAAATCAATTGTTCAATGAAATAAAAGCACTTAATCTGTCCAATACTGAGATTAGTTGGTTGTCGATGGGTATGACGAATGATTATATGGTGGCAATCGAAGAGGGTGCAAACCTGGTGCGTATCGGAACAGGCATATTTGGTGCACGTCAATATTAGGGAGGAGAAAAGTATGAAGTTTATGGAAAAAGTCTGGGGAAGTCTTGGTCTGTTTGAACCGGCAGAAGAAGATTCTTTAAGAAATGAGGAAACTGATCTTAAAACCCGGCAAAAAAACAATAACGTTGTGTCACTGCCTACGGCTTCCAATAACAGCCAGCAGTCAGCTAAACAAGTTAAAGTCATGGTTGTTGAGCCATTTTCGTTCGATGATGCCCAAAATGTTGCCGATTATCTCAAAAGCCGGAAGCCGGTTGTTGTCAATCTCGAAAATACTGATCCTGAAATTTCAAAGCGTATGATCGACTTTATTAGTGGGACAACATATGCCTTAAATGGTCAGATTCAAAAAGTCGGTAACAATATCTTTCTCTGTGCTCCGAATAACGTAGACGTTGCTTACAGCCCGCGGGATGACAATAATAAAACACAGCTGCCTTGGGCAAATAAATAGTTTAACTCACTGGACGGAGGATTTATGTTAGCAAATAAGCAAATTGGTTTTATTGGTGGCGGCGCAATGGCCGAAGCAATTATCCGTGGCCTATTAAAGGCCGAATTGGTGAAATCGTCGCAAATCATTGTGAACGATATTTCGCAAAAACGCTTATCGTACTTGTGCGGTGCTTTTGCGGTATCAACGACGTCTGATATTCAAGATATCGCTAAACAATCCGATATTCTGTTTTTAACAGTAAAACCACAAGTAATCGGCGGGGTGATCGACAGCATTGCCCCGGTAGTAGTTAAAAATACCGTAGTTGTTTCAATAGCCGCCGGTGTAACGTTAGCTACCTTCCAAAACAAAATGCCAGGAGTGCCAATCATCAGGGTCATGCCCAATACTCCCGTTGCTGTCGGTGAAGGTATGTCAGCTATGGCTTTGGGAAAATACGCTACAAGTGCTGTTAGCGGAACGGTCGCAGAGGTATTTTCTTCAGTCGGCAAAGTCGTTACCGTAAACGAGGAGGCTATGGACGCGGTAACCGGCCTATCCGGCAGCGGACCAGCTTATGCGTTTGTCCTGATTGATGCCTTGACAGATGCCGGTGTCAGAGTTGGTTTTTCTCGTCAGACAGCTGTACTGTTGGCTGCTCAAACCTTGATGGGCGCAGCCAAGATGGTGCTGGAAACTGGTGAACATCCGGCCAAACTGCGTGATATGGTCACTTCTCCTGGGGGGACAGCCATTGCCGGAATCCATGTTCTTGAACAAAACGGTATCCGTGCTGCGCTTATTGACGCTGTTGTTGCCGCTACCGACCGTTCATGCGAGATGGGGCGGCGGTAAATGAGCGAACGGGAAAAAATATTACGTTATTACCGGGCATCCGGTGATGCTGAATTGGCAGCCAGACTGCTCGACCTTGCCGAAGGGGCACTCAAAAACCGCAAATATAAAATAAGTGAATTTCTCGACCCATATGGTCAAAGTATTGCTGAAACTATTGTCGCCCACTATGACCGTCTAAAATTGGAAACAAACGGCGGCTATCCTGGTGCCGAACGAACTAAGGCAGCTTTTGTCGATCGAGACTTTCTTGATTATGCCGGCTCACTTGATTTTGGTTTAACCGCCTTCAGTCTACAATGGGATAGCCGTTATTACCGTCTATCTCACCGGGATGTGCTGGGAGCACTGATGGGTCTAGGCATAAAACGTGATGTACTTGGTGACATCATTATCGTTGGTGATCGGTGTTATGTCGTAGTAGATACGGCTATAGCCGCTTATGTAGCTAAAAACTTAATTGAGGTGGGACAAGCTCCGGTATCTGTGGCGCAGGTACTCATTACTGATATTCCCGCTAAAGAGGAAAAAGTCAAAGAAATCCGGGCTACAGTGGCATCACTGCGCTTAGATGCTGTAGCGGCGTCAGGCTTTGGGACATCCCGCACCAGAATGACGGAAGATATTGCTGCAGCTAAAGTAAAACTCAATTGGCAGGAAGCTAAAAGTTCGTCCCAGGCGGTAAAAGCGGGAGATATAATTTCTATGCGCGGACGCGGCAGGGTAGAGGTTATTGAAATTCCCGGACAAACTAGAAAAGGCCGGTACAGTGTGTTACTCAGACGATTTATGTAATATACAAAGGGGTGGAGTTATGCTTACACCGTTAGATATTCACAGTAAAGAATTCAAACGCAGTTTCCGTGGCTATAATGAGGAAGAAGTAGATGAGTTTCTCGACAGAGTAATTAAAGATTATGAAACATTGTATCGTGAAAATATTGAATTGAAAGAAACGATAGAACGTCTTAATAGCAAGCTTGAGCATTATCAACATATGGAGAACACGCTTCACAGCACGCTTGTTATTGCCCAGGAGACAGCGGAAGAAGTCAAGCTCAACGCAAAAAAAGAGACTGAACTCATAGTCAAAGAAGCGGAAATACGTGCCCAGAGACTTGTCGACGAAGGAATGAGTAAAGTCCGCAAAATGACTGGGGAATATGAAGAAATAAAAAAACAGTCTCAGATTTTCCGCACTCGTTTGCGCACTTTGTTGCAGGCCCAAATGGAAATGCTCAATGGTGCCGAAGAGGATGAAAACTAATCTTGTCCGGCAACCAGCTTGATATAAAAGAACTGCCAGACAGCATTACGTTTAAAGTACGTGTTCAGCCGCGTTCAAGCAAAAATGCTATTGCCGGCATAATGGGTGACAGCCTTAAAATTAACATTACTTCACCGCCTGTTGACGGCGAAGCCAACTCGGCCTGCATCGCTTTTTTTGCCAGCTTATTTAATGTTGGTAAAAGCGCTGTCTTAATTACTGGTGGTCACAAAAGCCGGTTAAAGATCATCAAGGTGGCCGGTGTTGATAAAAATAAATTTTTTGCTGTACTAGCTGCCTATATTTGACTTTATACGCCAATGATGTATAATATATTGCGTACAGATAATATCTTAATCAGTAATGATGGAGACACAGCTTGATGGCAGTTTACAGCGAGCCGGGACATGGTGTAAGCCTGGTAACTGGAGTCATGACCTGACATCGCTCCTAAACTGCGGACTGAACAACTTTTAGTAGGATCCGCCGACTGACGCCCGTTACTGCGTTGCAAAGTGACTATATGATGTATGTAACATTAAAGGCTGAGCAGCGTTGGCTATGCTTTTATGTATCTCTATAGTCAGTAGGGTGGTACCACGGGAAACCTAGCTCTCGTCCCTTTTCAGGGATGAGAGCTTTTTATTTTTATGGAGGTGGTAATTTTGGATTACAGTAAAACACTTAACCTGCCGGAGACAGAATTTCCGATGCGCGCCAATCTTCCTGAACGTGAGCCAAAAATGCTTGAATATTGGCGAGATCATCATATTTATGACAAAAAAAACTCTCAGAGCAAAGAGAAGCCTAAGTTTGTTTTACATGATGGCCCGCCATATGCCAATGGCAACATTCATATCGGTACGGCATTAAACAAAATTCTCAAAGATATCATCGTCAAATACAAGTCGCAGCAAGGTTACTATGCTCCGTACGTGCCAGGGTGGGATACACATGGCATGCCAATTGAACATGCTGCTATCAAAATTCTCGGTTTAAACCGCCATGAACTTAACCCCCTTGATTTACGCCGTGAGTGCAAACAATATGCTCTGAAATGCCTCGACCTGCAACGCGAGGATTTTAAACGGCTAGGTGTTGCCGGTGACTGGGAAAACCCGTATGTAACGCTGTATCCCGCATACGAAGCCAAGCAGATTGAAGTTTTTGGCGAAATGGCGAAAAAAGGCTATATTTATAAAGGCCTTAAGTCAGTCTATTGGTGTACTTGTTGTGAAACGGCACTGGCGGAAGCAGAAATTGAATATGCTGAAAAGAAATCGCACTCGATCTATGTCAAGTTTCCGCTGATTGATGATCAAGGTAATCTGCCGGTAGGTGTTAACCCCGATAAAGTATTTGCCGTAATCTGGACGACAACTCCGTGGACGATGCCGGCTAATGTCGCCATTAGCGTCCATCCTGAAATTGACTATGCCTGGGTGGAAATTAACGATGAGATCTATTTGCTGGCAACAAAGCTGATTGAGAATGTCGTCAAAGCCAATAACCTGGGAGAATACACTGTTATATCGACAATGAAGGGTTCGGCCATTGAAGGTATGGTATTTAGTCATCCATTTTTTGACCGCCAGTCACCGATTATTCTGGGAGAGCATGTCACACTAGAAGCCGGTACCGGTTGTGTACACACCGCTCCCGGTCATGGTCAGGAAGACTTTGAAGTTGGGACTAAATACGGCTTGCCGGTCATCAACCCTGTTGATCCGGCCGGTAAATTCACAAGTGAAGCCGGCAAATTTGAAGGTTTATTTGTAGAAGACGCTAATGTACCTGTCATTAAGGAGCTTGCTGCTCTTAGCCTGCTGCTTGGTAAAGGCTCGCTAAAACATCAGTACGCCCATTGCTGGCGCTGCAAAAGCCCGATCATTTACCGGGCTACCGAGCAATGGTTTGCTTCAGTCGACGGCTTTAGACAGCAGGCGCTAGATGCCATCGCCAATGACGTCAAGTGGATTCCAGCGTGGGGTGAAGACCGCATTCACAATATGGTGGCAGACCGTCAGGACTGGTGCATCTCGCGGCAGCGGGTGTGGGGATTGCCGATCCCGATTTTCTTCTGCAATAAGTGCAACGAGCATATAATTAATGATGAGACGATTGAGGCGGTCAAAGAGCTCTTTCACCATGAAGGCTCTGATGCCTGGTGGGCCAAAAAGCCGGAAGAAATTCTTCCCCAAGGCTTTGCTTGTCCACATTGCAATCATGGCGAATTCCGCAAAGAAACAGACATTATGGATGTTTGGTTTGACAGCGGATCGAGTCATGTCGCAGTACTTGAGCAACGTCCGGAGCTTAAGTGGCCGGCTGACATGTATTTAGAAGGCAGTGACCAACACCGCGGCTGGTTTCAGTCGTCTTTACTCACCTCGGTAGCTACTCGTGGTACAGCGCCCTACAAGGCTGTATTAACTCATGGCTTTGTTGTCGACGGTGAAGGCCGAAAAATGTCAAAGTCAATTGGCAATACAATTTATCCCCAGGAAGTCATCCAACAATATGGCGCTGATATTCTCCGTCTGTGGGTAGCCTCGGCCGATTATAAAGGTGACATCCGTATTTCCAAAGAAATTTTAAAGCAGTTAGCCGAAGTATATCGCAAGATACGAAATACGTTCCGCTACATTCTTGGCAATCTCAATGACTTTAATCCTGATACCGATAAGGTTGCCTATGATCAGCTAATGGAGAGTGACCGCTGGGCCCTCATGCGCTTGGAACAAGTCCGGGGTAAAGTTACCCAGGCTTACGAAGATTATGAATTTCACCAGCTTTATCATACTGTCCACAACTTTTGCGCGATCGATTTGAGCGCTATTTATCTCGATATCTTAAAAGACCGTGTCTATACTGCGTTGCCTTGCAGTACCGAGCGTCGCGCTGCCCAGACGACGATGTATGAGATTCTCGACACACTCGTCAAAGTTATGGCGCCTGTCTTAACATTTACATCCGAGGAAGTATGGCAGCATATGCCAAAACCGCAGGCTTACCCTGAAAGTGTACAGTTGACAGATTGGCCGGTCGCACACCCTGAATATCTTGATGAAGCCTTGGACGACAAATGGACAAAAATTCTCGAAATCCGCGGTGAAATTACTAAGGCACTGGAAACAGCGCGCCGTAATAAAGTCATTGGTCACTCACTCGATGCTGCCGTCAGCCTTTATGCCGAAGGTGAAATATTAACGGCGCTTACAGCCGTCAAGGAAGATTTAACGACACTGCTCATTGTTTCTGACGTAACATTATCTGATAAACTTGAAAAAGCTCCTGGTGAAGCCTATCGTGCTGCCGACATGCAACTAGCTGTTGCAATTGCTCCGGCACAAGGCGTCAAATGCGAACGTTGCTGGATATATAGTCCGACAGTGCATCAGGATACAGAGCACCCTGCTCTGTGTCATCGGTGCACTACTGTAGTAAAAAAAATGTAGCATAATAAACCGGGAGTAATATGGCTCAACACCAGAATGGTCACTTGACAGCTATGCATCCAATAAATGGATGTTACACTCCATTTTAATGCGAAGCAGATAGTACCGTTTATTGCGGGTAAAGTAACAGCGACGCTGGATG
>Ga0153999_1000136_pt1 | contig 37834 bp, 43 predicted proteins | sample TSNC083MetaG_FD_104675 | JGI IMG/M metagenome (GOLD analysis project Ga0153999, IMG submission 104675) | Attine ant fungus gardens microbial communities from North Carolina, USA - TSNC083 MetaG | ecosystem: Host-associated > Fungi > Mycelium > Unclassified | place: USA: North Carolina, Lumber... | reverse complement strand
TTGATCAAAAAAATTTCCCCAAAAAAAAGAAACCTTTTCACTTTATAAAAAAATTTTTTGTATTCCCAAAAAAAAAAAAAAAAAAAGATTAAACAGTAAAAGAGCTTAAAGCGGTCCTACCTAAACATATTTGTTTGCTTAAATATTGCGTCTAACTCTTGCATTCCCTGGTTCAATTGTTCTCTTAATTTAAAAAGAAGTGGTTCTAGCTGAAGTACCTTTTCTAGCATATCTTTCTCTTGATTCAAACGCGCAATTTCATTAGCAAAATATTTTAAGAATACTCTTAAATAAAATGACAGAAAACCATTGTAAAATGTATTATCAAGCATTCCATTATAAAGCTTATCAAACAAAACAAGGCCTGTTTCTGCCTCACTTTTATTATTGGCCTTCGCAGCAAAAGAGAGCGTTTTCTGAGTCTTTTGCAATTTATCAATGATAAGCTTGAGATTCGCTTTGCTTCTATCTAGTTCCTCATATCGCTCAGTGATATCATTAACTTCATAGTGATGATCCTCAATCCACCATTCATTTCCTTTCAGCTCTTCAGCTAGATTTTCTGTAATAACATCTTCTATTGGCTTGAATGGTACACCCTTTATTGACGCGCCACCTTTAGTCGTATTAATAAATGTCTTATCCTTATAAAAGGCTGCAAGATCTTCAATATTATTTCTCATAATATTAAAGACTTGGTTTGTTTTAATTTCATTTCCATAAACATCTAATACTGAAGGTGCCTTTTTGAGTTCCTCCTTCTTAATTTTAGAATCAATATGCTTATATTCAATTCCCTTTGAATATTGACGTCCATAAAGATACCCTAGATTCTGTCCCGCAAAGATGATAGGATTAGCACCTAGCTTGTTAAGAATCTGGAATGTCATCACCGCAATCGAAGGCGAATCAATAATCAAGTCTTGCTCCAAATTAATCTGATCTTTCAAAAAGTATAAAGAAGTCCGATCTTGAGTCGTAATAAAATGGACTTTAGGCCCCTTATATTGCTCAAGAGTTTCGAATCCAACGCTTGAGCCGAAAACCATAGGAATCGAATCAATACTCTGCTCGACCATTTTTTCGAACACTAGATGATTTTTCAACCCTGGGTCATATGTAAACACAGCATCTGGCATAATATCATAGGATAACAAACTATTAATTGCAGATCCAACCGAGAAAATATAGGCAAGACTGTTTTCTTTTATATATCTAATATGCTCAATATCCTCAGCAAGAGATGGCCCCGCGGATACAATAATTGCCGGCTTGTCCTTGAATTGTTCCTTATCTACATCCCGTATGATATTCGGAGTAGATAAAACCTCATTAAAATTCTTGATACTATTCAGCACCCAAATTTTCTGAAAAGCTGCATCAGTATGCAAATTCGATCTCCTATTCTGAACTGCATCCTTCACATTCTGCAAGAAAGTATCCTTTTTATCTTTGGCAATATTATCATAGCTCGGTAGTACTATGATATGAATCCTTCGATTTTCAACTTGGAATTCCTGCAAGTAATTAAAATTCTCCTTGTTTACTGAATCCACATACAAGTTACCTAACTTTTTGCTGAAAATTTTGTTTAGGGGAAAAGCACTTGTCATAGCAAGAAACATCTCTGGCATTGGTTCAAAAATTGAATAAGTCAGTTCTGGATACTGTTCCTTAAATGCTTCAATATGATAACCTAGCCCAATGCCGAAAAACATAACATGTGTATTTGGCTTCAGTTGCTCCTCATGTCTCTTAATAATACGCTCAGCTTCCCTTAATGGATCGTATGCACTGTGCACCATTAGTTCCTTGCCTTCTAGCTTATATCCAGCAGTCAGGACACCCGATTTGGATTGTCTAATATCTAACATATCCGTCTGTATTTCTTTTTCATGCTCCAGAAAATATTTACGGACTTCTGGAAACCTCTCTCTCAATAAAGTAATATTCTCAATGAGCATCTCTGAAAAACTCCTTATCGTGCAAAGATTTCTCCAAACTATCTTTAAGTTCCTCATAAGCCGGAGTAATCTCATAAGATAGAATATCAGAAATGAGTACTGTATCTTCTGATTCTATACCTTCCATAAGCTGCTTAAAGCTGGCTTCACATTGAGAAATAGATTTTTCTATATCACCCCAATGACTAGGCTTATGATCTCTACCCTCTACAAAAGCTGTAAACTGCAGTATCCACTGCATTCCTTCTGCTAATTGATTGATTCCGTTCCATATATTACTATCAAACGACTCGAAACTATTATTTACTAGTTCCTTAAGAGCAGGAATTGCTCTCTCTAAGTATTCATGGATAGAATCCATTGTTTCATGAATACTTACAGCTGCTGTTTTCGTAACAATCTCAATCCGCATAATCTCTAGCAATCTATCGTTAATATAAACTTCATGATTTTCATAAACATCGATATTGTCTACTACCAAATGACTGAAGACTGTATCTTTTTCTCCAACTAGCTCATTCACCCGCTCAAAAACTTTCATAAACATCGTATTATCTCTTGTCAATTTCTCTTCAGTACTCTTATGAATTAATAGCATACTCTATCCACCAGCTTTCTCGTTTACAAATGATTGCTATCTATATTATCGGTCAAAGTAAGGACTAGTTTAAGTTTAACCCACACAAAAAAATGGCTAGGTATATTAGCCACTGATTAATTTTCTATAGGTTTAAATATTAACTAGCATTTTTAAATACACGATACTATTTTTATCAATTATTTAATATTAGTATATTTTGTGATAGATGAAAATAATGAACGGGGACTGATTAGATTAAAAGATTAATACCCTAAATTTTTAATTATTTTGTACCTACTGTTTTTTTGTGCTTTCTTTTTTCTGTCTCTTTTACAAGTAAATGCTATCAATTAATTGGACTTTTTAATAGTTTAACCTCAACAAACTATAACCATTAAGCTCTTGTTAAAACACTTTTTATCTGCCTTTATTCTTCCAATCATGCTAGCTCCGTTTGTCAACCAGACGACTCTGTAGTCTAAACATTTATAACTGTATAATACTAATACTCAAGTAAACATCTAAAACTTCTGTTTTGTACCCTGAATGAATATATATTATTTAAACAAGCCCGGCTGTCATCAGCGCCTTAATCATTTAATTCCATATTCCTGTTGGCGACTGGCTGAAATGGTGGTCAACATACCATACTACTTCAACCATTTGTAGAATAGCTCAATATTCCATCGATTATATACGCTTCCAAAATATATTTTCCAGATATATAAGCGGTTGGTCAGCAGGTGAAAGTCTCCTCCCTGATTATCACTAAATTATATGTACCCGAGCCTTTCCTAATCTTGTAACCCTGGAAACAAGTTCGTTTTAATTACAACCCTTTCTGGATAAGCGTAAATGAAAACTGTGTTCACCATCGACGCAAAAATGTCAAAATAGTTTGTTCAACATCTAAAACCTCATAAACAAACCTCCCCTTCAGCTAAGCCGGAGAGGAGGTTTGTTTATAAATATGTTTGCTAATTAGCGTAGAAGTTGAAGTACGCCTTGTGGCTGCTGGTTAGCTTGAGCCAACATAGATTGAGCTGCTTGAGAAAGAATGTTGTTCTTAGTGAACGCCATCATTTCTTTAGCCATGTCAACGTCACGAATACGTGATTCTGCTGCTGTCAAGTTCTCAGAAGAAGCACCCAAGTTGTTGATAGTATGCTCCAAACGATTTTGTACAGCACCTAGATTAGAACGTTGTGTTGATACTTTAGTAATAGCATCATCAATCTTCTTCAATTGAGCATCGAATGCTGCTTTACCTGTTACTACACCTGAAGCTGCTGTGGGATCAGCTTCAAATTTAGTTACATCAATAACTGCTTCAATTTGAGCTTTATTATAAGTTGTTGTAGTTGAACCACTTGCAGTAGTTCCAGTTGCTCCAAAGAGTGCACCAGCAGACATGTCTTCAATATTAACTTCCAATTGCTGTCCAGCATTTGCGCCAATTTGGAAAGTTAGTTTAGCGCCACCAGTTGCTTTGAAATCACCTGTCAACAACTGCTTGCCGTTAAATTGTGTACGATCTGAGATACCTTGGCTACCGTCTGAAACGCCACCCAATTCTTCAGAAAGAGACATCAATTCGTTTTGGATTGCTTTCAAGTCATCAGCTTTTTGCTGAGTACCTGTGTTGTTAGCTTGTACAGTCAACTCACGCATACGCTGAAGGATTGCATGTGTTTCGTTCAAAGCGCCTTCTGCTGTTTGAATCAAAGATACGCCATCTTGTGCGTTTTTAGAAGCCATTTCAAGCCCTTTGATCTGTCCGCGCATTTTTTCAGAGATTGCAAGACCTGCTGCGTCATCTCCAGCTTTGTTGATTTTAAGACCTGAAGAAAGTTTCTCCAAAGACTTTTGTACCTGACCGTTGTTGGAAGCCAACTGACGGTGTGTGTTAAGTGCTGACATATTGTGATTGATAATCATAATGTATTACCTCCGTGTAATGTAGTTTCGGGTCACGTCCTTGTGTCCCGTTTATATTACAACCTAACTATGTAGGTTATAACCAAAGTTGGTATTACTGTGTTACATCTATATTATCGTCAGCTTTTACTTCATGTTTAGCATTTTATTGAAAAAGTTTTATATCTTTTCCAGTTATCAAAACATTACGTTTTGCTGACTTGACTTATATATCGGACAGTCTGCAATTATGTTTAATAGTTTTATTAAAAAAATGTGAGAGTATTATTCTCTTTTATAAAAAAAGCGTTCAATCTGTAAATTAGATTGAACGCTTTGTCCCTAACCTTCTATTAAACCCTAAATCTCCCCACCATCCCATTCAATTCCTCAGCCAACTTTGCCAACTGCTCCGAGCTCCCTGCAACTTCTTCCATAGAACCACTCGCTTGCTCTGCAGACGCTGCTGTTTCTTCAACGCCTGCTGCTGCCTCCTCAGAAACAGCAGCAATCTCTTGAATAGAGCCGCTCATTTCCTCGCTACCTGCTGCAATTTCGCTCAAGTTTTCTGAGACATCGGCTATATTGCTTGCCATTTCGTTCACGGCTTTGCTAATTTCGTGGAAGGTTGCTTCTGTTGTTTCAATTTGTGTAGTACCTTGCTCGACTTCAGTGAATCCGTCGCGCAATGAAGATACGACTGTGCTAGATTCCATTTGGATATTATCAACAATTCCTGTTATGTCATTGACGGAGAATGCAACTTGTTCTGCTAGTTTGCGCACTTCATCGGCTACGACAGCGAAGCCTTTTCCTTGTTCACCGGCGCGTGCTGCTTCGATTGCGGCATTAAGAGCGAGTAAGTTCGTCTGTTCAGAAATTGCCTTAATGACGGATACGAGATTGGAAATTTCTTGTGACTGCTGATCAAGGTGTTCCACTTTCCGTACCGATTCACGAACAATTTCATTAATTTTGTTCATTTGTTCTGATGATATGCTCATGAGAGTGCTCCCCTTAGCTGTTAGGTTCAACACATTGCCTGAATGCTGCTGGACCAATTCACCGCTCTCACTTGCGTTGCTCACCTTTTGGGCAAACGTCCCCATTAGACTGGATAGTTCACTAGATGTATTCGCTTGTGTTTCAGCCCCTGATGCAAGTTCTTCCATTGTTGTTGCAATTTGTTCCGTCCCGACTTTTACTTCACTTGCCGATTGTGTTAGTTCTTCACTTTGACTCGATACAACTTGTGATACTTCCGAAATTTGATTAAGCAGTTCACGTGTATTCGCACTCATCGCATTCATTGCTGTAATAAGCTGGGCTGTTTCATCTTTAGTCTTGGATTTTAGTGGTTCTTCGCTTAGATCACCCGTGGCAATCGTGTCCATGCGCTTCATAACTCTCCAGATTGGCTGGGTAATTGTTCTTGCGGTAATGAAGGCAATCGCAATGCCTACTACAAGCACAACAGCTCCGAGTATAATAATGAAGATATCCGTCGCCTTACCGATATACTTGATGTCTTCACCATTCTTGGCAATCGCCGCTTCTCTTTTTTGAAGCAAGTCTTTAAAGTTCTCGTTCAATTCTACTGTAATCGGACGCGCATCATTAACATAGGCAAGTGCTTGTTTTTCACGACCAGCACTTGCTTCTGTTGCCGCTTGCTGAATCAATTTGACCCATTCAGCTTTCCGCTCCGCCATTTTTTGTGATTCTGATGAGTTAGCCAGCGTCAGCCAATTCTGTTCAATTTCTTTTCCTTCCTCAAGCGTTTCATTCAGTTGATCAAGCAGTTTTTCATCCTTATAAAGGATATAGCCTCGAATATCAGCAACTGTTTCAGCAATATTCAGTGTCATAGCTCTATTCGCAAGCGCGAGTGGAAATTCCTTATCCACAATCTCTTCAGTCTGTCCGTTTATTTTCTTAAAACCAAGGTGATTCATTACAATCATTACAAAAATCATTGCAAAAACAATTGAAAACCCAAAAATTATTTTTCCTTTAATGCTCTTAAATTTAAAAATACCATTCATTTGCAGATCCCCTGTCATATTTAATTAGTCAGTGCTTTATACCTTGATTATTATACAAGTAATGAACAACCATGACGTTTGACTTATATATCGTCAGTTAGGAACAAATTATGTATAGCAATCGTATGTGAATTACAAAAATATTTTTGGTAATTAAATTCACACAACAAAAAAGCCCCCAATCTAAAAGGGGACCTCTAAATTTCCGTACTATTGGTATTGCATTTTATCCTTTAGGCCGTCAACATACAGCCTTCCCTCTAAGCTCGTCATGCCAAGTGCTTCCTCAGCAACGCAGGCTGCTTTCTCCTCCTCTTGGTTACGAATGAGCTGACGGAGCTCATCATTGACAGCTGGTTCGGGAAATTCCATTTGGTAGGCAATTTTATTCATTTTTTTCTCCATTAAACTTAGCCGATCTTCAAGTAAACCGATCTTTTTATATAAAACAATGCTTGCAAGTATTAGCACAATGGCAACAATCACAAGTTCAATCATCATGGTGTCCTCCTCTCCTGCTACGATTGTTGGTTCAGCGTTGTGCAGGCGCTCTTCGTTATTTAATACATTCCCGATGTGACAGCGTGTCAAAACATAATTTGAGTTATATTACCAATATTTTATTGCAGTGAGGTGACATTATATAGGAATTCTAAACTTTCATTTAAATTCCTCTTGTTAATTTTCTAACCATTATGCTATAATCCCTATTAAACAAATAGGTTTTAATTATTTTATGTATTTGGAGGGATTCAGTAATGACTTTTTTGAAGAACTTGTTTATGGATAAGTGCCCGACTTGCCAAGATCCGCTTGTTAATAAATCGACTGCGCTGCCTTCACAAATCGTGAAATATTGTCCAAACGGCCATTATGAGAAGGAAAGGCATCCAGCACTTGAAGTATGGGTAGAAACAATTATCGAATAATCACAAATTCAAGAAGCCGAGGAGCGCATCCTCGGCTTCTTTTATTAAATCACTGTGACTTTGTCTTCAATTGCAAATCGTGTTGTTTGATAAGCTGGTGCGTTTTCCTTACCAATTGTAATCAATGCGATTGGGAAATAGCGTTCATCAACATTGAACCTTTCCACGAATTTCGCTTTTTCAAAGCCGCCCATTGGTCCTGTGGCATAGCCACGTTCTTTCGCTATTAACATGAATTGCATTGCTACAAGACCTGAATCGAATGTTGCCATGTTCTTACGTACTTCTTCAGGAGCATGTGGATATGCTTTGTTCGCATTGCCAACGAGAATCGCTTTGCTTGCTTCATCAATATACCCAGCCTCGGACATGCTGTCGTATACGGAATCAATATTTCTGTAGAATTCCTTATCACCGAGCACAGCGATTACAGCCGATGCCGTTTCTACCTGCTCCTGATTGTAGGACATCGCACGAAGGTCTTTTTTCGCTTCTGGATCGAGGAATACGATGAATTCCCAAGGCTGCAGATTGCTTGTTGATGGTGCCTGCGTTGCCTCTTTCAGCATATCAAGAATTTCTTCTTTAGTGATTTTAAAAGATGGATCATATTTCCTTACAGAACGGCGTTCACGAATAGCTTCCAATACTGTACTTGTCAATTTAACTTCCCCTTTTCAACTAATCTTTAGTAAGTCCATTATAAGCATACTTTTAGTAAGTGCTAAAGGTCAAGGGTTTTATGTTAACTGTAGGAATGATTACTGAAGATTAAATTAAGTGTCTTTTATCCAGTTCAACTGCAGCAGGATTTCTCTTCTCACTAGGTAAATTAACGACCTATATTAACTCAGTTGATTCATCGAACATTATATGGAAAATCACCACGTAACGAATGTTCACCATATGTTATGATTAAAGAAAAGCTAAAAAGAGGTTTTATTGTGATGGATAGACTGAATGGAATAGAGCCGGAACAAGAATCTTCTTGTACCTTATATAGACATACGATTGAATTTATTGGGAAACGCTGGACAGGTGTTATCATTTATAACCTGTTCAATGGTCCGAAACGATATCATGAACTCCTTAACTCAATTGACGGGATTTCTGACCGATTGTTGACCGAACGTTTGAAGGATCTTGAACACGAAGGCCTTCTCACTAAGCGGATTATTGAGGAAGCACCGAAGAAAGTCGAATACGAACTGACTCCGCCAGGTCATGAGTTCAAAGACGTCTTCATTGCGATTCTCGGTTGGGCAGAAATGAAGGAAAAATATAACCGACAAAATTCCTAATATCTTGAATGAAAAGGTGATGTAACATGCAACTATACACAAAAACTGGCGACAAAGGCAAAACAGCTCTCATTGGTGCCCGTGTTGACAAAGATAATATTCGTGTCGAAGCCTATGGCACGATGGATGAATTGAACTGCTTTGTTGGGCAAGCGGTAGCTGAACTAGATTCGGGTCTTTTTAAAGATCTGCTGGAAGATCTGGAGAAGATCCAGCATGAGCTATTTGATGGTGGTGGTGACCTTTCCAATGTTACGGAGAAACGGGTTCTGAAACTACATGCTGAATCAGTTACAGATTTAGAAGAACGAATTGATGCATTATCTGAAGAAGCTCCTGATTTGGAACGATTTATTTTACCTGGCGGAACGAAAGCAGCAGCCGCTCTTCATATCGCTCGTACTGTATGCAGACGAGCTGAGCGTTCTGTCGTCACTTTAATGAAACAAGAAGAGAATGTTCCTGAAATTCCGCTCCGATATTTAAACCGGCTTTCAGATTATTTCTTCGCAGCAGCACGAATTGCCAATTTCCGAGCAGATGTTAAAGATGTCGAATATGAACGAAGTGCGAAAGTATTCAAAGGTGGTGGCAAGAAGCAAAAAGGCAACTAAGCGAGGCCTTCTGTTATACTATTTTATAAGCATCCCTCTGTCTTTAGAGGAAAAGGAGCGTAAAACAAATGGCAAAGGTTAAAATGAACGTGCAAACGGCCTATCATGGCGATCTTTTCCGCGCTGGCAAAGTCTATGAAGTAGACGAATCAACTGCAGAACGCTGGATCAAGAGCAGGATCGCAGAAGCTGCCGAAGAACAAATGGAGAATGAATAGTATACAAAAAACGCTGATTCCAAGCTGGATCAGCGTTTTTATATTGTCAGCAATTTTAAGCTTTAATTCGGTACGTAATACGCAATTATTTTGAGCATTTCTCTGCCCTATTTCTGTACTAATCTCATGGCACTAAAAACTGCAAATGCGCGGACAACACTTTTAAATGCGCAGGTGTTTCCGTATACATCTCCCCGTCCATGTCGATCTCTTTAGGCGTAGCTGTTCTAATCTCCAACTCACTAGTACGAAAATGATCTAGTTCTGTAAATTGCGAGACATTAGCCCCAGGGTTCTGAAGAGACATAAGTTCTCTTAATGAAGCGAGATTCGAGTTGCGTACAATGAGGACGTCAACTTTACCATCTTGGGGATCAAGTGAATCAATTGGTAGCCTGCGCGTTCCGACAAATCTTCCATTTAATGCGAAAATGAGAACGGCTTCTCCTTCTCTCTTTTCTCCCTCAGCTTGGATCTCATAAGTGAATGATTCAGCTTCCCTTATCGTTCGCAGCGTACTCATAAAGTAGCTGAGCACGCCGAGACTGGCTTTCTGATTCTCGTCTACATTTTTAGAAGTATCGGCAACGAGACCGATTCCCCAGAAGTTGAGGAAATAGGATTCGTTTGATTTGCCAATATCAATTGGAACAAGCTTGCCGTTCACAAGCGATCTAGCAGCTTCCTCTAATTTCTGCGGTGTATTCAATGTTCGGCTGAAATCATTTGACGTTCCACCAGGCAAAATAGCGATTGCTGGTCGACTTTCGAGCGGTGCAATGCTGTTAATCGCCGTATGTACGGTACCATCACCGCCAAGTATGATGGCGAGGTCCACATTAGGCGCTATTTCTTGACACCTATTCTTAAAGTCTTCTTCAGACTCTGTGTGAATCAATGTTAATTCTTTAATCGACTGACTCAAGATTGGCACAGTTTGTGCGAGCTTTTGTTCAATATCTGCTTCTCCAGCATTTTTATTATAAAAAAGGACTGCTTTATCAAAATAGACCATCATCAGCCCCTCCTTCTTCTCTTATTTAAAGGAATATTTCCCCGTGAAGGAAGGATAGAAACTGGATAGACTCTGGTAATTACGTCATTTTTGTACTTTGTTCATACATGCTTATTCATCCCGCTTTTTCCCGACAAAAAATACGAGCAGCAAGACTCCGCCAAATAAAATGACTGTACTAAGGAGTAGCTGTGTCTGTTCATCCAAGTTTGTAAGTGAAAGCAGGTAATCTGGTATTGTGAGCAATGCGACGAAACCAATGAGCAATAAGCTTTTTGCCCAAACGGATATAGCAATCAAACAGACAAGTGCTGCACAACCAAGGATCCAAGTAGCTGTTTGGTTAACAATATATATTGGTGATTCAATTTGTCGATTTATAAAAATTAATGCGATAAATAGCAAGATCGGCAACAGTGCTACAATTGCAAACAGCATGCGCTCTTTATTCCTTGGCAACGTTCTTCCCGCAACATATTTAAAAACGGTGATAATCGCAATAACCGAAACCGCAAGTACGACGAGGTTGCCGACAATTTCAATTAGTGAGTAAGCCATCACACCTTCAAGTGCATCCTGCAAAATAACAATGGAGAAGAAACCTAGCACAATCGCGACAATATATTTGCCCCATGAGCGGATATCTAAATTCATGGCACCTCCAAGTGTCTCCATGTACTCTCTCGGAGATTTTCCTACCACATGTTCCACTGATTTGCCGTTTTCTTCAGCCTCCTTCAAATGGGCATGCAATTCTTCAACAATCTCGTCAGCTTCTTCTTCGTTTTTACCATTTACAAATAAATACAGCCGCAATTCATTCAGAAATTGCCTGCTTTCCTGTGATACATCATCAAAACTCATCTAAATCCCTTCCTTTCAATAAAAACTAAATATCGACTTCCTGTGCAAGTACTTGATTTACACTCGTATGTAATTGCTGCCATCTAAGCCGAAATTCAATGAGCTCTTCTTCACCTTTTTGTGTGATTGAGTAGTATTTCCTCATAGGTCCAGCCGTAGATTTTCTTAATGTCGATGTAACCAGTTCTTCTTTTTGCATACGCAGTAGAAGTGGATAAATTGTTCCTTCACTAAATGAGTCGAACCCATATTGCTCTAATTTTTGAGCAAGTTCGTAGCCATATACTTCCTTGTTTCTAATAATGGCAAGCAAGCAGCCTTCTAGAATCCCTTTCAGCATTTGTGTTTTGGACAAAAAACTTCACCTCATTCAATACCTTGTTAAACAAGATAGCAGATTCATATTATCATACGGTATATTGCAATGCAAGACATATACAGAATTACAATATGCTCTTCTGGGTATACTAAATAAAAATGCTTTTTCAGGAGTTGGCATATATTATGGGGATTGTACAATTTTTCAAAAGAGGCAATGTATCATCTGGCGTAGCAGCACTTGGCAATCTAGTGTTGACCATTATTAAAGGAATTGCTGCGGCCATAAGTGGCAGTGGAGCGATGTTCGCGGAAGCCGTACATTCCGGTGCTGATACAATTAACCAGGGGCTTGTTTTTTTCGGAAGTGCGCTCAGTGAGAAAAAACCTACAAAACAATTCCCTACTGGATTCGGACGTGTCGTGAATCTGTTTGTACTCATTGCCGTTATTGTGATTGCGATTATGGCTTATGAAACGATTCTAAAAGGATGGGAACTGACAATCCATCCGGAAGAGTCAGGCAGTCTCTGGCTAAGTATGGGCGTATTGCTCTTCTCCGTTCTTGTCGACGGCGGTGTTTTGGTCAAAACATTAAAAGAAATCAACCATGAATCAGGTGCAGGTTTGAAAGGCTTCAATATTGTAACTGGTGCTTTTAGTAATTTACGTTATGCTGCTCCGCCAACCCGCCTTGTTTTCTATGAAGACCTCGTTGCGACACTTGGCGGACTGCTTGCTATGGCGGCAATTGCACTAGCTCATGCAACCGGACAATTTTTCTGGGATGGGATTGGCACTATACTTATTGGTCTATTACTTATCAGCATTGCGTTAAAAACTGGTTATGACAATACCGTTGGCCTGATAGGTGTAGCCGCTCCGAAACTGATCGAAGAGCGCGTTGCCAGAGTTATTTTGTCGGATATGGATGTTGAAGATATCGACAAGATGCGCATCATCCAAGAAGGCCGCCTATATCATGTCGAAACGTATATTGAACTCCGTAAAAACCTAGCCTTAAATGAAGCTGATGACATCGTTTTTCGCTTAGAAGCAGAAATTCTAAAAGATCCTGCGATTGGCGATGTAACAATCGGTATTTTCGAAACGGATGATAATCAGAAATGGACTTTTGATACTTGAAACGCCAGCATGAATTCTATTGAATAAGAAAAATTATAGTTATGGAGGGGAAACGTTGGCTTGAGGCGATTATACCGTTCTCCATAGCGAACCATATGAAGAATAGTACTATGCAAAAAGCCCCATTTCCAATAACGGAAATGGAGCTTTTTGATTATCTATTTTCGAAGAATTTCTCCGCCTCTTCAAGGAATTTCTCCTGAGCTGGTTCGAGATCGTATTCCTCAACAATTGCGTCTACTGGGCAAACCGCTTGGCAAGCTCCACAGTCGATACAAATATCAGGGTCGATGTAGAACATCTCAGGTCCTTCCTCGATACAATCGACTGGGCAGACCGAGACACATTCACCGGCCTTTTCACCGCGGCATGGATCTAAAATGACGAATGCCATATCTGTTCCCTCCCTTTTTTCTATAGTGTAAAGCGTATATGTACGCCAAAAGAATATCTTCAGGAAGGTTTTACCCTTCACTTTTATGATACATCAGTGGGCTTAACAAGTAAATCATGCGACTAATTCAACAACGCTGTTCGACATCGAAATACAGATGTCCATGAAGCGCACAGCCTGGATTGAATGCCGTCTTACAACGTGGACAATGGTAGCCGCTGTTTAAGTATTCATCTATAGACAGTTCTATCCCGCAAGCGCCGCATAAAATCGCTTTTTCTGAAAATCGATCCCGTGGCCATACTTCTGGCTTTTTGCATCCATACTCGGCATGGCATTGATAGCAAGGGAAATAGTTGCCGCAGCAATAAAATTTGATTGCAATTCTATCAATCCCCTGATGATAATGGCGACAGCGCGTTTCTTTGTCAATAGCACCTTTTACCTTGAAGCCATGGGTATGCATTGTCTATCCCTCCGTTTATTTAGTAAGGCAACTGTGCCGAGTTTTAATTTTTCTGAACCACACTTCCTCAAATTCCAAGCTCCACTATTGTTTTAATCTCACTGTAACGGGAAGAAATCTAGTGACATCATAGAAAAGGAGCATAACTAAAATGAATCTAAAAATGTACAGGGTCGTGCCAAATGTTGATCAGACAGGCTGGTTTGTAAAGTTGGAGGGTATTGAGCCAGAGAATCTTTACGATTCCGAGAATGAAGCAATTAAAGCCGCTTCATTAATGGCTCAAGAACATTCCCCAAGCAAAGTAGAAATCCTCGACAAGAACCACAAACTCGTCGACACGAAACTGTACTAAAATACGCCTTTCAGCAGCTACTTCAAGTTGCTTTACAATCTAGAGAAACCCGGTCGAATTCGGCCGGGTTCATTGTTTAGTCTTTTTTCAACTTGGCGAGTGCTTCTGCGAACGGATTGTTTGCGAAGTCATCGTCTTTTTTCAAATATTTAATCAAATCTTTTTTCGAAACCTTTGTATTCTGATGCTTCTTTTTACGTTCTTGGAATGTGGAGAGCTTCTCTCTGTGACCACATGGACAGAAGAACATCTGTCCTTCACCTTCGCCACGCATCTGCATCCGCTTATGACAGTTCGGACAGCGAGCGTTCGTATTGCGGGCAATGTTTTTCTTATGACCGCATGAACGATCCTGGCAGACGAGCATTTTTCCATTTTTGTTCTTAATCTCAAGCATCAGTTTGCCGCAATCTGGACATTTCGTACCAGTTAGATTGTCATGCTTGAATTTCGTTTGCTCGGCTTTTACTTCTGCAACAATTTCTTTCGTATAGTCTTTGATACTAGAGACAAAGTCCGCACGCTTCAATCGGCCTGCCGCAATATCTGTCAGCTTCTCTTCCCATTCGGCAGTAAGTGCAGGACTCTTCAAATCAGTAGGAACGAGATCTAATAACTGGCGTCCTTTAGATGTTAAAGAAATCGATTTGCCTTTCAGCTCCATGTAGCCTGTATTGAACAGTTTCTCAATAATATCCGCACGCGTTGCGACTGTCCCGAGACCGCCTGCTTGCGTCATTGTTTGTTGAAGTTGCTTGTCTTCTCCCTGCATATAGCGAACTGGATTTTCCATCGCAGATAGCAATGTACCTTCTGTGAACCGGGCTGGAGGTTCCGTCTCGCCACTCGTTTGTTTTAAGTCCGGACTTGGGAATGCATCCCCCTGCTTAACATCAGGCAGACGTCCTGAACGTTCTTCGCCATCTGCTTTGTAATTGCTTTTCGCATAAATTTCTTTCCAGCCTTCTTTTTGAACAACAGTTCCTTTGGCGCTGAAAGATTCACCTATAATCTCTGCTTTTACTTGAACTTCTTCATATTCATGAGGCTCAGAAAGCACGGCCAAGAAACGCTTTGTTACAAGATCATAAATCTTACGTTCACTCACGTCGAGATTTTCCAAATAGGCCGTTTCTTCTGTCGGGATGATCGCATGATGGTCGCTCACAGCGGCGTCATTCACTACAGACTTCGGCAAATTAAATGTTTTTGTCATCAGTTTCTTTGCAAATGGTGCATATTCACTCGTTGCACATGCCTTAAGCCGGTCCTTTAGCGTAGGCACAAGATCGCTTGTAATGACACGGGAATCTGTACGCGGATATGTTAGCAACTTATGCTGTTCGTACAGGCGTTGCATCGTACGCAATGTGTCTTTACCTGAGAAACCATAGATCCGGTTGGCATCACGTTGCAATTCGGTCAAATCATAGAGCTGTGGAGCATGCTTTTTCTTCTGCTTCTTTTCAACTTGTGTGATCTTAAGCTCTTGACCTTTCATTTTGCCAAGCAGGTCATCCGCCTTTTTCTTATCAAATATCCGGCTATTATTAGATGCATCAACAAAGCGCAACTTCAGGCCATTCTTGGTCGAGGCTTCAATGCCATAGTATGCTCGCGGCTTAAAGTCCTTGATTTCCTGTTCACGCTGCTGAATAATTGCAAGCGTCGGCGTTTGTACGCGCCCACCAGAAAGCTGCGCGTTGAATTTCGTTGTCAGCGCTCTTGTTGCATTTAGACCAACATACCAGTCAGCCTCTGCACGTGCGACTGCTGAGTGGTAAAGATTTTCATAGTCTTTGCCTGGCTTCAGATTGTTGAAACCATCGCGAATCGCTTTGTCTGTAACAGATGAAATCCATAGACGTTTCACAGGCTTATTCACACGTGCTTTTTCCAAAATCCAGCGACCAACGAGTTCACCTTCACGCCCTGCATCCGTTGCAATCACAATATCACCAACGTCTTGACGGACGAGCTGAGACTTGACTGCTTGGAATTGCTTACCTGTCTTTTTCATAACGACGGTACGTAATTCATTCGGCAGCATTGGCAAGTCTTCAAGATTCCATGTCTGGTACTTCGTATCATAGTTCTCAGGCTGAGCGAGCTCCACAAGATGGCCCAGTGCCCATGTAACAATATATTTTGACCCTTCGAGGTAGCCATTGCCTTTCTTCGTGCATTCCAGCACTCTGGCAAGATCGCGTCCAACTGAAGGTTTCTCTGCTAGTACTACTGTTTTCATCAATCATTCACCCTGCTTTCTGCTTGCATTATAACATAGGAAAAGACTAGAATTAACCATTCAACATCCCGCTCCATAGCAAAAAAAGACCTGCCAGAAGCAAGTCTCAAAACTATTTCAATTCTTCATACTGCGCAACCATATAATCATAGTTCATCGGTCCAATTCGTTTCGCATGAATCCGACCATCCTTATCTAGAATATATGTCGTTGGAATTGGCTGAATAGCATACTTCTTAGAAGCATCAAGCTTCTCATCAAGCATAATCGGGAATGTCAGCTTATAATCTTTGATAAATTCCTTTACGCTGTCCATGCTTCGTTCACTTTTCGTCAAATTAACTGACACAATTGGCATCTGTGTATCTTTATAAAACTTCTCCATATCCGGCATCTCAGCCTGACACGGCGGACACCAAGTTGCCCAGAAATTAAGCATAGTTGGTTCACCACGGAAATCGGAAAGTTTCTTCGTCTCTCCATCCATTGTCTTCAACTCAAAGTCAGGTGCAATGTTGCCAATTGCAAGGCCGACCTTGTTTGGATCACCTTTAGCATCCCCTGCCTCCGCAGTGTTCGTAACAGGCTTATTCACTGTTTCCAGCTGCTTTTCCTCTTCTCTTGCGGTATCCTTTTCTTTCAATACTGTCGTGTACACTGCGTAGCCGAGCATGCCGACAATGACAATGAGAAATATCCATTTTTTCAAGATGCCGTTACCTCCATTTAAAAACCTTAATGTGAAATCGAACGTCTTTTTTCAAATGTCATCCCAATTACACCAATAATCAGAACGATCCCCCAGAAAACAGGTCCCACATAGAATTGGAACAACGAACCTGTCCAGAAAAAGCCAAGAACAAAATGAACTAAAGCCCATGTAGATAATAGGCTGAATGCGAGATATACTCGCGGGATCTTCATTCTAAACAGAACCAGTCCAACTAGCAACACCGCATAAAACCCGAGATAAATTACCTTGCTTGGCTGTAATGCCAAAATCATAGAGAGGAATCCATATAGAAACTGTCCCATAATAATAACCATCAAACCAGAGAGTAATACATCTGGCCAAGGACGTGAATCCCCTTTTCTTTTAAATTGCCAGACGATATATATACCTGTCATTAGAAGCGCTGTATAAAGCACGTATTTATCTGCTGGATAAGCAAGAACAGCTTGCGGATTCTTTATAAATAATATAAATTTTGTTAAGATTTTGCCAAGCCAAACTGTAATTATTAGGCTGAGCGTAATTGTAAAAAGATCGTCTTCACGCGCTTTCGTTTCTTCCAATGTAGGAAACGGTGTAAACAGACGGAAGAAAACTAGTCCAAACACAAGACTGACAACTGTTATAACCATTGATCCGCGTAAAAGGAGTTCTTCGATTGACCAACCTGCACCCATCTTATTCCCTCCCTATCGCATATATTATGGACGTTGCAGAAGACATATGCAAAAAATCAGTTCATTTTAGAACAGAATATCATACCAGATTTTTACGGCGATTACGGTAATCAGTCCCGCGAGACCCCATTCGAGGTATTTCGTATTCATCTTCTTGCCAATACGTGCTCCTAACGGTGAAGCAATAAGACTTGCGATAATCATAACGAGCGCGGGAATAAACAGTACTTGGCCTGTAACGAGCTTACTGCCAGCTGATCCGACAGATGAAAGAAATGTGATTGCAAGTGAAGAAGCAATTGCAACTCGTGTTGGCAACTTGAGCAATGTAAGCATGACTGGGACGAGAAGAAATGCTCCGCCCGCACCTACTACGCCAGCACCAAGTCCCACAACAAAAGCCGATGTTGTTCCGAGCAAACGGTTGAAATGCTCATCACGGTATTCAAGATTCTTACGTCCTCCATGTGGGATGAGCATCATGACAACTGCAGCAAGTGCGAGCAGTCCGTACACAATATTGATCCCCGATTCAGACATAGTCGAGGAAAAGAACCCACCGGCAAGACTTCCCGTGAGTACCCCGCCCCCCATATAAAGGATAACCCTTTTGTTCAAATAACCGCCTTTTCGGTAGGCAAGCGCTCCAATGCTTGTTGCGAATAATACTTGAACAGCTGTAATGCCCGCTACTTCATGAGCTGTAAATTGTCCCACTCCAAGTGCTACTGGAATAAATAAAAGCATAGGGTAATTGATGACTGCTCCGCCTACACCAAGCATCCCTGATACGAATGAGCCAATAAATCCTACAACGAATATTGTTAATAAAAGCAAGATGTCATAATCCATGATGTTCCCCCGCAAAGAAGGGACCTACAGATCTCTGCGGGTCCCTTAAAATTTTTCATGCAGATGAATGCATGCCGCAATCCCTGCTCTTTATTCTGTTTCGCCTTCCCAAGCAAGCATGCCGCCTTCGACATTTACAATTTTATAACCACGTGCTTCAAGGAATTCACCCGCTCGACTTGAACGTCCACCTGAACGACAGATGAGATAGTTTGTTTCATTTTTATCAAAAGCATCTAAATTGTCAGGAATTGTATCAAGTTCTACATGTTTCGCACCTGGCACTTTACCTTCTGCTACTTCATCATCACGACGCACATCAAAGACATGCAGTTTTTCACCTTTTTCAAGCTTTTCCTGAAGTTCTTTTGTCGAAATTGCATCCATCTTTATTGCCTCCCTGATTATAATTCAATACATATTTGTTTAAATATTACCTGCTTCTTACTAGTAAATTAACTGCTTCACGAATGGTTTCTTCTGAATCCAAACCTTTTTCTTGTTCTTCACGAATACAAGCTTCAAGATTCGAACTTACTACAAGTGCAGCAGCTCGGTCAAGTGCATTGCGAGCAGCTGATATTTGGGTGACGACCTCGCGGCAGTCCTTGCCTTCTTCCATCATGCGAAGAACAGCACGGACTTGTCCCTCAACACGACTGAGTCGGTGAATCATTTTTTTATCGTAATCCAAAACGAATCACCTCCCGGAATGTTTCTAGTGACGTTAGTATATACCCCGCACTGTATAAAGTCAACGTATTGAAAACTTTTTTACATAAATTTGCTATCACTGGTCTGATGCCCAGTCCAACCGTCTTTCTGGCCCATAATCTAAATAGAAACCGATTGGAGGGATCGCATGCTTTATTACACTGGATTGCTTTTTCTTGTCATTGCGGTGAGTCTCGATGGCTTCGGCGTCGGCATCACATACGGCATGCAAAAAATCCGCCTGCCCATTGTACCTCTGCTCATTATTATGCTCTGTTCCGGTACGGTCGTACTCATATCAATGACGATCGGTACTTGGCTCTCACAATGGCTAAACCCCAGCTTCACCGAGAAAATCGGCGGCATTATTTTAATAGCGATCGGACTGTTTTCCCTATGGAATATTATGCGTCAGAGAAGAAAAACGAATGATCTTGAGGAAGACTCGGAACCAAAGAACCAAAGTACATTCCGGACTGTTATGGAAACACCTGATCAAGCAGACCTCGATCGCTCTGGGTCGATTTCAGCAAAGGAAGGCTTATTGCTAGGTATCGCACTTGCACTCGATGCGTTCGGTGCTGGGCTAGGTGCTGCTATCATTGGCTATACACCATTCCTCACTGCTGGACTCATCGCCATGATGAGCGGTATGTTTCTCTATACAGGTATGCAATTCGGACTCTTCCTGCTAAAAAGCGAACGCCTCGCACGTATGGGCTTCCTCCCACCGCTCTTGCTCATGGCTCTGGGCGTGTTTAATATGATGCCGCATTAGCGTTAGTAAAGAAAGTATCCAAAATAACGGCCTCTGTAGCCGGCCGTTATTTACATAGTCTGTGGCAAATGATGCTTGTACATCGTAATAGCATTCTTGCTAGCACGTAATGCGTTCAACGTTTTCTCGTTAGGTCTCGCATAAATAATCGGATCATCGTACTCACCTAATTCTTCATCTATCACAAAAGCCAGCTGCTCCTTATACAGAGAAAAGGTTGCATTAATTTCTGACTTATTGCCTCTTGCATCAAGCCGAATCCATTTGTCCAGCTCCTCAATATAAACAGCGTTCAAAGCATGAATGCAGTGGCCATCTTTCGGATCTTCAAACAACACAAGTCGCTGGTAGCAGAAGCCTGTTGGTATACCTTCATGACGGAGCAATGCTGCGAGCAAATGACTTTTTGCATAGCAAATTCCTTCACCTGTAGCAAGTGCCTCAGAGGCATTGCATGTTACACGCTCACTTTGGATATCCCATGAGTGTGCAATTTCATCTCGGACAAATTCAAACGCAATACGCGCTTTTTCGATGTCCGACATAGCATTCTTAAATAGTTCTTCTGCCTTTATTTTTATATGCAAATGGTCAAAATCAACCTCTTTCGAGAGTTCCAAATAAGCAGTTATATCAGCAGTTTCTTGCAATAGTTCCCCCATCTTATAAGTCCTTTTTAAATACATAACTCACTCTATCGTATTCCATTTTATCTTCATAGAAACGATGGGCTTCTGAGCGTGTCAAACCTGAGCTAAGGGCGACGCTTTCGAATCCGTGCTCACTAGCAAATTCTTCAACATAAGCGAGCAGTTTCTCCCCATATCCTTTAGACCTTGCAGACTCATCTGTGACAAGGTCGCACACCCAAATGAAACGTCCATAATAGAGTGTTATCATTGGCTTAAAACCAGTGACTGCGACAATTTTATTATCCTCAATTAAGGCAAACATCCGGTAATTATCCTTCTGACGAGCCTCTTCTACAAGTCTCAAATAACCTGGTTCATCTAAATGTGTGCGCAACTGTTTTACGACTGGAAAAGCAGCTCTCATTTCATCTTTTGACTTCAATTCCTGTATCATTTTGACCCACTCCTTCTATATTTTACATACCCTAGAAACATGAAATAAAGCAGATTTCCTGTCTAAACTGAACGAATTCACATTCGACAAAAATCATGTCAAAACGTTCAACAATACAGTAATCGACACGAAGCTGAATAATGTCGTAACGAGTGTCGCACTCGACACGAGTTCCGGTTCCGTGTCGAATTCAATCGCGTACATTGTGGCAGAAGCGGCACTTGGCATGGCGGACATAATAATCAGGATACCGCCAATCAGCGAACCGATTCCAAGCAATTCTACAAATCCCCAAGCGATCAGCGGCGATACAAGCATGCGTACACTGACAGAAGAAATGAGTACTTGCCAGTTGAAATCCAATGAGCGGATTGTGGCAAGCTGCATACCGAGAATGACCATCATTAGAGGGATCGATCCATCTCCGACTGTCTTGATCGTATCGTAGACCGGATCTGGAAGCTGGACATGCGTTACATTTAGAATAATTGCGAAGATTGCCGCATAGGTAGCCGGCATTTGGAATACTTTACGAATCGCCCGTGCCATACCCTCCGCATCTCGATTGGCAAAGTAGACACCGAAGAAATTAATAACCATTGACTGAAGAACCATATAGAAAACAGCATATGGCAAAGCTTCTTGACCAAATGTAAAGAGTATCATGGGAATACCATAATTCCCGCCATTCATAAAAGCTGTTGATAAAATTGAAGCACTCTCAATTGACTTCGACCAACCAAGCAATTTTCCTAGTAGTTTGCTAATGAGTACCATAGCAACAAGAAGAAATAGAATAAAGACAATCATAATCGTATAACGCTGATCGAATTTCGCTTCATATAAAGAAGCGAAGAAAAAGAGTGGCATGAATATGTAGATAGATACGGATGATACTTGTTTAACCTGAACTTTTTTCCAGCGTTGCAATCCATAGCCGAGTGCAAAAACCGCCATGACAGGCATCATGACGCTAAAGAAAATCCCCATCACTTTTTACTCCTCTCTGATTTCTTTTTTACTATTATTGTAGCATTCTAACGGTCAATCTTCCGAATATATACAACAAAAAAAAGAGCAGCCACAGCCGCCCTTTTTCATAAACCTATGCTTTTTGTGCAAATGATTCAGCTGTTGAAGTGAATACAAAGCTGAATGCTGCTGCGAATAAACTCGCAATGCCCCAGCCACCAAGTCCAGCTCCATAAATAACTGTCTTATCAAGTATGCTTGCGAGCAATAGAAAAACAAGTCCTGCAGCAAAGAAAATTGCACCTGGTGCGTAGCTAAGATACGATGTTTTCGGTGTTGCTTTCAATACAAGAATTCCAAGAATGATAGCAATAACTACGAGCACACCGCCAATTGTGAAAACGGATTCAATCACAAGATCACCTCGTCTGTTTTATCCATATGCATCCAGTTTACAATTGAACGCATACAAAGTCAAACAAGTCTTAGAATATTTCGTAAACTATCAAAGAGCTCCACTTTATTAGCACAAGATCTATTCGTCAACGAATAATAGTTGAGCATCTTCGTAGTTAAAAAACTATTGATGCATTATAAACAGAGTCACAATGCCATTGTCCAGAATCCTTGTTATGAATCGTTCGTTTAAGAGATAACGTGAACCAAGACATGAAAAAGAGAGAAATTACTTTAAGCTGGTGGATATAAACATGGAAGCATCCTGTTTCACAAAAATACGCTTCCCATGATGGAATGTCGTTATTTCAATGGATTTAAAACCGACTTCGGATAATACTTTTTTCAATTCTTCATGTAAAAAACCATTATGGACCTTTGGGTGATCTACTTTATCATTCTTGTCAAAATCAATGATAATGAGCTTGCCGCCACTATTTAAAACGTTATACAGCTCTTGTAAAATCTTTTTAGTATCCGGAATATGCAAAAGAACTAGTGAGACTAAAACAATGTCTGCCTTAAGGTCAACAGTTTCCTTAGTGAAATCTGAATAAAGTACTGTTGAGTTAGTAATCCCTTTTTTAGAAATTTTCGCTTTCGCAACCTCTAGCATCTGTTCTGATGAATCTACCAACGTAATAGAATCTACCATATCCGTTAATTCTAAACTAATTAAACCTGTACCACTTCCATAATCTATCAAGGATTTGGATTGGCTATTTTGTAATTTCGGTTTTATTTCATTAACGATCACTTTAGCCAATTCAATTCTATCTTCTGAATCATATCTTTTTGCCATCTGTTCAAAAACGTTATTTTCCATACTCCGCTCCCTAGTTATTAAAATTATTCCTGCTTATATTGGATGATTACTGAATACGAGAATATACCTGAGTGGAGTAATTCTACTGATCTGATCTTCCTTTATAATACTCTTTATGTATCCAAGCAAAAAATCATCTGCCTATTGCTTCATTATAGAAACGAAAATTATAGTATAAAATTCCCCGCCAATTTTACAGAGATGACATTCCCTTTATTCTGAACTTTTATTTTATAAATGAACACTATAGTTAGACAATGGCGCCCTTTTATTCATAAGGGGATTGTATTATTAATCAGTCAATTCAACGAAAAGCGTATTAATTTGTGCAGGATTCGATTCTCTAATAGTACCGTCATATTTTATCTCCACCTTGTCTCCGACTTGGAATGTTTCATTGCTATGCACGGAAAGGTCAACAAAGACATCACCTTCCAGGTTATTCTCAAGTATTTTTGCAGAAACGATTGCACTGTCATCGTTCATTTCTTTGATTGTCCCTGTAAAACTGGAATTTTCTATTTTAGGTTTATTACTTTCTTTTTGGGTTTTATCCATTGAATTAGAACATCCAACAATAATAAATAAAACAATGACTGCTAAAGCTTTATATATTCTTGGCATTTCACATCAACTCCCGTATATATAAGATAAAATGGACTATTTTTTAATTCTAAAATCCGCTCACTTCATGTGATTCCATCCATATTTCTAATAGATTACTAACTTCTCATTCAAATCCATAGTATATGATTCTTGTAATACTAACCCTTCTAGCTTCAAGCGTGAATTCCCTGCCCAATCGCTTAAATTTAAGCATGAAAAAACCAGATGCAACAAATGCACCTGGTTTTCACTTTACAATTTAAATGATCTAGTCGCCGTAACAGCTTTCTTCCAGCCGCTATACAACTCATCACGTTTTTCTTCAGTAAATTCGCAATCAAAAGTACGATCAATTTTCCACTGTTTAGCGATATCGTCTTTATTCTGCCAAAAGCCAACTGCTAAGCCTGCAAGATAAGCAGCACCAAGTGCGGTTGTCTCCTGAACAACTGGGCGTTCTACTGATTCTCCGAGCATATCGCATTGGAATTGCATGAGGAAGTTGTTTTTTACAGCTCCACCATCGACACGCAATGTTTTCAGCTCAATCCCAGAATCAGCTACCATTGCATCCAGAACATCTTTCGTCTGGTAAGCAAGCGACTCAAGTGTCGCTCGGATGAAATGCTCCTTCGTCGTTCCGCGTGTAAGACCGAATACCGCTCCGCGCGCATCACTATCCCAATATGGTGTACCAAGACCAACAAATGCTGGTACAAGGTAAACGCCGTCTGTAGATTCAACTCGCTTTGCATAGTCCTCAGATTCAGGTGCTGTTTCAATGATTTTCAGTCCATCACGTAGCCATTGAATCGCTGATCCTGCAATGAAGATTGAACCTTCAAGTGCGTATTCAACCTTTCCATCAACTGCGCAAGCAAGTGTTGTCAGTAGACCGTTTTGAGATTTCACACCTTGTTCTCCAGTGTTCATCAACATGAAACAGCCTGTTCCATATGTGTTCTTCGCCATACCTTTTTCAAAACAAGCCTGACCGAACAAGGCTGCCTGCTGATCACCGGCAATGCCTGAGATCGGTACTTCTTCACCGAGGAAATGATAGTCAACCGTGTGCGCATATACTTCGGAAGATTGGCGTACTTCTGGGAGCATGCTTTTCGGAACGCCAAGAATATCAAGTAGTTCATCATCCCACTTCAGATCATAGATGTTGAACATAAGCGTACGCGAAGCATTCGTATAATCCGTTACATGGGCCTTGCCGCCGGACAATTTATAAACAAGCCATGTATCAATTGTACCGAACATTAAGTCACCGTTTTCGGCCTTCTCGCGAGCACCTTCGACATGATCAAGGATCCATTTCACTTTCGTCCCAGAGAAATACGCATCAATTAGCAGACCAGTTTTATCACGGAAAAGATCATTATGACCTGCTTCAATGAGTTCTTTACAAATCCCATCTGTTTGACGTGATTGCCAAACGATCGCGTGATAAATTGGTTTGCCAGTATGACGATCCCAGACAACTGTCGTCTCACGCTGATTCGTAATCCCAATGCCGGCAATCTGATCTGCGCGCACGTCCGCTGTACGGAAAACTTCCGAGATACATTCAAGCATGGAAGTCCAAATTTCATCTGCGTCATGCTCAACCCAACTTGGATGCGGGAAGAACTGCTCGAATTCTCTCTGTGCTACCTCAACGATTTCACCATCATGATTGAATAAAATCGCCCGTGAGCTTGTTGTTCCCTGATCCAATGCCATAATATATTGTTTTGCCACACGATCAACCTCCTCATTCATATCTATTTACCTTATGCTACTGGTTTCTTTGAAAGCACAGAAGCAACTGCTGCTACTGCCATAATTGCGACAACTGCAGAGAAAATCCAGAAGAGCGCAATGAACTCCCCTTTGAAAATCGCTTCGTAGAAAGCCGCTCCGTACAAACCACCAATAATTGGTCCGACAATCGGAACCCATGAATAGCTCCAGTCAGAATGACCTTTACCTGGAATTGGCAATAGCGCATGTGCAATACGCGGCGCCAAATCACGTGCCGGGTTAATAGAGAACCCAGTCGTACTTCCAAGCGTAATCCCGATTGTGACGAGTAAAAGCCCGATAATAAGTGGATTCCAGCCATCTTGGAATTCATGAGCCCCAACGAAAAGAATGCCAAGTACGAGTACGAATGTACCAAATGTTTCACTTAATAAGTTCGCAAGCGGACTGCGGATTGCAGGACCTGTCGTGAAGACGCCCAGTTTCGCAGCCGGATCTTCCGTTGCCCCCCAATGCGGCAAGTAATGCAAGTATACTAGGATTGCCCCAATAAATGCACCAATCATTTGCGCTGTAATATATAGAAGCACCTTGCTCCAAGCAAATGTACCGACTGCTGCAAGCGCTAGCGTAACAGCAGGATTCAAATGCGCTCCTGAGAACTGGCCGACTGCATAAATTGCCATTGTGAGGGTAATACCCCAGCCTAATGCGACCAAAAGCCAGCTACCGCCAACTGCTTCTGTCTTTGTTCCTCTCAACGAAACAGCTGCAACAACGCTGTTACCAAGGAAAATGAGAATCATTGTACCAATTAATTCAGCCATAAATTCTGACATGGCTTCTTCACCCCTTCTTAATGCAATATTTTCACAAGGTTTATAAAGGAAGCTCGAGATGAGACATAATAAAAGAGCTTTAATACGCAAAAAAAGGCACATCATCAAACAGCAACATTTCATTTTAGAAATTGAACGCATGCTCGTAACGGGCCTGGCTTCCTTCAATGAACTTGTATTAGAAATATAGCCCATTTATAAGAACACTGTCAATTTGCTTGTCTGGCAAGTACCGATTCGTTCCAAGGCGGACCGTCTTCCATTATAAGCATCCCCTATACAGTTTAATTTCATGAGTAAAAAAGAGGTAAGGAAACCATGTTGAATTCGTTATCAACCTATTCCCTTACCTACATAATTTACGCCTATAAAAGAGATCGCCTTTTATATCAAACTGTTCGGTCCCAATTGTCCACTGGTTCTTCAAGCTCGATTTCCCTGCCGCGTGATGCAATTGCAGCTTTGAAGAATAATACAATTAAAATGACTGAAATAATGGAAGCACCCCAATAGGACACTTTCATCGAGAAGCCGAAACCAATCGGCTGGTTCAAGATATATGTTGTTACTGCCATTAGCATGAACGCACCAGGAATTAGAGGTACCCAATAATTCTTCTTCGCCATGAATAAATACATTGCTCCCACAAACAGGGCAATGACAGCTGTCGTCTGGTTAGCCCATGAGAAGTAACGCCATAAAATCGTGAAGTCCACCTGTGTCAGAACGATTGAGATTGCGAAAAGCGGCAGTGCAATCCAAAGACGACTAAGAATTTTCTTTTGTGAAATCTTAAAGTAATCGGCAATAATCATGCGAGCACTGCGGAATGCAGTATCACCAGATGTGATTGGCAGGACTATAACACCGAGGACGGCAAGCGTTCCACCGAAAGCACCAAGCATTAATGTGGATACTTTGCTGACAACAAGCGCAGGACCACCTGCTACAAGCACTTCGTTCAAACCTTCGGAACCATTAAAGAGACTCATTCCAGCAGCTGCCCAGATCATAGCAATAATAGCTTCTGCAATCATCATACCGTAAAATATTTTTCTACCCTGTCCTTCTCTCTCCGTCGTACGTGAGATGATTGGCGTCTGTGTCGCATGGAAGCCTGAAAGCGCACCACAGGAAATTGTCAGGAATAATAGCGGGAATATCGGTACATTGTCAGGATGCATATTTGTTAGGCTTAATTCTGGAATCGGTGCCCCTGTCAAAAGTAAACGCGCACCAACACCGACTGCACTAATAATAAGTAAAAGACCGAAAAACGGATACAAGCGCCCAATGATTTTATCGATTGGCAGCATAGTAGCAAGAATATAATAGCCGAATATTATTGCTACTATAATACCAAAGGCAGCCCAGCCATCCATAAGGTTATAAAGCAGCTGTGCTGGAGATGTAGCAAATACGGTTCCAACAAGAATAAGCAGCAGAATCGCGAATAAATTAACGACATGCTTCATGAACTTGCCAAGGAATTTACCAGCAAGTTCTGGCAAATGAGCACCACGGTTACGAATCGAGATCATACCTGTCAAATAATCATGAACAGCTCCAGCAAAAATGGCACCCATTACAATCCAAATAAATGCAATTGGACCATACAATGCGCCAAGTATTGGACCAAAAATCGGACCTACACCAGCAATATTTAGCAATTGAATAAGTGCGTTCTTTTTCGTACTCATTGGCACATAATCAATACCATCCTGACTAGAAAATGCCGGTGTCTTGCGCTGTTGTTTCACACCGAACATTTTTTCAACAAATTTGCCGTATGTGAAATAACCAATAATCAAAAAGGTAATACCCGCAAGAAATGTGTACATATATCCAAACCTCCTTTTATAGTCCAGCCAAAGCTGGCCTATTTCTCATTGTATGAGTGAAAAGGAGGTTAAGAAATATTTTTTAACAAAATCAAAAAAAGAACATGCTGCTCTTTATAAAAGCTGCATGTTCTTCTCTCTTAACAATACTTACTAAATGCTTCCTGCAAGTTCTTCACGATATCTTCTTTGTCGGCATCTTCGATCTCTTCACGCGGAATGAAGTGGACTAGTTCCCCACCTTGTAACAATGCCATAGATGGCGAAGATGGCGGTGTTGTCGGGAAATAGCTCCGTAGTTCAACTGTCGCTTCTCGGTCCTGTCCCGCGAAAACAGTAACAAGATTATCCGGGCGCTTTTCGCCTTTTGCCGCTTCGATTGCTGATGGACGAGCTAGTCCAGCAGCACAACCGCAGACTGAGTTGATAACTACCAATGTCGTACCTTTTTCACTAGTGAAGAATTCACTAACTTCTTCAGCAGTTGTTAGTTCTGTAAAACCTGCGTTCGTCAATTCATCACGCATCGGCTGAGCTACTTCTTTCATGTATTGAATAAATGGATTCATGTTGTATCTCCTTTTTCCATAAGTAGGTCTGTTTTCCTAAGAATATATGACAATGATAACAGAATTGTATAAGGTCTGCCAGTTACAGCGCCCACTCCGGTTCTGACTAATACTCAATTTTCTTGCTAGAAACTTTTCCAGTGAAATCGAGGAAGTATTCCAATTGCTTCAATGTCCTTCCATGTGTCGCATCATCGAGAATTGGCTGATTGGCAACTTTATCAATTTCCTTATCAACGAGGTAAATCCCTTTCAAATTATGCGCCTTCAATGTCGCCAATAATGGTTTCAGTGAGAATTCCAACGCCAAGAGATGTGCCTTTGTTCCCCCTGTCATCATTGGAAGCACTGGCTTTCCTTCCAGAATATCCATTGGAAGCAAATCAATTAGAATTTTAAGCGCTCCTGAATAAGCAGCCTGATACACAGGTGATCCGACTACAACCCCGTCTGAAGCACGTAATGTCTCTGCTGCATGACGCACTGCTGGGCTGTCGAATTTGCAGTCCAACAAATCCTGAGCAGGAACATCGCGTACCGAAACATACGTAACTTTACAGCCACGCGCTTCTAATTCACGCTGCAAATACCGCAAAACGCAGTCCGTTCGCGATTCTACGAATGGGCTGCCTGATATAATTGCTATATTCGTCATTCATCTTTCCTCTCTCCTGTTTGAATATTTAGTCATACAATGCCGTTCTGCATTAAGACCTCTTACATATATATGCATAAGTCCCCATTTTGCACCTTTGAAAAGGACTGCTATTCATTACAAAAATCAATATCATTATAGACTTTCCAGTCAACTATTTTGATCACTTTTATAACATAATCGTAACATGCTTTGAGAATACCAGCAACTAATTGAGAATGAGGTATTGAGGGATACTTATATGATACAATTTAAGCAGCATATAAGCAGAGGAGCAGTGCAATTATGTACAAAGTACTTTTTCTTGATATCGATGGTACAATTCTGAATGAAGACTACATATATGAAAATTCAACCAAAGAAGCCATATTAAAAGCACAGGAAAGCGGTATCCAAGTTTTCCTCGCCACAGGTAAGCCTTTTTATGAGATTCGTGAACTAGCTGAAGAGCTTAATATTACTTCATTTATAAGCTTCAACGGTGCCTATGCAACAATGAACGGCAAAGAATTGTTCAAGCGTTCGTTTGATCAAAAAACAACTGCGCGAATTGTAGATATAGCGAAGGAAAGCGGTAATGATCTCGGTCTTTATACTGATTCTCAAAGCGAATTCACAGATCTACAAGCCGCCCCTGTGCAGAACTTCATCAAAGCATTGCATATGAAAAAGAATGCCAAGATAGACCTAGACGCTATACCGCCTGCTCTCGGTATCACTTTAATGGGTGTTTCAGCTGAAGAACTGTCACGTTATGAAATTGCCCCCAACTTCCGCTTGTCACAAGTCAATGTCAACGGCACAGATGATTGCTATGACGTAATCCGACTTGATGTGAATAAGGGTATTGGTGTACAGCATGTTCTCGATGAACTCGGATTAAAAAAAGAACAAGCCATCGCTTTTGGTGACGGCATGAATGATAAAGAAATGCTGGAAACAGTCGGTCACGGTTTCGCTATGGCAAATGCTAACCCCGATCTATTCCAATATGCTAGATACCGGACCGAATCGGTAACTAATTCTGGTATAAGCAAAGGATTGCAACAGCTTGGTATTATATAATAGAAGAAACAGGGTCGCTGAGTATGTCTCCGCGGCCCTGTTTCTTCTATTTATCCATTACAAACGATGTCTTGCCTCTTTGATCTGGGCTTAAATATCCCTCCCATTGTAATTGCTTTAACCATAATTCTTCAATCTGATCAGCCTTCTTCGCATCAGCTTCTTTGGTAGAGATTTCAACCATTAGTGAGCCTGCATGGTTCCAGACCTCAATATCCGCAGCATAGCCAAGATAGGTTCCTTCATAAGTAATAGCCTCTGCTGGACCGAACACGATAGAGCTTGACAAGATATTCTGGTACCAATCATTCGTTTCCCAGCCTGCAATCTTATCCGGCGCGTTGTTAATTAGAATTTGGCGAGCATCGGCATAATCGAATGTATCATAGGAAACATTTGGCGACACTTTCAATTTATCCTTGCGACTGATCGTGAATACACTTCTTCCGCCCTTCCTATCCATTTCGAACTTATAATTGTCCTCCTTGCCGGTGAATCCATGCTGCTCGGCAATCTGAATTGCCTCAGCTATAGAGGTATCCTTGATCATCTTCTTATATGTTACATCCATTTTTTTCTTACCTTTATATACACGCAGACGGTGATTATAATCCGCTTTTGCAAATACTTTATCAAGCGTATCAAAATAATATATCTTAACTTCATCCTGTTTCACTGCTGAAAAAACTTCTTTAATTCGGGATTCAGTAAACATATCAGATTTCAGATTAAATTTAATCTCATTACCTGGTTCAATGGCAGCTTCTACTTGTCCAGGAGAACACCCGCATACAATGAATAGTAATGTCATCGTGAAACTTAACCAGAGTACGAATCTTCTGCTCATCTTCATATTTGAGTCACACCTTCTCTTTCAAAAATTTTAATGGGTTTGCTTTTATATTCGTATAAGGACTGTGGAATAATATTATTCTCTTCGCATCAATCTGCGCAGTCAATTTTAATAAATCATCGTAATCCGGATGTGTCTTGTAAAAAAACTCCTTCACCCTGCCCTCTGCCTGAAGTTGACCCTGACCATTAACCCTTGAATATCCTGTCTGGACAATGCTTGAACTTGCATCATCAAGCATCTTTCTGATCGTCTCCTCTTCATCATCTGCAATAAAGTGAACAACTCTAGCATCTCCACGCTGTTCATTCCCAAGACATACTTTGCTGAACTGCTTCATGACATCCTTACATATTCCATTACGCAAATAATGAGGTGCCTCAAAGTAATCTTTGAAAAAAGTATGCAAACTAGGGCTCACGGTGATTTTTGCTTTTGCATGTTGGAATAGATATACTGCTAGATCAGCCGTTTTCCCCGAATAGGAAGATGGAACGACAACCGGACCTGGGGCGACTGTATCTACATATGTTCTTAATCGATTTAACACTTCTTTATTGTTTATTCTTTTCTCTATATGGCCACTATCAATTATTGCTACATCATAGCTATTTCCATCTAGGGCAGGCAATGTTGACTTCATTAAATAAGAGTCTGCTACATAATCTCCAGAATAGAAGATATGCTCACCACAAAAGTCTATTTTATACCAGACACTTCCTATTAAATGTCCTGTATATCCCCATTTAAATCTTAAGCGTTCATTAATAGTAATCCACTTACCACTCGAATCATTCTCAAAAGTCATCTCGTTTTGAAAATCGCCTTTAAGCTGGCTAGCAGTCATATCACTCATTACAATGGGCGCGTGACAATACCATTTCTGCAATAAATATAGTGCGCCTGTATGATCGGTATGAGAATGGGAAATGAATACTGCATCAAGCTTAGCCGCATGAGAAGATCTCAAATCCGGCAAAGTCTTTTCACCGTTGTTCATAATACCGCAATCTAGCAGAATCCCCCTTCCGTCTTTCTCAATATAAAAACAATTGCGGCCATACTCGCCAACACCCCCGAGCACTTCCACTTTAAGCATTCGCTCGTTCTCCTCTCCGCTGCAGCCAGTCAAGCAGAAACATGAAGACTACTGTCATGATTACAGTAACAACAGCTACAGCCATTCCAAGACTAGCGTTTCCCTGTTCAAATTGACTGTAGATATAAGTCGCTCCGGTATCTACCGACGGCGGCAATATAAGCAGCCCAGCAACAAGTTCTCGCATTGATATAATAAAGGTCATCATCATCCCCGCAAGAATACCCGGCATTAGAAGAGGGATCAGGATATGACGGTAAACATGCCAGCTGTTTCTTCCAAAAATTGATGCTGATTGAAAAATAGATTCATCGAGCTGGGATAGAGAGGACTTCGTATATTGCACAGAATACGGCAGGAATAGTACACAGTAGGCAACGACAACCATTGCTTTCGTATTATAAATCGTTGCAGGCAGCCACGGCGCATTCCAGAACATAATCAGTCCAACGACAAAGACAATCCCAGGAATAATATTTGGTGTGAGGCTGAAGAAATCAAGAAGTCGCTGTTTTTTCGTATTCGCCTTTTTAATATAAAGGGCAATGCATAACCCAATGATTGCTGTTGCAATTGCAGTTATAACAGAAAAAGCAATACTATTCATAAATGCTGCAAAACCTGCACTATCACTCGTAAATACTTCCCGATAAGCATCAAAATTGAAATTTCCTGCGCTCAGTCCATTACCACGTACTTTTTGTAATGACGTAACGATAATTGAGAAATATGGAATACCAATTGCTAGCAAAAGTATGATGCTAGTAAACAGCCAAGAAATAAGGCTAATTTGCCATTTGTCTTTTCTTTCTCGCACTGCAGGTGTTTTACCCGAAAGGATTCCGTATGTATACTTGCGTCCAAGCAAATTCTGCATATACCAGACGATGAGACAGACAGATAATAAAAACAGTGAAAGCGACGTAGCCATCCGGATATCAACAGGCCACTTTGACAAATAAGAATGGATCTCTGTCGTAAATACTTTAAATCCAATCCGACTGCCAAATGTCGCTGGCGTACCGAATTCTGCAAGTGTTTTAATGAAAATGAGCAGTATACCAAGAATATAACTAGATGTGAGGAGCGGCAGTATAATCTTGAACCAGTTCTTCCACGGACTTCTGCCGAATACCAAAGCTGCATCTATAAATGAGCCATTGATTCTGAGTAACGCATTACGCAGCAGCAAGTATAAAAATGGAAATAAGTGAAGGCTCATAATCATGACCATACCAAACAGCGAGAAGAAGGATTCAGACATCCAAGCGGTACCGGGGATCATCTGTTGGAGAAATCCGTTCGCCTGCATGAACAGAATCCATCCCATTGAACCAATATAAGGTGGTGTCATAAAAGGGATTGTTAATACAATATCAAGCCAATTGTATTTGGAAAGACTTGTTTTGGTGCGAATTAGCGCCATTGGCAAGGCAATCAATGTTGTCCCACAAATAACAAACACACCTAGTAATAATGAGTTGCCAAGTGTCTCCCACAACCTATTGCTTGCAAACATTCTGCCTAATTGTGAAAAGTCTAGTACGCCGTTTCCAACAAAAGTATAGATTAAAATCGCAATTAATGGTGTGATCGCAAAAGTCATAACAAGTGCTAGCAATAAACCGAATGTCCGTCTGCTTTCCATAATCATAGTTATTACTGCCTCCCTCTTTGAAAAAGAAAAGCTGAGATTGGCTCTCAGCTCATCTGCTCCTTATTGGAACATATCATTAAATTTTGTTAAAATATCAATCTGCTTCTGTTCCGCACCTTTCCAGTCTACTTCAAGCTGTGGAATGTCTTTAAGTGCAACGCGATTATTAACTGGGATATCTTGATTTCCTGGTAAGAGATAAGCATCAGTTACAAGTTTCTGCCCTTCATCTGATAATAAGAAATCGACATAGGCTTTTGCGTCTTCAACATTCTTTGCTTCTTTCACAATGCCGACTGAACGAGGGCTTACGACTGTTCCACTTTCCGGATAAACAATTTCTACTGGCTCGCCGTCAGCTTTCGCTTTGTACGCCATATAGTCAACGCCGGAAATTGTCGCATCTTTGTTACCGGTAATAACAGACTCCAAAGCTTCTTTATTTGCACCGTTTACTTGCAGGCCATTCTTTTTCCAAGATTCAATTGTTTTCCAAGCTGTTTTATCCGCTCCAGTATAGCCGAAGATGAAGTCAAGGGCAGAACCTGAAAGACTTGGATCTGGCATATTCATCTTATCCTTCCATTCCGGTTTCGCAAGATCACTCCATTTCTTAGGCGCATCTTTCACATTCTTTGTATTGTAGGCAATCCCAAGGGCAGAAGCGCTATACCCGTAATAATAACCATCTTTATCTGACCAATCCGCATTAATTTTGTCTGCATTCTCCGCTTTATATGCTTGTAGCTGATCCGATTCTTTTAAACCATCCATTGAAGCAGCAGATGCCAATACAACTACATCTGCAACTGGATTGTTCTTCTCAGCTTCCAAACGAGATAGGATCTTACCTGTAGTACCGCCGAACATCTCAATTTTCTTTCCTGTCTTCTCTTCGAATGCCTTCTCCAGATTCTCAGCTAAGCCATCGGGACCCGCTGAGTAAACTGTTAGGATTTGTTCTTCTTTAGGCTTCGCACTCGCCTGCTCTGAACCTTTTTTTGATTGCTCTCCGCTACAGCCAGTTAATACGAAAGTAAGCGCTGCACCTGCCACTGCCATCATTTTAATTCGATTTTTTATCATTGTATTCCCTCCAGTTGATAGATTTTCTTCTCATCTATAAAGACGTCAAGCTGTTTGCCATGCTCAATTGGCGCAGTTTCATAGAAACGCCATTGCTTCCCTTCCACTTCTGCTTGGACAAGGTAACGATCACCTACAAATATGCTTTTTTTAACGAGCGCCCGCTTAGTAATTGCTCCCGGTCGATTCTTGCTCGATATCGCTTCCGGACGAATGAGACGGTTGCCAATACCGAACCAATTCACTTTTCCGATAAAGTCTGCTACGTAGGATGATGCCGGATAATGATAGATTTCTTCAGGTGTTCCAATTTGTGCAATTCGACCTTCATTCATCACAATAATTTGGTCGGACATCGCCATCGCCTCCGTCTGATCATGGGTTACGAAAATAGCTTGGCAGTCCTGTTCATGAATAATATGCATAATTTCTTCTTGCATCTGTTCTCTTAATACTGCATCGAGCGCTGATAAAGGTTCGTCAAACAAAATTAATTTTGGCTTTGTTGCAAGAGCTCTAGCAAGTGCTGCTCTTTGCTGTTGGCCACCTGAGAGTTCACCGGGTTTGCGTTTCTCAAACCCGTCCATCTTCACTAAGCACATTGCCTCTTTTACACGCCCAGGTATATCCTTTTTCGGTACAATGCCTTTTAATCCAAATGCGATATTTTGATAAATTGTCATATGAGGCCACAGTGCAAAATCTTGGAAGACCATAGCAATCTGACGTTTATTCGGTTTGACATTTTTACGAGATCCTGCAGAATACATTACCTCATCACCGAAGCAGATTTCTCCGCTTGTTGGCTTTTCTAAGCCTGCGAGCAATTTAAGTAAGGTCGTTTTCCCACATCCGGACTGGCCTAGAATCGTAATGAATTTGCTGTTAAGTTCTACATCAATTTTCTGTAATGCTTGTGTGCTGCCATATTTCTTCTCTAGACCTGAAATTGAGATTCTCATATGCCCCTCCTCCACTACCTCTACTATAAATCCAGTATATTTAGAAAATATTAACTTGCCGTTAATAATCTGTTAAAAGAAATCTAATAGATTGAATAGTAAGCATCAATTTATCTAATTTACTTTAGGAGGATAAAGATGAATTATTTGAAGTTACAAGCATTCTGTTTATTAGTTAAGCATAAGAAATTAGCACCTGTTGCTACAGCACTGAGTATTACAGCACCGACTGTATCATTTCACATCCGTTCCATTGAAGAAGAGTATGAAATTAAATTGTTCCGGACGAATCCGGGGGGATACCGCTTGACCGATGCTGGCGAAGGATTTCTCCATTATGCTCAGAGGATTGTACAGCTACATAAAGATATGGATCTGTTTCTAAAAAACAGCAAGCTCGGGAATATTGGTGCAATCCGATTAGGTGCTAGTGGGCTACCAGCACATATTTACATGCCAGATTTAATTCACTTAATTTCGGATGCATATCCTGGAATTAAAATATCTCTAGAAGTAAAGACAGCACCTGAGATCGAGAAGAAACTTGCTCTACAAGAACTCGACTTCGGCATCATTATGGAGACGAAACAAGAATTGGCTAACCTTTCCTATGAAACGATTGGAGAAGATATGCTCGTCCTAGCTCTAAGCCCGAATCATGTATTGGCATCAAAAAAAGACATTACCAAAGACAGTGTCTTAAACACTAAGTTATTATTGCATTCGCAATCTAGCTCAACGAATTACTTCATAAGAAAATGGCTGGAGCCTATACCTGCCTCCTTACAAACAATCGAACTTGACTCTATTAGTACGATTAAGAAAATGTTAACCTTCGGAGAAACAGCTGCTTTTCTATCAGCCACGTTAATTGAAGACGAACTACTGTCGGGGAGACTTGTAAAAAAACATTTAACAGAGATGAATATGAGTAGAAAAATTCAGCTCGTCTATCCTACTTCACATCTACCAGGTAAACTCGATCATTTTGTAAAATTAACTGTACGTTCACTTGCTTTTCATCCTGCAAAATGAAGAAAAACCGCGATAGCTACTCTGATTGAGTAACTATCGCGGTTTTTAAATTCTAGTCTTCTAATACGGGGTAAACACCGTTCTCATCATGTCTTTCATTACCTGTAAGCGGTGGGTTAAACACACAGATTAGACGCATATCTTCCGTTCCACCATACAAATTATGTTCATCATGTTCATCTAATGCATACATGATTCCAGGCTTGATATGGTAGACATTTCCTTCTTCTTTTCCATCCTTCAACGTCTCAACACGGCCGTCTCCGGAAATACAATAAACTGCTTCAAGGTGGTTCTGATACCAGATATGTGTTTTAGTGCCTGCTTTTATTATAGTCTCAGTCAAC